>Ga0123336_10001068_pt1 | contig 25781 bp, 22 predicted proteins | sample SSSSmetaG_FD_96466 | JGI IMG/M metagenome (GOLD analysis project Ga0123336, IMG submission 96466) | Glacier valley bacterial and archeal communities from Borup Fiord, Nunavut, Canada, to study Microbial Dark Matter (Phase II) - ​SSSS metaG | ecosystem: Environmental > Aquatic > Freshwater > Ice...
GCAGCCGCATCGTTCCTGCGCACCGACCCGACCGCACGCAAGCTCCTCGAAGGCCGCAGCGGCAAGATGGTTCGTGTGCAGGCTGACGAGACCGGCGCGCTCACCGAGCTCGTGGCGCGCTTCGCCCCGGTCAACCCTGATTTGGCGGCAACGCACTTCACCCGGTTGCGCGTCGCACGCAGCGCCGGCAAGCTGACCGCCAACCTCGAGACAGCGCCCTTGGCGCCGCAGGTGCGCATGGGCAGCGGCACGGTGGTCACGTCGCTGTTCGCCGCAACCGACGAGGCGCGCATCCCCGACGCCATCGCCACACAGCTGGCAGAGGTGTTCGCCACCGACCTGGACTTTCATCGCGAACTGCGTCGTGGTGACACTTTCTCAGTCGTGTACGAGGCACTCACCGCCGATGGTGAGCCGATCACCTGGGGGGTACAGGCGGGCAAGGTACTAGCCGCCGACTTCGTCAACAACGGCCGTACCTACTCAGCCGTGTGGTTCAAAGACGCACAGGGCCGAGGCACTTACTACGGTTTCGATGGCCAGAGCAAGAAGCGCGCATTCCTCGCCAGCCCGATGGAGTTCTCGCGTGTGACCTCGGGTTTTGCCATGCGCATGCACCCGATTCTGAACAACTGGAAGCAGCACAAGGGTGTCGACTACGGCGCACCCGCCGGCACGCCGATCCGCGCTGTCGGTGATGGGGTGGTCGATTTCGCGGGCTGGCAAAACGGATACGGCAACGTGGTGGAAGTTCGCCACGCCAGCCAGCGTTCGACCGTGTATGCCCACATGAGCCGCATTGATGTGCGGCGCGGCCAGCGCGTGGAACAGGGTGCGCGCATCGGCACAGTCGGCTCGACCGGCTGGGCCACCGGGCCGCACCTGCACTTCGAGGTCAAGGTGGCTGGTGTGCAACAAGACCCGGTGCTCATGGCCAAAGCCTCCGAGACGGTGGTGCTCACCGCGGCTGCCAAGGCAGAGTTCACTCGCGTTGCGCGCAGTGTCAAGAGCCAGCTCGACGCGGCAGACAGCATGGCCCGCTCGGGCGCCTACGCCGAATAGCCGTACCTCTCAATTGGTGTTTCGCGAGGGCCTGCACGTGCAGGCCCTTGTGCTTTTTGGTGGGCAAAATGCGCGCATGAACGAGCTCTACATTGGCCTGATGTCTGGCACCTCGATGGACGGTGTGGATGGCGTGCTGGTGAGCATCAGTGCAGAACTCGGGCCTCTCTGCCTCACGGTACTGGCGCATTCGCATCAGGCTTTCGCGGGGCCGCTGGCTGCCGAGTTGCTGGCTTTGAACGCTCCGGGCACCGATGAACTGCACCGCGCGGCGCTGGCAGGCAACGAATTGGCGCGGGTCTACGCCAGAGTGGCCGATGCGCTGCTGCAGGCAACTGGCAGCGTACCTGCGGAGGTGCGCGCGATCGGCGCACACGGCCAGACCGTGCGCCACCGGCCTGGGGAATTCGACGGGATCGGCTACACCCTGCAACTGCTCAACGCCGCGTTGCTGGCCGAAACAAGTGGCATCGACGTCGTGGCCGACCTGCGCAGCCGGGATGTTGCGGCAGGCGGGCAAGGTGCACCGCTGGTGCCTGCGTTCCACCGCGCGTTCTTCGGCGTGCCAGGCAAGGCGGGTGCGGTGCTCAACATCGGCGGGATCAGCAACCTGACAGCCCTGCGCGCAGAAGGCACCACGATCGGTTTCGACTGTGGCCCGGGCAACGCGCTGATGGACCACTGGTGCCTTCGCCACACGGGCCGCCCGTTCGACGACGCGGGGGCATGGGCAGCGTCCGGCAAGGTCCACCGGCCGCTGCTGCAACGACTGGCCAGCGACGCGTATTTCGCCGCCTTGCCGCCAAAGAGTACCGGCCGCGATCATTTCAACCCGAAGTGGCTCGACGGTCAATTGCGACAGGTGGTGAACGCCGATGCGTTACCCGTTGAATCGGTGCAGGCGACGCTCACCGAACTCACGGCCACGGTCTGCGCAGCGGCTGTGGGAACTCATGCAGCGGAGTCCGGCGAGTTGTTGGTTTGCGGTGGCGGTGCGTTCAATTCACATCTGATGGCGCGCATGGCGGCATTGCTGCCTGGCGTCCGAGTGGCTTCCACCGGGGACCTCGGGCTTCCACCGACCCAGGTAGAAGCCGTCGCGTTCGCATGGCTTGCGCGCGCGTTCGTCAGGCGCGAGTGCGCGAGCCTGCCTGCGGTCACTGGGGCGTCCGGGGCTCGCGTGCTCGGCTCGCTCAACCCAACAGGCTGAACCGTGCACAGGGCGTGAAAAAGCCGCCCGAAGGCGGCTCGTCGCGTGCGATGCCTGCGCCTATGCAGAGAAGCTCGACCCGCAGCCACAGGTCGTGGTCGCGTTCGGATTCTTGATCACGAATTGCGCACCTTGCAGGTCATCCTTGTAGTCGATTTCCGCGCCGGCCAGGTACTGGAGACTCATCGCGTCGATCAGCAACGAAACGCCGTTCTTCGTCATTTGCGTGTCGTCCTCGTTCACGAATTCGTCGAACGTGAACCCGTACTGGAAGCCGGAACAACCGCCACCTTGGACAAAAACGCGCAGCTTCAGTTCCGGGTTGCCTTCTTCGTCAACAAGTTCCTTGACCTTGTTGGCGGCGTTGTCGGTGAACACCAGCGGCACCGGCGGCTCCGACTCGACACTGGAAAGGGCTTGGATGTTTTCGGCGACTGCACTCATGGTCGGCTCCTGTGGCAAACGATTCATTCGAAGATTATCGCGGATTCAAGGCAGCAAGTGGGCAGTCGGGGCTTCGCAAACAAGAAGGGGCCCCCGAAGGCGCCCCTGATGACTCGCTGAAAAGTGTGCAGAGCGTGAAATTACCGCTTGCTGAACTGCTTGCGACGGCGCGCGCCGTGCAGGCCGACCTTCTTGCGCTCCACTTCGCGCGCATCACGCGTCACGAAGCCAGCGTGCTTGAGCGGCGGCTTGAGCGTCTCGTCGTAGTCGATCAGCGCGCGGGTGATGCCGTGGCGCACCGCGCCGGCCTGACCCGATTCGCCACCACCGTGAACGTTGACCTTGATGTCGAACGTGGCGTCGTTGGCGGTCAGCACGAGCGGCTGGCGCACCACCATGATGGACGTCTGGCGGCCGAAGTACTCATCAACGGTCTTGCCGTTGACAAGAATCAAACCCGTGCCCTTTTTCATGAAAACGCGTGCCACCGAAGACTTGCGGCGGCCGGTTCCGTAGTTCCAATTTCCTATCATGGCCGTTCCTTAAAGCTCAAGCACTTTGGGCTGCTGGGCGGTGTGCGGGTGCGTGGCGCCGGCATAGACCTTCAGCTTCTTGACCATGGCATAGCCGAGCGGGCCCTTCGGAAGCATGCCCTTGACGGCCTTCTCGATGGCACGGCCGGGGTGTTTGGCCTGCATGTCCTTGAACTTGGTGGCATGGATGCCGCCGGGGTAGCCCGAGTGACGGTAGTACACCTTGTCATTGGCTTTGTTGCCGGTGACGCGGATCTTGTCGGCGTTGACGATGACGATGAAATCACCGGTATCGACGTGGGGCGTGTAAATGGGCTTGTGCTTGCCGCGCAGGCGGAGGGCGACTTCACTGGCCACCCTTCCGAGGACCTTGTCGGTCGCGTCAATCACAAACCATTCATGCACCACTTCGGCGGGTTTGGCGCTGAAGGTTTTCATTGCATTCCAATGGAATAAGTTCAAGCCCCGATGCAACAAGAACACGATTCGCACCGCGCGCTACGTTGCCTGGCAGGCCCACTCGGTCACACTTCTTTGAATGGTGGACGCTCGTGTTGCCTGTGTGCCATGCCCGACCAGTTTCCGGGCCAGCATGGAACCTTTCCCGGGGGCAATTTGCGGAAAAGCCTTTGAGTGTATCAGAACCACGAACACCGTCTCCGAAGGGTCTACAGTATTTTGAGCAAGGCGCCTAGACATATCTCGTAGACTAGGGTTAACCCGAAAAAACAGGCGCACTCAGCGATGAGCATTCCCTTTGACGTTCAAGTGAACACCACTCCTTCTCCCAGTCAACCGCCCCAAGTCAGCTCGCACACGCCTGCTCCGGGCGATTCCTCGCCGAGTTGGTCCTGGGTGCCCATCCGCTCTCTTGGCCCGCGCCACCGCGCACGGATCACGTCACACCTCTTGGCGCTCGATGCGAGTGACCGCTACCTTCGATTCGGCTACCCGGCAAACGACGCACAAATGTCGAAGTACGTCGACATGCTTGATTTCGAGCACGACGAAGTCTTCGGCATCTTCAACCGGCGACTAGAACTGATCGCAATGGCGCACTTGGCGCACCCGACCGTGCTGCCGACCACCGGCGGCGCGGCCATGTCGGAATTCGGCGTATCGGTGGTGCCCAGTGCGCGCAGCCGCGGGTTCGGGCGGCGGCTGTTTGAACATGCCATGCTGCACGCGCGCAATCGAGGCATGCAGACCTTGTTCATTCACGCGCTGAGCGAAAACACGGCCATGCTCAAGATTGCCCGGAACGCCGGCGCTACCGTAGAGCGCAGCGGCTCGGAGTCGGACGCATGGCTGCGGCTGCCGCCGGATACTCTGGCATCCCACGTGGACGAGATCGTTGAGCAACAGGCCGCCGAGATCGACTACCGCCTGAAGCAGGGCGCGAAGCGCATCGGCGGCATGTTGAACGCCCTCGGCGAGGTCAAGGCATCGTTGGGCAAAGTTGCGTCGGAGTGACTCAACGCAGGCAATGCTGACCGGTTGCGCCCGTTTCCACGCAAGGGGGGGACACTTTGCAACGTCTGCACCACTGCACATCCGGTAAAGTGTGATTTCCGGCTCGCTCAAGTGAAGTGGGTCGGGTCCCTTGACCCGCCACACTTCCACCCATGCAGACCCTTCCCCTGATGTTCCTGCTCGCCGCTGCGGCGCTGCTCGCGCTCGCGTTGGGCTGGTGGTTCTTGCAGCGGAAGCCGAAAAAAGCGGTGGCACTGCCGACGGAATGGGCACTTGCGGCCCGGCCGGTGTTCTCGACCGACGAACGCCGCGTGTACCGTCTGCTGCGTGAGGCACTGCCCCATCACATCGTCTTGTCGAAGCTGCCGCTGGTGCGGTTTTGCCAACCGACCGACCCGAACGAGGTGCGGTTCTGGTTCGACCTGCTAGGCACGAGCCATGTGACCTTCGCTGTGTGCAGCGCCAACGGGCGAGTGCTCGCCGCGATCGACCTCGACACCGACCGTGGCAACTCGCGCCGCGCCATACAGATCAAGCAATCGGTCCTCGGCGCGTGCCGGGTGCGCTACCTGCGCTGCCCGGTCGATCACCTGCCATCGGTCGCCGAACTGCAACTGCTCGTGCCCAGCAGCAACGCGCCAGCGCGCGGGCCGCAGCCGGCGAAGGCCGCGAACCTGCATCAGGCGCGCGATTCGCTGGCGAATGCAGTCGCTTCGCGGCGCGCCGAGCGCACGGCGCTGTGGCAAGACTCCACCGTATTCCAGGATTCGTTCTTCGCCCCCGACACGCGAATCGACGGCTTCGGCAGCAGCGAGTTCGCCACGCTCGGCGGCGCGAAAGCCGCATCGCGCACCGGCCAGCCGCCGCGCAGCGAACCGGCCGCCAACGCGCGCCCCGATCCGCTGACCGACGTGACGGTCGAGGACGGTGGCGGCGCGGTGATCGACCCCCCGCGCCTCTCGGGCGGCGCACGCCGCTGAGCTGTCGGCCCGGCAGCGGCGCGTACGATCCGCCGATGACCTCTGCCCCACTGCCCAGCGCCCGCGCTGACGTGCCCGCCGACGCGCCGTACGCCAGCCTCGGCCCCGACACCGTTCTCGACGCGCTCGACGCCGTCGGCCTGCGCGGCGACGGCCGGCTGATCCAGCTCAATTCCTACGAGAACCGGGTGTTCCAGGTCTTCCTGGAGGACGGCCGCATCGTCGTCGCCAAGTTCTACCGGCCGCAGCGCTGGAGCGATGCGCAGATCCTCGAAGAACATGGCTTTGCCGCTGAATTGGCGGGGCACGAGATCCCGGTGGCAGCCGCATGGCCGCTGCAGATTGAAACTGATGCCCGCGACGCCAACCTCGTGCGCATGCTCGGCCCCACACTGGCTTGTTTCGACACGCAGGTGGGCAGCTACCGCTTCAGCGTCAGCGAGCGCCTCATGGGCCGCGCACCGGAGCTCGAAGACCCCGCCACGCTGGCGTGGATCGGCCGCTTCATCGGCCGCATGCATGCCGTGGGCAGCACGTCCTCGTTCAAGAAACGGCACACCCTCAGCGTGCAGACTTTCGGGCGCGACAACCGCGATTGGCTGATCGCGCAAGACATCATTCCGCCCGACGCGGCCAGCGCGTGGGCGCAGGTCACGATCGACGCGCTCGACGCCGCACAAGCGGCCTTCGACGCTGGCAGCCCGGCACGCCAGCTTCGCCTGCATGGTGATTGCCACATGGGCAACGTGCTCTGGGCCGCCGACGGACCGCACTTCGTGGACCTCGACGACGCCGTGAATGGCCCCGCGACGCAAGACCTCTGGATGCTGCTCTCGGGTGACCGCGCGTCGATGACGCGGCAACTCAGCGCCGTGCTCGAAGGCTACGAGAGTTTCATGGACTTCGACTGGCGCGAGCTGCGCCTGATCGAGCCGCTGCGCACCTTGCGCATGATTCACCACAGCGCGTGGATCGCGCGGCGCTGGGCCGACCCGGCGTTCCCGGTGGCCTTCCCGTGGTTCGAGAGTCCGAGCTATTGGGCCGAACAAACGACAAGGCTGCGCGAGCAGATCAAGGCCATGGCCGAGCCCGCACTCGGCGGGCTGGCCTGACCGTTCACGCGACCAGCAGCGCATTCACCCGCTTCACGTAGGCGGCCGGATCTTCGAGCTGCCCGCCTTCCGCGAGCAGTGCCTGGTCGAACAGAATGTTTGCCAGATCGTCGAAGTGCGCGCTGCTTTCGAGCCGCTTCACCAACGCGTGCTCGGCGTTCACTTCGAGTGTGGGCATGGCCTTCGGCGCGGTCTGCCCGGCCTGCTTCAGCATGCGCGCGAGATGCGAACTCATGTCGCCCTCCTCGACAACCAGACACGCCGGTGAATCGACCAGGCGGGTCGTCACGCGCACGTCCTTCGCGCGGTCCTTCAGCGCTTCCTTCAGGCGGTCGAGCACGGGCTTGAAGGCGGTCGCCGCCTCTTCGGCCTTCTTCTTCTCTTCCTCGTCCTGCAGCGTACCCAGATCGACAGCGCCCTTGGCCACGCTTTGCAGCGGCTTACCGTCAAATTCGTACAAGTGACTCAGCAGCCATTCATCGACGCGGTCGATCAGCAGCAGCACCTCGATGCCCTTCTTGCGGAAGATCTCGATCTGCGGGCTGCTCTTCGCTGCCGCCAGGCTGTCAGCGGTGATGTAGTAGACGGCCTCCTGGCCTTCCTTCATGCGCTTCACGTAGTCGGTGAGCGCAACGCCTTCTTCGGCGTGCGTCGAGGCGAAGCGCAGCAACTTCGTCAAGCGCTCGTGGTTCGCGTGGTCTTCGCCCACGCCTTCCTTCAGCACCACGCCGAAGTCCTTCCAGAACGCGGCGTACTTGGCGCGTTCGGCCTCGTCTTCGCTGTCCGCGAGCCCTTCCAACATCCCCAGCACGCGCTTGGTCGAGCCTTCGCGGATCGCCTTCACGTCGCGGCTTTCCTGCAGCAGTTCACGGCTCACGTTCAGTGGCAGGTCGGCGCTGTCGATCACGCCCTTCACGAAGCGCAGGTACACCGGCATCAGCGCCTCGGCGTCGTCCATGATGAACACGCGCTTCACGTACAGCTTCACGCCGCCGCGCTTGTCGCGGTTCCACAGGTCGAACGGCGCCTTCGCCGGGATGTAGAGCAGTTGCGTGTACTCGCTGCGGCCCTCCACGCGGTTGTGCGTGTAGGCCAGCGGCGCTTCGCTGTCGAAGCTGATCTGCTTGTAGAACTCGGTGTACTGCTCGGGAGTGATGTCGCTCTTGCTGCGTGTCCACAGCGCCGCCGCCTTGTTCACCGGCGCCCACTCGTCGCGGGTGACCTGCTTCTGCGCCTCGGCGTCCCACTCTTCCTTCTGCATCAGGATCGGCAGCGAGATGTGGTCGGAGTACTTGCCGATCAACGCCTTCAGCTTCCAGGCCGACAGGAACTCTTCCTCGCCTTCGCGCAGGTGCAGGGTCACGCTCGTGCCGCGCGCGGCGCGGTCGATCGTCTCGACCTCAAAGTCGCCGGTGCCTTCTGAAGACCAGCGCACGCCCTGCTCGGGCGGCAGCCCGGCGCGACGCGATTCGACGGTGATGCGGTCGGCCACGATGAAGCCGCTGTAGAAGCCCACGCCGAACTGGCCGATCAACTGCGCGTCTTTCTTCTGGTCGCCTTCGAGCGCCGACATGAACTCGCGCGTGCCGCTCTTGGCGATCGTGCCCAGGTTGGCCACCGCCTCGTCGGCCGATAGCCCGATGCCGTTGTCGGTGATCGTGATCGTCTTGGCCTCGGCGTCGAACGCAACGCGCACTTCCAGGTTGGGTGCGTCTTCGTAGAGGCCGGCATTGTTCAAGGCCTCGAAGCGCAGCTTGTCGCACGCGTCCGACGCGTTGCTGACCAGTTCACGCAGGAAGATTTCCTTGTTCGAGTAGAGCGAGTGCGTCACGAGGTGCAGGATCTGCTTGACCTCGGCCTGGAACGAGAGCGTTTGTTTGTTCATGGTGTGGGGCGGTGGATGGGGTCGGAGAAGGGCTCGCGGGAAGCAGCCGATATGGCGCCGGCTCGGGCCGATTTCAAGGCCGCAACTGTGCCACCATCGGCGCCAACTCAGGCCCCGCGATGACCGAACTCGAACAGCTTGCCGCCGCCATCACCGCGCTCGAAGCCCAGCGCGCGGTCCTCGGCAACGCCGTGGCCGACGCTGCGATCGGCCCGCTGCGCGAGCGCCTGGCCGTGCTGCAGGGCATCGCTGCGCCGCCGCCCTCACCGCACTCACCGCCCGAACAGGCGCTCAAGCAGGTGACGGTGCTGTTCCTCGACATCGTCGGCTCCACCGCGCTGAGCCAGCACCTCGACCCCGAAGAGATCCACGCCGTGATGGACGGTGCACTTGACCGATGCACGCAGGTCGTGCGCGCGCACGGCGGCCGCGTGCTGCAGTACGCGGGCGACAACCTGCTCGCCGCCTTCGGCACGCCACAGGCGCAGGAAGACGACGCCGAGCGCGCCGTGCGCTGTGGCCTGGCGCTGCTGACGGAGGGCCGCGCGCTCGGCGAGCGCGTGCTGCGAGAGCACGGCCAGTCGGGCTGCGACGTGCGCGTGGGCATCCACACCGGGCCGGTGCTGCTCGGCGGCGGTGTCGACGACGAGAGCACGATCCGTGGCCTCACGGTCAACGTGGCGGCGCGCATGGAGCAAACCGCACCGGCCGGCGCGCTGCGCATCAGCCGCGACACCTGGCTGCTGGTGCGCGGCGTTTTCGACATGGACGAGCAGCCGCCGCTCGTCGTCAAGGGCCGCGACGAGCCGCTCGTCACGTACCTCGTGCAGCGCGCCAAACCACGCGCGTTTCGCATCGCAACGCACGGCATCGATGGCGCGGCGTCCGTGCTGGTCGGTCGGCACCAAGAACTGCAACGCCTGCGCAGCGCGCTCGACCAGGTTGCGGCGGGCGGCACGCTGCAGGCGTTCACGCTGCTGGCCGACCCGGGCCTGGGCAAGAGCCGCCTGCTGCACGAAGCGCAAGCCTTGCTCGAAGCCCACCCGCAGCGCTTCTGGCTGCTGCTCGGCCGGGCCCACCCGCAAGGGCGGATGCAGCCCTACGGGCTGCTCCGCGACCTGCTCGCGTGGCGGCTGCAGATCGCCGACAGCGACACCGCCGACACCGCGCGCGCCAAGCTCGTCGAGGGCCTGGCACCGTGGTTCGCGGCGGACGCGGAGCAGCAAGCGCACCGCATCGGCCAGCTCATCGGGCTCGACTTCACCGCCAGCCCGCACGTGCGCGGCATCGACCCGCCGCTGCTGCGCCGCCTCGCCTTCGCCACGCTCATGGCCTACCTGCGCGCGCTCGCGGCCGACGGCTCGGCGCTGGCCGTGCTGCTCGAAGACCTGCACTGGGCCGACGACGGCTCGCTCGACTTCCTAGATCACCTGCTGCGCGAAGGCGCGGGCCTGCCGCTGCTGCTGATCGCAACCGCCCGGCCGACATTGCAGGACCGCCGCGCCGACTGGGCGAGCGGCCACCCCGCGCACCAGCTCGTCGCCCTTGCCACGCTCGATGCCGCGGATGGCGAGCTGCTGGCGCGCGCACTCCTCGCGCGCGTGACGGAGGGCGCCGAGGCCTTGCAGGCGCTGCTCGTGTCGCGTGCCGACGGCAACCCGTTCTACATGGAAGAGCTGGTGCGCATGCTGCTCGACGACGGCGTGATCGCGGTCGACGGCGAGCATTGGCGCCTGGTGCCCGGCCGGCTCGGCGCCACGCGCATCCCGACCACGCTGGTCGGCGTTCTGCAGGCCCGGCTCGACGCATTGCCCGCCGCCGACCGGCAGGCGCTGCAGCAGGCCAGCATCCTCGGCTACGTGTTCTGGGACGACGCCCTGCGCGCGCTCGACCCGCGCGCGCCGGCCGCCGTGCCGGCCCTGCAGGGCAAGGCGCTGATCCGCCAGCGCGACAGCAGCGCATTCGAGGGCACGCCCGAAGAAGCGTTCCACCACCACCTGCTGCAGCAGGTCACGTACGACACCGTGCTCAAGCCCGCACGCCGCGCCGGCCACGCTGCGGCCGCGGAGTGGCTGGCCGAGCGCGTGGGCAGCCGCTCGACCGAGTACCTCGCCGTCACCGCCGACCACTACGAGCGCGCCGGTGACGCGCCCAAGGCGCTCGAGTACCTCGAACGCGCCGCGCTCGATGCGAAGGCGCGCTTCGTCAACCAGGCCGCGCTCGACCTCGTGGCGCGCGCGCTTGCGAGCCCCGCGCTCACCGACCCACGGCGCCGCGCCCGCCTGCTCACCACGCAGGAGAACGTCGCCGACGTGGTCGGCCTGCGCCCGCTGATGGACGCCGCGCTGCGCGAACGCCGCACGATTGCCGAAGCGCTCGACGACGATGCGATGCGCGCCGACATCCGCAGCTCCGAGGCGCTGCTCGCCTCGCGGCGCGGCGACGATGCCGAAGCGTTCCAACTCGCGACCGAAGCCCTTGCCATCGCCGAGCGTTGCGGTGCCGTCGAGGTCGCCGCGCTCGCCGAAGGCCAGCTCGCGTGGAGCCTGTACTGCGAAGGCCAACTCGACGCGGCACGTGCCCATGTGCTGAGCAGCCTGGGTCGCGTGCGTGGCCTCGAGTCGAAGCCGCCGCGCAACAACCCGCGCGTGATCGAGGTGCAGTCGCTGACGATGCTGAGCATCATCGAGGAGGCGGCGGGCCACCCCAGGGAGTCGAAGGCGCTGGCGCTGCAGGCGCTGGCCTTGTCGCGTGAACATGGCCTGCGCCGGCCCGAGATCCAGGCCCTGCACATGGTCGGCTCGCACGCGTTGAGGATGGGCCGCTACGCAGAGGCGCACGCACACCTCGAAGCTGCCATGACCGCCGCGCGCGGGCTCGGCGCGGTGCTCAACCAGATGAGCATCGGCTTCAACATCGCCACGTGCCAACTCGCACTCGGCGACCGGGCCGGAGCGCTCGTTCGGCTGGCCGAGTGCGCGGCCACGGCGCAGCGCGGCGAGCACCGCCAGTACGTGTCGCGCGCCGGCATGCTCAGCGGCCACATCCACGCCATGAGCGGTGACGCGACCGCAGCGCGTGCCGCGTTCGACGCCGCACTCGCCGACTTCGAAGCCCACGACGAGGCACCGCTCGCATGCCAGGCCCGCGCTCGCCTTGCCGATTGGCACCTGGCGCACGGCGAACACACGCAGGCTGCGGCGCTTGCCGATTGCATCGAGGCCGACCTGGCCGCCGGCCTGTCGCTCAAAGGCATTGACGATGTGCTGTGGCCGCGCCTCGCGTGCTGGCGCGTGCGCCACACGATGGCCGACGCGCGTGCAGCGGCGCTGCTCGACGCCCTGCACACCGAGCTGATGGCCGAGGTGCAGGCCCTCGAAGACGAGGCCGACCGGCGCAGCGTGCTCGAGAACATCGAGGTGCACCGCCAGATCATGCAGGCGTTCGCGGCGCGGCCGGCATCGCAAAATGAGGCTCCATGAGTCTCGCGTTGCGCACCCTCACCGCCACTCGTTACGTGACGCCGCTGCGTGAAGGCGGCTCGTTGCCGGCTCTGATCGAGGCCGACGACGACGGCCTGTACGTGCTCAAGTTCGTGGGCGCCGGGCAAGGGCCGCGCGCGTTGATCGCCGAACTGGTGGCGGGCGAGATCGCGCGCACGCTTGGCCTGCCGGTGCCCGAGATCGTGTTCGCGCGGCTCGACCCCGAACTCGCCCGCACCGAGCCCGACGCCGAGATCCAGGACTTGATCCGCGCCAGCACCGACCTGCTCGGCAAGAGCGCAGGGCTGAACCTCGCGCTCGACTACCTGCCCGGCTCGGTCACGTTCGATCCGGTGGCGTTCCGGCCCGACGCCGAGCTGGCTTCACGCATCGTCTGGTTCGATGCCTTCGTGACCAACCTCGACCGCACCGCGCGCAACACCAACATGCTGGTGTGGCACGGCAAGCTCTGGCTCATCGACACGGTGCGGCGCTGTACTTCCAGCACGACTGGCGCGACTATCCTGCGCGTGCGGCGAGCCCCTTCGCCCTCATCAAGGACCACGTTCTGCTGCCACTCGCTGCGCGAATCAATGAGGTCGATGCGGCGCTCGCCGCACGCCTCACGCCCGAACGGCTGGCGGCCATCGTGCAGCTCATTCCCGATGCGTGGCTGCAGGACGAGCCCGCGTTCGCCAGCCACGCCGAGCACCGCGCAGCGTACCTCGCCTACCTGCAACAGCGCCTCACCGCGCCGCGCGCATTCGCCCAGGAGGCCGCCCGTGCCCACGCTGCACACGTATGACTACGCGGTGGTGCGCGTGGTGCCGCGCGTCGAGCGCGGCGAGTTCATCAACGCGGGCGTGATCGTGTCGTGCGCGGCGAGCCAGTCGCTGCATGCGTGTATCGACCTGGACGACGCGCGCCTGCTTGCGCTCGACCCCGGTGCCGACGTGACCGGCCTGCGCATGGCGCTGGCGGCGCTGCCGATCATCTGCGCCGGCGGTGATGCGGCCGGCGCACTCGGCAAGCTCTCGGTGCGCGAGCGCTTCCACTGGCTCGTGGCGCCGCGCAGCACCAGCATCCAGACCTCGCCCGTGCACACCGGCCGCAGCACGGATCTGAGCTCGACGATGGAGCAGCTGATGCAGCGCATGGTGCGCACGCCGAAGCCACGCGCCGCGCGCGAAGCGCCTTTACTGCCCTGAGGCCAGCGCCGCGCGCACGGCCTCCACACGCTTGCGGTTCACACCCATGTCGCTCTTGCCCACGCGCGACGCCGAGCGCACCTGCACCACCTGAGCGGCCGGGTCGAACCAGAACTCGACGTCGTCAACGAACTTCATCAGCTGCGTCGTGACCTGCGCATACAGGTAGTCGGGCTTGCTCTCGACGATGCGCGCACCCGGCATCGCTTCGACGATGGCCTTGATCTTCGCCAGCGTGGCCGGGCCGTCGCCGCGCAACGCGAGCGGCGAGATGGCCGAGTAGCTTCGCTGCGGGTGGTCCGGGTACAGCGCCGCCTGGCTGGTGACGCTGTTGTCGGTACGCGAGGGTGGTTTCAAACGGCCGTCGCGCACCCCGATGTCGGTGGGCGCGCTCGACTGGAACAAGCCCAGCTGCCCCGCGCCGATGGCCACGAGAACGACAACAGTGACAACGATCAACACCCACTTCACGATGAACATGCGAACTCCCGATTCAATGTGAACGATGGCCGCGCTCGATGTGCTCGGCAGGCGCCGCGTACTGCGCCATCGCCTCGCCCATGCGCACCGGCCCGGTCGGCTGCCACGCAGGATTGAAGGCGAGCGGCCCTTTGGGGAACAGCATCACCACGGTCGAGCCCAGCAGGAACCGGCCCATCTCGTCGCCCTGCTCGAGCGTGACGTGCTGGTCGGTGTAGCGCCAGTCGCGCACCTGCGCAGCGCGGGGAGGGTTCACCACGCCGTGCCACACCGTGGCCATGCTGCCGACGATGGTGGCGCCCACCAGCACCAGCACGAACGGCCCTTCGACTGAGGTGAACACGCACACCACGCGCTCGTTGCGTGCGAACAGACCGGGTACGCCGCGCGCCGTGGTCGGGTTGACCGAGAACAGATCACCCGGCACGTGGATCATGCGCAGCAACCGGCCAGCGCACGGCATATGGATGCGGTGGTAGTCCTTCGGGCTCAGGTAGAGCGTGGCGAAGTGGCCGTCGTTGAAGTGCGCGGCCAGCGCAGCGTCGCCACCGACGAGCGCGGTGGTCGAGTAGTGGTGGCCTTTGGCCTGGAAGATCTGGTCGTGCTCGATGGCTCCGAACTGGCTGACCGCGCCATCGACCGGGCACACCAGGTCGGCCCGCGCCAACGGCCGCGCACCCGGCGCCAGGGCGCGTGTGAAGAACTCGTTGAAGCTCGCGTAGTGGGCGGTATCGGGGTCGGCGGCTTCCGCCATGTTCACACCGTACTTGCGCACGAACCAGTCGATCAGGCGGCGCGTTCGTTCGCCGCTTCGGCGCGAGGCCACGAAGCCCGCGAACGCAGTGATCGCCTGCTTGGGCAACACGTATTGCGGGAGCACATCGAAGCGGTCGGACACAGGCGGTGGCGGCGGTGGCAGGAGGGGCGGATTCTATCGGCCGCCGTGCGCGGCACCCTGCGCTCTAACCTCAACCAACGTACTTCCATGTGTCGGCCCCGCCGAGCAACCGGACGCACACCGGCCCCAACACTGTGGGGTCGAAGTTGCGCATGTTCACACCAGTGGCGGTGAGCATGCGTCGCGCATCCGTGATTCGTGGACGGCATCAATGATTTGTGAGCCTTGGTCCTTCGCATCGCAATTCACCTCCATCAGTTCGCCGGCACTCTGTGCCTTGGCGACCGACGCGCCGCTCGCTTTCGACGGCGCACGAGCAGCATGCCGATGAGCGCCACCGCCGCTATCGCAGCCACCCCCGCACCGGCCCAGAACCGCCCGCCGGGCTGGTCGATCGTCCGGTCCCACCTGCTCCGTCCGGCCTGCCCGGGCGCGGGAAGCGCGAACGCGACGACCGCGTCGTTAGTGGCCGCGCCGGCCTCGCCGTGGCCGCCGGCAGCGATCACGACGTATTGCCGGCCCTGCCACACGTAGGTCATCGGCGTGGCCATGCCAGCGGCCGGCAGGCGGCCGCGCCACAGTTCGGCGCCGCTGGTCGCAGCGTACGCGCGCAGGTAGCGGTCCATGGCTGCGCCGATGAAGACCAGGCCACCGGCGGTGGCGAGCGGGCCGCCGAAGTTCGGCGTGCCGGTATGCAGCGCGATGCCCACTGCCGAGAGTTCTTCCGTGGTGCCGAGCGGCACCTCCCAGAGCATGCGGCGCGTCGTCAGGTCAAGTGCGGCGATGGCACCCCACGGCAGCGGGTTGCACGGCGCGCCGAAGGGCGACGTGAGCAGGCTGCGCCGCATGCCGAACGGCGTGCCGGTCTGCGGGCTGATTTCCCTGTCGGGCTCGGCCGCCTTGGCGGCGTCGAAGTCGGCCCGCGCGATGAGCGTGACGACGTGCGCCGCGCGGCTCGTGTTGACTACCACCACGCCGGCCGGCGACACCGCCAGGCCACCCCAGTTCACGCCGCCACCGGTGAACGGGAACAGCAGGCTGCCCTGCGTCGTCGGCGGTGTGTAGAGGCCGTCGTTGCGAAGCGCCTCAATGCGCTGGCGGCACGCATTGCGGTCGTAGGGCGTGAAGCCGAACGCATCTTCAGGGCGCAGCCGTTGCGGCACGAGCGCCGGCATGCCGACCGGGAAGGTCTGCGTCGGCGAGAGCGCCTCGCCCGGCGCGCCGCCCTGCGGCACCGCACGCTCTTCGACCGGGAACACCGGCGCGCCGGTGTCGCGGTCGAGCACAAACAGCAGGCCCTGCTTGGTGCCCTGGACCACGACGTCGCGCGCCACGCCGTCGAGGTTCAGCGTGGTGAGCGTCGGCTGCGCCGGCACGTCGTAGTCCCACACATCGTGCTTGGTGATCTGGAAGGCCCAGGCCATGCGGCCATCGGCCACGTGCAGCGCGACCACCGAATCGGCGTGCCGGTTCGCTCCCGGCCGCAGGCCGCCGAAGAAGTCGGGGCTCGGGCTCGACGTGGGCAGGAACACCAGGCCGCGGGCCTCGTCGATCGACATCGGCGCCCACACGTTGGCCGCACCCGCGCTGCGCCAGCCTTCGCCCCAGGTTGCAGCAGTGGGGTCGGCGGCGGCGCGGGGAATCGCATCCCACGTCCACTTCGGCGTGCCGGTGCGGGCATCGAAGGCACGCACCTTGCCCGACGGGGCGGCGGCGCGGCCGTTGTCGTTGATGGCCGAGCCCACGATCACCACGCCGCCCGCCACCACCGGCGCCGAAGACACCTGGAACTCGCCCGGCCAGCGCAGCGCGCCGGTGTCGAGCATCACCTCACCATTCGTGCCGAACGCGGCGCAGCGCTGGCCGGTGCGCGCGTCGAGCGCGATCAGCCGCGCATCGACCGTGCCGGTGAAGATGCGGTGCGCGCACGGCGCAGCGGGCGGCGCATCCGCATCGCGCCACTGCGCCACGCCGCGGCAGTTGTAGCGGTTCGCCGGCCGCCGGTCGGTGGCAACCGCAGGGTCGAAACGCCACAGCTCGCGGCCCGTGCCCGGGTCGAGCGCGATGACTTCATTGAACGGCGTGCACAAAACGAGCTTGTCGTTAGCCAGCACCGGCGTGGTCTCGAACTTGATGCGCTTCATCAGCGCCGGCGCGCGCCGCGCCATGTCGCCAGTGCGCACCGACCATTCGACGCGCAATGCATCGATGTTCGCGGTGGTGATCTCGCGCGCGGCGCTGTAGCGCGTGCCGCCCTGGTCACCGCCGTAGGTGGGCCAGTCGAGCCCCGCAGCAGCCACGTTCGCGCATGCGAGCGCGACGATGATGAAGAGGCCACTGCGCGGCAACATGATCGGCTCTGGTCGTCGGTGCTGTCCGAAACGCTTTCAGGCCTTCAACGCGGCAGCGAATTCACTTCCTTCTCCCAGCGTTCGATCAAGCGCCGGCGCTCGACCGCGCGGCCGTACTTCTGGAAGTCGTACTTGATGAGGCGCACGTTGTCGAGGTTCGGGATGCGCGCATCGGGCGTGAAGGTCTTGTTCGCCGGCACCTGAAGCGAGTTGGCTTTCGCACCCAGGCTCTGGCCGGCCGGGCTCATCAGGAAGTCGTAGTAGCGCGTGGCGGCCTCGCGGTTGCGCGAGTCCTTGACGAGTGCGATGCCGCCGATCTCGTAGCCCGTGCCTTCGCAGGGTGCGGCGCTCTTGACCATCCTGAAGCCCTGCTGGCGCTCGTTCTCGAAACCGAAGGTGAAACTCACGCCGATGCCCACCTCGCCCTTGGCCACGCTCTTCGCCTGCGCCTGGCCGCTGCGCGTGTATTGCGTGACGTTGCGGTGCACCTTCGTGAGGTACTCGAACGCCGCGTCTTCGCCCATCAACTGGACCAGGCTCGCAAGGATGGAATAGCCGGTGCCGCTGGACCCCGGGTGCGAGGTCTCGATCTCGCCCTTGTAGATCGGGTTCGCCAGGTCGGCCCAGCACTTCGGCGCGGGCAGCTTCTTCTTCTTGAGGACGTCCTCGTTCCAGCCGAAGCCGACGGCGCTGGTGTAGAAGCCGCCGACCACGTTGGCCGTCATCGCGTACTGGCGCACCGACCAGCTGTGCAGGTCGTTGATGTACGCGGGGCGGTAGGCATCGAGCAAGCCGACCTCGGCAGCTTGAAGGTAAGGGTCACCGGTACCGCCCCACCACAGGTCGGTCTTGGGGTTCGCGGCCTCGGCGCGCAACTGGGCCAGCGCCTCGCCGGTGGCCTTGTGGACCTGCAGCACCTTGATGCCGCTCTGCAACTGGAACTCCTTCGCGGCCAGCTCGCACCAGCCCTGGTCGGTGGAGCACAGCACGGTCACCTGCTGGCCTTGCGCCCACACTGCGCCGGCGGTGGCGGCGCACCAGGCCAGCACGGCGGCAGCGCGAATCAGGGCGTGGGGAACGGGCATGCGGTACTCCTTGTCGACACGGGCCAGCGCATTATCCGAGCGATGCGGCAGGCGCCAACGTGACAGCGCGGTGGCGCTTCGCTGCACTACAGTGACTGTATGAACACCGAACTCTCAGCCGCCGGCCCGGACCCAGCCTTTCGCGTCATCACCGACCTGATCCGCGAGCACGCTCGCGCGCGGCCGCATCAGCCGGCGCTGATACAAGGCCAGGGTCCTGCAGGCACGCCGGGCACATCAGGCAATGCCACGCTCACCTACGCCGAGCTCGACGCGCTGATGGACCGCATCGCCGCCACGCTGCAACGCGACGGCCTGCAGCCGGGCGACGCCGTCGCGGTGTGCGCGGCCGCGTCGCCGCGCTATGCGGCGGTGTTCCTGGGTGCGCTGCGGGCCGGCGTGGTGGTGGCGCCGCTCTCGCCCTCGGTCACGCCCGAGAGCTTTGCCGGCATGCTGGGCGATGCCAGCGCGCGCTGCCTGTTCGCGGACGCGTCCGCCGTGCCGATGCTCGGCTCGGGCCCCACTGACGCTGCCGGCGGCGCGGCCCTGCCCTGCATCTCGCTCGACGGCGTGGCACCAGGCGCGGCCTTCGACGACTGGCTCGCCCCCATCGGCAGCCTGCCCACGCCGGTCGCGTTGGCCCCCGCCGACCCGTTCAACATCATCTATTCGTCGGGCACCACGGGGCAGCCGAAAGGCATCGTGCAGTCGCACGGCATGCGCTGGACGCACGTGATGCGCGGTGCCTCGTTCGGCTACGGCACCGATGCCGTCACCGTGCTCGCCACGCCGCTGTATTCGAACACCACGCTCGTCGTGTTCCTGCCCACGCTCGCGTTCGGCGGCACAGTCGTGCTGATGCCCAAGTTCGATGCCAGCGCGTACCTGGCACTCGCGCAAGCGCACCGCATGACGCACACCATGCTCGTGCCGGTGCAGTACCAACGCCTGATGGCCGTGCCGAACTTCGGCGCCCACGACCTGGCCGCCACCCGCTTCAAGTTCAGCACCAGCGCCCCGTTCAACGCGGCGCTCAAGGCCGACGTGCTGGCGCGCTGGCCCGGCGGCCTGATCGAGTACTACGGCATGACCGAAGGCGGCGGCACCTGCATCCTGATCGCGCACGAGCACCCGACCAAGCTGCACACCGTGGGCCAGCCGGCAGCCGGCCACGACATCCGCCTGATCGACGACGAAGGCGTGGAGCTACCGCCCGAGGCACTGCGCGCCGGCACCACCGGCGAAGTGGTGGGCCATTCGGGCGGCATGATGACCGGCTATCACGGCCAGCCGGCCAAGACGCGCGAAGCCGAATGGTTCGCGCCCGACGGCAAGCGCTTCATCCGCACCGGCGATGTCGGCCGCTTCGACGAAGACGGTTTCCTGACGCTGATGGACCGCAAGAAAGACATGGTCATCAGCGGCGGTTTCAACATCTACCCGAGCGACCTGGAAGCCGTGCTGCGCGAGCACCCGGCGGTCGCCGACGTGGCCGTGGTCGGCGTGCCCTCCGAGCAATGGGGCGAGACGCCGGTGGCCTTCGTCGTGGCCCGCGAGCGTGATGCACCCGCTGCCGCGGAGTTGATGCAGTGGCTCAACGCCCGCGTCGGCAAGACGCAGCGGTTGGCCGACCTGCGCTACACCGCCGAGCTGCCGCGCAGTGCCATCGGCAAGGTGCTCAAGCGCGAGCTGCGCGAGGTGTATGTCGCGCCGACACCCATCGCGCCGACCGACATCTCGCCGACCCAAGTCACCCCGCCGCGATGAGTGCTGCAATGGCCGCGCCCATGTCGGCGGTCGACGCCGTGCCGCCCAGGTCCGGCGTGCGCGGGCCTTGGGCCAGCACCGTCTCGATGGCGCGCAGCACCGCATCGTGTGCATCGCGCCGGCCGAGGAAGTCGAGCATCAGCGCGGCCGACCAGATCATCGCCACCGGGTTCGCGATGCCCTGCCCGTAGATGTCGGGCGCCGAGCCGTGCACCGGCTCGAACAGCGACGGGAACGCGCGCTCGGGGTTGAGGTTCGCGCTCGGCGCCAGGCCGATGGTGCCGGTGCACGCAGGGCCGAGGTCGGACAGGATGTCGCCGAACAGGTTGCTTGCGACAACCACGTCGAAGCGCGTGGGCTGCAGCACAAAGCGCGCGCTGAGGATGTCGATGTGCTGCTTGTCGACCGTGATGTTCGGGTAGCCGGCGGCCACCGCGTCGGCGCGGCCGTCCCACCACGGCATGCTGATCGCGATGCCGTTCGACTTGGTGGCCACCGTGAGGTGCCTGCGCGGGCGCGAGTCGGCCAGCTCGAAGGCGTAGCGCAGCACGCGGTCGGTGCCATGGCGCGAGAATACCGACTCCTGGATCACGATCTCGCGCTCGGTGCCGGCGTACATGGTGCCGCCGAGGTTGGTGTACTCGCCTTCGGTGTTCTCGCGCACGATGAAGAAGTCGACGTCACCGGCCTTGCGCGCCACGCCTTTCGCGTCGACCAGCGGGCACGGCACGCCGTCGAACAGGCGCACCGGGCGCAGGTTGATGTACTGGTCGAACTCGCGCCGGAACTTCAGCAACGAGCCCCACAGCGATACATGGTCGGGCACCGATGTCGGCCAGCCGACGGCACCGAACAGCAGCGCGTCCATGCCTTGAAGCTGCGCCTTCCAGTCGCTCGGCATCATCTCGCCGGTCGCGGCAAAGTGGTCGCAGCTGGCCCAGCCGATGGAGGTGAAGGCCAGCTCGATGCCGAAGCGGCGCGCCACCACGTCGAGCACGCGCAAGGCCTCGGGCATGACTTCCTTGCCGATGCCATCGCCGGGGATCACGGCGATCTTGAAGGGGCTGGGCATGCCGACACTCCTGAAGGTTCAGAGCCCGCATTCTGACGGCGCGGCGCGCCTGCTCGTGGGGCGGCGTCAGGGCCGGACCGCCGGCGTCTCCAGCGGCATGCCGGCGGCGCGCTGCATCAGGTACAGCTCCAGCGCAACCCACTCGGGCGCGCCGAGCGCGAACGGCTCGGCGCGCACACCGGCCATGCAGCCGCGCAGGCGCCGCTGCAACGAGCCCATGCCCTGCCATTCGAGCCGGTACAGCGGGTAGCCGTTCGGGTGCGCCTGCGGGATGGTGCTGCCCCCCAGGCGCAGCCCGGCGCGCGCGTCGTGGCACTGCGCGCACGACAGCGCCAGCTGGCCGAAGCGCGTGGTGTAGAGCGCTGCGCCCGCGTCGCGATAGGGCTGCAGGCGCGCGTCGGCCGGCGGTGCAATGGGCAGGCCGCGCGACTGCAGGGCCACGAAGCCGAGCAGGCCGAGCGCCGCCGGGTTCTCGACCGGAAGCGGCGCCGCGTTCTGCTGCGTCACGCGGCATTCGTTGATGCGCTCGTGCAGCGTGACCGGGCGCTGCGATGTGGCGCTGAAGGCGGGGTAGCGCGTGGCAGCGCCGCGCATGCTCGCCGCAGCCTCGCCATGGCAACCGGCGCACGCCTGCTGGCCCGGCGCGGGCGGGCGATGCCACAACGCCTGGCCTTCGAGCACCGAGAGCATCGCGGGGTTCAACGCGTCGTCACGCTGCATTGCTCGCAGCGGTGGCGTCATGTCGTCGAAGCCGGAGCGCCGCGCATCGGGCGCGGCCATACACGTTGACGACAGCACCGCGCACAACGCCAGCACGACCGTCTTCATGTAACGGTGATCGCCACACTCTCGCTGTGCGCGAAGCCGTTGTCGCCGTCCCAGCTGAAGCGCAAGGTGCCGCTCTCGGTGGCGACAGTGAAGAACGCGATCAGCGGGTTCGCGGCGACGGCCGGGTACAGCTCGGCGGCGAAGACCAGCTCGCCGTTGTAGTGGCACTGGAAGCGCCGGATCAAGTCGCGCGGCAGCACGCCGCCGCCGTCGCCAGGGCGGTAGCCGGTTTCCATCGGGTGCGCAACGAGCGTGCGGATGGCGATGACTTCACCGCGCTTGGCGGTGGCTGGCATGGTGACGATGGCGGTCGGCATGAAGGTCTCGGCCTCTCAGGGCTCCACGCAGGCGGCGAGCGTGACGATCACGTCGACCGTGTGCGACCAGAACGAGCCATCATTCATCTGCGCCACTGCCACGAGCTGCTGCGACGTGGCAAGGCGGATGCGCGTGGCCACCTGCGCGCGGCCGGCGCGCGGGCCGAAGCGGAACACCACCACGTCGCGCTGCGGGTTGCGCTCGTTGAAGATCGCGAGCGCGACCACGTGATCGGCGGCCGTCATCGGGCTGGTCGCGCTCACGGTCACGGGTACGGCATTGCCGTTCTCGACCAGCGGCGCCACGTCGAGCAGCACCCGGCCTTCGCGCACGGCCGCACCGCGCGCGAAGGCGGTGACGGCGGCGCGCAGGTCGTCGCTAGTGGCTGCTCGTGCCGGGCGCAGCACGAACGCCAGGCCGAGGGCGGCACCGGCTTGCAACACGCTGCGGCGTGCGGCGGCCGGCTCGATGCCACGGGTCACTGCATCTTGCATGGCGCGCGTCATGGCGCCTTCAGCGTCTGCAGGAACGCCACCACATCTTCGACCTGTTGCGCGGTCAACGCCGGCTTGCCTTGCCATGGGCTGCTCACGCGGGTGAGCCCCGTCGTGCGGTAGTAGGCGGGCATCACGGTGTCGGGGTCGAGGCGGCTGCTGTCGGCGATGCGCAGGCGCAAGCGCGCAGCCGACCAGCGCGTGCCGGCACCCGCCAGATCGGGCGCGAGCGTGCCCTGGAAGCGCTCTTCCGGGAACGGCCCGCTGTGGCACAGCAGGCACAGGCCGAGCTGCTTGTTGGCGACGATGGCGCGGCCGCGTGCGGCATCACCCGGCGCGTCTGTGAGCGGCTGATGGATACCGCCATCGACCACGTCGAACGCGGCCTCGACCGCAGGCGCCTGCGCGCACGCCGCCGTGGCAGCGACCATGCTCATCAGCACCGACGTTGCGAGGGTCCTCACGCTTTCTTCAAGCTGTGGTTGGCCAAGGGCAGCTCGCGAATGCGCTTGCCCGTGGCCGCGAAGATCGCGTTCAACACCGCCGGAGCAGCCACTGCGATGGTCGGCTCACCCACGCCGCCCCAGAAGCCGCCCGAGGGCATGACGATGGCTTCGACCTTGGGCATCTTGTCCATCAGCAGCGCCGGGTAGTTGCTGAAATTGGTTTGCTCGATGCGCCCGTCTTTCACCGTGCATTCGCCATACAGCGCGGCCGACAGGCCGTAGGCGAACGAGCCCTCGACCTGCGCTTCGATCTGCTGCGGGTTCACCGCATGGCCGGGGTCGGTGGCGGCGACGATGCGGTGCACGGTCAGCTCGCCCGCATCGGTCACCGACACCTCGGCGCACGCCGCCACGTACGAGCCGAAGCCCATGATCTGCGCGAGGCCCCGGTACACGCCTTTGGGCGCCGGCTTGCCCCAACCCGCGCGCTCGGCCACCGCGTTCAGCACCGCGAGCTGCTTGGGTGAGCCCGCCAGCAGCCGCTGCCTGAACGCCAGCGCGTCCTGCCCCGCCGCGTGCGCCACCTCGTCGATGAAGCATTCGAGGTAGATCGCGTTCTGGTTCAGGTTCACACCACGCCAGAAACCCGGTGGCACGTGCGGGTTGCGCATGGCGTGGTCGATGAGCAGGTGCGGCACCGCGTAGCCGAACGAGCCTTCGGAGCCACTGGCGTTCAGGCCCTGGAAGATGATCGGGTCGCGGCCGTTCTGCAGGTTCTGCGGGAACACGCTGGCGAGGATCGACTGGCCCGAGATGCGCATGTGCAGCGCGCTCAGCTGGCCCTGCGCGTCAAGCCCGGCGGTGAGCTTGCACTGCGTGATCGGGTGGTAGCGGCCGTGCGCCATGTCTTCTTCGCGCGACCACATCAGCTTAACGGGCGTGCCGGGCATCTGCTTCGCAATGGTCACCGCCTGCGTCAACCAGTCGTGCCCGCCGCGCCGGCCGAAACCGCCACCCGGGTTGAGCTTGTGCACATCGCACTTCGCCACCGGCAGGCCGGCCGCCTCGGCGGTGGCGGCGAGTGCGGCCTCGCCGCTTTGCGTGGGGCACCAGACGTCGCAGCGCTCGGCCGCGCCCGATGCGTTTGTGGTGATCAACACCGTCGCGTTCATCACCTCCATCGTCGCGTGGTTCTGGAACGGGTAGGAGTACACCGCCTCGACCTTGCGCGCGGCGGTCGCGAGCGTGCCGCGCGCATCGCCGCGCTGGTTGCCGACGAAGGCCTGCTGCGCATCGAGCCCTTCCTTGAGGGTGGCCGCGATGCTGGCGCTCGACACCTTGGCGTTGGCGCCGAAGTCCCATTCGATGGGCAGCGCCTCGAGCGCGGTCTTGGCGCGCCACCAGGTGTCGGCCACCACGGCCACGGCGCCCTCGCCAACGCGAACCACCTTCTGCACGCCGGGCTTGCCCGCCACCGCCGTGGCGTCGAAGCTCTTCAGCTTGCCGCCGAACACCGGGCAGTCCTTGATCGCCGCGTTCAGCATGCCGGGCAGCTTGAAGTCCATGCCGTAGACCTGCGAGCCATCGAGCTTGCCCAGCGTGTCGAGCCGCTTGACGGGCTTGCCGGCGACCTTCCAGTCCTTCGGGTCTTTCAGCGCCACGCTGACCGGTGGCGTGAGCTTGCCCGCCGCACCGGCCACCTTGCCGAAGGTGGTGCGCCGGCCCGAGGGCGTGTGCGTGATGACGCTGCTCAAGGCAACGCACTCCGCGGCCGGCACTTTCCATTCGTTCGCCGCCGCCTGCACGAGCATGACCCGCGCGGTGGCGCCGCCCGTGCGCACGTATTCGTGCGACTCGCGGATGCCGCGGCTGCCACCGGTCGAGAAGCTGCCCCACACCCGCCCGCGCGCCTGGTTCTGGCCCGGCGTGGGGTACTCGGTCCGCACCTTGGCCCAGTCGCATTCCAGCTCTTCGGCCACCAGTTGCGCGAGGCCGGTGAGCGTGCCCTGGCCCATCTCGGTGCGCGCCACGCGAATCACCACCGCGTCGTCGGGCTGGATCACAACCCAGGCATTCACCTCGGGCGGCAGGCCCGCCGGCGCGGCCCCGGCGGCGGCCTGCGCCTGCGCCGGCCGGCCGATGTGAAAGCCCACCACCAGCGCACCGGCCGCGGCAGCCGTGCCGCCGATGAAGCCGCGCCGCGTGAGGTTCGATGTCACGGTGCGCGCGCCCCTCACGCCACCACCCCGGCGGCTTGCTTGATGGCCGCGCGCACGCGGTTGTAGGTGCCGCAGCGGCAGATGTTGGTCATGGCGTCGTCGATGTCGGCATCGGTCGGCTTGGGCTTGGCCTTCAGCAACGCAGCTGCGGCCATCAGCATGCCGCTCTGGCAGAAGCCGCACTGCGGCACGTCGAGCGCGGCCCAGCTCTTCTGCAGCGCATGCGTTGCGTTCGGCGACAGGCCTTCGATGGTGACGACCTTCGCACCCGCCTCGACCGTGCTCACCGGCCGAACGCACGAGCGCGTGGCCACGCCGTCGATGTGCACGGTACAGGCGCCGCAGGCCGCGATGCCGCAGCCGTACTTGGTGCCGGTCAGGCCGAGCTGTTCGCGCAGGACCCAGAGCAGCGGTGTGTCGGCCTCGGCCTGGAA
>Ga0123336_10001069_pt1 | contig 25764 bp, 19 predicted proteins | sample SSSSmetaG_FD_96466 | JGI IMG/M metagenome (GOLD analysis project Ga0123336, IMG submission 96466) | Glacier valley bacterial and archeal communities from Borup Fiord, Nunavut, Canada, to study Microbial Dark Matter (Phase II) - ​SSSS metaG | ecosystem: Environmental > Aquatic > Freshwater > Ice...
CAAAGAGCCGCAGCAAGTAGCGAAATTTGACCTCCGAAAGTTTGCTGCACTTGTAATAGCGGTTAGCAGGTTGCATAACAATAAGTTACGCCCCAATTTCTGATTTTTGCTTCCTAAGCCCCTGCTTTTTTATCCTTACTTAATTTACCCTTCCCTCACCCGTACGGGTTCGCCTGTTTGATTTCCAGCCAGCGGTCGGGCCGGTCCAGCGGCTTGTAGCCGAACTGCTGGTAAAGGCCGTGGGCGTCCCAGGTGGCGAGCAGGTGGCGGCGCAGGCCCTGCAGCTCGGGGTGAGCTAGCACGTGCTGCATCAGCCACTTGGCGAGGCCCTGGCCCCGGAACTCGGCCAGCATAAACACGTCGCAGAGCCAGGCAAACGTGGTGTAATCGCTGATGATGCGGGCAAAGCCGGCCTGGCGGCCGTCGGGGGCGTAGAGGCCGAAATTGAGCGAGTGGGCGATGGACCGCTCCACGGTGGCGCGCGGAATGTGCCGGGCCCAGTACGACTCCTCGCTCAGCCAGCGGTGAATGGCGGGGACGTCGAGCCGGGCCGGGTCGGTGCTGAGCACGAAGCCGGCGGGGTGGGTTTCGGTAAGAAATGCGGACATTGGAAGAGCGGCTGGCGAAAACAGCCGCAAGCTACCACGCCGATACAACCCGCATAGCCCCCGGCCGTGCGGCGCTGTGCTCACCCAAATGCTGCAGCGGCGCGGGCTGCCGGCTTTTCAGCCGGCTGTTCGCTCCTTGGCTCAACGACTTCGAAACCCCGATGAGCGGGCTGTCGGCTTTTCGGCCGGCTGTCCGCTCGTCGGCCACGCTCGGGTTCGGATAAGGGCCAGGCCGCGTTGGCTCGCGGCAACTATTTGCCGGGCCGGCAGTTGTTTTTCGAACTACCATTTCTACTTCACTATGAAATTCTTACGAAACATCGCCGGGGCTTTGCTGGCCGCCGCTTTGCCGCTGGCCGCGGGCGCTCAGGCCCCGGCGCTCGCCACGTTTCCGGTGGGCGGCACCACCGTCACGGCCTCGGCGCTGGCCGGCAACCGGGCCACCATCTGGGAGCTGGCCTGGGGGCCCGATAATTACATCTGGATGACCGAGCGGGCCGGCCGCATCAGCCGCGTGGACCCCGCCACCGGGCAGGTGCAGCCGGTGCTGACCATCCCCGACGTGACGGAAAACAACGAGAGCGGCCTGCTGGGCCTGGCCATCCTGGAGCCCTTTCCCATGTCGGTGCCCCCGTTCCGCACGTTCTGGGTGTTCGTCGTGTACAACTACACCGACCAGGGCGTGCTCAAGGAAAAGCTGGTGCGCTACACCTACACCACCAACGGGGCCATGAGTGCCCCCACGGTGCTGCTGGGCAACATCACGGCCACCACCACCCACAGCGGCTCGCGCCTGCTGCTGCTGCCCGACCGCACCTTGCTCATGACCACCGGCGACGCCCAGCAGCAGCCCCAGGCCCAGAACCTGGCCGCGCTCAACGGCAAAATCCTGCGCCTGAACCTCGACGGCACCATCCCGGCCGACAACCCCATGGCCGGCAGCCCGGTCTACACCTTCGGCCACCGCAACCCCCAGGGCCTGGTCCGGCTGCCCAACGGCCGCATTTACAGCTCGGAGCACGGCCCGAACAACGACGACGAAATCAACAAGATTGAGCCCGGCCGCAACTACGGCTGGCCTAACGTGGAGGGCTACTGCGACCTGCCCGCCGAAATGACCTTCTGCGCGGCCAATAATGTGCGCGAGCCCCTCACCACCTGGACGCCCACCATCGCCCCGGCCGGCCTCGCCTACTACGACCACCCGGCCATCCCCGGCTGGCGCGGCAGCCTGCTGCTGGCCGTGCTCAAGGACCACAAGCTCACCCAGCTCACCCTCGACGCGGCCGGCCTCGCCATTCCCACCCGCACCGATTTCCTCACCGGTTTTGGGCGGCTGCGGGCCATCTGCGTGTCGCCGCAGGGCCGGGTGTACGTCGGCACGAGCAACCGCGACGGCCGCGGCACCCCCACGGCCTCCGACGACCGTATTCTGGTACTTGAAAACCGCGCCTACGTGGCCACCGCCACCCAGGCCGCCCCGGCCGGGCCGGCCTTAGCGGTGTTTCCCAACCCCGCCCACCGCCAGGCCACGGTGCAGCTGCCCGCCGCGGCCACCCGGCTGCAACTCACGGACCTGCTGGGCCGCCCGGTACTCACCATGCAGCCCGCTTCGCCCGCCGTCACGCTCGACTTCGGCAGCCTGCAGCCCGGCACTTACCTGCTGCAGGCCGACGGCCCGGCCGGCCGCGCCACCCGCAAGCTGGTGGTGGAATAAGCGGATGGGCCGCGCGCCTTGGGTAGCATTCGGCAAAAAAATAATTTGTTTGCTACCGCCCCGGTAGCAAGCAATCGAAAGGCAAAACGATTGCTCCCCGGCGGGCAACTACCCGCCACAAAAAAAGAGCCGGCACGTGCCGGCTCTTTTTTTGTGTAAAAATGCCTCTGTCGGCTATTCGAGGATGACTTTGCGGGTGAGGACCTGGCCGGCCAGGGCCACGCGCAAGGTGTAGAGGCCGGCGGCCAGCCCGCGGGTGGGCAGGGTTTGCTCGGCCACGCCGGCCAGGGCCCGGGCGAGTACTACCTGGCCCAGGGCGTTGAGCAGCGTGGCCCGGCCCGGGCCGGCCGGGCCGGCCAGGCGCAGGGTCAGTTGCCCGGTGTTGCTCGGGTTCGGGTACACCGTCAGGGCGTTGGTTTCGGCCTGGGCCCGCGTGGCGGTTATCACCCGGGTGATGGTGAAGGAGCCGGTGGCGTCGGAGCTGCCGTAGCCGCTCACGGCCATGTAGTAGCGCGTGCCCACCACCAGGCCGGGGAAGGAAACCTGGCCCACGCTGGTATTGCTGCCGGTGGAATTCCGGCAGCCCACCTGCCCAAACGGCCCCAGGGCGCAGTCGGGCGAGGTGAAGAGGCGCACCATGCCGGCCGGCGAGCCGGTGAAGCTGAGGGCCTGCGCAGTGGCGGTGGCGGTGAAGGCAAACCACACGTCCCTGGGCAGGGCCGCCGGCGCGCAGGCGGGGGTCTGGATGCCGTTTTGCACGCTGGTGGTGGCGCCCACGTTCGAGCCGGTGGTGGCGCCCGTGGCATTCAGCGTCACGGCGCCGCAGGGCTCGTCGTTGGCCGGGGCCGTGAGCGGGGTGGTGAAGCAGGTGGGGCCCGCGTAGGCGCTGCTGCCGTTAGCGGCACCGCAGTTCTGGCGCACGTAGTAGCAGTAGGCCGTGTTGGCTTGCAGGTTGGTGAGCTGGTAGGTGGTGGCGGTGAGGCCCGTGACCACGGTGCCGGTGCCCTGCGGGAAGCCTTGCAGGCCGTATTCCAGCTCATACGTGTTGCCGGGGGCGCCGCCGCCGGGGGCCACCCAGTTCAGCTGGGCGGTGGTGTTGGTCACGTTGCTGGCGCTGGGCCCGGTGGGGGGGGCGCAGTTCGACGGCGAAGTGGCGCACACGGCAATCAGGCCGGTGGCACTGGCGCTGAAGGCCCACGCCCGGATGTAGAGCACCTCGCCCGCGGTGCGCCCAGTCAGGGCAATCTGCGAATACAGGCCGTTGGTGTCGTCGTTGCAGCCTACCTCCGTCAGGGCGCCGCAGGTGCCCGAGTACATGTTGATGACCGTGTCCGTGATGTTGCTGCCGCTGGTCGGGGCCACGGTTTTCACCGTCACGCTGCCACTCACGGGCACCGTCACCTTGAACCAGATGTCCTGCTGAACGTTGGAGCTGCACGAAGGCGCGGGCACGCCCGTCGAGGTGGTCGCGGCGGTGTTGTCGGCGCTGGTCTGGCCCACGCACGAGCCGAACTGAATGGGCACGTTGAGGGCGCCGGTGCACTCGTCGTTCGCCGCCGGGTTGGGGTTGGTGCTGAAGGCGCCCGCGTTCGAAAGGGGGCTGTTGCCGTTGGCGCCGCCGCAGTTCTGGGTCACGTAGAACTGGTAGGCGGTGTTGGCCGTCAGGCCCGTCACGTTGGCCGTGGTGCCGGGGGCCGTAATGGTCGAGTACACGTTGGTGCCCGAGCTGGGCAGGGCCGGGTTGAAGCCCGTGGGGCCGTAACGGATGGTGAACGGGCCGGGCGTGGCGTTGGTCACCGAGTAGCCCAGCGTGGCCGAGGTGGTGGTGATGGCCGTGGCCGTGAGGTTGCGCGGGGTGGGGCAAAGGCTCGGCACCGGCGGCGTGAAGGCGTAGACCTGGCCGGTGGCCGGCAGGGCGGCAATGCTCGTCGTCTCGGTGGTCGAGCTCACGGCCGGGGCGGCCGAGGCGTCGTTCAGCGACAGAAACGAGCCGCTGCCCGTGCCCGCGCCCGACAAGCCAATCGATGCCGAAGCCCCGGTTATTGGCGCCGTTTCCAGGCGGTACACGAAGCGCACCACGTTGGTGCCCTCCGTCAGCTGCACCTGCATGGAGAAGGACGGCCCGCCGGTGTTGCCGAACCGGTACCAGTTCAGCCACTCAAACGTGAACACCCGGTTGGGCGCCGTGCCGGTGGTGGCGTAGCTGGCCGCGCCGCCGGTGCCGTTCAAATCGTCCCAGAACGGGGCCACCCGGGGCCGCTCGGCGGCCGCGCCGATAGCCAGTTCGTTGGTCAGGCTGTTGGCCGTGGCCGCCGCGTTGAAGGTGAGCCAGCCGTTCGACGACACCTTGCAGGTGGTGAACGGGCTGCCGTCGAACACGAAGGTGAAGCCCAGCGGCAACACCGCCGACAGGGCGTCGTCGGCCTGAATGTTGGGCACGGCCGTGCCGCCTACCAGGGGCGCGAACGTGCCCGTGCTGGGCGCAAACGTGTAGGTATCGACCTGGGCCTGGCCCGGCCGGCTGCCCAGCAGCAGCGCTGCCAGCAGCAACAGCGCACTGGCCCAGGGCCCGCGCCGCCGCGCATGTAAAAGTTTACTCATGGGGTGAAGGGAAAAGGGTGAATACGAAGGGGTGAGCGAGGCTAAGCACCGGGCCACGGCAGGGCACTTTCGGCTTTGTAATGTAGAAAGAAAGCCCCAATCAATGCAAATAACCCGCTTCACCGATGTAGCTGGCGCAAATTTTCGTTCCGCAAAAAAGGGCCACCCCCGGCGGAGTAGCCCTTTTTACGGAAAATTAAATTATATCCCCGTCGGCTATTCGAGGATGACTTTGCGGGTGAAGACCTGGCCGGCCAGGGCCACGCGCAGGGTGTAGAGGCCGGCGGCCAGCCCGCGGGTGGGCAGGGTTTGCTCGGCCACGCCGGCCAGGGCCTGGCTGAGCACCGCCTGGCCCAAGGCGTTGAGCAGCGTGGCCCGGCCCGGCCCGGCCGGCCCGGCCAGGCGCAGGATGAGCTGGCCCGTGCTGCTCGGGTTCGGGTACACCGTCAGCGCCGTGGCATTCACCTGAGCCTGCGTCGCCAGCAGGCTGGTGGCCCCGATGGTGAAGGAGCCGGTGGCGTCGGAGCTGCCGTAGCCGCTCACGGCCACGTAGTAGCGCGTGCCCGCCACCAGGCCCGTAAAGGTGAGGGGCCCGGCGAAGCCCACGTTGCTGCCCGTGGCATTCCGGCAGGCCACCTGCGCAAACGGCCCCAGGGCGCAGTCGGGCGAGGTGAAGAGGCGCACCATGCCCCCGGCCGTGCCCGTCAGGGTGAGCGTGGTGCTGGTGCCGGCGGGCGTCAGGGCAAACCACACGTCCTTGGGCAGGGCGGCGGGGGCGCAGGCCGGGGTCTGGATGCCGTTTTGCACGCTGGTGGTGGCGCCCGCGTTGGTGCCGCTCACGGCGGCGGCGCCCAGCGTTACCGCGCCGCAGGGCTCGTCGTTGCCCGCCGCCGGCAACGGCGTGGTGAAGCAGAACGCCGTAGAAATTGCGCTGCTGCCGTTGAAGCCGCCGCACACCTGCTGCACGAAGAAGCAGTAGTTCGTGTTCGGCGTCAGGCCCGTCAAGGTCGTCGTCGGGGCCGTGAGGCCGGCGAGGCGGGTGCCGGCCGGCGGCGTGAAGCCCGCCGGCCCGTAGTACACCGTGAACGTGCTGCCCGGCACCGGCGGCGTCGCCCAGCTCAGCCCGGCCGAGGTGCTGGTGAGCGGGCCTGCGGCCAGGCCCGTCGGCGTGGCGCAGTTCGGCACCGGCGTGGCGCAGATGGTGAAGGTGCCCAGCACCGGCTGGAAAGAGCTGTAGCTGCCCACCCGCACGTAGTACGTGGTGCTGGGCACGAGGCCCGTCAGGTCCAGGCTGGGGGCGGCCGTGGTGCCGTTGGTGGCCGAGGCGCACTGCACGAACACTAGCGGCCCGGTGCAGGCCGCCCCCGCGTATGCGCGCAGGGTATTGGCCGCCGCGCCGGTCACGCTGAGGCGCACCTGCGTGCTGGTGGGGCCGGTGGCCGCCGTCACAAAACGGAACCACACGTCCACGGGCGTGGCGGTGGGGAAGCCGTTGCAGGCCCCGGCCGGCACGCCCGTGGTGGCGGTGGCGCCCGCCGTGGTGGTGGCCAGCGGCGTGCAGGCGTTGTTGATGGCCAACAACGTGGCGCCGCAGGGCTCGTCGTTGAGAATCTGCGTCGAGAACGACGCCGGCCCGGCCGTGCCCGAGCTGGTGCCGCCGGCGCAATTCAGCGTCACGTAGAACTGGTAGGTGGTGCCCGGCGCGAGGCCCGTCAGGTTGAAGGGCGGGCCCGCCAGGCCCGCCGCCGTGGTGCCGCCCGCGCCGCCCGGCACAAAGCCTGTGGGCCCGTAGGTAACCGAATAGGTGCCCGTGCCGCCGACCAGCCAGGAAAGGGCCGCCGTGGTGGTGGTGGTGGTGGCCGTGAGGTTGGCCGGGGTGAGGCAGCCGGTGGCCGGCTCCAGCACGATGTTGTCGAGCCCAATGTCGGTCACGCCAAAATCGGCCCGTCCGCGGAAGCGAATCACCGCCGTGGCCGCCGTGCTCGCAATCGGCAGCACCCGCGTCACGAAGCCCGCGGCGGCCGGGCCGCTCCGGTTGAAGCCGGCGAGGCGCCCAAACGTGGCGCCGCCGTCGGCGGAAAGCTGCACCACCAGGGAGTCCGCCCCGTCGGTGTTGATATAGTCGAAGCTCAGGCGCTTGGCGCCGGCCGCGCTCAGGTCCACAAACAAGTCGAACGTGCCAACTTGCCCGTTGCTGGCCTCGCCGCTGTGGAAGCGGGCCGAGTGGGTGCCCTGGCTGCCGGTGGGCGCGTAGGCCCAGCTGCCCGGGCTCACCCACGCGCCGCTGGCGCCGTCGTCCTCGCGGCGCCACGAGGCATTGCCGGTGCCGGGCGTGTTGCGCCAGTTGTTGGTGGGCACGTCGCGCGTGTCGCAGCGGCTTAGCCAGGCATTTTCGAAGCTTTCCGTGACCGGCAGCGCGGCGTACAAAGGCGTGATGCACGCCGTTTGAAACGCCACCGGGCCCGCCAGGCCGGAGTTGGCCCCGGCGGCGCAGTTCTGCTGCACGTAAAACTGGTAAGCCGTGCTGGCCGCCAGGCCGGTAATGGGATAGGGCGGGGCCGCGAGGCCGGCCACGGTGGTGTAGGCGTTGGTGCCCGAGCTGGGCAAGGTCGGGTTGAAGCCCGCCGGGCCGTACAGCACCGAGTAGGTGCCCGGTCCGCCCGTGAGCCAACTCAAGCTGGCGGAATTGGCCGTGACGTCGCCCACCGCGAGGCTGGCGGGCGTGAGGCAGCCGGTGGCCGTTTCCAGCCGCAGGTTGTCCAGGCCGATGTCGGAGGTGAAGGCGGCCGTTACCTTGGTGCGGAAGCGCACCACCGCGGTGGCAGCCGTGCTGCTCAGGTTCAGCGTTTGGGTCCGCCAGCCCTGGGCCACGGGGCCGCTCAGGCCCAGGCGCAGCAGCGGCGCCCCAAAGGTCGAGCCGCCATCGGTCGAAACCTGCACCTGCAGCGAGTCGTTGCCCGCCGTGTTCAGGTAGTCGAAACTCATCCGCTTGGCGCCGGCCGCGCTCAGGTCCACGTACAAATCCAGCAAGCCGACGGCCCCGGCCCCGGCATAGTAGGAATGGAAGCGGGCCGAGCGGGCGCCCTGGCTGCCGGCGGGCGTGTAAGCACCCACGGTGGGGCTGGTCCAGGCGGCGCCGGCCCCGTCGTCGTCGCGGCGCCACGAGGCGTTGCCCGCCGCGGGCGAAGTGCGCCAGAACAAGGTGGGCGCGTCGCGCGTGCCACACACGCTCAGCCAGGTGTTTTCGAAGCTTTCGATGACGGGCAGCGCGGCGTAGGTGGGTGCCACGCAGGCCGTGCGGAACGTGAATGGCCCCGCCGCCTGGCTGGTGGCCCCGCCGCCGCAGTCCTTGGTCACGTAAAACTGGTACACCGTGTTCGCCGCCAGGCCCGTCACGCCCACGGCAGTGGCTGTGCCGGCGGGCGTGACCGTGGTGCTGCCCGCGCTGCCCGGCACAAAGCCCGCCACCCCGTACTGCACCGCGTAGCTCACCGCCGTGCCGTTCGACGTGCCCCCGAAGCCCAGCGTGGCCGAAGCGGTGGTGATGTTCGTGGCCGTGAGGAACGTGGGCGGCGCGCAGGCCGGCGCCGGGCCAATGGTCACGGTGTAGTCCTCGGTTTCGCCCGACCCAAAGAGCAGGCAGGCGTCGGCCGCGCCGTTCTGGTTGCCGGTCAGCCGCGAGCGCACCCGCATTCCGGTCGGGCCCAGCGCGGCGGTGGCGGGCACCGTCACGCCCGCGGTGGCCGGCTGCCCGGCGGTCGACGCCGTGGTCACCTGGGTCCATTCGCCGGCATCGAACGTGCCGCTCTGGTCCCAGTCGAACCACACCGAAATGATGCCGGCCTCGGGCGTCATCACGCTCACTTGGTAGGTGAGGCCGCGCGCCAGCGTGCCCGTGGTGCTGCCCGCCGTGGGGTACAAGGTGTAGCCCGTGGCCGCCGTGCAGGTGGTGTTGGGGTTGTTGAGCGCGGTGCCGGCCACGGCCACCAGGTTGATGTTGGCATTGCCGGTGCCGCAAAAGGCGCCGAGGTTGGTGGTGCAGTAGGTGGTGGGCTGCGCCACGGCCGCCGAGCCGGTCACGACCAGCCACGCCAGCGCCAGCCACCCGGCCCAGGCCCTGCGCCCGGCACGGGGGAAGAATAAGTGTTGCATAAAAGAGCAAGGTGAAAGGGGGATGGAAAAAGGGAATCGGGGCCTTGCTTGTAGCGGCCCGCGCCGCCCGTTGGGGAAGGCGCTGGCCGTTTGCCTGGGAGTGGGGGGCAGTAAATCGGAGAGTTGCCCTGAAATCTACAAAGAATCCGACGCCGGAAAAGTCAATCCCAAATAAGTTCCATATTGTCTGGTTTTTATTGTTTATGGCCTTGAATTTGCTTGATAATCATGCCCGTACCCAACTCATTTTGGCCGTCTGCATTTCTGCCACTATATTGGTTCGCTAATCCATTTGCGACCACCCAATTCGCATTTTCACCCCCTTCTCCCCCCCTTTTCACCATGAAAAAACTCTTACAATCCTTCGCCTTGCTGCTCCTGCTGAGCGGGCTGCTGGGCGGCATCCCCGGGGCGCGGGCGTCGCACCTGTTGGGGTGCGACATGACGTACGTGTCCGTGGGCGGCAACCAGTACCGGGTTCAGTTCCGGCTCTACCGCGACTGCTCGGGCATCCCGGCTTCGGCCTTCACCCTGGAATGCCGCAACGGCGGCTGCAACGCCTCGGCCACGGTCACGGCCCCGCTGGTGCAGCAAGGGCCCATCCAAGCGGCAACGCCGCTGTGCCCGAGCACGCCCGGCACCTGCGCCAGCCCCTCTTCGCTTTACCCGCTCTACGACTTCACCACCTTCGAAGCCACTGTGACGCTGCCCCCCGGGCAGTGGACGCTGAGCACAGAACAGAGCGCGCGGCCCAGCATCGCCAACATCGTTAACGCGGGCAACCTTTACGCCGAGGCGTATTTGGACAACCGGGGCACGAACGTGGTCAACACCTCGCCCCAGTTCGACCCGCAGGATATTCCGATTCAGTACGTGTGCGTCAACCAGCGCACCACTTTTGGCTTCTCGGCCATCGAGCCCGACGGCGACTCCCTGGTTTATGCCTTGGCTTCGCCCCTGCAGGGCTGCGGCATGCCCATCACCTACGCTCCCTACCCCGGCGCTGCCAACGGTGTGTTCATCATCACCCGCAACCCGTTGTGCATTTTGGAAGTGCCCGGGCTGGCGGGGGGCGCCCTGTTCACGCCCCAGCTGCCCATTCCGGTGGCCACCGATACCACGGGCACCTGCCCCATTAAGCAGGGCACCCCCTACTTTGGCCTCAACCAGTCGGCCCGCACGGTCACGTTCACGCCCAACCGCTATGTGCCGGTGACCTCCGCGGCCGACGGCAGCAACAAGTACCAGGTGGTGGTGGAAGTGAGCGAGTACCGCCGCGTGAACGGCGTGCGGCGCGTGGTGGGCCGGGTGCGCCGCGAGGCGGTTCTTATTGTGATTAACTGCGGAGCCAACAGCACCCCCAACCCCGTGCAGGCCAACAACCAGACGGTTAATTCCAACACGCACACGATTAATACCGCCGACACCACCCAGATTGAAGTGTATTCGTGCAACTACTCGCGCGTGCGGCTCAATTTTACCGACCCCGACAACCTGCGCATTCCCAGCGCCCACCAGCTACTCACCGTTACGCTGCCCGCCAACATCAACACCGACCCCCGGTACCTGGACTCGGGGGACATAGGCGTGTTTTCGCTGACCGGCAACGGCACGGAGAACCCCCACGGCACTTTTTTCTTCCAGCCTTCGCCGTCGGCCGTGGGCCGCATCATCCGCATCAACGTGCGCATTGAAGACAACGCCTGCCCCGTGAAAGGCCTGCAAAACCGGGTAATTGTCATTAAGGTGCTGCGCGGCAATTTCGCGTCGGCCGTGGCAGCTGTGGGCGGCACCAGCACGTCGGGGTCCACGGCCATCTGCCTCGGCAACCCGCTCTCGCTACAAGGCCGCGTGGTGCGGCCGGACTCCATCCGCCGCCTGGCCACCAACACTTCGCAGGCGCAGGTGTACAGCTACCAGTGGTTCACGGCCGCCAACGCCACGGCCGGGGCGGGCCTGCCGGCCGTGACCAACGTTCAGAACATCGCGGTGAACCCCACGGCCACCACCCGCTACAAGCTGCGGATTATTCCCACCCTGGGCTTTGCGCAAGGTGCCTGCGAAGACACCACGTCGATTCTGGTGCGCGTGGTGTCGCCGCCCGTGGCGCGCCTGAGTACCAACAACGCCTACATCTGCCCCGGGGGGTCGGCCACGCTGCAGGCGTCGGCCACCGCCGCCGGGGGCGCGGCTGGCGCCTTCACTTACCGCTTTCAGGCCGCCAATGGCCTGGCCGCCGCGGACCTCACCAAAGCCAACCCCACGGTGACCCCGACGGTGACGACCCGTTACCGCGTGACGGCCTCGGGCAGCGCGCCCACCAGTTGCACCGACACCGCTTCCGTGCTGGTGCGGGTGCTGCCCGGCGTAGTGGCCGACTTTGCGACCACCGACTCGGTGGGCCTCAACGGCCAGCGCACCAACCGCCCGCCGGTTATCTTCACGTTCACCAACCGGTCGGTGACCACCGGCCTGCCGCAAAGCTCGGCCACCACCTACAAGTGGACCTACGAGCGGATTCGGGACATTGCGGGCAACAGCGTAAGCGGCACGGAAACGACTTTTGGGGGCAACGTGCCCGCGCCTACGCTGCAGCTCAGCATCTCGGGCAGCTACCGCATCCGCTTCACCACCACGGTGTCCGTCGTTAATGCCGGGGGCGTTGTGACGTGTACGCCTTCGGTGAAGGAGCGCATCGTCATCGTGCCCGACCTGCAGGTGCCCAACATCATCACGCCCAACGGCGACGGCAAAAACGACGTGTTCGCGGTGTCGACGGCGGGCACAACCAGCAAAATGGAAATTTTCAACCGCTGGGGCCGCAAGGTGTACGAGCAAGCCAGCTACCAGAACAACTGGGGCGGCGACAGCCAGCCCGCGGGCGTGTACTACTACCTCCTCACCGCCCGAAACGGCGCGCAAACCAAAGGCTGGCTGGAAGTAGTGCGCTAAGCCTCCACCGTCAATCAATGAAAAAGGGGCCGCGAATTTCGCGGCCCCTTTTTCGTTGGTCGACGGGCAATGGCACCCGCAAGGCCAACGCCGCCGGTGCTATTCGGCCGCGGCGGCCGCAAACGCCGCGTCGGGGCCCAGGTGGTGGCGCTCGTTTTTCACGGCGTTGCGCAGGTTCCAGATGACTTCGTGCCGGAAGGGGTGCTGGCGCACCGGGCAGTCGGCCATGAGGCAAAGCGAGCAGGCGGCGAACGTGCACGGGTCGGCGTGGACGAACATTTCGACCTCCACCGCAAACCGGGCGCGGATGAGCTCCTCGATGTCGTGCAGTTGGGTGTGCACCTGCTCCAGGGTGAAGTAGTAGGGCATCTGCATGTGGCAGTCGATGTGCAGGTTGGCGCCGTAGCGCTGCACGCGCAGGTTGTGCACGTCAATCCACGGCGCGCGGCGGCGGGCCTGCAGCTCGTCAATCACCTCGGCCACGATGGCCGTGTCGGTTTCGTCCATCAGCCCCGACACCGAGCGGCGCAGCATTCGCCCGCCGTTCACCAGAATGAAGCCGCCGAGCAGCAGGGCCGCCCCGGCGTCGAAGCGAAGGACGCCGGTGGCGGCCACCAGCCCCAGCGCTGCCACCGACACAATCGAGGTGAGCGCGTCGAGGTACAGGTGCTGCCCGTCGCCGGTCAGCGCTACCGAGTTCAGCCGGCGGCCGGTGCGCACCAGCAGCAGGCCCACGGCCAGGTTCACCGCGGCGGTACCGGCCAGCAGCAGCACGCCCCAGTCGAGGCGGCCCACCGGGTGGGGGTGCAGCAGGCCGAGCGTGGCACTGTAGAAGATGAAGGCGCCGGCGATAAAAATCAGCGCGCCCTCGAAGCCGACGGACAGGTACTCGATTTTGCCGTGGCCATAGGGATGGTTCTCGTCCTTGGGCAGGCTGGCCAGGTGCAGACTGTACAAGGCAAACCCACTGGTGAAGACGTTGATAATGCTTTCCAGCGCGTCGGTGAGCACGACCTGTGAGCGGGTGAGCCGGTAGGCGTAAAACTTGATGGCCATCAGCCCGGCGCTCACCACGAGGGAGAGCAGGCCGAGGCGGCGCTTGGTTTGAGTGGGCGTCATGAAAGGGCGTTTGCGGCGCAAAGGTCGGGCACGGGCAGCCGGGCAAAACCTTTTGCTGGAAAAGCGGTATTTAAACCCGTCGAAAATTATTTTTAGACTACCCTAAAATTTATCGACCTTTGTGCTGCCCCATTTCAGATTTTCCGTGCCGCCTGCCGTTACCACCCCACCTGCCTTATCCCCGCCCGAAACCGGCTGGCGCCACGCCCGCCGCGGCAATTCGCTGAGCGAGGTATACGCCAGCATCCGGGTGCCGGGGGCCGATGCCTCGTTCTGGCGCAAGCTGAGGGCCTTTTGGGGCCCCGGCCTGCTGGTGGCCGTGGGCTACATGGACCCCGGCAACTGGGCCACCGACCTGGCCGGCGGCGCCCGCTACGGCTACACGCTGCTCTCGGTGGTGCTCATCTCCAACCTGTTCGCCATGCTGCTCCAGCACTTGGCGGCCAAGCTGGGCATTGTGACCGGGCGCGACCTGGCCCAGGCCTGCCGCGACCACTACTCCCGGCCCGTGAGCCTGGCACTGTGGCTCTTGTGCGAAATCGCCATCGCCGCCTGCGACCTGGCCGAAGTCATCGGCTCGGCCATTGCCCTGAACCTGCTGTTTGGGTTGCCGCTGGCCTGGGGCGTGGTCCTGACCACGCTGGACGTGCTGGTGGTGCTGTTTTTTCAGAACAAGGGCTTCCGCATCATCGAGAGCTTGGTGGCGGGGCTGATTGCCCTCATCTTCGGCTGCTTTCTCTACGAAATCATCGCCTCGCACCCCGACTGGCTGGCCCTGAGCAAGGGCTTGGTGCCGCGCCTCGAGGTGGTGACCAACCCAAAAATGCTGTACGTGGCCATCGGCATCCTGGGCGCCACCGTGATGCCCCACAACCTGTACCTGCACTCGAGCATCGTGCAAACGCGGCAGATTGAGCAAACTGAAGCCGGCCGGCGCATGGCCATCAAGTTCGCCACCATCGACTCGACGGTGGCGCTGTTTCTGGCGTTTTTTGTGAACGCGGCCATCCTCGTGACGGCCGCGGCGGCCTTTCACGGCAAGGGGCACGACGGCGTGGCCGACATCGGCGACGCCCACAAGCTGCTGACGCCGGTGCTGGGCGCGGGCGCGGCCAGCGTGCTGTTCGCCATCGCCCTGCTGGCCTCGGGCCAGAACTCGACCCTAACCGGCACCCTGGCCGGCCAGATTGTGATGGAAGGCTTCCTGGATTTGAAGCTCAAGCCCTGGCTGCGCCGGCTCATTACGCGGCTCATTGCGGTGGTGCCGGCGCTCATCGTGGCCATTATCTACGGCGAAAAAGGCACCGGCCAGCTGCTGGTGTTGAGCCAAGTCATCCTGTCGTTGCAGCTCAGCTTTGCGGTGGTGCCGCTGGTGCTCTTCACCGGGAGCCGGGCCAAAATGGGCGTGTTTGCCAACCGGCCCGCCGTGCAGGCCGTGGCCTGGGCCGTGTCGGGCATCATCATCGGGCTGAACGGGTTTTTGCTCTGGCAGACGTTCGTGGGGTAACCTGCCGGGCCGGGCGCACCAGAATTGCGTATGCAGGCACATTTCCGTTTTTGCCCGCTTATGCTTCGCTTTCGTAGTTGCTGCTTGTTGTTGCTGGGGCTGCTGCCCCGCGTCGTCTCCGCGCAAAAAGGCGTACAGAACGACACCATCAAAGTCGATAAAACGCAGTACAGCCTGTTTCATCCGACGCCGCGCCGCTACATGCGTCCGATGGTGCCCGACCGGCCCGGTATTACTGAAAGCCCCTACTCGGTGGACGCGGGCCACGTGCAGTACGAAACCGATGCGCTGCGCCTGCTCACCCGCCGCGAAGGCACTACCTACGGCCACGACTGGTACGTGAACCACGCCCTGGGCAAAATTGGCCTCAGCGACCGCACCGACCTGCAAGTGGGACTGGACTCGTACACCGACACCCGCAACTACGACGAGGCCGACCCCAGCCAAACCCAAGAATATCGGGGCGTGGGCGACCTGACGCTGCGCGCCAAGCACACGCTGGTCGGCGACGACAACAGCCGCTGGGCCCTGGGCCTGATTGGCTACGTGACCCTGCCCACCGGCGGCCCGCGCGGCGACGGCGCCGTGGAATACGGCGCGGTGCTGCCCGCGGTGTACCAGCTCACCAAGCCCTGGAGCATCGGCGGGCAAATGGCGGCCCAGGTGTACTGGGACCGCGACACCGAAAGCCGCTACCTGCAGCTCACGCCCACCTTCACCACCGACTACCAGGTCAGCAAGCTGGTGCAGGTCTTTGCCGAATTGGTGGGCTACGACGACACGCGCCTGAATGACTGGCGCAGCTCCATCAACACCGGCGTGCAACTCGACTTGAGCGAAAACGTGCAGCTCGATTTTGGCACCCACCTGCCCATCACCAATTCGGTGGACCGCGAGTATTTCCTGGGCCTCAGCTTCCGGCGCTGAAGCGGCCGCCCGTCCGCGCCCGGCGGTGTATCTTTGCCCCGTCATGGTGCCAACCCCCGAGTGCGGGGCGCGGCTGAAAAGGGAATTCGGTTCAACGCCGGAGCTGTCCCCGCAACTGTACGCTTCACATCGGGGCGGGCCACAATGCCACTGTTTACCGGTTGATTAGCAACCGAAAAAATGGGAAGGCGGTCCGTTCGGCGGAGCAAGCCAGGAGACCTGCCAGGACAATCATAGGTTCAGCATTCGCGGAGGACGGATGGAGAAAGAGAGCAGCAACGCTTTTTCAGGCGTTGAGTTACCCCTGTTTTTCGGCCTCGGCCCGACTGCGTTTGTTTTCCTTTGAAGCAAATGCCGGCGGGTTTTGAATCGAATTTTCCTAACCGAAAATTTGATTCGGATGCATTGTTTCCTTTTTCGCCGGCCCCTGCTGCGGGCCGCGCTGCTGCTGGCCCCGGCCGGGGCCGCGCTGGCGCAGCAAGCGCCCGGCGCCCCGCCCGACCCGGCCCGCCCCAGCCAGCGGCTGGCCGAAGTGCGGGTGCGCGCCGTGGGTCCCGAGCGGTATGCCGTGGGCAGCCAGCGGCTAGAGCTCGATTCGGCCGTGCTGGCCCAGTACCGCGGCGCCACGCTGGCCGACGTGCTGCAGGCCCGCACCCCGCTCGCCCTCAAAAACTACGGCCCCGGCCAGTTGGCCACCATTGCCCTGCGCGGCACTTCGGCCCAGCACACGGCCGTGTTGTGGAACGGGCTGAACATCCAACTGCCCACCTTGGGCCAGAACGATTTTAACCTGCTGCCGGTGGGCGCCACCACGCGGGTGGCCATCCAGGCGGGCCCGGCCGCGGCGCTCTACGGCAGCGGGGCCGTGGGCGGCGCCGTGCTCCTCAACACCGACCCCGACTGGCGGCCGGGCCTGCGGGGCAGCGTGCAAGCCGATGCAGGCAGCTTCGGCCTGGCCGGCGGCAGCGTGGAAGCCCGCACCGCCACCCCGGGCGTGGCCGTGCGCGTGGCCGCCAGCTACCGCGAAGCCCGGAACAACTACTCCTACGAACTGCGCGAAGCCCGTGGCCCCGCGCGCTACACCCTGCAAAACGCGGCCCTGCGCCACCAATGGAGCCTCAGCCCCGACGTGGCCTGGCGCGTGGGCCTTGCCGGCGAGCTTACCGCCGCCGCCTGGCTGACCGACGCCGACCGCGAAATTCAGCCCGGCGCGTACGCGGCCGGCAGCCAGGCCCGCGAGCGCGACCAGAGCCGCCGCTTGGTGCTGGGCTACCGCCACGTGGCGGCCCGGCAGCAGTGGGCGGTGCGCGGGGCGTGGTTCGAAGACGTCCTCAACTACCGCGACGGCGACGCCCTCAGCAATTCGCACGTGCGCACCACCCAGGCCCAGGCCGAGTACACCGTGGCGGCCGGCGCCCGCGGCAGCCTGCGCCTGGGCGCCGAGGCCCAGCGCTTCAACGCCGTGGTGGACGGCTACGGCAGCATCGGCGTTGCCGAAAACCGCGCCGCGGCCTTCGCCCTGCTGCGCTACGACCCCCGGCCGGCGCTGCGCCTGTCGGCCAACCTGCGCCAGGCGGCGCTGCCCACCGGCCTGGCGCCCCTCACGCCCACCGCCGGGCTGGAGTGGGACTTGCTACGGACGCCGACGGATTCACTCACTCATTCACCCATTCACTCACTCACTCTGAAAGCCAGCGTGGCCCGCAGCTATCGGGCTCCCACCCTAAACGAGCGGTACTGGTTGCCCGGCGGCAACCCCGGGTTGCGGTCGGAGTCCGGCGTTGGCTACGAGGCCGGGCTGCGGCACCGGCGGGCCTGGGGCGGCGGCACCCGTTTTGAAACCGAGCTGACGGCTTTCCGGCTGGACGTGGACGACTGGGTGCAGTGGCTGCCCAGCGCCAGCACCGGAATCTGGAGCCCGCGCAACCTGCGCCAGGTGCGCAGCCAGGGCCTCGAAGCCAGCACGGCCCTGTGCCACCAGCAGGGCCGCTACCAGGGCAGCGTGCAACTGGCCTACCACTACACCGACACCCGCAAAACCCAGGGCACGGCCGCCGACGCCGACCCCGTGGGCGTGCAGCTGGCGTTTGTGCCGCGGCACCAGGCCAGCCTGAGCACCGACCACCGCTGGCGCGACTGGCAGCTGAGCGGCACGTTCGTCTTCACCAGTTTCCGCTACGTCAACGCCTCGGGCACCGATTTCCTGCCCGGCACCGGGCTGCTGGGGGCCACGCTGGGCCGCACCCTGCGCGGGCCGGCCGGCACCAGCCTGCTCGTGCTGGCGCAAGCGGCCAACCTGCTGAATCTGGCTTACGACAGCTACCCCAGCCGGCCGGCCCCGCCGCGCTCCGTGGGCGCCAGCCTGCGCCTGGGCTGGCGCTAGCCGGCCGCGGTATTCATTCAATACAACCCCTTTTTCTCACTTTTTCCTCTGCCGGCCTGGGCCGGTGCATTTTATTATGAAAAAACAGTTTGCTTTCTTTCTCGCGGGCGTGGCTTTGCTGGCCGCTTGCAGCCCCTCGCACAACGAAGAACCGCCCACGCCAGCCGCTACCACCGGCGTGTTCATCCTCAACGAAGGCCAGTATAATGCGGGCGACGGCGCGGTGAGCGTGTTCGACAAAACCACCAAGGCCGTGAATGCCGACGCCTTCGGCAGCGCCAACGGCGGCGCCAAGCTCGGCGACGTGGTGCAGGACATGGGCGTGCAGGGCAACAAGGGCTACATCGTGGTGAATAATTCCGCCAAAATCGAAGTGGTGAGCTTGCCCGATTTTAAAACGGCCGGCACCATTGGCGGCTTGCACGAACCGCGCTACTTCACGGCTACATCGGCCTCCCGCGGCTACGTCACCGAGTGGCGCGGGCCCTTCACGGGCTACCTGCCGGGCGTGCTCAGCATCCTGAACCTGAGCACCAACACCGTGAGCAGCCAGGTAACCGTGGGCCGCAACCCCGAGCAGCTGCTGGCCTTGGGCGGCAAAATCTACGTGCCCAACAGCCTGGACAACACCGTTTCCGTCATCGACGAGGCCACCGGCACGCTGGCTGCCACCGTCACGGCGGCCGACGGCCCGTCCAGCATGGTGGCCGACAAGGATGGCAACGTATGGGTGCTCTGCTCCGGCTTTGTGACGTACCTGAGCGTGCCGCCCTTCACCGCCACCCGCGTATCGAACGGCACGCTGTTGCGCTTCAGCCCCACCAGCCCAGCCACGCAGTTCAAACTGACCTTCCCGGCCACGGCCGGCCCCAGCCGCCTGCGCATCAACCCGGCCAAAGACCAGCTCTACTACAGCTTCGGCGGGGCGGAGTACCAGATGAGCACCGGCGCCACGGCCCTGCCCACCGCGCCCTTCATCCGGCGCAGCTTCACGGGCTTTGCCATCGACCCGCGCGACAATTCCATCTTCGCCGGCGTGTCGCCGAGCTTCAGCGGCAACGGCCGCTTCATCCGCTACCAAGCCACCGGCGCGGCCCTCGACTCCTTCACGGTGAAGGTGGGCCCCAACGGGTTTGTGTTTTACTAAGGCCGACAAAGCGTGGTAACAAAAAGGCCCGTACCACTTTGGTACGGGCCTTTTTTGCATCCGAAAGCGGGCCGGCTCGTTAGTCGGCGATGCCGTCGTGGTTGCGGTCTTTGGCTTCGCCGGCGGCTTTGTAGAGGTCTTTGCCGGTGGTGTGGTGCACGGGGTCTCGCTGGAGGCCGGCGGTGGCCGAGTCGCCGTTGGCCACGCCGTCGGCTTTGGCGGCGGGGCCCTTTTTGGTGTAGCCGCGCTCCACGTTGGTGTCGCCTTCTTTGGTGCCCGAGCTGCAGGCGCTACAGGTGGCGGTGAGGGCGCAGGCCACGACGAAGGGGCGGAGGAACTGTTGAAACTGCATGAACAAGCGGAGGTGAGGGAGTTGAAGGTGAGCGACGGTGCAAGGTAGAAAAATAACCCGCCGCGGCGCAACCCGAACCGCGGCGGCCGGGTACGGTTGTAGCGGCGGGCCCGCCCCCAAGGTTGCCCAAGGTTGCGGGCCGCCCCGTTCACTTTTTATTTTTGCCCCGATGCCCCACTCCCTTCCCGCGCCCGCCTACACCTACGCCGAATTCCGGGCCCTGGTGGGCACCCTGGCCGCCGTGCACCGCACCTCCGGCCCCGAGCAGTCGCCGGGCCTCGTCCGCTACACCGAGCAAAACCAGGCCCACCTCGACCGCGCCTCCGCCGTGCCGCTGCTGCCCGCGCTGGTCGAAAAACTGCGCCACCGGCCGCGCCCCGAGCAGTGGCTGGTGCTGGCCGAAGCCTGGTGCGGCGACACGGCCCACACCCTGCCCATTCTGGCGCATTTGGCCGCCGAAAGCGCCGGCACCGTCGCGCTGCACGTGCTGCTCCGCTCCGAGCACCCCGCCTTCATGGCCGCCCACCAAACCAACGGCGGCAACAGCATCCCCAAGCTCGTGCGGCGCGACGCCGCCACCGGGGCCGGCCTCGGCGACTGGGGCCCGCGCCCGGCGGCCGGCCAGGCGCTGGCCCACCGGCTGCACGCCGACAAATCTTTGCACACCAACCAAATAGTAAAAACCATGAATGAGTGGTACCAGGCCGACAACGGCCAGGGCGTGCAGCAGGAATTGCTGCAATTGCTGGGCTGAGTACGCGGCCCAAGCAAAATTTCGCTTATTTTCACTCCCCCAATTCGCTGGCCCATGCTTTCCCCGTTGCGTCGTCGCCTCCAAAAACACGTGGCCGCCTGGCCCTGGCGGCGGGTGGGCGTGCTGGCCGGGGTCAGCCTCGGCTTGGCACTAATGCTGGTCGTTTACTTGTTTGGGGGGAGTGACCATTTTTTTAGTCGCCTTTTTTCGGCCTTTCTCGTACTGTTCTGGCTGCTGGCAATTACGTTCCTGGCCGTGGTTCCGTTCGTGACCTGGGCCACCGGGCACTGGTTCGGGCGGGGCTGGGCGGAGGTGTCCACCCCCGCCGCCCGGCCCCGCCGGACCGGCGGCGCCGCATCGGCTCGTCCTTATTCCTCACCGGCTGCCTCGCGGCGGCCCGAAACCCGATAAATATCTTGAAAACGACCCTGCTGCATATCAAAAACATGGTGTGCCCCCGTTGCGTGGAGGCGGTCCAGAGCCTGTTGGAGCGGGCCGGCTACCGGCCCACGGCCGTGAGCCTCGGCGTGGCCGAGCTGGACGAGCTAACGCCCGCCGACCCCGAAGCCCTGGCCCCGCTGCTGCACGCCGCCGGCTTCGAACTGCTGCGCGGCCGCGCCGAGCAGCTCACCGAGCAAATCAAAACCGTGCTCGGCGACTACCTCGAGCACCTGCGCACGGCCCGCTCGCCGCTCACCACCTCGGCCTTCCTCACCGACCGGTTTGCGGCCACCTACTCGCACCTGAGCAAGGTGTTTTCGCGCACCGCCCACCTCACCATCGAAAAGTACCTCATCCGCCTCAAAATTGAGCGCGTGAAGGAAATGCTCAGCTACGGCGAATTGACCCTGAACCAGATTGCCGACCAGATGCGCTACAGCTCCGGCCAGCACCTGAGCAACCAGTTCCGCCAGGTCACGGGCTACTCCGTGAGCGAATTCCGCCGCCTGATGCTGCCCGAGCGGGTGTCGCTCGACGCGCTGGCGTAGCGGGGTGCGCCGGTCATGGCGAGGGCAGCCCTGTCATTGCGAGCGCAGCGCGGCAACCCTTCCTCTCCCCGCGACCAGCCCCATAATGTGAAAAGCCCCGGTGCTGCACAGTGCCGGGGCTTTTGGGTTGAAAAGGGTTGTCACGTTATCACGGTAGTCGCCGGGAGAAGAAGGGTTGCTTCGCTTTGCTCGCAATGACAGGGCTGCCCTCGCCATGACCGGCGCCTACCCCGCCCGCTGCCGGGCCACTTCAAAGAGCATGATGCCGGCGGCCACGCTCACGTTCAGGCTTTGAATCTGGCCGCTCATGGGCACGCGCAGCTTCACGTCGGCCAGGGCCAGCAGGTCGGGCGAGATGCCGTCTTCTTCCGAACCCATGAGGACGGCCACGGGGCCGGTGAAGTCGGCCGCCGACGCGCCGACGGCTTCCCCGGCCTTCTCCGTACAGGCCACGATGGAAACGCCGGATTGCTGCAAAAACCGGATGGTTTCGTGCAAATTATTCTCGCGGCACACGGGCAGCAGGTTCAGGGCGCCGGCCGAGGTTTTCAGGGCGTCGCCGTTGATTTGGGCGGCGCCGCGGCCGGGCACTACAATGGCTTGCACGCCCATGCACTCGGCCGTGCGGGCAATGGCGCCGAAGTTGCGCACGTCGGTGATGCGGTCTAGCAGCAGCAGGAAGGGCACTTTGCCGTCCTCAAACAAGCCCGACACGATGCTGTCGAGCGGCGCGTAGTCGATGGGCGAGACGAAGGCCACGGCGCCCTGGTGGTTTTTGCGGGTCAGGTTGTCGAGCTTCTCGCTGGGCACCAGCTGCACCGGGATGCCCGCCGCGCGGGCCGCCGTAGAGATGTCGGCCACGAGGCTGTTTTTGGTGCCGCGCAGCAGGAAAATTTTCTCCAGCGTGCGGCCCGCGCTCAGCGCTTCCAGGATGGGGCGCAGGCCAAAGAGCAGGTCGATGCTGCGGTCGGCGGCGGGGCGGTTTTCGTAGCGGGGCCGGTCGGCGGGGCCGTCGGGGCTGCGCTCGCGGGAGGGCGGGCGGCTTTCGCCGCGGTCCGAACGGCCGGTGCGGTCGTCGGCGGCTTCGTCGCGGTTATCGGAGCCGCCGCGGCCCCGGGGGCGGGCGGGGCGCTCGTCGAACTCGCCGGCGCCGCGCTCCGGGCGGAACTGCTTGGGGGTGACGGGCCGGTTGGCGCCGTCGTAGAAGCGACGGCCGGCTACCGGGCGCGCCGGTCGGTTGGGACGTTCGGGCCGGTCAGGGCGGTCAGGGGGGTTCTCCATTTTTCAACGGCGGCGTACCAGAGCAACTCGTACTCGGGCCGGCGCACCAATTCGTAATAATCAGGCGCAAAGGTACTCGGCCGGGGCCGGAAGGTGTAGGTGACGGGCCCGCCGCCCGGGCTGCCCTGCGGGTAGTACCACCGCTCCTCGCCGCTGAACAGCCGCCGCACGCTGGGCGGCGGCCCCAGCACCACGTACAGCAGGCCGCGGTCGGTGAGCCAGCCGGCTTTGTGGGCGCCGAAGAGGCGGTTGGCCGTCGTCACGCGCCCGTAGTAGTGCCGAATCATCTCCTTGCCCTGGGCCTGGTTGCCCTGCGCGATGTCGAGCCAGAACTTGTCCACGGCCCGCTTGGGGTCGGGGGCGTCGGTAAGTTTTTTGCGCTCCTGGCTGGTGGTGAGGTAGCGCAGCGGCTCAATCAGCTCGGCGGCGGTGTTCAGGTTGGGGTAGTCGGGGGCGGCCACCAGCACGGCCAGGGTGCGCGGCGCGATGCCCGCCCGCCCGCCCACGCGCAGGGCGTACAGGCCGGGCTCGGAGAAGCGAAACTGCTGGCCCGGCCGGGCCTCGGCCGAGTCGAGCACGGGCAGCACCGGCGGGCCCCCGGCCACGGTGGCGGGGTTGGTCATGGGCGGCAGGGCAGGGGCGGGGCTCACGGCGTAGCGCTTCCAGCGCACGGGCTGGTAGAGGCCGAAGCTCTCCACCCCGAACACCTCGCCGGCCGGCACGTAGCGCCGCAGCAGCGGCTGCCCGGCCGAATCGGTGAGCACGAACGGGCGGGCGAGCAGGGCCTCCGTCAGGCGCAGCCAGGCGGTGGTGCGGGGCTCCTGGTCGTCGTCGCGGGCGTTGGCCGGGGCGGTGGTAAGTTCCAGCACGGCGCCGGCCGGCACGCGGGCGGCGGCCAGGCAGAAGCTCAGGCGCAGGCCGTCGGCTTCGGGGCGCGGGTGCTGCTGGCGGCGCGGCACGCTGTCCTGCCACAGCGGCTGCTTGGCCTCGTAGCTGGGCCAGGCCACCACCCGCAGCGCGTGGCCGGGGCCCAGGCGGGCCGGGGCGGGCAGGCGCAGGTACAGGCGCAGGCTGTCGCCCTCGCGGCGGGTGTCCACCTCCAGGTGCGGGCCGGGGCGGTAGAGGCCGGCGTAGTCGGGGCGCGGCGTGAGGGGCGCGCGGCCGGCCGGGCCGAAGCCCCCGCTGCCGGCCAGCAGTCCCAGCAAGCAGCCCACGCCGCCTAGTTTAGCTATTCGTTTCATCGGTTGGGTGCGTGATGGGGCGGCCGTGGCCGGCGCCCGCCGTGGTCGGTTACGTAAATGTGGCGACAAGAACGGCTTCTCCCACGGGCCCGCCCGCTTCGCTGGCCCGGCGCCTGCGTGCGGCGACGTACCGGAACAGCGGGGCTTTTGATTTAGTCGTGAACCACTGGCCGCGCCGATGAATCGTAATGTCCTTTTTTTGTGGCCTAGCGCGGCGAAAAATACCGCTTCACTGCTCCTGGAAGCCGTCGGTGCGGCCAATCCGCCGGCCCCCCGGGCCCGCTGTAATGTCCCTCAGCCGCACATTTATCCGGCCTAAGCCCCAACTCCCGCTTGCGTACCTCGTTGCGCTGCTACCATATTGCACCCATTGTCACTTCAAGCGCCGCCATGCAACGAACGTATCTCCTGGGATTGGTGCTGCTGGCCGCCGCCTGCAAGAAAGACGCCCCCGAAGCCGGGCTGCCCCCGGCCACGCAGACCGGGGCCAACACCGGCGGCTGCCTTATTAACGGCGAACGGTTCGTGGCAGTCGAGCAAGGCGGTAGCCTGCTGAGCAACCCCATTCCGGCACTTGGCGGCGGGTTTGCCTTCGACAGTGTCTATTACGTGACGCTAAGCGGAATATATAAAGGGCAAAGGGCAACCGTAATGCTATTTCTGCGGACCCGCGTGGCCGGTACGTACCAACTCAATCATACTACTCAATACTATCCGCAAGGTGACCCACTACGGGTATTTAGTCACGCCACATTTTCTACGGCTGGGTCTGGTGGAGAAACCTATGTGACGAATTCCCAACATACGGGGCAAGTAGTACTGACTAGAGCAGATGTCCAAGCTGGTATAGCAGCCGGCACGTTCGAGTTCACGGCGGCCAGCACGTTCGACCCTAGTAAGACGGTGACCGTTACCAGTGGGCGCTTTGACCGCCAGCAATGAGGCGGCGATGCCCCGCCCGCCCCGCCGCAACGCAGTAAAAGAGCGTCACAGAAATATAATGGGGTGGCCGCCTGGTTCCCCAGGTACCTTTAATTCACCCCTTTCCCCTCTGTTCCATGAAACCCTCCCTGTGCCTGGGCCTGGCCGCCGCGTTGCTCGTGGCCGCCTGCAAGAAAGACGCCCCCGAAGCGGGCCTGCCCCCGGCCACGCAAAGCGGGGCCAACACCTTCGGCTGCCTGGTCGATGGTCAGTTGTTCGTGCCGCTGCCCCCGCAAGGCATCAACAGCAGCCGCCGCGAGCCCCTCGAAGCTTCCTTGTACCGCACTGATGTGCTGGTTTCAGCCAGAGGCAATGGGGGGATAGATTTTGCCTTGCGGAATGCTTTCCGACCGGGCGTTTATTCAATTGGCGAAACTCAATCTGCCAGATATGGACGATATGCATTTGGTTCTAATGAATATTATACTAACACCGCTCACACGGGCACAGTCACGCTCACGCGCATCGACACGGTGGCCCGGGTTGCGGCCGGCACCTTTCAGTTCACGGCCCTCGACTACCAGAGCGGTAAAACCGTGACCGTCACCGACGGCCGCTTTGACGTGCGGCTCAAGTAAGCTTTTTTTCCCGTTCCACTTTACCCCCTTTCTCTTCCCATGAAAACGCGCCTCATCCCCCTGTGCTTATTACTGCTGGTCTTGGCTGCCTGCAAGAAAGATGGCCCCGAAGCCGGCCTGCCCGCCGCCACGCAGACCGGGGCCAACACCGGCGGCTGCCTCGTCAACGGCGAACGGTTCGTGGCCACCGGCTGGGGCGGCAGCTTGCTCTCCAATCCTACGCCAGCCCTGTTCGGAGGATTCTCATTCGATAGCCTGTACACCGTACAGTTGAATGGCCAGTTGAATCAAAAGAACACTACCGTGAGCTTGTTTTTTCGTTCCCAAAAAACAGGGACTTATTTATTCAACAAGAATACACAGTAAGTGCCTGCACAAAATTAAACGAGGTATTAGGGCGTCATGCTGAGCTTGTCGAAGCATCTCTACCGCTTCGTTTGAACTACTCAACGAAGCGGTAAAGATGCTTCGACAA
>Ga0123336_10001070_pt1 | contig 25751 bp, 26 predicted proteins | sample SSSSmetaG_FD_96466 | JGI IMG/M metagenome (GOLD analysis project Ga0123336, IMG submission 96466) | Glacier valley bacterial and archeal communities from Borup Fiord, Nunavut, Canada, to study Microbial Dark Matter (Phase II) - ​SSSS metaG | ecosystem: Environmental > Aquatic > Freshwater > Ice...
CCAGGCGCAAGGCTTCGGCACGGAAGGCCGCGTCATAGCGCTGCCGTTTGGGGGGAGGGGCTTTTTCCATGGGTTCGGGAAATTAACACCTAATTCTCTCCTGTTTTACCCGACCACTCCACTTCGTCCCAGGTGAGGGGCCGGACTTTGGGGTCGTGGTAGAGGCCGGTGAGAGCAGCGACCTGGGCCGTGCGGCTCACATACTCGGCTTCAAACAGGGTCCGCAGCTCGGTAATGACACTGGCGGCGTTGTGCTTCAGGCGGGTCTGGTAGTCGGCCAGCAGTTCGCTGAGCAACACGGCTACCTGGTCCTGCCAGCGGGTGAAGCGGGAAACGTGGACCAGCATGGCGTTGTGCTTCTTCTCCTGGCCCCTGGCCCGGCGGATAGCGCAGCCGATGAGGTAGCAGCGCACGGCCTTGTGCAGGGAGCCCGGCAACTCTGTAGGCAGGTGGCTGTCCTTTTTGTGTACGTCGGGTATCTGCTCCGCGTAGTCGCTGATGAGCATGAGGGCGGGCAGTACGGTTTCGTCGCCGGCTTCGGAGAGGCCGAAAATGCGGTGTGGCCCGATGTAGTTGGAGGGGGCCGGAATGTTGATGATGAAGTGGCGCGGGAACAGGTCGGGGCCGAGCGGCAGCTCTACGTTTTTGAGCACGAAGGGCAGTGCCTCCGGCGCGTCGTCGTTGCTGATGTAAATGTTGGCGAAGGGCGTGGCGGTGTAGCCGACATAGGACCGGGTTTTGAACAGTTGCAGCAGGGTGCGGATAGAACCGTTAATGGTAGTGGACTCCTTTTTCTCCTTTTTGGTATTAACGGAAGCATAATCAGCCTCATCGTCGATGATGAGGCAGGGCATATTGCTAATCATGCGGCCAGGGCCTTTGGGCCGGTCCTTAGCGCGGATGCCGAGCCAGTTGATGAGCTTTTTTAGGATAGGGCCGTTTTTCTTGACGACGGCGATAACAGGTATTTCCCCGTTCACATCAACGCCATTGCGGCGGGCAGCGGCGGCGTTGAAGTCGCCACCCGGCCCGCTGTCGGTCAGTGTGTAAAGCGTGTAAGGCAGGCCGCGTTTGCGCGGGTCTGTGCCCACTCCTATATAATTGTCTTCTTCATTTTTAACCCGCGTGGCGTTGAGGCCGGCGACGGCCGTTTTCCAGCCGATGAAGCCCTCATCGATGCGGGCCTGGGTCTGGGAGCGCAGGTCGCTGGTGGTGCCAGTAAGCACGATAATCATGCGGTAGCCGGCATCGACGGCCTTGCAGATGAGGCCGGTATAGTTGCCAGTTTTGCCCGACTGCACATGCCCCACGACCATACCCCGGCGGTCGTGTTCGCCCGGGCTTTTGGTTTTAGTGGGGTTGCTGAGCAGGGCCAGCACTGAGTTGGTGATGCGGTCGAGCTGGCTGACGGTACCGGGTGGCAGGGCTGCTGCACGAAACCGTTGCAGGGAATTGCCCGAGGCAGCACGAAGCAGCACTTCGCCGCCGCACTCGTCACGAAATTAAGTTTCGTGGCAGGCCGCGTCAGCCGTTGCGAAACATTAATTGTTCAGTGGTTGCGGCACCTGGTGGCGATACGGTTAAGCTGGCAGAAGGTATCAGGCGGCGACAACCTGACCGTAAGCAACAGCAAACGAGGTTTTATTATGGCGCACAAAGAGACCCGGATAGTTTTCTGCAAGCTGCTTAATATCAGCAAAAAGATGTCCAGCATCCACTTCCGGCATTAGCCTGGCAGTGCCAATAATCCCCTGTTGAATCTGTATGTCGTTGTATTCTCCTTTGAACTGACGCAGAAAAATCAGCATGATGGAAATAGCATCCTCGTGATAAGCTGGCATGATTGAAAGGGATTTGAGATTATCCGTCAGATGACATCACCTTATTTCAGCAGCATTCTGAAAGCGTAAGAGCAAAAAACCTCTACCGGAGTTTGCCCTGTAACTTTGGGACTGCATCCATAAAGTCCGGGTTTTGTAGAATTGCCCACGACGTTAATTTTTCGCTGTTGTTTGTTTTACAAGTATGTTGGCCTGGTCGCAGATTGAAGTAGAGGCAATTGTTCAAACTTATTTCGGCATTCTGGAGCAGGAATTACGCGGGGAAACGGTAAATAAGCGCGAAGCTAACCGGCACCTTATGTCAATGCTGAACGGACGTTCACTCGGTTCGGTAGAGTTCAAACACTGCAATATCAGCGCGGTACTTCTTGAATCAGGCTATCCCTACGTGGACGGCTACAAGCCCCGGAACAAGTATCAGGATTTACTGCGGGAGGTTGTGCTGGCGCGGATGACAACTGACCAGAGTTTGCAGATTACGGTTGAAGAAGTAGTAGAAAAACCAGTCGTCCAGACTACTGCAATCATTTCCGACCTGTCCCATGCGATTGTTCCCGCCCCGGTGCGGAAACAAGGCTCAGGCCCCGGTAAACCCCGGTTGCCCGGTAAGCCCCAGATACGCAAGGGAATAAATTACCTGGAAAGGGAGTCCCGGAATGCTTCGCTGGGCAAAGCCGGGGAAGAGTTTGTACTGGAAGTGGAACGGGCCAGGCTCTGGAAAGCAGGGAAAAAGCAACTAGCGGAACGCATAGAACACGTATCGCTGACGCAGGGCGACGGGCTGGGCTACGACGTGCTTTCCTTTGAGGAAACGGGGAAGGAAAGGCTGATTGAGGTGAAGACCACCCGATTTGGGCTAATGACTCCCTTTTTCGCCTCCCGCAACGAGGTGAGGAAGTCGGGAGAGTTAGACAACTACCAACTGTACCGGGTATTTAAGTTCGGGGATAATCCCAAACTATTCATTCTGAGCGGTGCGCTGGAAAAAACGTGTCAGCTAGAGCCAACGCAGTACCGTGTTTCACTTCTCTGATGAATCCGGCTGGTTGAAAAAAGCCGTAGTGGTAGGTTATAAATGTTATCGGGAAAAGACTGGAGCCGGGCGGCCTCCCTGACCGAGATAGAGCGGCACTGCCGGGGGTGGATGTAATAGTGGCCGTCCTTGTGAATGTGGGCTACGACGGTCTGGGAGTAGCGTTCGTTTTTGCCTACCACCTTGAACCGGTCCACGAAGCCGGTGATATTGGCGTGGGTTATTTCAGACTCGTCTAAATCGTCGGGGTAGCGTAGCCGCCGGCCTTCTTCGTTCCAGATGCGGATGGCTTTGGCGTAGATTCCCAGGTCGCGGGTGGTCTGGGGCCGGGTTTCGTGCCAGGTCAGCACCGGCAGTTCCTTCCGGGAGCGGATGCCGGACCATTCGAGGTAAGGGGTGGGGGCTTTGCGGTAGGGGCCGTTGGAGCTGTCGTCGGGGCCAAGTTCGGGCAGGTCGCGCAGGGCATCCCAGACCCGAAAGGTGTGGTCGCCGCAGCGTTGTAGTTTCGGGTAGCCGAGCGCCAGGTCTTTGCGCCAGCCGATGATGACGAGGCGCTCGCGGCTTTGGAGTACGCCAAAGTCGCGGGCATTCCATTGTTCGACCTGCATGTGGTAGCCGGCTTCGCTGAATGTGTCGCGTATCAGCTGAATCTGCCGGCTCTGGCGGAAGCTGAGCATTCCGAGCACGTTCTCAAAGACAAACATCTTCGGCTGGTAACGGCTCAGGAAATCCGCATACTGCACGTAGAGGTGGCTGCGCGGGTCCTGTTCCATTGCCAGACTGCCCTTGCGGGCGCGGCCGGCGACGGAGAAGGTCTGGCAGGGCGGCCCGCCGATGATGAGGTCCACCTTCTCGCCGGGATTGAGCAAACTGTCAATCCGGTTGAAGATGCCAGGCAGGGTTCCGGCGCTGATGGCCGCGTGAATCACTGAACCACTGACGTGCGCGGGCACGTTGCGGTACAGTTCGGCGCGGCTGATGCGGTTAAGCAGGTAGTCGGAGTACACCTGTTCCCGTCCCTTGCTTTTGAGGTAGAACCATGCCTGCCGGGTACGAATGGTTTCGCAGGCATCGGCATCCATCTCGACATGCGCCACCGGCAGAAAACCGGCGCGGGAGAAGCCTTCAGAAAGCCCCCCGGCTCCGGCAAAAAGGTCAATGAATCGGAACGTCTGATGGGGCATGAGCCGGGTTAAGAGACAGGGTAACAGCGTTAGTACGGCGCGCGCGCGCATCAATGGGCAAGAATTGTGCGTAAAGTACGCACATCAAGCCTCATCAGCCCCAATGATATTAGCAAGCAGGTCTGCCAGGCTCTTGTCTCTGACGGCAGGCTTGAGTTCGCATTCCCAGACGGTGAGGACGCGCCAGCCGGCGGCGGCCAGCGCGGCCTGTTGTTTTTCGTCGTTGATTACGTTACGGCCGATTTTTTCCAGCCAGAAATCTGTCCGGGTTTTGGGGACCACGAAGTAGCGGCAGCCTTCGTGCCTATGCCAGAAGCACCCGTGGACAAATACAACAGTTTTGTAGCGTGGCAGCACGATATCGGGCTTGCCGGGCATATTTTTAGGATGCAGCCGGTAGCGCAGGCCGTGGGCGTGCAGGTAGCGGCGGACCAGCATTTCCGGCTTGGTGTCCTTGCCCCGGATGCGGGACATATTGAAGCTGCGGGTCTGGGGGCTGTGAACGTCGGCCATGCGGGTTCAACGCAAACAGGGCGCGGTGGGTGCCGCGGACGTGCCGGCCTCGCTGATTCAGGTGGTCAGACGGGCCTGCACCACTGATAGGGCAAGGTCGTACATATCGGCCCCATACAAATCGCAGACCCTGAATGCCTGGGCCAGGGCGGCGTTCAGCTCATCGGCAGCCTGAGCATTAAACGAGGGCGTACCGTCGCGCCTGGTGTAGTCCATGAAATCGGTATCCGGGTGAAAATTTACATCAAGCTCAAACACGACGTGGCGGATGAAGCTGACAGTTTCTGCGGGAGTCGTCAGGGCTTGCATGGAACTTTGATTATCAGATAATTGACAATGGTAAATATAAGCAAAAGCGAACAATGAGTTCGTTAAAATACTGCCTCCTGGGCCGGTGGTTTTTTGAAACAATTTTATTGTAAGCCGCGTCGCTCGAAGGACTGCACGAAGCCGGTGAAACTGAAGGCGACGAAAGCCAGACCACCAGCGGCTTTCAGTTCATCGAGAAACTGTTTCTGCTCGGGTCGGAGGCGGTCGCTGCCGGCTTTGACCTCGACTGCCAGAAACAGGCCGTCGGCGCGGCGGAAGCCGAGTATATCGGCTACACCTCGGCGGCTGTTGGGATGTGGTCGCCAGCGGGCGGTTTTGGGGTCGTACTCGCCGCGGTTGGGCTGGCTCCAGGCGTTGAAACCGTGGGCATCGAGGTAGCTCAGGATGGCGGCGGTTATCTCGTCGGCGGTGAGGGTGCAGAAGTCGAGCGGGGCTTGGGGGGTGGGCTTCATGGGCTAGTGCTCGGCGTAAAGCCCACGCTGGGGCTTGGTGGGGGCCTGCTCGTTGGCGAACAACTGGGTTTGGACGGGCACACACTGCGCTTGATACAGCTTTTCGAGGTCAGTGAGCACGTCGCGGATGACCTGCTTGCGGTGGTCGGCGGTGCGTGGGGCAATCTTGCCAATGGTTATCCAGCGGGGGTACACGTCTTCGCGGGTGGCCAGTTCGCGGCGTAGCTCGGTGAGGCGCTGCTCAGGGGTGGTGGTGGGGTGGTTCATGGGCGCGGTTCTAGAATGGTGCTGCGCATACAGGCTGTTCGTGCAAGTCGGAAAATATGCCCCTGCGTAGATTGCAGCGGGCAATCACTTCGTCAATGGCGCCGTTTCGGTGCTTGGCGACATCGAACAGTATGGTGTTGGTGGTGCTGGCTCCGTCGCTGTACTGGCTGATGTTGTAGTATTCGCCGCGCCACAAAAACACTACGCTGTCGGCATCCTGCTCCAGGCTGCCGGACTCGCGTAGGTCGCTCAGGCCGGGGCGGCGGTCGCCGCCGCGCTTCTCCACGTCGCGGCTGAGTTGCGACAGGGCGATGACAGGGGCGTTCAGCTCCTTCGCCAACTCCTTCAGTCCTCGCGTGATGCTGCCTATTTCCTGCTCGCGGTTACCCTTGGTATCGCCGCGCATGAGCTGGACGTAGTCCACGAACACGATACCCAGGGGGTGCTGGGCGTGGAGGCGGGCGCATTTGGCGCGCAGCTGTTGGATGCTCAGGCCGGGCGTGTCGTCGAAGTGCAGGCGGTGGCCGTGAGTGCGCAGGCGCTGGGCCTGCTGGCGGATGTGGGCTACTTGGTCGAGGCCGCCAGGCAGGTTGCCGCGGCGCAGGTCGGAGTTGGAATAGCCGGGCACCTCGCTGGCCACGAGGCGCTGCATGAGTTGGAGCGTGGGCATTTCGAGGGAGAACACGGCGGCGTGGTGCTCGTGGTCGAGGGCAGCGGTGCGGGCGAAGTGCAGCAGTGCCGCCGTTTTGCCCATTCCGGGCCTGGCAGCCAAGATTATCAGGTCGGACGGCTGCCAGCCCCCGGTCAGATTGTCGAGTTCGGCCAGGCCGGTGGGAATGCCGGTGGGGCCTTGCTGGGTGGCGGCGCGGGCCAATTGGTCGAAGGTGGGGTCGAACGCGGCGGTGGCGGTCTGGCCCTGGCGGGCCTCCATCGTGCGGTGCAGGGTGGTGAGCTTGGTTTGGGCGGCTGTTACCAGGTCGAGCGGGTCGCGGGTGTCGTCGTAGCCGTAGGCTTGCAGCTCGGCCCCGCTGCTGATGACGACGCGGCGGGCGTGGTACTGCTGAAGCTGGCGGCAGTGGGTTTCGAGGTGGGCGGCCGAGTTGATTTTCATCGTCAGGCCGGCTACGAAAGCCATACCGCCGACGCGCTGCAAGGTGCCTTGCTGGCTGAGCTGCTTGACCACGGTAATCATGTCCACGGCCAGGCCCTGGGTGGTCAGGTTGCGGATGGCCAAGTACACCTGCTGGTGGGCGGTGCTGTAGAACACTTCCTCGGTCTGGAGTAAGGCCAGCAGGGTACGGGTGGCGGGCGCTTCGAGCAGGGCCGCACCGAGCACGGCGGCTTCGAGGTCGAGTGCCTGGGGGGGCAGGTGGCCGCCCGTGGGGGTGCGGATAGCGGCGCGGCGGGCCGCGTCGTGGACGTTGGTGGTGCTCATGGTGGGTTAGCTGTAGCGGGTGGGGTCCGGGGGTTTGGGGGCGGTGCGGGCGCGGGCGGGCGGGGCAGCGGCGGCGCTGCCGGCGGGCTGGAACTGGGCGCGGCGGCGCATCCACTGGCGGAAGGCGGCGGGCCAATCGGTCATCGGGTTTTTGCCGACGCGCCAGCCGTTACTCTGGTAGTGGTCGAGGAAGGCGGCGGCTTCGGCCTGGGCTTCGGGGCCGGGGTGCGTGGTGGCGGCGTGGGCCTGGATGTCGGCCAGCGTGGGCCGTGGTGCCGGCGCGCCGGGCTGGTCGTTGCCCGGTGGTTTTTTAGGCGAAGCTGACTTGCCAGACTTTAGAGCGGGCGCGGGGGCGGCGGTAGCCGTCCCCCTCTCTCTATTTACTGAAGTTGTAAATGAAGATGAAGGGGTTGGAATCTGCTTAACCCTGGTGGTTGAATTTTGCTTAACCCCGGTGGTTGGGTTTTGCTTGGTAGTTTGGTTAAGCAAACGTGGATTACCACCAAGTTTTCCGGCGTTTGTCCTAACTTGACGCAGTTTCTCGTCTTTCACCATGCGGCGGCAAAAAAGCGCGCCATCGTGTTCGCGGCGGCTGGCCACGCCGTAGGTTAGGAGGGTGGTTAGGATTTGGTTGGCAGTTTGGTTATCCAAACCGAGTCGGCGGGCAGTAACTGTCTCGGACATAGGCTGTCCATTCACTAGCAGCACGCCGCGCTCGTCGCTGTCGTGCATCATAAGCAGCAGCTCGAACCAGGCCCCGCGCTCTTCCAGGCTCAGAGCCTGTACGCCCTGGTCCTTGTGCCAGTCGCCGGGGTAGAATTGCAGGGCCGGGAGCTTCATTATTCCGCGCTGGCTTTGGTGGGGGTGGCTACGCGCCGGGCCTTGCGCTTCTTGGCGGGAGCGGGCTGCTCGTGGGTCGTCTCGCCGAACTCGGTAATGGCTTCCTCGGGCTGCTGCTCGAATAAAGCGAGCTGCCGGCCGGCCTCGTTGCACTTGCCGCGTAAGGCCAGCTCGACCTCGGCGAGCACGGTGCTCATGGCCTGTTCCAGCTCCTGCGCGCCGTCGTACTCCTCGAAAGCCTCTTCATCAAAGCTCACGAACGGGGCGGTCATGTTGAGCACGCTGCCGCCGGACAAGGTGCGGCTGCCGCTGAGCGTCACGCCGTTCTTGTTGCTGAGGCTGAAGCCCGACACGGTGAAGGGTTGCCGCTCGTCGGCGGTGTGGCTCACGGGCAGCTGCTCGGTGAGGCGGACGAAGTGAGGCACCAGCTCGGCCAGCGCGTTCACGAGGTCGTCGTGGATGGGTTGGGTGCCCTGCATGGTGAACTGGCGGGCGGGGTCCTCGAGCGTGGTTTGCTCAGCGAACTCGGCGTACAGCAAGCCCTTTTTGACGCGGGCTTTTTGCAGGGTGATGACGGAAAGCTTGGTGTCGGGCGTGGTAGGGCCGACTACTGCCAGGGTAGTGCTCATGGGGCTGGGGGGTGTTAGGCCGGTTGGCCGGCGATGGTGGCGGGGTCAGCTGGGCGGCGGATGCCGCGGCGCGGGTACTTGTCGAGCGCCGAGCGGCGAAAGCCCCAGTCTTTTTCATTGAGCCGGACTCCGGCCAAGCGGCCCGCGCTGCGGGCGCGGAGCACGGCATCGATGCTCAGGCCCAGGTGAGCAGCGGCGGCGCGGGTGCTCAGCACCTCGTCGGGCGGGGCGGTGCTGGCCAGCAGGCGGGCGGCCTCGGCTGCTTCGAGGCGAGCCAGGCGGGCGGTGAGGGTGTCCCACTCGGCTGCGGGCACGATGTATGCGGGCTGCATGGCTACGCGGTGGCCAGGGCCCTACGGCGGTTGTCGGATTCTGCGCGGGCGTTCATCTCGGCGGCAATCACGTCGAGTAGCGCGGCCTCTATTTCGGCGTTGTTGCGGCCGTTTTTGCGGATGGTGGTATAGACCGTAGCCTTTGGCACGTCTTTTTTACCACGCTCTTCGAGCAGCTTGATAGTGGCGCAAACCACGTTGTTTCGGGGTCCTAATCCTCGCACCAGCTCGGTTAGCGTGGGTGCGATTGTTTGATTATTATTCGTTGTATACATTTTGTTATGCGTTCTTTCGTTATCTTTGTGAATAACGATGGCGAAAGTAACACACATAAGTACGGGCTATTCGCAAATTATGCACTCAGAATAGCGTATAATCATGCAACAAGCTGAACAACAAATCGAAAAAGTTTTGCCTCCTGGTGTGGACGGTAATACAGGTGAGCGAATCCGGCTTATCCTCGAACACCATCACCTGACCACCTACCAGGCTAATGAGCGGCTGGGCTACGGGAAGTCCTCAAAGCTGTACAAGGTGCTGAGCGGGGCCGTTAAGCCAAGTTGGGAGACGCTGGTTGAGGTGTTGGTAGCCTTTCCTGCTGTGTCCTCGTGGTGGCTGCTGTCGGGCAACGGGCCGATGCTATCAGCGGATGCGGAGCGGGCTGTTGCGCCTGCCGGGCCGACCGTGGGCGGGGCCTCGCGGGTGCTGACCGTGACCGTGGACCGGGAGGGCAACGAGAACACGGAGTTTGTGCCCATCGTGGCCCATGCCGGGTACACTCGTCAGCACAATGAGCCGGTGTTTCATCAGCAGCTGCGGCACTACCGAATACCTGGCTTTGAGTCGGGCACCTTTCGGGCGTTTGAGGTGGCTGGCGACAGCATGGAGCCGACGCTGAACCATCGTGACATTGTAGTGGCCTCGTATGTGGACAACTGGCGGCTGCTCGAACCTGGTGGCGTGTACGTGGTGGTGACCGATGAATCGGTTATGCTGAAGCGGATTCAGGCGCGCATCACCGATGAGCAGCAGGAAGTATACCTATACTCGGACAATCACCATTTGAAGCCCTACAGCTTGGATGCGTCCGAAATCAGCCAGCTTTGGCGGGTGCGCGGCTATATCAGTACGTACTTGCCCAGCGCGCCCGATGTGACGGTGGAACGGCTCTGGGAGGTAATTGAGGCGCTGGACCTCGATAAAGGTGAGGTGCGGCGATACCTGGAACAAAGTGCCCCCAATTCTGCCCCCACCCGATGAACTTGTTTGCGTTTTATTTTTCAACTTACACAATTACAAGCAATTGCTTGGGTGTCGTGGTGGATGGTTCAGGTACTGGTCGGACAACAACCCTACCTGATGCCAGGTAGCCCAAACGCCCCCAAAACACCGTTAAAAGTCCTTGTGGCGCGGTTTTTTGGGGGTGTTTTCCGTTGTTGCCCGCTGATGTCCGCGCGCTTCCTGGCGTGAGAATTACCCCCGAACCCGCCCCCATTGCTGCCCCACCCCACCCCCACCTTGCCCCCACTATGACTATTCATTTTGAGCGCCGGGCGGACCAGTCCAACGCGGCTGGGCATTGCGTCATTCACCTGCGAGTCGTGTTCGGGGGGGCAGCGGCCGCGCGTGGCGACGGGTGAGCGCTGCACGGCGGCCGACTGGCACGAGAGAGAGCCCGTTGGTTTCGCAAGTCGTTTACGGACCTCGACAACGCTACGGAGCGGCTGCGCGGGCTGCGTAATCTGATTGAAAATTCTTACAGCGACCCGCGCGTCGGCGTGCGCATCTACCTACTCCCGCCGGCGCTGGTGCTGCTGGCCAAGTACGATGGTACACGGGTGCGGCTGCTGCCGCCAGCAGCCCACCCAGGGCGACACCGATGCCTACCGCCGCGCCCGCCGCGAGTGGCTCGCCTTCGTGGACGACGTGATGAAGTGTAGGCTTCCCCCAAAAATAGGCCAGTGAAAAGTAGAGACGGACGGTCATTTTTTCCGTTTGTTTCTTTCCCCCACTGCCCCATGAAAAAAAGTCGTTTTAGCGAAGCCCAGATTATTGGTATTCTGCGCCAGCAGGGCCAGGGCCGAACCGTCGCCCAGATTTGCCGCGAGCACGGCCTGAGTAAATCCGCATTTTACCAGTGGAAGAGTAAGTACGGGGGCTTGGAGGTCAGCGAGTTGCAGCGCCTCAAACACCTGCAGGACGAGAACCGACGCTTGAAGCAACTCGTCGCCGAGTTGAGTTTGGAAAACCAGGTGGTCAAGGAGGTACTGCGAAAAAAGTAAGCACCCCCGCCCAGCGGCGCGCGTTGGCCCGCCACGGCCCACCGGCCCGGCTACGGGTCGACAACGGGCCGGAGCTTATCAGCCACGCCTTGCAGGACTGGTGCCAGCAGCACGGCGTAGATTTACACTGGATACAACCCGCCAGCCCCACGCAAAACGCTTACGTCGAACGCTTTAATGGCTCATTTCGCCGCGAACTGCTCAACGGGTATCTGCTTACGACCCTGCGCCAGGTGCGCGAGCACTGCCATCTCTGGCAATACGATTACAATCACCTGCGCCCCCACCAAGCACTTAACTTTATGACTCCCATCGAGTTCCGCCAGGCCCCCTGACCTCTACCTTTGACTGGCCTAGAAAAGGGGGGAGCTTACAAAGCGACTACAGCGTATCGCTGACACCGTAACGACTGCATTAGGCTTTACAGCAGAAAACTTAGTTTCGGTCGGCTACGTCAATGGCCGGACTGTACTGGTACCGCAGGCGTACCTGCGTCTTCGCGGGCACGACTTAGAAGAAAAAATCAAGGCTACTTTCGTAGAGCTAAAGCGATTTCATCAAGAACCAAAACTCAAAGAGGAAATTCTCCATAAGATATTGGAAGACTTACCAGAATTGCTACCCGCTGATTTTGTTGCATTGCTCTTAGATATTCAAGGTGGCACAAGCGAATGACGGTCGCTAATTGCAAGCAGCTATTACAAGTGTAACTTGCTCACGCCAACCCCTCGCGCAACGCCCGCGCCACGCGCCGCAACTCGTCCTCGCCCATCGCCGTGCCGCTGGGCAGGCACAAACCGCGCGCAAACAAGTCCGCGCACACCGCCCCGCCGTACATCGGCGCAGCCTGGAAAAGCGGTTGCAGGTGCAGCGGCTTCCAGAGCGGGCGGCTCTCTATATTGTGGGTTTCGAGGTGCTGGCGCAGGGTTTCGGGCGTGGCGGCGGTCAGCTCCGAGTCGAGCAGCAGCGTCGAGAGCCAGCGGTTGGAGCGGGTGCCGAGGGGTTCGGGCGGGGTGGGGGCGAGGGTGAGGGCGGGCTGGAGGTCGGCGAGGTGCTGCTGGTACCAGGCGAAGATTTCGCGGCGGCGCTTCACGCGGTCGGCCAGCAGGCCGAGCTGGCCGCGGCCGATGCCGGCGAGCACGTTGCTGAGGCGGTAGTTGTAGCCGGTTTCGGAGTGCTGGTAGTGCGAAGCGGAGTCTTTGGCCTGGGTGGCCAGGTGCAGCGCCCGCTCGGCCAGCGCGCGCTCGTGGGTGAGCAGCGCCCCGCCGCCGCCGGTAGTCAGAATCTTGTTGCCGTTGAAAGAAATCACGCTTACCCGCCCAAAGCCGCCTAGCGGCTGAAATTCCCATTCCGCGCCCAGCGCCTCGGCCGCGTCTTCCAGCACTGGAATGCCGAACTCGGCGGCCAGGGCCAGGATTTCCGCCAGCCGGGCGGGCATCCCGTAGAGATGCACCAGCATCAGCGCCTTCGGTTTCCTGCCCAGCCGGAGGCGGTCCTCGATGGCCTCACGCAGGCGCGCGGGACACAGGTTCCAGGTCGTCGGCTCGCTGTCCACGAACACCGGCGTGGCCCCACAATACGTGATGGCGTTGGCCGAGGCCACGAACGTGAACGAGGGGCACAGCACCTCGTCGCCCGCGCCCACGCCCAGCAGCAGCAGCCCCAAGTGCAGCGCCGCCGTGCCCGACGAGAGGGCCACCGCGTAGGGCACTCCCACGGCCGCGCCCAGCTCGGCCTCGAAGCCCGCCAGGTTCGGCCCCGCCGGGGCCACCCAATTGTCCTCCAGCGCCTTAAGCACGTAGTTCAGCTCGTGGCGGCCCAGGTGCGGCGGCGAAAGGTAGAGGCGGTCCATTGTGGTGAGGTGGTGAAGGGGGGCGCTCGTCATGCAGAGCGCAGCGAAGCATCTCGCGTGGGGCAGTAACTCGCCCTGTTGCTAAGCTAAGGTAGGAGATTACTGCACCACGCGAGATGCTTCGCTGCGTTCTGCATGACAACGACTATTACTTATTGCTCATTGACTTAACCCCACGGCGAAGCGCAGTTGCGCTTGCGTCTGGGCGTACTTGGCTTGCAGCTCGGCCAGCTTCTGGCGGGCGCTGAGCAGGCTGCTTTCGCGCGAGTTGATAAGGAAAACGGTGCTCTCGCCGCTATCGAAGCGAATCTGCTCGCCATTGCGCAGAATCTCGTAATTGCGGGTGGCTTGCTGCTGAATGCGCAGCTGCTCCAGCAGGGCCTGCCAGTCGTTGGCGGCGCTTTGCAGGGCGTTGCCCACTTGGCGCTGGTCGTTTTCCAATTGAAAGTCCGCGTCGCTGATTTTCAATTGGTTGAGCTGGCGCTTGGCCCGCTCGGCGCGCAGCAGCAGCGGGTACGCGAAGCTTACGCCCAGCTTGTAATTATTGGCCGAATATCCCCCCACGAACGGCTGCGGGCTGCCTTCGAGGGCGAACGGCTGGCCGGGCAGCAGCAGGTTATAATCCACCGAGAGCTTGGGCAGCAGCTTGTTGGTGAGCAGGCGGTTTTCCAGGCCCAGCTGCACCTGCTTGGCGCGGGTCTTAAGCAGGTCGGGGTTGTTCTGCTGGGCGAGCAGGGCGAGCTGCTGGAGCGAATCGGCGGGCAGCGGCCGCCACGTGGCGGCCGGCGGCAGCAACTGGGGCCGGGCGGCGGGCGGCAACTCGCGCGGCCGCAGCTGCTCATCCCAGAGGTAGGTGCCCGCCACGAGGCCCGCGTTTTGCCACTGCACCCGCCCGGCCACGCGCTGGGCCTGGCGGTTTTGCAGCTCGGTCAGGGCCTCCACCGAGTCGATGGGAGCGAGGTCGCCGGCCAGCACCCGCTGCCGGGTGGCGGCGAAGCGCGTGGCCGCTACCAGCTCGTTGCTCGTGAGCAGGCGCAGGCGCTGGGCGGCCAGCGCCCACTCCCAGTAGTCCTTACTGGCGCTGAGCAGCAGCTTATTGCGGGCGGCGCGGCGCTCGGCATCGGCCAGCCCGGCCAGGGCCTGGGCCACGCGCAGGGCCGTGCGGCGCTCGTCCATGAGCAGGCCCTGGCCCAGCGGCACGCTTAGGCCCACGTAGCTCAGGCCGCTGTTGCTGGTAAATTCCTGGGGATTTATGAAGGCACCCACACCACGGTCCCAGCCCGCTTTCACGTCCACTCCAAACCAGGTCGGGACGCGCAGAGCCGTCTCTACGTCGTGGTAGTATTCCTTGCCTTTGAGCTGCTTACCGTAGTATTTACCGGCCAGGTTAGGGTCGAAAGCGCCGCGCGCCTGCTGAATTTCCAGCTGCGCGCGCCGCGTATTCAGCCCCGCCTGCCGCGCCACGGGGTGAAACTCGCTCACCAAAGCCAGAAAATCAGCAAACGGCAAGTCGAGCGAATCCGAGTTCAAGGACTGGCCGGAAGCGGGCCGTAGCGCGCCCGGCTCAATGGGGTTAAACGTGGACTGCCCCGGCTGCGTGCTGCCCGGCAAGGCTTGCTGGGGCAGCACCGGCACGGGCCGGCTCGGGTCGGCGCTGTCGGCGCGGGGCGTACCCTGGCTCGGGGCCGTGCCGCCCTGGCCCGTGCTGCCCGGCGCGAAAATACCGCGCGGCCGGGGGCCGGGATTGAGGTAGGGCGGCGGCGTGGTGGTGGCTGGCGCGGTGGCCGCTTTGGGCAGGGCCGGGGTGGTAGTGGTAGGAGTTTGTTGGGCGAGGGCGAGGGTGGGCAGGAGCAGGAAGATAAACGTTCTCGCCGCCCGTAGCCTTTCACGCCCTGGCCCCAGGGCTGTTAAGCTTCGGGCCTGGGTGTTAGGTATTGGGTGTTGGGTTATCGCCCGTACTGTTCTCCATACCCAATACCTAATACCTAAAACCCAATACCCAAAACCTAATTCCCAGGTCGTAAGCCTAATGGCCCTGGAGGCTCGGCGCCCTTGCGCGGCCACGCTATTCCGTCTCATCCCCATACCCCGCAGCCTTCGCCTTTTTACCATCCTTACCCTTAGCCGCTTTACCGCCCTTATCATCGCCGGCCGGGTACGCCGGGGCGGCTCCCACGTAGTTGGGCGGGAAGCCGTTTATCTGCCGCCATAGCTCGTACCAGACGGGCACGTCATCCAGCAACGCCCAGCCATATACCCCCGAGCCGACCCGCAGCGGGGCCGGCCACACCTCGGTGCCCGGCTCGTGGGTGACCAGGATGCGGTACTGCCCGTTGGAGTCAATATTGTCAATGACTTGCACCACGCCGCCGAACGTGCCGAACGAGCTGCCCGGCCAGCCCGTGAACACCAGCGCCGGCCAGCCATCGAACTGCAGCCGCACCCGCCGGCCCACGCGCAGCAGCGGCACGTCCATCGGCCGCACGTAGAGCTCGGCGGCCAGGCGCGGGTTGGCGGGCATCATCGTGATGAGGTCTTCGCCTTCCTTCACGATTTCGCCCTCGCCCTGCTTGAGCGCCCGCACCACGTAGCCCGTTTGCGGAGCCGTGATGAAGTAGTAGCCGGCGCGGATGCTCAGGTTGGCCAGCTCGTTCTGCATTTTGGCAATCTGGCCTTCGGTGTCGAACTGGTAGCCGGTGGCCGAGCGGCGGTCGCTCTCGCTCTTGGCCAGCTTATCGGCGTAGTCAGCGTCGAGCGAGGTCAGCTCCAGGCTGGCATTGAGCGCGTCTTGCTGCGAAGCGCCGAGCTTGTTTTGCACGGCGTTCAGCTTGGCCGTGCTTTCCTGAAATTTCAGGCGGCGCTGCTCCAGCTCAGTCAGGCTCTTGAGACCCTGCTTATACAGGTATTCCTGGCGCTCCTGCTGGCGCTGGGCAATGGCGAAGTCGGCCTTGGCCGCTACCAGGTCGGCTTGGTCGGAGCGGATTTTCAGGGCCGCTTGCTTCACCTTGTTGCGGGCCTTGGCCAGGCTGGCTTGCAGGGCCGCGCGCAGGGCGGTTTGCTGGTTGCCGAGGGAAGCGGTTTTGGCCGTGTTCTCGCGCAAGCCGTTGATTTTAGCTTGTAATTGCTCGCGGGTGCGCTGAATAAGTTTGGGGTCGAAATACTTGTCCTTGATTTCGACAATCTCGGCCAGCGTGTCGCCCTTTTGCACGAGCTGGCCTTCCTGCACCCGCCAGCGCTTGATGCGCCCGCCGATGGTGCTCGGCACGGTCTGGGGCCGGTCCTGGGGTCGTAGCGTGGTGAGCTGCCCGTTCGAGCGAATGTTCTGCGTCCAGGGCAGAAAGCCGGTCAGCAGCACCAGCAGGCCCAGCCCGCCGGCCCAGCGGGCCAGCGTGCGGCCCGCCTCGGGCGTGTGCACCCGCGCGAAAGCCGTGAAAAGGCCCAGCTCCGGGTTGGTTTCGGGGGATGGATGTTCGGCGAAAGGCATATTTTTAGAGCTTAGATGTTAGAGCTTAGAGCCTAGAGCTTAGATGTTGGAGCTTGGATAGAAGTAGTAGGCAGGTAATTGAGTGCTCATGTGGCAAACGTATTCCGTCTAAGTTCTAAGCTCTAACATCTAAGCTCTAATTAAGCCATGAGCAGCGCCCGTAGGGCCGGCGTGTCGCGCACTATCGCCCAGGGGCCTTCGGCCGCTACGCGGCCCTCGTCCAGTACGGCCACGCGGGGCAGTTGGGTCAGCAGCTCGGGCTGGGTCGTGCCCAGAATCAGCGTCCAGGGCAGGCCGGGGGCTAGCAGCGCCCGCAGCACCCGTACGCGCTCGGCCAGGGCGGCGGCGGGCAGCAGGTGGTCGAGCAGCAGCAGGCGTGGGCGGCCCACCAGCGCGCGGGCCAGCAGCAGCTTCTGGGTGGTGCCCGCCCCGAGCGGGTGGCCGGGGCCGACGACCGAGTTCAGCCCGTCGGGCCGGGCGTACAGCTCGTCGCGCAGCCCGACCAGCTCCACGGCCCAGGCCGCGTCGGCGGTCGTGAGCTGGGGCTGGCCCAGGGTGATATTCTCCAGCACGGTGCCCGAAAACAGGTGCTGGTGGGAGAGGTTGTCGCCCACGGCCCCGGCCAGCGCGGCCGGGCTGAGGTCGGCCAGCGCCAGCCCGCCGTAGGCAATTTGCCCGGTGTAGCCGTCGAGCAGGCCCGCCAGTAGGCGCAGCAGCGTCGTTTTGCCGGCCCCGTCGGCCCCGGCCAGGGCCAGGTGGTCGCCGGGAGTCAGCGTCAGGCTGATGCCGTCGAGCACGGCGCGGGTGCCGCCGGGGTAGGTGTAAGACAAGTGGCGCAGGTCCACGGCCAGGCCGGGCTGGGCACCCGCGCCGGCCAGTGGCACCGGGGCCGTGCCGGTGGCCGGCGCCACCTGCTCCAGGTCGAGCACGTGGCCGATTTTGTCGAGCGAAGTCAGCGCGTCGTACACCACGTCGAGCTTGAGGATGAGTTTTTCCACGGCCCCGATGGTGAGGATAATCACGATTTCGGCCGCCACGAACTGCCCGATGTTAATTTGCTTGCTCACCAGCAGCCAGCAGCCGATGCTCAGCAGCGAGGCCGTGACGAGCGTTTTGAACACCACGAAGCCCCACGACTGGGTAAGCAGCACCCGGAAATGCGAGGCGCGGGCGGCGAGGTAGCCGTTGAGCAGCTCGTCGGTGCGGCCCAGCGCCAGCCCCTGCCGGGCCGGCAGCCGGAAGCTGCTCACCGTGCGGGCCACGTCTTCGAGCCAGGCCACGATGCGGTACTTGTACTTGCTCTCGACGATGCTCGTGCGCATGCCGCGCGGTCCCGTCACGGCGATGAGCGCGTAAAGCAGCAGCACCAGCACCAGCCCGAAGGCGATGAAAACGGGGTGATAAAACGAGAGCAGCACCAGCCCGAACAGAATTTGCAGGCCGGCGGCCGAGAACTCGACCAGCAGCGTGGCCAGGCCCTTTTGCAGCGTCGGCACGTCGAGCAGGCGGTTCATCAGCTCGGGCAGGTATTCGCCCTCCAGGGCCTCGTCACGCACGCGGGGCAGGCGCACGGCAAAGTCGAGCGCCACGCGCGCCATGAGCCGCTGCTGCATGTACTCGACCAGATAGACCTGCATAATCTGCAAGCCGCCCACCAGCAGCGTACCCATCACGATGAGCACAATCAGCACCACGAGCGAGGTGCTGATGGCCCCGCTGCTCACGAAGCCAATCACCGACTGCACGCCCAGCGGCAGGCTCAGGCTGATGACGCCGGCCAGGGCGGCATAGACGTAGAGATAGGTGATGTCGCGCCGCTCGGAGGCCAGCAGCCGAAACAGCCGCTGCACGGGAGAAAGCGAAGGGGAGTCGGACATTATGAGGGGTTAATGAATCAGAGACTTAAACTGCGCCAAGCGCCCGGAAGTTGCCCTGAGTAGTGTTTCTGGTTTCTGGTTTCTTGTTAGCTGTCTACTCCGAACCAGAAACCAGAAACCAGAAACATCAAGCCAGCGCCGCCAGGGCGAGCTGTTCGAGGAAAGCCAGCTCGTGGCCGCCCTGGTCGGTGAGCGAGGGCAGGTGTTGAGCGAAGAAAAACTGTTTGCGGGCCGCTTCCAGCAGGGTGCTGGCCAGCGCGTGGGGGTAAGGGTAGATGGGGTTCACGGCCCGCACGAGCTGCGTGAGGTCGGCGGCCAGGCGCTGGTATTCCTCAAACAGCCCGGCCTGGTTGTCGGCATCCACGCCTTTGGTCAGATACGCCTTGCTGGCCTCGGCCACCACCACGCGGTGCAGAGCCGCCTCGTCGAGGTCGGGCGTGGCGGGGTCGTCGCGGCTGGCCTCGACCACCGTCGTCAGGGCCAGGCGCAGGCGCTGGCGCGGGTCGCTCACGTTGTGCAGCGCGTAGCGCACCCGAAACCGGAGCCAGGCCCAGTACCAGCTCACGAGGTAGCTCAGCAGCCGGTGCTTGTTTTCAAAATAACGGTACAGCGAAGCCTCGGTCGAACCCATGAGCTGAGCCAGCTTCTTAAACGTAAACCCTTCGAGGCCAACCTCATCGAAGAGCCGCACGCTGGTCGCCAGCAAGCGCCGGCCCAGGTCCGTGCCTTGCGGGTCGCGCAGGTACAGGTGCTCGTTGAGGTCGGGGCGCAGCGTGGGCATTTTTTTAATGATTAATTTTTTAGTAGTTAATGATTAATGGTTCATGTTGGCTCTGGCCGTTTTCAGGGAGCTTGTGAGAAGTTTGACCAATTCGATGGCGTCCAGCTGCGGGCTTTCGGCTTCGATTTGGGTGAGGTAGTTGCTGGCCGCGAGCAATTCGAGCCAGTAAAGCGCCTCATTTCTTTCTTTCTGCTATTTCTTTCTGTGCGATAGCCAGCTTATGAACAAAGTCGGCTTTGGATTCCGCGTGTTCCGACTCGCACCATCGTCCCCACGCTCGTGCCGCGGCGCACCAACTGCTTGCTGAGCACGTGCTACCGCTTCTCAGCAGCCAGGTGCTGTTGGAGGCGCACTATTCGCACGGCAAAGCCGAAGCTCTTGTCCCTTGGGACATTGTTCCTCAAAACATTAACAATTGACAATTAACCATTAGAAAATTAATCCTTAAAAGCTACTCGCCTTGTCCCAGGGAGAACCCGCGCTGCCCATCGAACAGGTAGAGGTTCTCGGTCTTGATAACTTGCAGCCCGCCTTCGGTCAGGCGGCTTTGCAGGGCCAGCACGGCCGTAAAATCCACCGGCGCGTAGGTGTCGGCGGTAGCGGCGGCGGCCACGAAGCGGCAGCGCCAATGGTCGGTGCAGGTGGTTTCGGCGTGGCCATCGGGGTACACTTTCACGCCGCGGTTAGTGATAAGCTTGAGCCGCAGCGCGTTGCCGGCCAGAGCCAGGGCTACGAGCTGCTCGCCGAGCGCGTTGGGCAGGCCGCCGCTCCAGCGCAGAAATACGTCGCAGCCCACGAGCGTCTGCTCCACGGCGGCCGGTGTAGTAACTGGTTTTTGGGCCGGCGCGGCAGCCGGCGCGGCTGGCACCTCGCGCACCGGGGCGGCGAGCACGGTGGGCTGCTGGCCGAGGCGGGCAATGACGGCATCGGCGAAGGCGCGGGTGCCGACTTTCTCGACGCTGCGGCCGGGCTGGTAGATGTCGGCCGTGTGCAGGCCGTCTTCGAGGGTGCGCAGCCAGGCGGCTTCGAGGCGGTCGGCCGGGGCCGTCTGGCCCAGGTGGCGCAGCAGCATGCCGGCCGCTTGCAGCAGGCCGCTGGGGTTGGCGATGTCGCGGCCCGCGATGTCGGGGGCCGAGCCGTGAATGGCCTCAAACAAAGCCCCGCCCTGGCCGATGTTGGCCGAGCCGGCCAGGCCCACCGAGCCGGCAATCTGGGCCACGATGTCGGAAATAATGTCGCCGTACAAGTTCAACGTCAGCACCACGTCGTAGCGCTCGGGCGTGTCGGCGAGACGCGCCGCGCCAATGTCGATAATCTGGTGCTCCTGCACGATGTCGGGGTACTCGCGCCCCACTTCCTCGAACACCTTGTGAAACAGCCCGTCGGTGAGCTTCATGATGTTGTCTTTCGTCATGCACGTGATGCGCCGCCGGCCGTGGGCGCGGGCGTACTCGAAGGCGTAGCGCACGATGCGCTCGCAGCCCGAACGGGTAATAATTTTCAGGCACTGCACCACGTCGGGGGTCTGCTGATGCTCGATGCCGGCGTAGAGGTCCTCCTCGTTTTCGCGCACAATCACCACGTCGAGCACCGGGTGCTTGGTAGCCACGGCCGGCGCGAGCGAGCGTACGGGCCGCACGTTGGCATACAGGCCCAGGGTCTTGCGCAGCGTTACGTTCAGGCTTTTGTAGCCCCCGCCGAGCGGTGTCGTGATGGGCGCTTTGAGCAGCACCCCGGTGCGGCGCAGGCTATCCCAGGCATCGGGGCCGATGCCCGACGAGTGCCCGGCCAGGTACTGCGCCTCGCCCACTTCGATGAATTCGGGGGCGAGCGTCGCGCCGGCCGCCGCCAGCATCCGCAGCGTCTGGGCCATGATTTCGGGGCCGATGCCGTCGCCCATTGCCACCGTGACGGGCGTTGGGACTGGGACACCCGGCGCGGCGGGCTGAAACAACGCAGCCAGGTCGGCGGACAACGTGGGGGCTGGGTGAGTGGGGGCAAGCTGCATGACGGAAAGCGGGAAAGGGAGAAAATGGCCGCCACAAAAGTAGGTAATACTTTCTAACCTGAAAGCAATACTATCAAAATAAGCAGCTTCAACCTTTGGTGCCGCGCAACCACTACTTCGCGTCAGAGCGGGTTAAGTTGGGGTGCGCTAATCCGAAAACTGCTCCGACGCGCCAATCGCACTCCCGGCCAGTCGCTGGCCCGTAGCGCGGAGTCCGCGCTTCGCGCTACGAACCGGTGACCGGGCGGGCTGGCACGCCCACCACGGTAGCCCCGGCCGGCACGTCGCGCACGGCCACCGCCCCGGCCCCCAGCGTGGCCCACGCGCCCACCTGAATGCCGGGCAGCACCACCGCCCCCGCGCCCAAATACGCGCCCGCGCCCAGGCGCACGGCCCCGCTCACGTTGGCTTGGGGCATGAGCGAGCAAAAATCTGCTAGCACCGCGTCGTGGCCCACGGTGCAGCCCAGGTTGAGCAGCACGAAGCGCCCCAGTTGAATATCGCAGGTCAGCAAACACCCGCGCTGAATGATACAGCCCTCGCCCAGACTGACGCGCTGCTCATTAAGCAGCTGAACAGCAGGATGTATCAGAGCCGGGAACGAGAGCCGGGGCGAGTTCAGCCGGCTCACGATGTCGGCCCGCTGGGTGCCGTGGCCCACGGCTACGGCCACGGCCAGCGGCTCGGCGGCGGCGAGAGCGGCCGCGTTGCCCAGGTAGGGCAGGCCCGCCACGGTGGGCACGGCGGGCGGCTGGTCGTCGTAGAAGCCGCGCAGGTCCCAGCCCGCGCCGGTCGCGTTGAGCTGCCGGACGAGCACAGCGACTTCCCGGCCCAGGCCGCCGGCCCCAAAAATGACGAGCGGGTAGGTGGAGCGGTCGGGCATGGGCGCGAAGGTAGGGGCGGGTGCGACCCGCTCCTACGCGGCCAACAGCGTTTCGCCGTGCTGCGACGTGTCCAGGCCGCGGGTTTCATTTTCGGCATTGACGCGGATGGGCACGATAAAATTCGTGACCTGATACAGCAGCCACGAGCCGCCGAAGGTGAACGCGCCCACGATGAGCAGCGCGAGCAAATGAGTGCCGAGCAGCGCCGGCCCGCCGCCCGTAAACAAGCCGCCCTTCTGGGCGAAGAGCGCCGTGGCGAGCATCCCCACGATGCCGCCCACGCCGTGGCACGGAAACACGTCGAGCGTATCATCCAGGCTGGTGCGGTTTTTTAGGATAACGGCCCCGAAGCTCACGCCCGAAGCCAGGATGCCGATGGCCAGCGCCGGTCCGTAGGCCACGTAGCCCGCCGCCGGCGTGATGGCCACCAGCCCGACCACCGCCCCCACGGCCGCGCCCATCGCCGAGGGCCGCTGCCCGCGCGCGGCTTCGAGCAGCAGCCACGTGAGCATGGCCGCCGCCGAGGCCAGGTGCGTGGTCACGAACGCCTGCACGGCCTGGGCATTGGCCCCGAACGCCGAGCCGGCGTTGAACCCGAACCAGCCGAACCAGAGCAGGCCCGTGCCCAGCAGCACGAACGGGATGTTGACCGGCGCGTGGGCCGCGCCGGCCAGATGCGAGCGGCGGCGACCGATGGCCAGCGCCCCGGCCAGCGCCGCGAAGCCGGCCGAAATATGCACCACCGTGCCCCCCGCGAAATCCAGTACGCCCCACTTAGACAGGAACCCGTCCGGGTGCCAGGCCCAATGCGCCAGCGGGCAGTAAATGAGCAGGCTGAACAAGCAGATGAACACCAAATAGCCCCAGAAGCGGATGCGCTCGGCGAAGCCCCCGCTGATGAGGGCGGGGGTGATGATGGCGAATTTCATTTGAAACGCGGCGAACAGCACCAGCGGCAACCCGGCCCCGAGGCGCGGGTCGGGCGCGGTGCCGACGTGGTTGAACATGAAGAAAGTCAGCGGATTGCCGATGACCCCGCCGATGTCGTCGCCAAAAGCCAGCGAAAAGCCCACTACGTACCACAGCACCGACACCACGCCCAGGGCAATAAAGCTTTGCAGCATCGTGGAAATGATGCTGCCCCGACTCACCATGCCGCCGTAGAAAAATGCCAGGCCGGGGGTCATGAGCAGCACCAGGGCCGAGGTCATCAGCATCCAGGCGATGTCGGGCGGGTGCAGCGCGCCGGGCGCGGCTTCGGGGTGGCTCAGGGGCAGGAACGCGGCCAGCAGCGCCACGAGCAGCAGCAAAGCCAGCGAGGGTCGGGCGAGAAGCTGTTTGCGCGACATAAGTACAGAATTTTAAAAAATGACCTCCGCGAAGATAGGGCCAACTCACATAACGTGTTTAAAATTTCGGTTATGACCCTACGAAGAAGGGTCACATTGGCCTGTCATGCTACTTAAAATTCACACAGACCCCACGCTGCTGACAAAGCTCCGTCTCCTTCTGGTAGCTTCTGCCGCAACCCGGCCCGTGGGGCAGCGGTATGTAAGCTGCCGGCCGCGCCGCACCTTTTCGCGGCCGACCCTGACGACGATGACGCACAAGAAAAAATGGCTGCTGCTGGCCCCGACTGGTCTGTTCAGCATTGGGGCGGGGGCCTGCCTTGTAAGCTGGGCCGGGGGCCTGAAAAACCAGGGTGCGCCGACCAGCGACTGGGTGCTGGCGGGCACCGCCGCGCTGGTCGTGCTCAACGCGGGCGTGAGTATTTTCGGCCAGAGCGTAATTGAGCGCGTCTTGCACGAGGTGCGCGACGCGGCCGCCCAGCCGCCGGCCACGCTGCCCGACCTGCCCTTCTGATACCTTTCGGGCACAAAAAAAGTCCCGGCCAGGGCCGGGACTTTTTGCTGAGTGCCGTGCGGCGAAAACTACATTTTGTTCTCCGACTTAGCTTCCATCTTAGCGGAGCCTTTTTTGGCGTTGCCGCTCACTTTCCTGGTGGTTTTCTTGATGCCTTTGCCGGCTTTTTTGGCAACGTTGCCGGCCGCGTCAGCGGTGTTTTCGAGGGCTTTGCCTACGTTGGTTTTGCCGGTTTTGGTGACGGTTTTCGCGTCACCTTTGGTGGTCGTAATTTTCTTGGTGCCGTTGTCGCGCACTTTCACTTCGGTTTTAGCGGGCGCGGTCTGGGCAAACGAGGCCGTGGCGAAGGCGCAGGCGGCGAGCAGCAGGGTGATTTTTTTCATGACGAAAAGAAAAAAGGTAAGTAGAAGCCCTTTTACGAACCGCTTCCAGGCAGGTTGCGGCCGGGGCCGCCGCCGGTGAGCAAAGCCTGTGCCAATGAGCTGTAACGCGGACTCGCAGCGTCCGCGCTACGCCGTTCAAGGCAGCAACAGAGACGAGTCGCCGTAGCTCAAGAACCGGTAGTCATGCGCCAGCGCGTGCTTGTACACGGTGCGCCAACCAGCCTCGCCGAGCAGCGCGCCCACCAGCAGCAGCAGCGTGCTGGCCGGCTGGTGGAAGTTGGTAATCAGCCCGGTAATCACCCGAAACCGGTAGCCGGGCGCGATGAGCAGGCGCGTCGTGGCTTCGAGCGCCGCCGAGCCGGTGGTTTCGAGGTGAGCGAGCAGGGCCGCGAGGGCCGCCTCGGTCGGGATGTCGGGGCCGGGTTCGTAGGGCTGCCATTGACTGACGGTGAAGTCGAATTGACTGACGGTGAAGTCGAACTCCTTCGCCCCGGCGGGCGCGCGCAGCAACGCCACGCCGAGCCAGTAGAGGCTTTCGAGAGTGCGCAGGCTGGTGGTGCCGACGGCGATAACCGGGCGCGGGCGGTGGGCCAGCAGTTGCCGCAGGAGGCTGGCTTGCACGATAATCGGCTCGGCGTGCATGGGATGGTCGGCCATGGTGGCGGCCTTGACGGGCTGAAACGTGCCCGCCCCGACGTGCAGCGTGAGGTGGCCGCTGCCCACCCCGCGCCGCGTCAGCTCGGCCAGCAGCCCGGGGGTGAAGTGCAGCCCGGCGGTGGGCGCGGCCACGGCCCCTTCGTGGGCGGCGTACACGGTTTGGTAGCGCTGGCCGTCGGCTTCGGTGGCGGCCCGGCCCAAGTAAGGCGGCAGTGGCAGCTGCCCGGCCGCGTGCAGCACTTCGGCAAAAGTCAATTCGGCCGGCTCCCAGCGTAAATCGAGCAGGCTCGTGCCGCCCGGCTCGGTGGCGGCGCGCTCGGCCCAGAGCGTGGCGGGCTGGCCGTGGGCGCCGGTAAAATTCAAGCTCACCGGGCCGTCGCGCCAGCGCCGGCCGTTGCCGACGAGCGCCCGCCAGGTGGCCGGGCCGGCTTGAGCGGTTTGCTGAAGGGCCGGCTCCAGGGCGCGGTGCGGGGCGACGGGTTCGAGGCAGAACAGCTCGACTACGCCGCCGCTGGGTCGCCGGGCCAGCAGCCGCGCCCGCACCACCCGCGTGTCGTTGAAAATGAGCAGGCTGTCGGCCGGCAGCTCGTCGGGCAAATCCCGGAAATGCTTATCCGCCAACACCCCGCCCCGGCTCACGAGCAAGCGGCTGGCAGCGCGGTCGGGCAGCGGCTCGGGCGCGATGCGGTCGGCCGGCAGCTCGTAGTCGAAATCCTGGATGCGAAGCTGGCGTGGGTCGGTCATGCGCAACGCCAAGCCCCAGCTTGGCGGGTTAAAAGGTTGTTTGAATTAAGACATGAGACATTAGACATGAGACATGAGAC
>Ga0123336_10001072_pt1 | contig 25719 bp, 16 predicted proteins | sample SSSSmetaG_FD_96466 | JGI IMG/M metagenome (GOLD analysis project Ga0123336, IMG submission 96466) | Glacier valley bacterial and archeal communities from Borup Fiord, Nunavut, Canada, to study Microbial Dark Matter (Phase II) - ​SSSS metaG | ecosystem: Environmental > Aquatic > Freshwater > Ice...
CGCACGCTTTCCACTCTGGATAAGGCGGCGGAAGGGACGCCCGCCGAGCAGACCTATCGCAATTTTACCGGCGATGTCACGCTCTCTCCAGATGGTCGTTTTCTCTATGCCGCGAACCTATTCCAGGATTCGCTGGTGGTAATCAATCTCGATTCCGGGCGGGCAATTGCACGCGTCAAAACCGGACGCCGCCCCTATCGGATACTCTTTCTTCCCGATGGAAAGACGTTTCTGGTGACGAACTGGGCAGATGGAACATTGAGCCAGTTTCAAGCTTCCGACAATGGCGCCATGACGACGTTGCGAGTCGGCGCACACCCCACGGACATGTTGCTGCGCCCAGGCGCGAACGTCAGTGAGGAAAGTGGCAAGACCTGGCTGGGCCGTTTGTTCGTGGCTGCCGCGAACACCAACAATGTTTACAGCATTGGCGTCGGCGAGGGTGCCACTTTGACCGCGCTTGAAACCATCAACGTGTCTCTCACGCCTCGCGAACCTCTTGGCATGACTCCTAGTGCGCTCGGTCTAAGCGCCAATGCAAGCCAGCTTTATATCGCATGCTCCGATGCCAACACTGTGGCAGTAGCCGACGTGTCGGAAGATCGTACCCGTGTGATGGGCTTCATTCCCACCGGTTGGTATCCCACGGCGGTGCGCGGGCTCAAAGACGGCCGCATCGTCGTCGCCAACGGCAAAGGATTGCGCTCTTATCCAAACCCGAAGGGTCCTGGCCCGCTCACGCGCGCGGAGCCGCCTCATTTGGGCATTCGGTCTGACCAGTACGTCGGCACCATACAGCGAGGGACCGTTTCGTTTGTCGATTCTTTCGATCGCGCGACCCTCTCGGGCTATACAAAATCGGTGGTCGCCAACTCGCCATATCGCGACGTCAAACTCGACGAACCCGCGCCCGCCGTGCTGGGCCGCATCAAACATGTGATTTATGTGGTGAAGGAAAATCGTACCTACGATCAGATGCTGGGCGATATGAAAGAAGGCAATGGCGACGCGTCTCTGGTGCTCTTCGGTGAGAGATTCACTCCGAACCATCACAAGCTGGCGCGCGAATTTGTGCTCTTCGATAATTTCTATGTCTCCGCCGACGTTTCCGCCGATGGGCACAACTGGTCTACAGCCGCGATTGCGAGCGACTATGTGCAGAAGTTCTGGCCTAATAGCTATGCGGGCCGACGCAAGAAGTACGATTACGAAGGCGGTGAACCAGCCGCGCTTCCCCCCGCGAACTACATATGGACCAATGCCCGCCAGCGTGGCATCACCATGCGAAACTATGGCTATTTCGCAACCAATCGCCAAAAAGCGGCCGCCGATGGCGTGCAGATTGAAGCTGTGCGAGACCCGGTGCTCTCTCCCATCACCAACCTGCACTACCGCGCGTTCGACCTGGATTATTCCGATGTGGAGCGCGTGAAAATTTTCCAGCAGGATCTGGCCCAGTTCGAACAAAAAGGCGAGATGCCGCAGTTCATCACCATGCGTCTAGGCAATGACCATACGTCTGGAACAGCCGCCGGAAAAATTGCTCCTCTTTCCAGCCTGGCCGATAACGACTACGCATTGGGCCTCTTGGTGGAAGCCGTTTCGAAATCGCGCTTCTGGAATGAAACCGCTATTTTTGTTTTGGAAGACGACGCGCAAAACGGCGCGGACCACGTGGATTCGCATCGCTCGCCCGCTTTCATTCTCAGCCCTTTCACTCATCGCGGCGCCGTGGACAGCACTATGTACAACACCACCTCCATGCTGCGCACCATGGAGATGATTTTGGGCATACGGCCGATGACCCACTTCGATGCCGGTGCTTCGCCCATGACATCGGCTTTCGGGAATCCCGTCGGCACACCATATGCCGCCGTGCCCCCCAATATCCCGCTGACGGATCGTAATCCGGAACACTCCCCAACAGCCTCGCTTTCGCGCACAATGAATTTCGAGGACGAAGATCTGAACAACGATGATGATTTGAACGAAGTGCTCTGGGCGGCCATCAAAGGGGAGCATTCGCCCCGCCCTCTGCCGGTACGGAGCATATTTCACTAATGGCAAAGATTCACTTGTGCTTCTTATGGCACATGCATCAGCCGTTTTACAAAGATCTGATCTCTGGCGAATATAAGCTGCCCTGGACACGGCTTCACGCGCTGAAAGATTACTACGGCATGGTCAAGATCCTGGACGAATTTCCGCAGATTCACCAGACATTTAATCTTGTGCCCTCCATGATGGTTCAGGTGGAGGAGTACGCGTTAGGCCAAGCCAGAGACCCCTTCCTTGCGCTCGCCTTGAAGCCTGCCGAGACCCTTACGGAGCAGGACCAGCAGTTTCTGCTGCATCATTCGTTCCATGCCCACCCGGGCCGCATGATCTATCGCTATCCGCGCTATGGGGAGCTTTATGAGAGGTACGGCCAGAAGCAGAACGTGGGTTCGGTTCCGGCGCAAGACATGCGCGACCTGCAGATGCTTTCGCAACTGCCTGGTTTGATGAATACTTCCAGGAGAATGATCCGGACATTCATGCGCTGATTGCGAAAGGCCGCGATTACACCACGGAAGAGCAAGCGCTGATGGGCCGAAAGCAGCAGGAACTGGTGGGGCATGTGATCCCCACTTACAAGCGTCTGGCCGCCTCCGGCCAGATCGAAATTTCCACCACGCCGTTTTATCACCCCATTCTGCCCCTGCTGTGCGATTCAAATATTGCCGCAACGGCCCATCCCCATGTCCCGCTACCCAGGCGGTTCAGCTATCCGGAAGATGCGCGCACACAGCTTATGATGTCGCGTGAATATATCGAGCGGGTCTTCGGTGTGGCGCCCGCCGGCCTCTGGCCCAGCGAGGGTTCAGTCTCCGACGAAGTGTTCCGTATCGCCAGTGAATGCGGGTTCACCTGGGCGGCCACGGATAACGGTGTGCTGGCCAGAACGTTGGGTCGGGGCGCCGGTGTTGAAGAAACGTACCGCCCGTGGAAATGGACGCAGGGCACTCAATCCATGCAGGTTTTATTTCGCGACCACATGCTGAGCGACCTGATTGGCTTCGTTTACTCAGGAATGGGTGCGCGCGAAGCGGCCGGCGATTTTCTGCGCCGCATTCGCGAGAATTGCGCGGGGTTTCTCGCGTCTGGGCGCGATGCATTGGTCCCGGTTATCCTTGATGGTGAAAATGCATGGGAGTACTACGACCATGGCGGCCGGCCCTTCTTCCGCGAACTCTACCAAGCCATCACGGACGATCCGCAGATGGATTCGGTAACCGTCGCTGAAGGCTTCCGGCGCTTGCAGCCCGAGCCGTTGACCCACATCTTTCCCGGTTCTTGGATCAATGCCAATTTCGATATCTGGATTGGAGCCGACGAGGATAACCGCGCGTGGAACTTTTTGCTTGCGGCGCGCGAAGCCTACGATCACGCGGAGGGGATCTCAGAGGAAAATCGCAAAATCGCCTGGGAAGAAATTCTCATTGCCGAAGGGAGCGATTGGTGCTGGTGGTACGGCCCGGAACACGAATCGGCTACCCGCCCGGAGTTTGACGAACTGTTTCGTTCTCACATTGCGAACGTGTATCGCGCCCTGGGGAAGATGCCTCCCGAAGAACTTTCGCGGCCCATCTTAAAAATTGTCGCGGCAGAGCGTATGACGGAGCCCACCGGACTTGTGCGGGCCACGATAGATGGAAAGAGCAGCAGCTATTTCGAGTGGATAGGAGCGGGCGTCTATCATGTGGACCAGCGTTCCGGATCGATGCATGGGAAACGCTTCCTGGTGAGAGAACTCCACTATGGCTACGACTTGGACAATCTATATCTTCGGGTGGATTTTCGGGAGGATGCGGCAGACTTGACCGCTTCTCTCGATTGCCGTTTCAGCTTTCGGCCAAATGGAGTGGGTGAGAAATCAATCGTGCTGCATCTGGAAAAGGGGCATCTTACAGTAAGTGAATCGCCGTTCCCATTTCTGAGCGCATTCTCGGAAATACTGGAGCTACAAATCCCTCTCAAGCAGGTTCAGAAAGAGCGCGAGATCTCACTTCGATTCAACGCTTCTTTTTGGCACAAATCACTCCCTGTAGATGCCTTGCCGCAGCAGGGATGGTTGGAGATAAACACGAATGAGTGGGTCGCCGAATGAATAAGCGACCCACTCGCAAAGAAACAGTTACTGCTTAACTACTGAGTAACTTCGAAGAGCTGATTCGAAAGCAGCCGCCGACGCGGGAGCCGGCACGGAACCGCTTAAAATTTCATTGTTGGTGGTAGGGTGACCGTAAATCTCAGTGTTGTCGTCCATATCCGGCCGAAGGGTTGCGCCGTTCAGGGTTAAACCGGCGAAGATTCCGCGCGAACGGGAGTAAGACAAAATTTGCGCATGCATCTGAGCGTCAGTCTGCGCGGAGAGATCCCGGCCTAAGGGGCCCGCAGTGACTTCAGCACCGGCGCCCAGCGTAAATTTGTTCTGTAAAAGCTTTTCCACACCGCTCTTGTTTTTCACAATCAGAATGACATCGGTCTCGGAAGCTCCAATCTGAAAACCGACGCTGCCGCCCTCGATTCGCACCGCCGCGGGCGCGGTCCAGCCAGTGTCGCCCGCCTTGCGGCAAGCGGCGAAGCCCTTTCCATACTTAGCACCGACGATGAATCCCGCCTTCTTCAGGTTCGGTATCACCACTACACATTGAGCTTGTTCAATCAACTCTTTGGGAACGCCTTTGTCATCGGCACCCAGCATTTCTTTCAGGACGGTGGCGGAGGAGTCAAGGCGCTTCACAGCGTCGGCTTCTTTCGCGGCGAAAATTGAGCAGCAACTTAGTGTGGTTGCCAGCAGCGCGGTTCGTTGAAATGTGTTCATAAGGATCCTTCGGTAATTCAGAAGCGCATCTGGTTCCAATGTGTGTTTTATGACATTCCCCGTGGGTCGAAATTGCGTAACCTGATTACAGATGAATATTGAAGTTCTTCTTACCGAAGCGGAAATCGCGCAGGAATTTGCAGAGGCGTTGGAGGCGCGAGACCTGCCGGAGAAGTTCTTCTATTGGCTTCCGTTGTCTGTAAAGACTTGGCAGGATTTGTCGGCTCAGGAGAATTTCCGGAGCTTGGATTCCGCTTGGGACCTGGTAAACAGCAAAGCGGCTGAGTTGGTTGCGGGTTTCGGAAGGGCGGTGCCCCTGGTGAGTTTGGGGGCAGGTGAAGGGCATAAAGATCGGGCCTTGCTGAAAGCGCTTCAACGCGCGGGAAAGACGGTGAAATATTTCCCGGTAGATGCCAGTCAGACTTTGCTGGAGATTGCCTGTGCGGCCGCCGAGGATGACGATCTGGAGGTGCTTGGAATCAAAGCGGATATCTCCAGCCCGATGCACATGGTGCTGGCGTCCGATGCAGCCGAATCGCCGAAGCTGTTGGTAATGAGCGGCAATACGCTGGGCGCGTTCGATCCGTTGGACCAAATTCGACATATCGCCGAGACGATGAAGAGCGGTGACCGCCTGGTTCTCGATGCGGAAATATTTCGCGAGAACGCGCCGGAAGACGACCAGCCCAAGTTAACCAAATTTGCCATGGCCCCACTGGCCAGCCTGGGCATTCATGAGGACGATGGGCAAATCCGTTTTGAAACCAAGAGCGACGAACGTCACGCCGGTATGCAGATGACCGCGAAATACTTCCAGGCGCATCGCGATCTTCGCATCGCCATCACAGGCCGGGAAGTTTCCATCGCAAGAGGTGAGCGCATCTTTATGAACTTCCGTTACCGCTTTACGCCCGCGGCATTCCACTGGCTTCTAAAAGAGCACGCGGGTCTGAAAGTGGAGATGGAGTTTGTGAGCGCGGACGGCAACTTTATTGTCGCGGTTTGTTCTTCCTAAAACGGGTATGGAAAATGCTCTGGCGTTGTCTTCACGCGGCCGTCTTTCCCAACCCGATTGCAGGTTTGTCGATCCCAAGATACCCCTCTTCAACCTGCTTCTTCAATTCGGACAACAAGCCACCGTTCCAGCCGCGGAACATTTCATCAATGGTGTGCAAGCCCAACATACGATAGCTCTCCGTCTGTGATTCGTCGAACCACTGTTCGGCCGTGCTCTGATGCGGAAATTCCGGGTGTGAGGCGTGGTAGCTGGCCACATCCGGCGATTCATGGCCAAGGAACATGGGTTTGATATAGAGGAGTTGGCCATCTCGCGAATTTTGGTCCACCGCCGAATAGTGGATGGTGGCAAGGGCGCACCTTTTCTTGCGTTCCCGCAGAGGACTGCTGGAATCTTCATCGAAGGTAATGGGGATCCGTAAATCGATTCGTATCTTCCGCAAGGCGTTGCCGAGATCTTCGTACGTGAAATCCGCGTCGCATCCCGAATCGATCACAACGATGGTCGCGCATCGGCGCAATATCATTTCGTAGATTCCGAGATTCTCAAAGTGCCCCCCATCCGACAGATACACGTACTCGCTTGCGTCCGTCGTCAGCCCGAATGCTTCGCTTACCAGCGACGCGACCGCGGAACGGGGCCCTTCATTTTTCCAGGACTTCCCGCCGGCGATTCCCGGGTTCCCGAACCAAGCACCCAATCGCACATTGAAGAGCGTCATAATGAGGCCAATGATGGGCGAGGAGTGATAGCCCATGTTCGGACTCGCGGCCGCGCCCGACACCGTCATTGCCGTTCCCAGAGAGATTCCGTCTTTCCCTCCATACTGTGAAGAGTCTCTGTAACCAAGGTTCGCGCTACCGCAATGCAGAGGGCTGATTGTGAGCGATTCAGCCTTCCGCTGCTGCCACGACAAACGATTTCCTCCGACCAGATTTAACGTTAGATTCAACACGTGAAACGGCCTCAATGCGGGATTGAGCGAATGCATCTGAAAGTTATCGGTTTGCGAAAATCCCGTGAAACTATTGACCTTTCGCTTCGGATTCGACGCGCCCAGATAGGCCCGAATTAAACGGTCCCGATACATCGCCGCGAGAGAAAATCGATTGATGTTGATGTACCGAGCCATCACCCAGCTCAGCAGTATAAAGACAGCGGACCAAGCCAACGATTGAAGCCACGTGGTGTGCGTGAGCAATCCGTTGTGGTCCCACCATGCCTTCGGGATCGCGCCGTTAGCGCTAAGCAAAAGGTTTGTCAAAATGGCGAGTCCCACCGCCAAGAGGGCGATGAACAAGCCTGGCGCGACCTTCAGCACCAACCCGCTGAGCGATGTTTTCGGCCTGGTCTCAGCCTGGCCAGGGGGTGTCTTCGAACCTTTGTATCCGGCAAATGAGCTGGCCCAAGCCGTGATCACGCCAATGCCACCCATCAGACCTTGCGCCCAGGTATGCCATCCAAAAGCCAGTGTCGGAATGAGCAGAACCACCGCGCAGGTGGCAATCCAAACGGAGCAGACCAGCAGCAGTTTGGCCGATGCGCGGGCCAGCCACTCGCGATCCGGGTCTTGTAGCGCGGTACTGGAAAGGCCCACAAAAAGCGCGCCGGCGATTCCGAAACCCAGCAACAACATGGGGGGTCCGATGGTCACGTATTGCGCCCAAGTGGTGGTTACAAACAGATAGTTGGTCAGCACCCAGGCGGCGGCGCCGGTCCCGGACCCGAGTAGCAGAATCGCGATAGACAATGGTCCCGTGAATAGCTTCCATCTTTGCTGAAGGGTTTTCCCGCAGGTGGCGAGGTACAGCAGCCAGGCCGAGACACAAGGAGCAAGCATCCACAATGACACTTCTACAAACCCGGTCGGAATGTCTTTCGGGCCGAAAAAGTAGAGCGAGTCGTAGGCGCAAAACGCGACCGATGCGACTGCCAGCGGAACGAGAACTTGTCGCATGAAATCGCTGACTGTATGATCGACATTGCCAACCCCGGGAAGGTAGCGTAGCGTATTGAACATACTCCACATGAAAAGCAGCGCGGCCGTGAGAGGCAGTATAACCGCGACGATCAACGAAGAACTTACAGGATCGGCTGACCCGTGGACCTCTTCAAAAAATTCGCCGATCCGCAAGATGGATAAGACGAACCGGGGAGCCATCAAACCGAACATCAGCAGCGGAATCAAGACAAGCCAGTTCAAAAAGACATTGCGGATAATGGTAGCGGCAACAGTCCATGTATCACCGGAAAACGCGCCGAGTTTGGGCGAGAGGTAATTGTTGTACTCCCTCAGATGTTGGACGGGGTCCACCTGACCTTCGACAGGAGCCGGCGCGTTTCGCTTGAAATATGGCACTACATTTTGCAGCCCGTTCACGCGATTGATCCAGGCCGTTAGCCATCCCCCGATATAGCCGCCGCCCGACACAGTCGATAGATAGTCGAATTGTTCCAGCAAGCCCTGCTCGGCTAAGCCCTGAATCACCCCCAGAGAAAACGTTGCGCTCCGAATTCCGCCGCCAGAAATGCAGAGCGCGGACAGAGGTTGGGCCAGCCCGTGAACACGCCGATACAACTCCGCGCGATCTTTCGTGTCGAAGCCTGTGTCGGGCCGTAATGCGCTGTATTCCGCGCTTAAAACCTCTTCGAAGGAAATGGGTTGGGACGGCTCTGCCGACATTTCAAAACCATTCCCTGCCCGTAATCGGAGCGCTGGCGATGCCGTTGGTTTGATGCCGCAGGTCCTTGCTTTCGCGGTACACCTCCTGCCGGGCCCGGTTCACACCGCCGAGCGGGCGGTGCTCTTGCAAAGCATTCCATGGGGACCACGAAAGGTTCTCGACGAATGAGGCCTGTTCAGGCGAGTCGAACTTTTGTGGATAGATGGCGATGGTGGCGAGCTTTACCGCCTGAGACTTCCATTCCACTGTTGGATCTTCCACCGGCATGGCGGCGGCGTCCGTCTGGGGATGAACGCAAAAATCAAACTCCGCGCCCATTTTCCGCGCCGTCAACTGCTCAATCATCGCCTCTCTGAGACAATCCGGCGAATCGCTGAGGGAAATGGCTGGGATAAGCCGCGCTGGCGAAGGAAGAACAAAGTACTTCACTGCTCCCTTTCCCGCTTTGTAAGGTGTCTGGCTCCAGTAACTAAGCGCGAGCGGACTCGCTTTAGCCTTGCTTGTGAAACCGATCAACGCCGGATGCGTGGTCATCGCCAGGGTACTGGCCGGTGTACCGCCGGCAGTCGCTATCAGAAAATCGAGGACGTGCTGTACGTTCCGGCCGAAGAAAACCGCATGGTCGGCCAAAATGAAATCCTGTTGAAGCGGTTCTTTCCCTTCCTGAGGAATCAAAACTTTTACCGCCATGCCATGAACATCGGGCATGCGGTCATCGGCCACACGTCCGCTGGAGAGACGGATCAGCGCGGTGTAGGTCCGCTCCTCCTTGAAAAGACCGGTGCGAAACTCCTGGGGGATGCCACTCTCCACATGGAAAGTCGCCCACAGGCCGCAGTGCCCTTTTGGATGTTCTCCACGCCGGTTGGGCCCGGGCTCCACGTGCTGCACCCGCAGATGCAGCTGCCGAAGCTGCTCTATTGTTTGCTCCTCCCCTGCGGGCGGGTACTCCTCACCAATTTCGAGGATGGTTGGCGCTTGTTCAAGTGTTGAGTCGGACATTATTCGGGCCTTTGAAATCAGTTCACGTGAGGCAACGGAGAGTCAGCCCGCGCTTTTCTAGCCTGGGCATAAACCAGAGCCCGTGCATGTCCCAGCGAAGCAAAGTTATCCGCTTGAGGCCCAGGCCAAACCCCAGTGGTCGCAAGCGGTAGCGCGATGCTGGGATGGGTTCGATTGGCATCGACTGACATCACATCCAAATCCTGGTCGGTCAACGCTTCGTTCAATTGGATCTCGATTAGATCGGTCCATGGATATCGCACCGCATCCCACGCGGCCGTGCAATCCACCGCTGCGGGATCATCGCCGGGGCGCAACTGCGCTTGCAGCAGGTATCTCACTCCGCCGTGCTCAAAGCGAGCCAGAAAATCCCGCTTCAGATACATGTCGTCTCTGGGATCGTCCGCAAGCGGAGGGTAAACCGTTACGCCCAGCGGCTTCCATGTTGTCGGATAATTCCCGCGCTCCGGTCCGCGATCCGCATTGACAAGCCGGTAACGCAAATACGACATCGGTCCGGCACCGCCGCTCAATTCGTAGCAAATCTGGGAGTGATAGTAGAAGTCTGTAAAAGATCCGCTGCTGCGATACCCCTCTGAAAGAATGTTGTCGTTCAGAATGCCGGTGTCCACCAGTTTCTCCACGCGCTCTGGGTTCGGCGTGGTGACCATCGACAAAAACGCGCGAGCCGTGCGGACGAAAAGCGCGCGGCCGGTATTCATGGTGACATCGTGAAAACCTTCGGCAGCCGGATCGGCATCGCCTTCATAGAATTTCAGTGACGCGGCGGCCCCATCTCTCGCGCGATTGTCCTTCTGCGCACCGGGCGATGAATGCCGCAAAATGACTCCGAATGTCCGCCCGGTCTTGAAGAAATCGTTTTCCGGAAATCCGATTGGCGCGACAATCCTCGCGGTGCCGCGAGCCGCCACGCCATACGTATGCGTCGCGCGACCCTGAGTCCTGGTCGCGACGCGAACGAAGATCTCCTGCAGCGTTTCGATCACCTTCTTAAAATCGTCATCCAGTCCGTCCGTCAGAGTTTGCAAGGTTCGAGACATGCGATTCGCCTTTCCTGTTTAGATTGTTTTTAAGTACTCGATCAGATCGTCAAGTGCGGCTTTGTTTCCGGCACCGCTCCAATCAAGCCGCACTCGCAGTTCGCCTGGCTTCGCTTCTCCGTCCCATCCCGCACGCAGGATATTCCCGGACGCGTCAATCGTTAGATTTTTGTCGTGCCCTGCTTTAGACGCGCTGTCGAGGGACGTATCGAAGATTGCCGCGGTCGAATCTTTAGCGCGGTACGCATCCAGCTTGGCCAAATCCCACTGGTAGCCAATCTTCGCCGGATCGTAATCAATTGAGCCCCGCGCAAACTTCGCCGGCCTTTCCCCCGGCACAAGCAGATGGTAGAGAGTGGGAACCGACCCGTTGTGCAGATACGGCGCGCGTGCCCATACACCTTCCAATCCGTTCGTCACGTAACCCTGGGTGGCGGGCGTGGTTCGGCTGATCAGAATCGACGATGGCGGCAGGTCATGAGGTTTCGATTTCACACCGTTTGAATCGGTAATTTCGTAATCGGCGGGGACGCTTGCCACGAAATGCGAAGCGAACAGCGAAAACGCATCGGCATTCAGTACGCGCGAGCGGTTCGGGTCTGTGCCGATTGCTTCTACAGGATAAAGGACATCGTTGAATTGCTTGTGGCAGGCGCTGCAATTAGCCTTGAAGATATCTTTTCCACGCCCGGCCTTCGTCACATCAAGTGCAAAAGGATAGGCCGGCGGTGGAAGATGACTGATGAAAGTGGCGGTGATATCTGCGTTCTTTGCATTGACCAGAGGCGGTTCGCCCGCGACCGCCACGCTTGCCGCGATATTTCGGAAGAATGGCGATTTCACGCTGCCATCGATCTGGGCCAAGCTCTGCGTCCCCTGCTGCCACGTGCTCAAGATGTCAGTGACCGTGGCCAATCGGTCCGGCAATGCCGGGAAGTTCATCGCCATAAAGCCATGCATCGTTTTCTCCGGCCCCATAGAGGCGACTGTATCCAGCAGCAGCAATCGCGGAATCAAGTCACCGCTTCCGTCCGACTGCCCTGGGCTGCCTCCATCAAGAGGCGGCGCGTTGGGCTTGCTGTAGCTGGTCGCTTTCTGCTTATCCGTCGCAAGCTCACCCAGCAGCACCTTACCGGCGAACGCCGTCAGAATGGCCGCTGCCACATCCCTGCCACCGGCTGTGGAGACGAACGCCTGTCTCTCTCCCGCTTCCACTTCATTTGTGACTCCACGATAATTGCCGTAGAAATAGTTTGCCGGTTTCGCGTTAATAGACTCGCGAAGCCGAGCGGCTGCCGCGGCGATATCCTGCGGCGTGCTCATCAGCTTGTGAGCCGTCAACTCAAAAGCTTTTCTCCACATGCGCACGTCGAACTGCGTATTGGGGCCGCCGGCAAGCGTCATATAGCCGCCATCGGCGAGGCGCACTCTTCCGATGTGACAGGCTCCGCAAGTGAGACCCACGGGATGGAACGGCTGCGGCGGGTGCGCCGGATCCATGGAGTCCCACGACAATCCCAGAGGTAACGGCGATCCCGGTTGATCCGTGTTCGGCAAAAATCCGAAGCGTGAAAAATGCTCTTCCGGCTTGCCCCAAATCTCCGGCGCTAAATCCGGCAAAGAGCGAATCAGGATCAAAGGCGTACCACCGTACCCATCTGAGGCGTTCGCGAACCAATCGTATCCCGAAGCATTCGATTTCAGATAGCTTTCATGAGCTGCCTTCGCCGCCACCAGCGGTGAATCCTTGGCCTGCGGCCCGCAGCCACACAATCCAGTTAATAATGCTAGTGCTACCGCTAAGCCAAGATCGGCGTTTGTCATCTTCACAATCAGCTCCCGTCCTGCTTTAAATAGACTTCAGGTACTCGATCAGGGCCCAACGATCATCGGGGGAAAGTGCCGGCCCAACCACCCCCTTGCCCATAGGTCCATCTTTGAATTCGTGGCCCTTGTTGCTGTTGCCCGCGCCTTTGACGTCGAAGAGATAACCGCCTTTCAGCTCGGAAACGTCCCGCCCCACCTTCACTGGATCGAATACTTTGCTGCCTGTCCAGAAAGTAGCTGGCCGATCTTCCAAGGGCGAGAGTAACAGGTAGAGACTGGGCACGGAACCGTTGTGCAGATAGGGACCAACTGCCCAGATGCCGTTCAAGGGGCGTGCTTTGTAAACCGGGGGCGCGCGAACAGCAACATCGCCCGGATCGCGTCCTCCGCTCCATTCGATCTGCTTATCGAGTGAGAAGGCGGCTTTTGTATAGAATCTTGCGGCAATTCCTTTTGTAACCAGATTCAGGCCGTCAGCCGCGGAGACGCGTCCTTTGTTCAGCGCGCCCGTATCGGCCGAGCGGGTGATGAAGTCCGCCGCTTCATGCGGATCGGTGCCGACGTCATCGATGGGCACATCGGTCACGATGAGGAACTTGTGCCCTTGTTTGTTCTCCCACCAATGCAGCGGGTGCGGGCTCTTCAGATCCGCTATTAATTCATCGACGGGGGGCAGATGGCAACCCGAGCAATGCTGTTTGTAAAGCTGCGCTCCGTGCGATGCTTTCGCATTATCGATTGGTGGAAACACGGAGGGCCACTTCGGGGATTGCAGCCCGGAGTAAGGCTCCGCCCCAGATAGCAACAATTCCACCGATCTGAGGCCTTCAACGTTGACACTGTTCTTGAACTCGCCGGCATCCGGCCCGTACAGCTTAGCAACGGCGCGCACCCCGAGAGCTTCACCGATGTTGCGCACCATTGGATCCGCGATGGAGGAGTTGTATTGCACCCAATTGAACCAGGAAGCGTCCCAGACTTGCGGGAAACGAACCGGCGCGCTCGACACGGCGAAGTTGCTGTTATTCTGCATGTCGACCGCGAACACCTGATTCCCGATCCGCGTCAGAGCATCGGTACGGCTAAACCCAGCGGGGTTGGCGTATATCTTCGACTTGGTCGTCGCGTCAATCTCAGCCTTGGCGTTTTCCATGAAAATGCCAAAGCCTTTCTTCAGCCCGGCCTTCTGTTCGACCGTGGCATTCGCACCCAGGATCTTCGCCTCAAATCTTGCATAGCGGAACGGCATTAGCTGAGTGAAGGCCATGGATAGGCCCAGCGCCTTCTGGAATTGAGTGACTTCAATAGTGGCGGGTGCGCCATCGATCCGCACCGAGTATTTCCCATACCGGAGTTCGCCAGTATGGCAGGCCGCGCACGTCAAGCCGACCGCCGGCTCGACAATCCCGGTCATCGGATCATAGAAATCTTTCTGGTATGCAAATCCTACCGGTAGGCCGTCCGGATTCGATTGCGGATCGGATTTACTATCGATAAAACCGAATCGCGACAGGTACCCCGGATCGGAGAAAGGCGAGCAAGGCGTCAATGAAAAACAAGGCTGTTCGAGCGCCATAAACCATGAGTAAGGCACTAGCCGCGTTCCTTGCGAGGTATGCCAAAATTGCATTCTCTGCGCATCCGACCAACCTTGATTGAGGTAGGTTACTTCGCCCGGCGCTTGCCGTTCTGGAATCGTTATGGTGAAGGCGGGCAGCCTCATCACTACAAGCAGGCCGATACATAACAACAGGGCTAACGCACCTGCAGTGATCGCGATCTTTTTCAGCAACGAATGCCTCCTCTGGGCGGCCCAATTATGACTTATTTTTAGTGTCTATACTGTAATATAACTTTCCGAGATCGCAAAAAATAATAATAGGAGCCAACAATTCAGTATCCTTTTTGAGAACTCGGAAGCTGGATTGTTCGCTTTCTGGATGGCGGTACTCGCCTTCATGGCTTTGTCGGCATCTTCGTCTAGAAAAAGCCCTGGTGTTCGGCGCTGAACCTTTACTGTACTGGTTCGGTTACTGTCAAAAATCGATCGGCCCCAGATGCTGCGAGGATTTGCTTTGTTCCTCCAGGCCACTCGATTTCCACTCGATCCGCACGGATTGCCTGACCTAACCCGAAGTGCAGTCTCAAATCGCTATGAGACAGGAAACTGGAGCCGGAACGAACCTCCTGAACTATCTTTCGCTTGCCGACGAAGACGGTGACACGGGCACCAATGGCACTTCGGTTTGCGCGTGTGCCGATCAGTTTCAGATTGAGAAAATGCTGGCGGTTTCCCCCATCGTTCCTTAGAAGTGTTGGGGTCTGCCCTAAATTCGATATAAAAACGTCGAGATCTCCATCATTGTCGAAATCGCCCACCGCTAAACCGCGGCTGGATTTGGGAATCTGCAAGTCAGCGATATCGGAACCGCTTACCTCAGTAAATTTTCCATTGCCCAGGTTCCGGTACAAGAGCCGGCGTTGCTCGAACTCTACGCCTTTCACGTTGGGATAAATGTGCCCGTTCACCATTAGGATGTCCGGCCACGAGTCATTGTCAAAATCCAAAGAGGAGACACCCCAACCCATAAACTCGCGATGCTTGCCGAGACCTGCGGCAAGGGTAACTTCTTCGAAGCTGCCATCGCCAAGATTCCGATACAGGTTCGGGAGGTCATCCACAAAATTTGTTTTGACTAAGTCAAGAGTGCCATCGCCATCGAAATCTGCCGCAGCCGTTCCCATGCCGGCTTGTTCAATGCCGTTCTCACTTAGCCCGACGCCGGCTTCGATGGCGCGGTCGCTGAAGGTGCCGTCCCGGTTGTTGTGATACAGGATGCTGGGCTGCGAATCTACGGCAACGTAGATATCGGGCCAGCCATCGTGATCGTAGTCTAGAGTGGTCACGGACAGCGAATAACGTTCGCCTGCCTTGGCGATTCCCGAAGACGATGAAACATCTTCGAAGCGAATGGATCCGGGGGTGGAGATGTTGCGCCAAAGACGGTTGAAGCCCCCCTTCAATCCGAGCGGTCCACAAGGAACGGGTTGGTTCTTCCAGCGGCAGGCATTTGCTTGATCGGGAGTTGGCGTATAGTTCCGATCGAACTGAATATAGTTGGCGACGAACAGATCCAGCTTGCCGTCCAGGTTGTAATCGACGAACGCGCAGCCCGTTCCCCACCGCGCGGGAGCACCGGGGCGGTCACTTAGGCCTGCTGCTTTGGTCACGTCTTCGAAGGTACCCTTGCCGGTGTTTCGATAGAGTACATCCTGCCCGTAGTGAGTGACAAAGAGATCGATGAAGCCGTCATTGTCGAAGTCACCGGCGCAGACGCCCTGACCCCAGCCGGATTTCGCTAGGCCCGCAGCCACTGTGACATCCGCAAACTTTCCGTTCCCCAGGTTGCGGTAAAGGTGATTGGTGGGAGCGATGCCGGGCTGCGGATCGAGCGGGGCGGCGGTGACGGTAAACAGGTCAAGCAAACCATCGTTGTCGTAATCGATCAACGCAAGTCCGGCGCCAAGCGTCTCGATCAGGTAAGTCTTGTGTTCATTGCTGCCGCAGATCATGGGGTATGTAAGTCCGGAGGTCGAAGAGATATCAACGAACCGAACTTGCGCGGCGAGTTGGCAGGCCGCGAGCAGAAGCGAGAGAGCGTGTTTCAAGTACCGCTCTCTTTGATTACCAGAATCCGGTCGGCAGTTACATTCTTTATAGTTTGAACGGCGCCACTTGGCCAAGATACTTCCACCTGGGCCAGAACCTTGTCCTGGCCGAGACCGAAGTGGACCCGCTTGGCACTGGATGAAAGATAGCTGCCGCCGGTGCTGACAAACGCGTGCTGCTTCACGCCGGAGGCTGAGGTGATTGAGATTCGTGCACCAATCCCGTCGCGGTTACTAACGGTTCCCACTGTGTCAATCTGAATCCAATGGTTGCCGGTGCCACCTTCGTTGCGAAGGATCACCGCCGGCCCGTTATTGCAATTGATGGCAACGTCCAGGCATCCATCGTTATTCAAATCGCCAACAGCCAGACCGCGAGCAGCCAGTGGAATGCTGAACGGCTTTCCACTTAATGCGGAGATATCCTGGAACTTGCCGCCAGAATTATGCAGCAGCATGGGCGGCTCCTGATACTCTATCCAGGGCTGTGTGAACTTGATGTTGTCCATGACGTGGCCTTGACCAATCACCAGATCTCGCCAGCCATCGTTATCCATGTCCGCGAATTTTGCGCCCCACCCCGAATGGCGAGCGCTAATAGCGCCAATGCCACTTTCCCCGGACCTGTATTCAAACATGGTTTTCCGATTTCGAAACAACGCATATTTCTGGTTCGCGAGAGCATCGATAAAGATATCGGGCAACCCGGTGTTCGTTACATCGGCGCTATCGATTCCCATACCTGCAAAGGTGCGGCCATCGTCATCGTACGCAAGACCCAGGGCTACGGCGGATTCTTCAAAGGTGCCATTCTTACGATTCAGAAAAAGCTGTTGGGGATTTGAGTCATTGGCGATGGCGATGTCGGGCCAACCATCGCCGTTGAAGTCGTCAATCGAAACGCCCAGCCCTTTGCCCGCAGAGCCGCGAAATCCTGCGTCCGCGCTGACATCGGTAAACGTGCCGTCACCGTTGTTGCGGTATAGCAGGTGTTCCATCGCTTGAAACTTATCCGGGTGGCAGTAAGATCGGTAGCCTTCTTTATGTTCGCCGCACCAGATATTCTTTGAAAAATCCCAGTCGAGGTATCGAGTGACGATGAGATCAAGATGACCATCGCGGTCGAAGTCGAAGAAGCACGCGCCGGCGCACCAGCCGGTCGTGATGATTTTAGAGCTGGTGGTGATATCGGTAAATGTGCCGTTGCCGTTATTCCGGTAGAGGATACTCCGGCCTAGATTGGTCACAAACAAACCGGGGTGCCCGCTGTTTTCGAAATCACCGGCGGCGACGCCCATTCCATACCCGTGTCCGCGGAGACCGGCCTTTTCAGTTACATCTTTAAAGGTGCCATCGCCGTTATTGCGATAGAGGCGGTTCCAGTATCGTGGGTCGCTCTTATCAGGCTGCTGCCCGGGCGCCATAGGGCTGGCAAACTTTGCCCCATTGACGAAGAAGAGGTCTAAGTGCCCATCGTTATCGAAGTCAAACATGGCTACACCGCCCGTCATGGCCTCAGGCAGGTACTTCTCAGGTGTTGGGCTGGAATGGTTGACAAAGCGAATGCCGGAACTCTCGGTAATATCTCGAAAAATTGGGTACTTTGTGTATTCGCCCAGAAGAGTCCTGGACAAGGCTGGCAGTAGAGGTAGAGAGAGCAGAGAACGGCGGGTCACTGCTTCGGTTCCCGCGCGCTGCGTGCCTTGCGGTTCATCTCCCCAACGATGCGGGATTCTGCATCGGCCGCCTCCTGCTTGCCCAGGCGCCGGTAAGCTGTGGCAAGCAGAAAGTGAACGCTTGCCTCCTCGGGGTTCAATTCGACAACGCGGCGATATTCCGTAACAGCGCCCGAATAATCCGCCTTGCCGGCGAGCAGGCGGCCAAGATCTAAGTGCGCCTGCGCCAAATCAGGGCAGGTTTCTATTGCCTGTTTAACATGGCTGAGAGCTTCCTCTGGCTTCTGATTCAGGTTGATTAGTGAGTTCGAAATCTTCCAGTGGGCCAAGCAGTTATACGGGTCGGTAGTGAGCTCACTGTTCAGTTCGGCGATTGCCTGATCCCATTTTCCTTCTAACCAATACACATTTCCAATGTTGTAATGAGCTCCTTTGAAAGCAGGTTCCTTTTCCAAAGCTTTCCTGTATTGAATCAGCGCGCCGTCATAGTTCTCCATGTTCTCTAATACCTGTCCGGAAACCAGGTTCGTAAGATAGGAGTTGGGCGCCTGCGTCTGCAATCGCTTCAGAGTTTCCTGAGCCAGCTTCATATACATTTGTCCCAGAGTATATAGAGCATCTACGTTGTTGGGGGAAGTCTGCAGGAGTTTCTGAAGAGCTTGCGAGCCCGCTTCCTTTTGGCCCAACGCGAAGAGCGAGCGCGCCCTATAAAGCTGGGCCGTTTCGTCAGTGAGATTAAGGGTTACAGCTCGGTCCAGTACTTCACGCGATTTTTCAAATTGCCCGATCTGGAAATAAGCCGTGCCCAAGGGAACCAGCGCCGTGGTCATTTTCGGGTCAACCCGCAGGCCTTCTTCAAAAGACTGAATGGCGCGCCCATATTCGTTTTGTTGAAAATACAAGAGGCCCAGGTTGTTATAGGCCGGTGCCAGTTGAGGGTCCAGCTTCAGGATTGCCAAATACTTTTCCACAGCTGTTTTTAAATCGCCTGTGCGCTTGGCGGCAATAGCTTGTGCATACAACTGCTCCACAGCGGGACTCGGTACGGAAGTTTGCGCATGGGCGAACGCAGCCAGTAGCCAGCATGCCGGGAGGATGAGTTTATTGCGCGCCATTTGTCTGTAGCTTGCCAAGTTGCTCACGCCCCACCGCCGAAACCCAAGCAGGGCCAGACTGAATGGCGCGTTGAGCCCAGATTCGCGCGTTCGAGTAATCTTCCGCTGTTTTTGCATTCGCCGCGTGCACAACAGACAGTCGGTAAAAGTATTCGCCTTGCGGATCGAGATTTGCTGCCTCTTCCAGAAGTTTGGTTGCCTGATCCAACTTGCCCTCCCGAAAGAGTAACCAACCAAGCACGCACTGACCGGTGGCCAGGAAACTGTTCTTAGTGCGCAGCCAGGCGCGGCTATCCGCGGCGGCGGGAAGCTTCATGGCCTTCAAGTGAATGAGACCGGACTGCGTCAGACTATCGGCTTCAGCGAATTTAAGTGAATCTTCACAGCCGGGCGCAATCAACAACCTGGCGGAATGTAATAGCGCATCGACACTGTCCGGATCGATTCGCATGGCAACGCGCGCTAACTCACTCGAACGTGTAAAGTTCCCGAGATTGTAGTAGCTGTGCATGGCTGCTAAGGCGGCGTACTCCGCGAACTTAGAACCAGGGTACTTCTTCAGGAAAGATTCTGCCGCGTCTGCGCTAGCTTGAGCAGCATGAGCCTCGAGGATCAGGCCGAAGCTATCCAGTTCGTCGCGAGTCTCTGCCTGAGGGCCTGCCGGGCCGGACGGAAGCGAGAGGGACTGAGAGAGCACACGCCCCTCCAACAGGACCAGCAGACAACATACAGCCAGGCTACTGACGGCTGGCGACGCCATAGATTTCTTTCAACGCTTTGAACTGAGCGAGTTGCCGCTCACCCTCAGCGGTCTTCCCTTGGCTTTTTAAAATTCGCGCGAGCAGGTAACGTGCTTCGAGAAACGCATCGTCCAGAGCAATGGCTGCCTGCAAAGCGGGGATTGCCCCCGCGGGGCTATTTCGAGCCCACGCGATCTTGCCAAGCAGAAATTGATTCAGAGCAACCTGAGGCGCCAATGCAACGGCACGGTCCACCGCAGCTGCGGCTTTCTCTAACTGATCTTGTTGAATGTATAACAAAGCTAGTGTCTGAAAGGGCAAATAGAAAGAAGACTTCTGTTGCGCAATTTGCTCCACTGCTTTGAGTAAGTGGGCTTCGGCCTCGACAGGCTCTTGCATGTTCATCAAACTGATGCCCAGATAGCAAAGAGCTTTTATATGATTCGGGTCGCGGAACAGAGCTTTTTGAAACTGCGTGGCTGCCGCATCGAACTTACTTTCATTTTGAAACAGGAATCTTCCTTCCACATAGTAGGGCTCCGCATCGGAAGGCTGGTTGCGCTTGGCCTCCGCGATTTCCTCGCGAAAAAATCGATGCTGATTCAGTACAAAGTAAGCCTGCGCCAAGGCGAAATGTGCCCGGGAGTCTCCTTCGGCCAGAGCGAGACGCAGAACGCGGACAGCTGTAAAAGGCGCGCCCCGGCCCAACAAAGCAGCGCCCTGCGCGAAATTAGATGTCGGCTCCGCCCAAAGAGCATTCCCTGCCAGCAAACACGTTGCCAGCAGGGTCATCCGCGGAGGTACATGCCGATTCACATCTAAAAGTTTAGCTTCAAAGCAAGTTGGCCCTGTCGCGGTGCGTTCCCCTGGCCGCCCACCGTGCCGAAAGCGTTGTTAGTAGGCGAGTAGAACGAGTTCGCGCCACCGAATACTACCCGGTTGAGGACATTGAAGAACTCCGCGCGAAACTGAATGTTGACACTCTCCGTAATGCGGAAGTATTTCGAGAGATTGACGTTTTCATTCAGGTAAGCGAAGTTTCTCAAGTTCCCATTCACGCGAGGCGCATTACCGAACGTATAGTCGGCCGGCTGCGAAAAGGCAGCTATGTTGAATAGCTTGTCTTTAGCGGGATCGAAGTTACTTTTGCGTAACTGTGGATCCACGCCGGGAACCAGATTGGGCCTGTTGCCGCCGCCGAAGATGGGAAGCACATTGCTGGCCCCCACGCCAACAGGCGTGCCGCTTTGATACCGCGTCACCCATCCGAATTGCCACCCTCCAATCAATCGGCCGATCACGCCGGGGGTGTTCAGGAAATGCTTTCCCGTTCCAATTGGCAGTTCGTACAATCCGCTGATTGCCAACGTGTGTGGAATATCGCTTGGAGCGAGACCATATTCCGCGCGCCGGTTAAAGGTGTTGACCGCAGCTCCATTAAACGTACCGAAGCCGGAATCCGTATTGCTTAACTGGCGGGAAGCGGTGTAACTGACCAGGAACTCCAAGCCCTGGCTGAAACGTCTCTGCACCGTTAACTGAAAGGCATCGTAATGAGTGGCACCAGTTTCCTGGAAGTTACTGGTGATGGACGAATACTGAGGAAACGGACGCAGTGCCTGCGCGACGCTGCCCTTGAAACCAGGATAGGGTAACCCGATACCGGCGGCTTTTGCGGCCGGGCTATTGATATCCGCTAGCAGATTGGAACCGAGAGACAAGTATTTCGGATCTACCTGATTCAAATTTTCGAGGTTCGAAGGCAGGCGCACTCCCTTATTCCCAACATAGCTGGCACTGACCAGAATGGAGCCGGGAAGTTCCCGCTCCAGACCGACAGTCCAGTTTTGGATATAAGGAGCAGCGGCTTGCCATCGACCGGCATAGTTGACGGACTGGTCATTCCCGATTCCCGGGCGGAAGGGTTCAATCGTGGGTAAGGGGAAGGGACGGTCCCAGGAACCATAACCCGGCGTGACACCGGCGTCCTGGGAGATTGCGGCAAAGTTGCCGGAAGATCCGTTCAGGAAATTAGTTTTGATGCGAGTCTGACCAAGATCGTTCGCGCCGCCGAGCCCGTACACAATTCCATAACCGGCACGAACGACGGTCTTGTTATTGAAGGAATAAGCGAAGCCAAAGCGCGGCGCAAAGTTTTTCCAATGGATGTCGGCGATGGTGGACTTGCCGGAGCAAAACGTACACGTACCCGGCTTACTCAATGCGCCCAAACGGCCCCCTGCTTCGGGATTGGCGATTGTAGGATTAAAGAAGGCGATACGATTCGTATCCTCTGAATCAGGAACGAAGACGTCGTAACGGAGACCCAGATTTATCGTCAATTGACGATTGATTTTGTAATCGTCCTGGATATATCCCGATGCCGAGGAATTCCGGAAGATCCGGTCTTTCAGCCCGGTGGACGCGGTGGCGGTATCGGCAATACCCAACAGAAAGCTGGCAAAGGGGTGACCGTAGTTGGCAAAGTTTGGCGAGCCCGGCAAAGAGCTACTACGATTGCTGAACTCGAAACGCGCTGGACATCCTTCACAAATGGAAGTGGTGTTCCTTGACTGACGGTACTCAAAACCTATGTTCAAACTGTGCTTACTTTTCACCCACAGCACATTCGCAACAGTGCTGGTGCCTGGCTGAAAATTCAGATCGCCCTGGAAACCCGTGCCGAGTTGGACGGGGGCTGCCACCGGGCCGTTGAACAGCACGCGAGGGAATGCGATATTGGCGCCGGTCGGCAAGCCCGGAAAATTGACGGACGTATTCGGCGGCCCGCCCACCTCCTGGTTGTTCAAAATGCGGAACCACAGAGTGCCCGCGCTGACGATGATGTTAGGACGCACCGACCAGGAGTAATTTGCGAGGTACGCCGTGGTCTCGCCGGGACAATTGGAGAGACCGCTTAGTTGACCGCTAATGTTGCTTCCGAGCAGGCATTGGTTCGGCGAAGAAGTTTTCCAATTGGTGAAGTTGATCCGCTGGGCGGAGGTTATATTGTGGGCCAGGTTGTATGACCAACTGGTGTTGTTATTCGGAATGCTGGGGATGCCTGGCCCAATATTGTTCACCAGACCCGGGCTGGTTGGTGTGGGGATTAACGCGAGCAGCTTTACCGAAGTGGGGCTGAATCGGGAAGCGGGAATGATATTCCCCGGAAAAGCCTGCCGCGTCACGGGATCGTAGATGGGTATCAGCGCGCCGCTGGAATCCCGCAATTGCGAGAAATCTCCCGTCCGAAATTCTGCTGTGGGAACGGTGTAGCGGTTGTTGAGGCCGGCACCTCGAAACTTGTACCAATCGACGGCTACGTTGAAAAATGTCCTGTTCTTGCCGTTGTATAACTTGGGAACACTCAGCGGGCCGCCCACCGTAAAACCATATTCGTTTTGCTTGTTGATGGAGGCAGTAGGCGCAAAAAATCCGCGCGCATCGAACGCGGTGTTCCTCACGAAATCAAAAGCGTTTCCATGGTAATTATTTGTTCCCTGAGCCAGGTGATAATTTTTCACTCCCTGACCCCGGCCATATTGAGCGGAAAAAACCGATGTCAATACTTTAAATTCGTCTACCGCTTCGTAAGGAGGATTGATTCCCGTTTGGAAACCGTTTGTTTCAAAGGATGCCATCGGGATGCCGTCAAACAGGACTTCGCTATTGAAATCCACCCCCCCGTTGATACGGCTGGAAAACGTGTCTCCTTGGACTCCGGGCACTAGGAACACGAAGCTATCGATTTGCCTTCTGCCGCCGCTAACCGCAAGCGGAAGATCTTTCACCACCTTTTCTTCGATGGAGGTGGCAACTTCCACCACCGCGTTATTAATTTCCACGGCGGAAGCACTCACTTCAACGGTTTCGGCCGCGTTACCAACGGTCAGCATAATGTCCATGGTGCTGACAGTGCTAAATGAAAGACGCACGTTTTCCGTGCTGCTGTTCTTGAATCCTGGCTTTTCCGCCGTGACGCGGTACACCCCAGGTTGCAGAGAAGAAAGAGTATACGTTCCATTATCACCGCTTACGGCCTTAGCAGCTGTGTTCGTTTCAATCTCTAACGCTGAAATCTGAACACCTTGAATGGACGCGCCTGACGCGTCTTTCACCACACCCGTGATGGAGCCAGTGTTCGTTTGGCCCTGTAAGCAAGAACAGCCCAAAAGTATAACCGCCACAGCCAAAATCCGCCCAGCTCGCGACAGACCTCTATTTACTCGGAACATAAATCCCCTTTTGACGAAAGCGCCTATACGTGTTGCGCAGTAGCCGTATCCTATAATTTCCTCACCCAACCAGCAACACGAATCCTTTATATAATTCGCTTAGACCTTTACAGATTTCACCAGAAACCATTTTGCTTCCCAGTTCCTTAGCCATACGGCGTATGCGGCGCGTCGCACTGATTTATGATTCCACGCTGGCCTATGATCTCTGCGTGATCCGGGGCGTTGCGGCCTACCTGAGACGCGAGCCTGGATGGAATGTATACCTGGCGCAAAATGGCGCGGGCGAGCGGCCATTGCCAGATTTAAGTTCCTGGAAAGTTGACGGTGTTGTGGCCGACTTCGATAGTCATCCGGCTCTGGCAACGGCGGTAGTCACGGCAAAACTCCCCGCTGTAGGGTTTGGTAGCGGCTACGGATGGTATGCGCACGAATCTCGCATCCCTTATTTTTTTACCAACAACCAGGCAATCGCACGATTAGCGGCGGATCATCTGATCGCTCGTGGATTTCGAAATTTTGCGTATTGCGGATTCCGGCGGAGCTCAACCAACGGCTGGAGCAAAGAGCGCGAAGTGGAATTTGCAAAACACGTGAACGCGCGCGGGTTTGTGTGTGACATCTACCGGGGCCGCTACGCTAACAACTCGCGATGGACAGAGATTCAGGATGCACTTTGTCGGTGGCTTCTCTCGCTTCCAAAGCCCGCGGGCGTGATGGCGGCTAACGACAATTTAGCCAGGCAGGTGCTTGAGGCATGCCGGGTTTGCGGCCTGAACGTCCCGGAGCAGGTTGCAGTAATCGGAGTCGACAACGACGACGTGATTTGTCAGCTGTGCTCGCCCTTACTCACCAGCATCGAACAAGGCGCGGAGCGTGTTGGATATGAAGCCGCCAGCTTGCTCGATGGAATGATGGGCGGGGTGAGATCCACCAAAAAGCGTTACGTCATCGACCCCGTCGGAATTGTCACCAGGCGGTCAACGGACGCGATTCCCGTCACCGACTTGCAAGTAGCCAAGGCCATGAGGTTCATACAGGAACATGCGTGCGAAGGCATTAAGGTTACCCGGGTGGTGGCAGCAGCCAACTCTTCCCGATCCAGCTTGGAAGCTCGCTTTAAGGCGGAGTTAGGCAAAACCATGCATGTTGCTATCCGGGACACGCAATTAGATAAAGCGAAATCGCTGCTGCTGGAGACAAACCTTTCACAAAAAGAAATAGCTGCTTCCACGGGGTTCAAGTCCGTGCAGCACATGAGCTCACAATTCCGGGTGGTGGTTGGTCACCCCCCTGCCGCCTACCGGCGCATGGTCAACCCAGGGTTCATGCAACCAGCGGCGGGGCGCGACTTACGGCGATTGCTCCCGGAAAGCTCCGAAGATTTCTAAGGAGGATTGGAGCTCACTCAGGGCGTATAACGCTCCTGAAACGGGACGTTCAGGTGTACCAGGGCCGCTGCATAAATCCAAGACTATTTAGGTAAAATAGCGAACGCAGGAATGGCAGAGCGGTTTAATGCGGCGTCTTGAAACGCCATTCTGCTGTTCCTGTAAGTGCAAGAAAAATCAATATAACCTCTTGCTGGCCAATAACTTACGACCGTTTGGATTCTCACCTGATTTCTTTGTATTTCACTGGTTTTAATTGGTTTGTCGTGACAAAAACGTGACACTTAATGCTGTTGAGGGAAGCTGGGCAGGGGGTGTCACGTGAAAACGTCTAACATCGTTTTAGCCGTGCAAGTTGCCTTAAATCGTTCTGTAATCGGATGGTCCATTTGGGAATCTCGCGGGCACGCCGACGCAAAAGTGCACACGTGACA
>Ga0123336_10001076_pt1 | contig 25623 bp, 15 predicted proteins | sample SSSSmetaG_FD_96466 | JGI IMG/M metagenome (GOLD analysis project Ga0123336, IMG submission 96466) | Glacier valley bacterial and archeal communities from Borup Fiord, Nunavut, Canada, to study Microbial Dark Matter (Phase II) - ​SSSS metaG | ecosystem: Environmental > Aquatic > Freshwater > Ice...
TCCTCGCCGTTTCTGGCGCAACTAACCGACCGCGCCGGCATGATCGTCTCGCCCAAGGCGGCGGAGGCCGCGGGGAAGGACTTCGGCTTGCGCCCGGTCTGCGCGGGTCCGTTCTCCTTCAAGGAGCGCGTGCCGCAGGACCGCATCGTGCTGGAGCGTTTCCCCGGCTACTGGAACAAGGACGCGATCAAGCTGGAGCGGGTGATCTACCAGCCGATTCCCGACAGCAGCATCCGCCTGGCCAACCTGCAGGCCGGCAGCGTGGACCTGGTCGAGTATATCCTGCCGACCGACGTGGACGCCGTGCGCCGTAACCCGCGCCTGCGCATCGCCATCACCGACTACCTCGGCTACCAGGGGATCACCTTCAACGTCGGCAACGGTCCGCGCTCCAAGGCGCCGATCACGGCGGACTCCCGGGTGCGCCGCGCCTTCGAGCTGTCGCTGGACCGGGAGGCGCTGGTCCAGGTGGTCTATGCCGGGCTGTACACGCCTACCGTGCAGGGCCTTTCCCCCAGCAGCCCCTACTACGACCCGGCGCTGAAGCCGCCCGCCCGTGACATGGCCGCTGCCAAGGCGCTGCTGAAGGAGGCCGGCGTGGCCCTGCCCGTGCCCGTGTCGTTCATGGTGCCCAACAACCCCGACCTGCGCCAGGCGGCCGAGGTCATCCAGAGCATGGCGGCGGAGGCCGGCTTCAACGTCCAGATCACCTCCACCGAGTTCGCTTCCGCACTGCAGGCGGAGTCCCGTGGGGACTACGAGTTGTTCCTGCTGGCCTGGTCCGGGCGGGTGGACCCGGATGGCAACCTGTACAGCTTCCTGCACTCGACAGGAGCGCAGAACCTGGCGAAGTACAGCAACCCCGTCGTAGACAAGGCCTTGGACGACGCCCGCCTGACCGACGACCCAGCCCGCCGCCGCCAGTACTATGCCGGCATGTGGGCCGCCGAGCGCCAGGACCTGCCGATCCTCTACTTGTGGACGCAGAAGAACATCGCCGGGCTATCCGCCAAGGTCGAGGGCTTCAAACCTATGCCGGACGGCATGATCCGCCTGCAAGGCGTCAGCCTGGCAAAGTAGCGCCATGCGCAGCTACCTGGCTGGGCGCCTGCTGCAGGTGATCCCCACGATCCTACTGGTCAGCGTCCTGGTATTCGCCCTGCAGCAGTTCCTGCCCGGCGACCCCGCCGTGGTGCTGGCGGGGGAGGAACGGGGAGACCCCGTGGTCCTTCAGCAGATCCGGGCGGAACTCTGGCTGGACCGTTCCGTCCCGGTGCAATACCTGCACTGGATCGGCAACGTGCTGCAAGGCGACCTCGGCGTATCCTGGCGCCTGCGCGAGCCGATCGCGTCGCTGATCCTGGCCAAGCTGCCGGTTACTATGCAGTTGGGCGGCATGGCATTCATGATCGCCCTGCTGATCGGCATCCCTGCCGGCATCCTGTCCGCGGCGCAGCGCAACCGGCCACTGGACTACGTGGCCAACCTGGTTGGCCTGGCCGGGCTGAGCACGCCCAACTTCTGGCTAGGCATCATGCTGATCCTGCTGGTGTCGGTGAAGCTCGGCTGGTTGCCGCCCTCCGGCTACGTGCCGCTGTGGGAGGACTGGCGGCAGTCGCTGGCGACCACGATCATGCCCGCCTTCGTGCTGGGCAACAGCATCGCGGCCATCCTGATGCGCCACACCCGCAGCGCCATGCTGACGGCCTTGGACCAGGACTACATCCGCACCGCCCGGGCGAAGGGCCTGCGCGAGTGGCGGGTCGTGCTGCGCCACGCCTTCCGCAACGCGCTGGTTCCGGTCGTGACGCTGGGCGCGCTGGAGCTTGGCACGCTGCTCTCCGGCGCCGTATTGACCGAGTTCGTCTTCAGCATCCCCGGCTTCGGCAAGCTGATCGTGGACGCCGTGTTCAACCGCGACTACCCCGTGGTGCAAGGCGTCGTGCTGGTGACGGCCGGCATGTTCATCCTTCTGAACCTGCTGGCCGACGTGCTGTATGTCGTCATCAACCCCCGGCTGCGCGTGGCATGACGGGGCAACCCGCCCCCGCCAGCAGCCCGGCGCTGATCGCCTGGCGCCGCTTCCGCGCCCGGCCCGCCGCCGTGCTGGGCTTTGCCGTCATCGCGCTGCTCGTGTTCGTCGCCGTAGCTGCGCCGTTGGTCGCGCCCTACGATCCCGTCACGCAGAGCTACAGTGCCATTCGCAAGGCGCCCACCCTCCAGCACCTGATGGGCACGGACGAGAACGGACGGGACGTGCTGTCCCGCATTATGTTCGGTGCCCGGGCATCGCTGCTGGCCGGCGTCGTGTCGGTGCTGATTGCGGCGGGGATCGGCATCCCGGTCGGGCTGCTGGCGGGTTTCGCGGGCGGCTGGGTGGACGGCGTGATCGGCCGTCTGGTGGATGCCATGCTGGCGTGCCCGTTCCTGATCCTGGCCATTGCCTTGGCCGCGGCCCTGGGGCCGTCGCTGACCAACGCCATGATCGCGATCGGCATTACCGCCGCCCCAATCTTCGTCCGCGTGGCCCGCGGCGCCACGCTGGACGCGGCGACCTACGATTACGTCGAGGCCGCCCGCGCCACCGGCAACCCACCCTGGCGCGTGGCACTACGCCACATCCTGCCGAACATCGTGCCGCCGGTGCTGGTGCAGGCGACGCTCGCCATTGCCGCCGCCATCATAGCCGAGGCTAGCCTGTCCTTCCTGGGTCAGGGCCAGCAGCCACCCGCGCCAAGCTGGGGCAGCATGTTGCTGTCTGCACAACGCTTCCTGGGCGACGCGCCCTGGCTGGCGATCTTTCCCGGGGCGGCGATCTTCCTGGCGGTCCTGGCCTTCAACCTGGTCGGGGATGGCCTGCGCGACGCCTTGGACCTGCGGCGGCGCTAGTTGAGGCGAAGGCCAGCCGCATCCACCCCGGCACTGCCGAGGGGCATGTGCTCGTCCGGGCCTTCCATATCGGTCTCCGGCCCACCAGCCGCCGCGCGCAGCAGGGCTGCAACGAAGGATCGGCCCCAGCCTAGGGCTGACGCGCCGCTCAGCACGTTCCAACTTGCCTGCCAGCGGGACTGCCGTTCCGCCAAGCTCATGTTCAGGGCGGCATCAAGGGCGTCCGCGACCTCGTCGGGATCATGTGGATTGACGATCAGGGCCGAACCCAACTGGTGCGCTGCCCCGGCAAAGCGCGACAGCACAAGCACGCCTGGGTCCTGCGGGTCTTGCGCGGCAATGAACTCCTTGGCGACCAAGTTCATGCCGTCCCGCAGCGGCGTCACCAGCCCGACGCGCGCCTCCCGCATATAGCCCGCCATCGTGCTACGCGCGCCGGCCCGGGCTACCAGGCGCACCGGAGACCAGTCGGCCTCGCTGAACGCGCTGTTTACCGCGCCGACAGCTTGCTCCACGGCCGTGCGCAACTCCTGGTAGGCAACAACGTCCTTGCGGGACTCCGCGGCGACTTGCAGCAACGTGACCCGGCGGTGCCACTCCGGCCGGGTCTCCAGCAGGCGGCGGTAGCCGGCCAGACGCTGCAGCAGGCCCTTCGTCGGGTCCATGCGGTCCACGCCCAGGATCAGCCGCTGACCGGACAGGCTCCGCCGCAACCGCTCGGCCGGGGCCGCCAGCCACGAGTCCTCGGCAATTGCCGCAAACTCCTGCGCCTCGATCTCGACCGCGAACACGCCCAGTCGGACCTGCCTGCACCCGGCCTGCAACCACCCATTCTCCAGCCGCTCTGCCGCACCGAGGCGCACGGCCGCCTCCGCGAAGTTCTCGACATCGTTCGCAGTCTGAAATCCGATCAGGTCGCACGCCAGCAGGTCGCGCACGAGCGACCCAGCCTCTGCGACGCTGGACAGGATATCTGCGGACGGAAACGGGATGTGCAGGAAGAAGCCGATTGGCGCCAGAATGCCGTGGGCACGCAACAGCGCCGGCATAGCCATTAGGTGGTAGTCGTGAATCCATACGAGGTCGTCAGGCCGCAACATCGGGCGCAGCGCATCGGTGAACCGCTCGTTGACTGCCCGATAGGCCTGGGCGTTGCGGCGGTCGAATGTCATCAGTTCCGGCATCGAGTGTAGCAGGGGCCATAACGTGCTGTTCGCAAACTCATTGTAGTAGCGGTCGTGCTCGTCGGCAGATAGGTCAACGGTGGCGTACTGAACACGCCCCGCCTCCGCCAGCCGAGGCGTGTTGGACGGCGCTTCGCTGACCCGGCCACTCCAGCCGAACCATACGCCGCCGCGCCGCTCCATCAGGGCCTCAAGTGCAACGGCCAACCCACCCGCTTGGCCACCGGCCGTCGCCGGGGTTGGGACGCGGTTGCTGACGACGACCAGGCGGTTCATTGCAGGGTCAGCAATGCGACCGGCAACCCTTGCAGGAGCGACGCCACCGGCATCCGCTCTTCGCCCACCACGCCCTCCTGTCCGGCTAAGACATCCTTCAACCGCCGACCTGCCAAACTACGTGGAAGGACCAGGCAGGTTTCTTGCCATCGTTCTAGTCTGACCAGGGGCGAAACTATGTCCAGGTCAACCGCTAGGGGCAACCGCGTGGCAGCAACGACTGCCGCACGCCCCTCATGCACCCGCGCAAAGGCGAGGACGCTGCTGGCCGCAGGTCCTTCGGCCTGCAACGGCACATAGGCACCCACGGAGAACAGGTCCGGCGCTTCCGCCCGGAACGCCAAGGTGCGGGCGATCACCGCCTGCTTTACCCGGCCGTCCCTCCAGTCCTGCATCAACCCAGCCGGCGGCAACCCGGCATCCAGCGAGGCCGCCCGTGCCATGAAGTCCACGGGCCGGCGGTTGTCAGGATCTACCAGGCTGAAATCCCAATACTCTGCACCTTGATACAGGTCCGGTATCCCTGGGCAGGTCATACGCAGCAGTGTCTGCGACAGGCCGTTCACAGCGCCGGCCGCCGCCAACCGCATTGCGAAAGCGGCCAGTTCGCCGGTCATGTCCACCGACCGCTCCGCATCGAGCAGCCCCGCAAGGAAGCTGCGGCAAGCGCCCTCATACTCGGTATCGGGCGCCGCCCAGCCGGTGTGCCGCTTGGCCTCACGAAGGGCCTTCTCCAGCCAGCCGGCAACCCGGTCTTCCAAGGCCTTCACGCCGGGGCGATCTTGCGGCAGCAGGCCCGGGGGCCATGCGGCGACCAGAGTCTGGTAGAGCATGATCTCGTCGGCGGCGTCAGGTGCGGGACCGTCGATGTCGCGGCGCAACGGGGCGTTCAGGCGCATCCAGCGGCCAAGCGCCGCCTCCCACTCGCCTGGCGCCTCGCTTAGCACGGCCAGCCGCGCGCGGGCGTCCTCGCCCCGCTTGTGGTCGTGCGTCGCGGTTGCCAGCAGGGCCAGGGGAAAACGCTTTTGGCGCTCCTTCATCGTGGCATGGAACGCCGCGGGAGTAATGGACCACTGCGACGGCTCGCTGCCGACCTCGTTGCGGGACAGCAGCCGGCCGTAGCGGTAGAAGGTCGTGTCCTCGACCGATTTGGCTGCGGTCGGCGCAGACAATTGCTGGAAGCGCACCAAGGCGCGCGTCCACTCCTGCCGGCGCGTGCCGGGCGGTACGGCACGCAGGGCCGCGCCCGACAGCCAGCCACCGACCAACTCCAACAACGACCGGTCAGCCGCGCGCACCGTCCGCCGCGCCCCGGCCATTGCCCAATCCAGCACCCGCTGGTCCACCGGCGAAATCCCGGCCGGCCCGGCGTAGATGCGGTAGGCGTGAAAATGGACGAGCAACTCGACCAGCGTCGAGCGTATGGCGCTCAGTGTGTAGTCGCGGGTGGCCAGGCTGCGCCGGGCGATGCGGTGCAGCGCATTGGCTGTGGCGAACAACTCGCTGCTCAGGCTCTCAGACAAGATCTTGCGCCGCGCAGGCTTTGCCTCGTCATCGAACTCGGCAACCCGGCCGGTCAGGCCCGTCCACAGGGCGGTCAGGGGCGCCTCGCCCGCGGGATCATGCAGGACGGCCGAGACCTCGTTCATGAAGTCGTAGCCGGTCGTGCCGTCCGTCAGCCAATCCGCCGCCAACCGCTCGTGCGGCGCAAGGATCTTCTCGATCCACAGGATCGGCGGCATGTCTCGCAGGCCCTCTGGACGATGCGGCACCTCCTGCTGCAAGCGGCGGCGCAGCTTGCGGCAGTACTCGCGCGGCCGGGCCAGGCCGTCCACATGATCTATCCGCACGCCATCAATCAGGCCCTCCCGATACAGTCGGAGGACCGTCTGGTGCGTCGCCTCGAATACTTCGGGCACCTCGACCCGCACGCCAGCCAGGCCGTTCACGTCGAAGAAGCGGCGCCAGTTGATCTCGTCGGTTGCGGCGCGCCACTAGGCCAGGCGGTAGTTCTGCCGGTCCAGCAGGCGGTGCAGGCGCTCCTTGCCTTCTGGCAACTTGGCGGAGTAGGCACGCAGGCACTCCTGCAGGGCGGCACGGTAGGTGGGCTGCAGCAACTCCTCCCGCGCATCCGCGGCGGCCTGACGGACAAAGTCGCCACCGCCGGCCCCAAGCTCGGCGAAGGCGCGGGCCGGGGTTTCCAGCGGGCCGCCGGTGGTCAACAGGACCGAGGCGTAGTCCCGGGGGTTCAAGGGAAAGCGGTGGTCGTGGTAGCCGACGAACAGCCGCCCGTCCGTATCGTCAAAGCGCAGCGCAAGCTCGCCGGCGTCCAGGCATTCGCCGTAAGACGCACCCAGGAACGGAGCCAGCAGGCGCCCGCGCAGTGACGCATCGGGCGGGTCCCAGTCTATGTCGAAATACTCGGCATACGGGCTGCTGCGCCCCCACTCCAGTACGTCCAGCCACCAGGCGTTGTCGCTACCGCCGACGCCCATATGGTTGGGCACGATATCCAAGATTAGGCCCATCCCGTGCCCGCGCAACGCCGCAACCAGCCGGTGCAGCGCGTCTTCCCCGCCCAGCTCCGGGTTGATCGCGTTGTGGTCCACGATATCGTAGCCGTGCGTTGACCCGGCGCGCGCCCTCAACAGCGGTGAGGCGTACAGATGGCTGATGCCCAGCTTGCTGTAGTACGGCACCAGCGCCGCGGCGTGGTCCATTGTGAAGTCGCGGTGGAATTGCAGGCGCGCCGTAGCCGACAGGGCTTTCATACCGCAGTGCCCACGCTGTTCAGGATGTCCAGCCGCGCCGCAACGTCGGGCGACGCGAACAGGTTCTTGGCCGGACCGGGCAGGCGGCGGCGCCAGTTTGGGTGCTCGTCCATTGTGCCCGGCAGGTTCGGCTGCTCCGGAAGGCCCAGCGCGTCCTCGATAGGCAGGATCACCATGTCGCACGCGCTTGCGCCGACGTGGCGGATGGCGGCGTCCACGGCCGGGTTGGCATCCCAGTCGGCCGGCATGGGTTGGTCACTCACAGCGCCGCTGGCGCGCATGGCATCCCACAGCATTCCGCGGTCGCGGTGCCGGGAGTACCACTCCCAATCCACCCGGTCCTGGCCGCCAAGCAAGCCGAGCCGGCTGCGCCATTGCAGGTCCCGCCCGGACCACCACCCGGCGACCGTGGCCAGGTCGTGCGTGCTGGTCATGGCGGCGGCACCCCGGGACCAACTGCGCGGGTCGGTGAAGTGGTCGTTTTCCTTGTCGCGCTCAAACCACAGCACACGCATCCCCATGATCCCCGCGGCTTGCAGGCGGTCCTGGAAGCCATCTGGGATGGTGCCCAGGTCTTCGCCGAGCACGATGGCGCGGTGGCGGTGGCTCTCCAGGGCGATCAGCCGCAGCAGGTCTTCGGTCGGGAACGTCACATATGCGCCCTGGGCCGCCGAGGCCCCATCCGGCACCACCCAAAGCCGGGCGAGGCCCAATGCGTGGTCTATCCGCACCCCGCCAGCATGGCGCATGGCGCTCCGCAACAGTTCGAGGTAGGCACCGAAGCCGTTCTGCACCAGCCCGCGAGGGTTAAATGCAGCCAAACCCCAATTCTGCCCCTCGATGCTCAGCAAATCCGGTGGCGCACCGATGGACAGGCCCAACAGGGTTTCCGACTGGCGACTCCAGCAATGGCTGCCGCCGGAGTCCGCCCCGACGGCCAAGTCAGCAATCAGCCCGATCGGCATTCCGGCGTCGCGGGCCGCACGCTGTGCGCCACCCAGGCCGCGGTCGGCCAGGAACTGCATGAAGGCGTGCAGTCGCACCGCTTCCGGATGCTGCTGCGCGAAGGCCTCGACCGCCGGGTCCGCCGGGTCCCGGTGCTCGGCTGGCCACGTTCGCCAGTGCCAGCGGCTAGGGTCTGCGCCGAAGTGGTAGGCGTGGAGCGCCTCAAACCGGGCGTGGGTTTCCAGGGCTTGCCCGGCGGCGCGGCGGTGTTCTGCAAGCTCGACCAGAGTCGCCGCGTCCGCGTTGGCGAACAAGGCACGCATCGCCGCCAGCCGGGCGCGTCCGGCGGCGGGCCAGTCCACCAAGTCCGTCGCCGGCTTGTTCGGCATATCGAGCCGGGTGTGCAGCACATTCAACGCCATGCGGCTGGATGGCGAATACGGGCTGAACCGGTCGGGATCGGCGGAGAACTGGGCATGAACCGGGCTGATCGCGATGGCGGAGGCGCCACGCGCCGCCGCCGGGCCAACCATCTCCTGCAAGGAGCCGAAGTCGCCCAGGCCGCCGTCCCCATCCCGCTGCAGCGCATAGAGTTGGACGGCAAGTGCCCACAGACGGCGGCCCGGTGCTGCGTCATGCACAGTGTAGCACCGCGCCGGCGCCACGGCGACCGTGGCCACCTGCCCACCGACCGACAGGCGATGATACCCCGGCAGGTTCACCGCTGGCAGGGTGGACCCGCCCGGTACCTCCGCCAACACGCCCTCCCGGACCGAGCCGTCCTCCAGGCGAAGCTGGTAGCGGTAGGCGGGCAGTGGCAAGTGTGTTGGCAACCCGGCTTGTGCCGTGACCATCTGCGGCAGCGCCGCCGGGCCGTGCCGGTGGTGCCCTAGGCTTTCCCGGACCGCGGCGTCCGACCCGGCCGGCAGGCCCAACGCGCCCAGCACAGTCCGTAGCGTGTCCGGCGACACGTCGTGCCAAGCGCCATGCACATCGCGCCAGCGGGACGTGACGCCCGCCGATGCCGCTAAGTCAAGGAGGTGGGAGTCGCTCATGCGGCCAAGACATGCGCAACAAGGCTACCCGGCGGCAGGTCGCCCCGTCCCGCCTGGGCCGGCACCGCCACAACAGGCTCCGTGTCCGGTAGCCCGGACGGAACGGGGTTGTCACCGAGGTTGAAGGCCAGGATCAGCCGCCGCCCATCCCCCAGCCGCCAGGCCGCGCGTACCGCCCCAGTCCCAAGCACTGTGACCTCTTCAGACTTGCAGCCGGGCAGGCCAGGCACGATGCTATCGCGGCGCAGTTCCAGCAACGCCTGGATCAGGCCGCCTATGCTGGCGCCTGGACGGTCCGGGACCGAGGTATCGAACGTCGAAGCTGCGTTCGGGTCGGGGATGGCAGCCCGGCGCACCTCGTCCTGGAATCCAGCGAAGTGCTTGAACTCTGCCCGCCGCCCCTCGCGCACCAGCTTGGCAAGGTCGTCGTTGTGGCTGGTGAAGAACAGGAACGGGTTGGTGGCCCCTTGCTCCTCCCCCATGAACAGCATCGGGATGAACGGGCACAGCAGCAAGAGCGCCGTGGCCGCCCGCAGCTTGCCGGGGTCGGCCAGGGTCGTCAGCCGGTCCCCCATGGCGCGGTTGCCGACCTGGTCATGGTTTTGCAGGCAGACGACGAAGGCCGTGGTGGGCAGGTGGCCGCTCGGCTCGCCACGGTTGCGCTGCAGGTGCGGCGACGGCTGGCCCTGGTAGGCGAAGCCGGCCCGCAGGCACTCTGCCAGCAGGGCCGTTGCGTCTTGGAAGTCCTCGTAATAGCCCTCGCTCTCGCCGGTTAGCAGGACATGCAGACAATGGTGCATGTCGTCCGCCCATTGCGCATCGAAGCCCGGCTTGTCCGCACCGGTTCGCAGCAAGGCGGCACGGTTGTTTTCATGCTCCAACACCAGGTGGACGTGCCGGCCCGGTTCTGTCGAAGCCCGTATGGTGGCGGCCAGGTCGCGCAGGAAGCCCTCCTCGGAGATGGCATGGACAGCGTCGAACCGGAGGCCGTCGAAGCGGTATTCGTGCAGCCAGTACAACGCGTTCTGACAGAAGTAGTCGCAGACCTCCGGCCGAGTGAAATCTATCTCGGCCCCCCAAGGCGTGTGCTGGTCCTGACGGAAGAACGGCTTGGCATAGACGTGGAGGTAGGCGCCGTCCGGCCCGAAGTGGTTGTAGACGACGTCAAGCATGACCATCAGGCCTAGCCCGTGCGCCTCGTCCACCAGCGCCTTCAATTCGTCCGGGGTGCCATAGGATGCGTCCGGCGCATAGGGCAGCACGCCGTCATAGCCCCAGTTGCGGGTGCCCGGGAAGTCGGCGATGGGCATGAGTTCGATTGCGGTCACGCCAAGGTCCCGCAACTCCCGCAAGCGCTGCCGCACGCCGGCAAAGCCACCGAGAACGCCGGCATGAAGCTCATACACGACGGCCTCGTGCCACGGACGGCCCTGCCATCCCGTATTGCGCCAGGTGTAGGCACGCGGGTCCACCACGACGCTGGGGTCGTGAACATCGTTGGATTGCTGGCGCGATGCCGGGTCCGGAACAGCCAAGCCGTCGGGCATGCGGTAGCGGTAACGCGTGCCGGCCGGTGCCGCACAGGTCAGGCTGTGCCAGCCACCATCCTCGGCCTCCATCGGCAACGGCTCCTGCCCGTCGCGCTCCAGCACAACGTGCGGGACGGAGGGTGCCCAGAGCCGGAATCGGGAGGCCCCTCCCGGCTGCAGCTCTGCCCCGAAGGGCAGGGGGTATGCATGAGAAGTCATCCAGTCTCCAAAAAACTCAGCCGGCGCGCAGCACGAGTGTCGCCAAGGGCGGTAGCGTGAGCTCCAGGCTTGCAGGAAGTCCGTGCAGGGGGCCAGCCAACGCTTGAAGCCCGCCGCCGTTGCCAACGCCTGAGCCGCCATAAACCGCGGCATCCGTGTTCAGCACCTCTGTCCAAGTGCCACCGCACGGCACGCCGACACGGTAGCCATGCCGCGGCACTGGGGTGAAGTTGCACACGACCAGGATTGGGCTGCCCGAGCCTGTTGCAAGCCGCAAATAGGCGAACACCGAGTTGGCGTCGTCGTCCACCACCACCCAGCGGAATCCGGATGGCACGCAGTCACCCTCGTGCAGCGCCGGGATGCCGCAATAGGCGGCGTTCAGGTCGCGCACCAGGGTCTGCATACCGCGGTGTTCCGGCACGTCCAGCAAATCCCAGTCCAGGCCGTTGTCGTGGTTCCACTCGCGGTCCTGCGCGAACTCGCCGCCCATGAACAGCAGTTTCTTGCCGGGGTACGTCCACATGAAGCCGAAGTAGGCCCGCAGGTTGGCGAACTTCTGCCAGCGGTCGCCCGGCATCTTACGGATCAGCGATCCCTTCCCGTGTACGACCTCGTCATGGGACAACGGGAGCATGAAGCGTTCGCTGAAGGCATAGACCAGGCCGAACGTGATTTCGCCGTGGTGGTGGCGGCGGTTGACCGGGTCTTCGTGGAGGTAGTTCAGGGTGTCGTGCATCCAGCCCATGTTCCACTTGTAATGGAACCCCAGACCGCCAGTGTCCGCAGGCCGGGTCACGTTGGGCCAAGCCGTGCTTTCCTCGGCGATCAGCACCGCGCCAGGGCAGGTATCCACAACGACCCGGCTCAACTCCTGCAGGAACGCGACAGACTCCAGGTTCTCGCGCCCGCCATACTGGTTGGGCACCCATTCCCCGGCATTGCGGCTGTAGTCGCGGTAGAGCATCGAGGCCACGGCATCCACCCGCAGCCCGTCCACATGGTAGTGTTGCAGCCAAAACAGCGCGCTGGCGATCAGGAAGCCGCGGACCTCGTTGCGGCCGAGGTTGTAGATGTAGGTGTTCCAGTCCTGGTGGAAGCCTTCCCGCGGGTCCGCATGCTCATACAACGGCGTACCGTCGAAGTGGGCCAGGCCATGCGGGTCGGAGGGGAAGTGCGCCGGCACCCAATCGAGCAGCACGCCGATGCCGAGCGTGTGGCACCGGTCCACGAACCGCGCGAAGGCCGCCGGCGGCCCAAGCGGCGCGCTGGGCGCAAACTGTCCCAGCGGCTGGTAGCCCCAGGACCCGCCGAATGGATACTCGGTGATCGGCATCAGCTCGACGTGAGTGAATCCCATCCCGGCGCAGTAGGGGGCAAGCCGCTCTGCGAGCGCGTCCCATCCTGCATGCCCGTCCACCGCAGCCGGCATCCAGGACGCGGCATGGACCTCGTAAGCGGATATTGGGGCACCGGGCGCATGGGCCGCTGAACGGCGCGCCATCCAGGCCTCGTCCGTCCAACGCCACTTCGCATGGTCCGCAATGATCGAGCCGGTGGCCGGAGCGGTCTCCGCTTGCCACGCCACTGGATCTGCCTTCTGGGGCAGGGTCTCTCCATGCTCGCCGAGCATGTCATACTTGTAGATTTCTCCAGTTTGGACGCCGGGCACGAACAAGTCCCAGACACCGGCGCCATGGTGGCGCCGCATGGGATGCCGGCGGGCATCCCAGAAGTTGAAACCGCCCACGACCGACACGCGGCTGGCGTTGGGTGCCCACACCGCAAACCGCACGCCCGGTACGCCGTCCATCACGGCGGGGTGCGCGCCCAGCACATGTCCGAGGTTGCGGTGCCGCCCCTCCGACAGTAAATGGAGGTCAAGGTTGCCCAAGGTGGGCGGGAAGGCATAAGCGTCCGCTTGCTCCCAAATGCCTCCTGCGCCTTCGGCACGTAGCCGGTAGCTCCCATCGCCCGGCGCTGGGCCGGCCCAGAACCCATCGGGATGCAGCCGCTGCAACGACCCTAGCGCGACGCCGGCGGAGTCCAGGACCGTGACCGCCTCCGCACCTGGAAGGAAGGCCCGCACGACGCGGTCCGTTCCCGTCCCGTGCGGGCCAAGGATGGCAAATGGGTCGCCGTGCCGGGCCTGGACGATGGCCTCGACTGCGCCGGGGTGGGGCAGGGCGGTCACGACGCCTTCTCCAGCAGCCGGGCTGCGATTGAGTGCAGTCCGCCCATCGGGATGCCGACCCACGAGGGGCGGTTGGCAACCTCGTAACGGACCTCGTACGCCGCCTTTTCCAGCAGGAACAGGTCCAACAGCGCCGCCTCTGCCTCTGGCGCAACCCAACGGGGCGCGGCGGATGCCAGCACGGCGCGGTAAGCGCCGAGGAACGCCTTGGAGGCACGATCCCGGAAGTCTTGCAGGATGCCCTGGCGCCGCTCCGATGCCTGCTCGGACGCCGCGACGCGGCCCGGCGCAGCGGCAGCCGCGGCATAGTCGAACGACCGCAACAGGCCCGCCACGTCCCGCATCGGGCATGACTTGGCCCGGCGCTGCTTCATCGTCCGCGCCGGCTCCCCCTCGAAGTCTATGATGAAGGCATCGCCCTGCACGACCAGGACCTGCCCCAGATGGAAGTCGCCATGGACACGCGTGACCAGAGACCCCGCCCCCTGCCGGGCAAGGTTCCGCATTGCGGTGCGGAGCGCGTCGGCTTGCCCAAGCAGCGTCTGCGCTTGGGACTCAGCTGCCGGGTCGGGCCAGGTCTTCACGCCGCTGAGCAGATCCAAGGCCAAGTCGAGCTGCTCGATGGCGCCGTCTGCCCACGAGTCCAGCACCGCGCTGCCAGCGGCGGCAGGCGCGAAGTCCGGGCGGTCCGTCGGCTGCGACAGGACCGCGTGCAACTCGCCCAGGCGGGTGCCGATGGCACGGGCGAACACTTCGTAGGCAGCGAACGTGTCGCCATCCTCCTGCCCGGTCAGCGCCGCCGCCTCCACACCGGCTGCCAGGAAGTCCAGCGTGTAGGTCCAGCCGTCGCCCTGGTTGCGGACAAAGCCTTGAGCCAGCGCGACCGTGTGCGGCGTGCCCTCCACATTCACCCGGACGACCTCCCCAAGGAGCGGGGCGGTATTGCCGAAACCGCGCTCCGTCAGATAGCCGGTCATTTCGGCTTCTGGGTGTATGCCAGCCAGGACGCGGCGGACCAGCTTCAGCACGAGCGCGTCGCCTACGATGAGGGATGAGTTCGACTGCTCCGCCGGCAACCGGCGTATCTCGGCGCCCTCCGGCAGGGCGATTGCGGCCAGGCCCGGGCTAGGGAGGAATCGCAACTCGCCGTCCTCCAGCTTGACGACGGCGTTGTTGCGCAGTGCGCCAATCATCCCGTACGCCATGGCGTCCACGGCGAAGGCGTCGGTTAGATAGCCGACGCGCGGCCCCCGGCGGACGCGGGTCAGTGCAAGCTGCTGCGGGAGTGCGCCGGCGGTCTCGTCCTCCCATGCGATGCCGAGCGGCAGCACGTAGCGCTCGGTGCGGCCGGGCAGCACGGCCTCGACCTCGGCGAACATCACGGCACCGCCCGTTGTCGGAAGCGGCGCCGCATAGGCCAGCCGCGTCTTTTGCAACCGGTCGGCCTTGGAGGCATACCAGCGGCGGAGGGGCAGATAGGCCGGCAGTGCCTCACGCTCCAGCACGTCCCGGCCCTGCAACGCCAGCGCGTCGGCCAGGCCGGTCCGCATGACCAGCGTCGCATACTCCGGCAGCGGCTCCGGCGGCGCGGTGTGCCACGCCGGCAACTGCGCGTCGGCCGCGAGAAGGAACCAGAAGAAGCCGTAGGACGGCAGCGTCAGCAGGTAGTTGAGCTGCCCCACCGGCGGGAAGACGGACCCGCCGACGATGTCCACCGGCACTCGGCCGCCGTAGGCCGATAGGTCCAACTCCACAGCCTGCGCGGTCCGGGACAGGTTGCTGACGCACAGGATGATTTCAGCCTGGCCATCGTCGCTGGTATGCTCCCGCAGGAAGGCGAGCACCTTGCGATTTCCGGGGTACAGGAACCGCTGCGTGCCGCGCCCGAACGCCTGGTGCCGGCGGCGGACGGCCAGCATCCGCCGAGTCCAGTTCAGGAGGGAATGCGGGTCAGTCGCCTGTGCCTCGACGTTGACGGCCTGGAACCCGTAGTTGGCATCCATGATGGGCGGCAAGACCATCTGCGCCGGGTCGGCACGGGAGAAGCCGCCGTTGCGGTCCATGCTCCATTGCATCGGCGTCCGCACGCCATCGCGGTCGCCGAGGAAGATATTGTCGCCCATGCCGATCTCGTCACCGTAGTAGATGACCGGGGTGCCGGGCATGGACAGCAGCAGGCCGTTCATCAACTCGATCCGGCGGCGGTCACGCTCCAGCAGTGGCGCGAGCCGGCGACGGATGCCGAGGTTGATGCGGGCGCGCCGGTCGGCGGCGTAGGTGTTCCAGAGGTAATCACGCTCGCCGGACGTGACCATCTCCAGTGTCAACTCGTCGTGGTTGCGGAGGAACACCGCCCATTGGCAGTTGGCCGGGATTTCCGGCGTCTGGCGCATGATGTCGGTGATCGGGAAGCGGTCCTCCCGCGCGATAGCCATGTACATGCGCGGCATCAACGGGAAGTGGAACGACATGTGGCACTCGTCGCCGTTGCCGAAGTACTGTTGCGCATCCTCCGGCCACTGGTTGGCCTCGGCCAACAGCATCCGGCCCGGCGCATGGCGGTCCATCTCGGCGCGGATTTGGCGCAGGATGTCGTGGGTTTCCGGCAGGTTCTCGTTGTTGGTGCCCTCGCGCTCGATCAGATAGGGCACGGCGTCCAGGCGCAGGCCGTCCACGCCCTGGTCCAGCCAGAAGCGCATGACGCGCAACACGTCGTCGAGCACCGCCGGGTTGTCGAAGTTGAGGTCGGGCTGGTGCGAGTAGAATCGGTGCCAATAGTAGGCGTTCGCGATGGGGTCCCAGGTCCAGTTGCTGGTCTCGGTATCCAGAAAGATGATGCGCGTGCCGGAGTACTTCTCGTTGCTGTCAGACCAGACGTAGCGTTCCCGCTCGGGGCTGCCCGGAGCGGCATGGCGCGCAGCCTGGAACCAGGCGTGCTGGTCGGAGGTGTGGTTGATGACCAACTCGGTGATTACGCGCAAGCCCCGCCCGTGCGCGGCGGCGATGAAGCTGCGCACATCGTCCAAGGTGCCGTAGTCGGCGTGGACCCCGGTGTACTCGGCGATGTCGTAGCCGTCGTCCCGCCGCGGGGAAGGATAGAACGGCAGCATCCAAATGGCAGTGACCCCAAGCTCGGAAATGTAGTCCAGCTTCTCCATCAACCCAGGAAAGTCGCCCACCCCATCGTTGTTGCCATCAAAGAACGACTTGATGTGGACTTGGTAGATCACCGCATCCTTGAACCAAAGCGGGTCCTCGATCCGTGGCAGGGTGGCCGCTTGCGCGCTGGCGGGGCTGTCGTTCATGTCTATCCTGTTCGTGATCTTAGGTGCCGCCGCGGATGCGCCAGACGGCATAAGGCCGGTTGGGCGGCAGTGCCACCTGCTGGGTCCGGTCTGCCCACTGCACAGGCAAGTCCGTCAGCAGATCCACAGCGCCGGTCGCCGGAACCGTCAAGTCGGCGTACTGCGTCGCGGAGGCGTCCATGCTGATGGCGACCAGCACGACGTTGGCCCGGTCCGGAGTCGCCTTTTCAAAGAACAGCACCCTGTCGCCACTGGCGGGCAGGAATGTCACGCCGAGGTGGCTGTGCAGCGCCGGGTTGATCCGGCGGATGGCGTTCAGTTGCGTAATCTCCGCCACGATGTTGCCCGGGCGGTCCCAGTCCCATGCGCGAAGCTGATACTTCTCGCTGTCCAGGTACTCTTCCTTGCCCGGTACCGGCGTGCCTTCGCACAACTCGAAGCCGTTATAGACCCCCCACAAGCCCGACAATGTCGCGGCGAGCGCCGCGCGCACAAGATATGCGCCACGGTCGGCACCTTGGAGATAAACCGGGTTGATGTCCGGCGTGTTGACGAAGAAGTGCGGGCGGAAGAAGTCCTGCGGCGGCCCGGCGGTCAGCTCCGTGAGATACTGCTCGAACTCCCACTTCTGCTCCCGCCAGGTGAAGTAGGTATAGGACTGCGAGAAGCCGGCTTTGGCCAGACGGTACATGACCTTGGGCCGGGTGAACGCCTCAGCTAGGAAGACGGCGTCCGGATACTGCGCCTGCACCTCCGCGATCATCCACTCCCAAAACGACAGCGGCTTGGTGTGCGGGTTGTCCACGCGGAACAGCCGCACCCCCTGGCCTGCCCAGTACAGCACGATCCGGCACAATTCCGTCCACAGCCCAGGCACGGCACCGTCCGCATAGAAGTCCACGTTGACGATGTCTTCGTATCTCTTGGGCGGGTTCTCGGCATAGCGAATAGTGCCGTCCGGCCGCCAGGTGAACCAATCCTTGTGCTGCTTCAGCCAAGGGTGGTCAGGGGAGCACTGGATGGCGAAGTCCATCGCCAATTCCAGCCCGTGCCGGGCACATGCAGCGCGCAGGTGCTGGAAATCCTCCATCGTGCCAAGCTCGGGATGTAGGGCGTCGTGCCCGCCATCTGCAGACCCAATGGCATACGGGCTGCCCGGGTCGTCTGGTGCAGGCGTCAACGTGTTGTTCCGGCCCTTGCGGTTCACCCGGCCAACGGGATGGATAGGCGGGAAATATAGCACGTCGAACCCCATGCCGGCGATCCGCGGCAGGTGCCGTTCCACGTCGCGGAACGTGCCGTGTCGGTCCGGGTCGCCGCTCAGGGAACGCGGGAATACCTCATACCAGCTTGCGTATCCGGCTGCCGTGCGCTCGGCCTGGACCGGGACAGGTCCGACCGTCGCCACATAGGGCCGGTCATCCACCTTGGCCATCAGCGTTGCCACTGCCGGCGATAGGAGGATCTCCCGCTGCGTATCGGAGTCTGCGCGGGACAGCCGCGCCTGGAGCGCGGCCAAATCGGCACTCGCCGCAGTCTTCCGCGCGGCACCCTTGCCGACCAGTGCCGCGCCTTCCCGCAATTCCAGGGCGATGGGCACTCCGGCGTTATGCTTCTTGGACAACTCGTCCGTGTAAGTCGTGAAGACGTCCCGCCAGGCATGGACCTCGTAGTGATGCACGCCCAGCCGTTCCAGCGGAAAGAAGGCGGCCCAGCGGTCGTTGTTGACCAAGGCCATCGGCACTTCCTGCCAATCACCACCCGGCGCGCGCCAGCGCAGGACGGCGGCGAGCTTGTCGTGGCCATCGCCGATGATGTCGGCCTGGACCTCCACGACTGTGCCCACGGTACGCCGGGCCGGAAATCGGCCCGCGTCCACGCAGGGCACCGGGTTCTCGATGGCCAGGCGGGGCGCTCGGGCGGCGTGGATCGCAGTTTCCGCAGGTGCCGGTGCGGGCACGAGCGGCGGCAAGGCAACTGCCTGGAACAGGCGCGCCTCATATGGCGCAAGTTCCACAATGGCGCCTGCTGTGACGGTGCCCGCACCGGTACGGCCAGAGGGTGCTGCCTTCGCCGGGCTTGCCCCGTCCAACACGGCGGGCACGAACGGGCCGAACACGCCGCCAGCCTCCGGCAGGAACGCCGAGGCCGCAATCCGGGCTGGCTGGGCAGTTGTGTTGCAGAGCAGCAGCGTTCCAGCCGAGGCCTGCCGCGCATCCGGCGTGTCGGTGCGGAGCAGGACGGTCACGGCACTGCCCGGTGCGCTCAGCAAACGGCCCGGCCCAGGGCCAAATGGGGCACCGCTCCGCATCCGGTTCAGGGCACCGGCACCGGGCATGACGGCGCCACCGTGGGCAAGGCCGGCCAGCCAACCGTCGGCCAGCATAGCACCGAGGGCCGCACGAGGGCCGTCGGTTGCATCAACGGGGATGACGACTGGTGCAATCCGCCGCAGCAGCGACAGTTCGGTCCAAAGCCAGCTAGCTTGCCCATCCCAGAAGGGAAAAGACGAGGCGACCAGGTCCACGATGCCAGGCTCAATATGCTGGAGGGTGTCCCATGCCAGTCCCTGAGTCCACGCGAACAGCACAGCCCCTGGTGTCTGCGCCCGAAGCTGACCCAGCAGCCCGGGTATGGCATCACCGGGAAGGTTGGCTAGCCCTGTCATCCGTACCCCGGACGCGCCGGCCCCGCACATGGCCTCGACTTGCCTGGTTGCCCAACCGGCGAAGGCGGCAATATCCTCGGCCCCACTCAACGTTGCCGAGGCAAACTCGCCCGGGACAGGTGGCAACCTCGGGTCCAGGACGGGAGCGGGCAGGGGCGTGAACAAGCCACTTGCAACGTCGGCTTGGGCGATTGGGATTCTGTCCAGCGGCAAGTCAACCAGCACCGCCATACCGTGCGCCTGGGCCGCTGCACAGGCTCTTTGCACGTCCGTAATAGCGCTGCCCGGCATGACGATGACGTCGAACCCGGCATCCGCCGCCAGCCTCAGGTCATCCGCGGCCAGCGCTGCCCCTGCAAAGCTGCAAAGGCGCATACCGGCGAGGGAGGCCGGCATATTGTCACGTCTCATTGAGGCATCCCCCGTCCACGGCGCGGGCAGGCCAACCCAAGCGCCGCAGCCACAAGCGCCCCGCGGCTTGCGGAGTTGCGCTACCCGGAACACGTCTGCACTTCAAAACGCGCAAGGCCCCTAGTCCAGCCGCACCCCCCCGGTCACGGCTTGGTAGGTTGCGATGGCGAGCGTCAACGGCTCGAACGGCTTGGTGATGACATAGGCTGGCTCCAAGTCGTCGCCGGTCAGCAGCCGTTCTGGGTAGGCGGTGACGAAAATTACCGGAGCGTAGTGGTGCTTCATGATCCGGGTCACGGCAGAAGTGCCGTCGCCGCCGATGCCTAGGTTGATGTCGGCCAAGATCAGCCCGGGCTTGTGCTTTTCCGCCAACTCGACCGCCTCTGCCTCCGTAGTGGCAAGGCCGACGACGCGGTGGCCGCAGTTCAGGACGAGCTCCTCGATGTCCATGGCGATGATCGGCTCGTCTTCGATGATAAGCACGTCGGTCGCCGCGCCGGCCCGGAGATGCTCGCGCGCATCCGCCGCCTGCTGTGCGGCGTCGTCTGCGAACAGGCCGAGCACGTCAGCCGCCGACGCCACCGGGAGCTCCTCCAGCGAGGTCAGCAACAGCAGCTTGCGCTGCATCGCGGACAGCCCACCCGACAGGGTGGGCAAGTGAAGCGTGGTCAGCCCATCATGGCGCTGGGTGACCGCCCGGTATAGCAACATTCGGGCGTCCCCGGCCGCGGCCTGGTCCGCCAGCAGGTCGCGGAGGCTATCCGCCACCATCGCGTCTCCGCGGGGCTGGCTGCCGGTCAGGGCGCGGGCGTAGCGGCGGGCGTAGGGCAGCGCGCGTATGAGGTCTTCACGGCGCAGGGTGGTCATGCGGGTTCCTTTTCTTGCAGATGCGCATACAGGCGTTTGAACGGCGGGCGCACCGTGCCAAGCTTGGGCCGGTGCCACGCCGGATGGCACAAACTGGGCAGATGCTGCACCGGGAATGCCAGGCTGGCGCATCGCGCGCAATGGCGCTGCAACATGCACGGAACGCCAGGGACACCTCAAAGATGGCCGACGCTGACCTCCGGCGCGAGATCGCCGGGCTGCTGCCAAACCTGCGTGGGTTCGCCCGGCTGCTCGTGCGGGACCGCACCATGGCGGACGACGTGGTGCAGGACACCCTGGTCCGGGCGCTGGCGGCGCTGCACCAGTTCGAGCCCGGCACCAACCTGAAAGCCTGGTTGTTCACGATACTGCGAAATCAGTTCTACGAGCAGGTGCGCCGCCGCAAGCGTGAGGCGGCTGCCCTGGATGCACGCTTTGCCGGAGACGAAAGCGCGGCCCCGCAGCAGCTTGCCCAGGCGCAGTTGCACGAACTGCAGCAGCTGATCTGGCGTCTGCCGCCGTTACTGCGTGAGGCTTTGATCCTGGTAGGCGCACAGGAGATGTCGCACGAGGAGGCCGCAACGATCTGCCAAGTCCCTGTGGGCACCATGAAGGCCCGTCTGTCCCGCGCCCGGGCAGCCCTTGCAAAACTGGCCGGCCAGGCGGGCCAGGACCTATGACGGCCGGCCTGCTGCCGGGGATGCTCACGCCGATGTGACAATATGCATGCAACGCACACGCCGTGGCGTCATTGATTTAGTATGACGATGCGAGGCACGAAGATGAGCACTACATTTCACGACCAGGTCATTCGTATTCTGCCGAAGCTGCGCATCCAGGCGCTTGCACTGACACGGAACCGGTCAGCAGCTGAAGATTTGGTGCAAGACGCGGTCTGCAACGCGCTGTCTGCAAGCAGCAGCTTCATCCCCGGCACCAACTTCGCCGCTTGGATGCACCGCATCCTCCGCAACCGCTTCATTTCAAACCTTCGCAAGCGCCGGGACACGACGGACATTGACGACGTGCCGCAGTCCGCCTTCGCGACTGAGGCTCCGCATGAGGATCGCCTGGCGCTGAAGGAGCTGGGGCGGGCCATGAACCGCCTGCCGTCCGACCAGCGTGAGGCGCTGGTGATGGTGGTAGTCCACGGCATGAGCTATGAGGCACTTGCCGAGGCGACCGGGTGCGCCGTGGGCACCGCCAAGAGCCGCGTGTTCCGCGCCCGCCGTCAATTGGAAGCCTGGCTTCTGGGCGAGGAGAAGCCGGCACCGCGCGCCGCCCGTGTCACCCGTCTGGTTGAGATTGGGATTGCCGAAGCGGAAGCGGCATCCTAGGCAGCTTGACCCCAGCAGATCGCTGCAATGACGCCGGAGCCGACTGGCTGCAATGACGCCGGAGCCGACTGAGCGATTTGGCGCGCGGTCGGGATGCCGGTGGGATGACCTGGGTATGCAAGCGCAAAGCATGACTGACCGGAAGCCAAAAGAGCCGTCGCGCAGAAAAGCCAAGCGTCCGGCGGATAAGGCTTTTGATGTCTGGCTCAACCGCGGCCTGCATCAGCTGTTCGACGACGCGTCGCACGAGCCAATCCCAGACGAGTTGCTGCGGATTGTTGAGGAAAAGCGCAACGGGTAACGGTGGATGAGTGAGAGCCGTTTAATGTGGCCCTCTTCGGCATTGCGGTTGCGCTTCAGTAGGCTGCTCAGGGTTACGGGCCGCTCGCTTACTGCTCGTGTGACAGGCCTCTATCTGGTCGCGCTACTCCCTTTCCTTTACCTATTGGGTCGTGGGACCCCGGTGCAGCCGTGGCTTGCCTTGATGTGCGCCGTCTGCGCCCTCGCCGTTGTCGCGACCGGTACGTCGTTGTCATTGAACCCGCACCTTTGGCGGATCGTGCAGGCGATGAACGCTTGGCAGGCCGGCGAAGGATTCGATGTCCGCCCGTTCCGCAGATCACATCGCGATCTTCGCCAGCTTGCCGTGTCGTTCAAGCGCGCGGTCCTGGCCTTGGACCGACACCGCGCCAAGCTGCAAGCAGCAACGGAAGCGCAGGAGTTGGCGATGCAAGAAATCCACCATCGTGTCAAAAACAACCTGCAGATTGTGGCCAGCCTGCTTAACTTGCAAGCCAGCCGGATCCGCCTGCCAGAGGCACGCGCCGAGTTCCAGTCCGCCCGCGACCGCGTGCGCGCTTTGGCGACCTTGCACCGGCATCTCTATGCGCATGGCGAGGTCCATACGATAGATATGCGGGAGTTCCTGGTCGAGCTGTGTGGCCAGTTGTTCCGGGCCATGGGTGAGACGCCGGGCAAACGCCTGCACCTGCACATAGATGCGCCGGAACTGATGATGTCGAGCGACCAGGCCGTGCCCCTGTCGCTGATTGTTACCGAAGCCGTCAGCAACGCCGTCAAGTATGCCTTCCCCGGCGGCCGCAGCGGCAACGTCTGGGTCTGCCTGAGTACGGATGGATCAACGGCCGAACTGGACGTGCGCGACGACGGCGTCGGCATTCCTGCCGGCCGGGTCGAGACGGAATCCGGCACGCGCGACGGCATCGGGCTGCAACTAATACGCGGCTTCTCCCGGCAGCTCGGCGCAACGCTCGATGTGCAGGAGGGCGGTGGGACACGCTACGTTGTCCGCATGCCGCTGCGAAAGGAGCGGATCGCCAGCCCCAGCTTGCGTCCTGCACAGGGCAAGACGGCGGCCTGAACCGCGCTTCCGGTCTCGGTCGCCACGCAAATGGACAACCTTAATGTCCACCTTGCGGAACCCGGCGGCACACGGCACATCTGCCAAGCCCTTTCGGAGCCTGGAATGTCCACCGACCTGCACGCCCAATTCACTGGCTGGCGCCGGCACCTGCACGCCAATCCTGAGTTGTCGCTGCATGAGGCGGAGACGGCCGCGTTCGTGTGCCGGACATTGAAGGATCTGCAGGTTCCGTTCACAGCCGGCGTGGGCGGGCACGGCGTTGTCGCCACGCTCAAGCGTCCCGGCCCCGGCAGCGTCGGACTGCGCGCCGATATGGACGCGTTGCCGCTGACCGAGACAACCAGCCTGCCCTGGGCCTCCACCCGGCCCGGCGTCATGCACGCCTGCGGGCACGACGGCCACACCGCCAGCCTGCTCGGCGCGGCAGCCCTTCTTGCGGCGGACCCGGGATGGGCCGGCACGGTCCACTTGGTGTTCCAGCCAGCCGAGGAGGGTTATGGCGGTGCCCGCGCCATGCTCGCCGACGGGCTGCTGAAGCGTTTCCCGATGCAGCGCATTTTCGGCTACCACAATTGGCCAGGCTTGCAGGCGGGGACGGTTGCGTTGCACGACGGCGCCGTCATGGCGGCCGGGAATCGGATGCGCCTTACCGTCCACGGCCATGCCGGACATGCCGCCCTGCCGCACATGACGCGCGATCCCGTCCTGGCCGCGGCCCATCTGGTCGTAGCGCTGCAATCCATCGTGAGCCGCACCCTCGACCCGCTCGACACTGGTGTCGTGTCTGTCTGCACGATGTCTGCCGGCTCCGCCACGAACCAGATACCGTCCACCGCCACGCTGGCCGGCACATTCCGGAATCATAAGCCCGAGGTCGGCGACCAGATCGTAGCGGCAATCCGTCGTGTTGCCGCCGGGGTTGGGGCGGCCCTTGGGGTCGAGGTCGAAGTCGAGATCAATACAGGGGTTGCCGCGACCGTCAACCTGCCAGATGAGGCTAACCTGGCGGCCGCCGCAGCGCTCGACATCGGGGCGGCGCTGCGGCGGGATTTGCTGCCAAGCATGGCGAGCGAGGATTTCGGCTGGTACTTGCGCGAGTTGCCCGGGGCGTTTGCCTGGATCGGCAATGGCCCCGCCGAGGACGGGCGCGGACTGCACAACCCCGGTTATGATTACAACGACGACATCCTTCCGGTCGCCGCAGGATGGCTGGCGGCGACCGCGCGCCGGGCGCTGGCGTCAGGCTGATGGCGCTGGCGGCCGGTTCGCGGGACCAGGGTGGGGCAAGCCCGGCACTGTCCGGTCCGGATGCAGGCGGCCGGGCTTGGCTGGCGGTCCAAACTGCCGCTGGCCGGCGTGCCGCCTGGCCCATCGTCGGGCTGGGACTTGCGGGCGTCGCGGCCGGTATCGGCCAGGCCTGGTGCGTCTCGGTCCTCCTGGCCCGGTTGCTGACCGGGGCGGGGGGCGATCCCCTGGCATGGGCGGCGTCGTTCGCCGCCTTGGCGCTGCTCCGGGCCGCGTTTGGCGTGCTGGCCGATGAGGCCGCGTTCTCTACAGGCGCGGCGGCACGGCGGCGGCTGCGGTCCGGGTTGCTGTCCGACCTCTTGGCAACCGGCCCGCGGGTGCTGCGCGGCCAGCAGCCGGGCGCACTCGCAGCGGCAGCCGTGGACCGTGTGGAAACGATGGACGGGCTGTTCGCACGCTGGTTGCCTGCGGCGACCCTGGCGTATGCCGGCCCAGCGCTGGTGCTGGCAGCGGCAGTCATTGTTGATCCAGTGGCCGGTCTTGTGCTGCTCGGTGCCGGGCTTCTGGTGCCAGTTGGCATGGCGCTCGCTGGCCTGGGGGCGGCGGCAGCATCCCAACGCCAGTTCGTGGCGATGGACCGCCTGCAGTCCCGCTTCCTGGACCGTGTGCGCGGCATTTCCACCCTGGTCCTGGCCGGACGCGCGGAGGACGAGGCGCAGCGCTTGCAGGCCGCCGCTGACGAACTTGCCAGCCGCACCATGCGCGTCCTCCGGGTGGCTTTCTTATCTTCCGTCGTGCTGGACTTGGCGGCCGCTGGCGCGCTGGTGCTGCTGGCGGGACGGTATGCCGCGACTTGGCAAGGCGGCGGCCTGCACGAGCGGACCGCGGTGTTCGTGCTGCTCCTGGCCATCGAGTTCTTTGCGCCGTTGCGCGTGTTCGCAGCCGTTTATCAGGACCGCTTGCAAGCTGGAACCGCCGCAGCCGGGCTTGCTGGCCTGGCAGCGCCTCCGCATCCGGTCGTTCCGGCTGCCGTTGCCGCACCCCGCACGGTGGCGGCGCACGGCGTCTCCATCGCGTTCGAGGATGTCAGCTACACCTGGGACCTGGCGCGCGGCCCGGTGCTGCACGACTTGACCTTCCGCGTGCCCGCCGGTGAGACGGTGGTGCTGATCGGGCCGTCCGGTTCGGGCAAGTCCACGATCTTGGAGTTGCTGCTCGGCTTCGCACAGCCCGACGCTGGGCGGATCACCATCAACGGCGCGGACATCGTGAGCATCGTGCCGGCTGCGCTGACGCGCATGACCGCCTGGATCGGGCAAAACCCGGTTATCTTCGCCGGCACCA
>Ga0123336_10001077_pt1 | contig 25618 bp, 24 predicted proteins | sample SSSSmetaG_FD_96466 | JGI IMG/M metagenome (GOLD analysis project Ga0123336, IMG submission 96466) | Glacier valley bacterial and archeal communities from Borup Fiord, Nunavut, Canada, to study Microbial Dark Matter (Phase II) - ​SSSS metaG | ecosystem: Environmental > Aquatic > Freshwater > Ice...
GAAGCCCCGACGGCTGCGGCTGAAGTAGAAGCCCCGGCTGTGGTGGCTGAAGTGCCGACGATGGCTGCCGACCTCGACCCCGACCTGGCTAGCTTCATCCAGGCCAGCCCCGCCGCCGAACTGAGCAGCACTAGCGGCGCAACGGCGATGCCGAAGCTGACTGGCGGCCTGTTCATCAGCCAAATCCGCGTGGATGGGCCGAACGGCAAGGACGACGAGTTCATCGAACTCTACAACGGCACTGACAACGAAGTTAACCTCAATGGCTACCAACTCTACTATCGGGCGGCCAGTGGTAAGCCCTCCGTGCGCCCCACCCTGCACAAGTGGGCCAGCGACACGATCATCCCGGCGGGCGGTCACTACCTGCTGATAGGCAACGACTACGACTGCCCTGCTACCCCGGATGCCCGCATGGGCGAACAGGGTGGCGGCCAGATGCGCCTCGAAGGGGGCGGCGTGGGCCTACTTGATGCTAGCGGCGGCCTGGTCGACAGCGTGGTTTGGGGTAAGCACGAGGGCAGCAACGCCGTCGCCAGCGACCATCCCTACCTGCGCGAGGGTCAGCTTGCCCCCGCCCCAACCTCTGGCAAGGCGCACAACATCGCCCGCCAGCAGGATGGCAGCTATCAGATCGTCGAAGGTTGCGATAGCGTTCGCAGCAGCAGCAGCAAGTAAGCAGCAGGAAGCAGCGCAAGCCACTAGCTCGCGCTGCTTCCCCATCTGGCAACCAGCAGTCGCCAGGGGCGCAAACTCGCCCCCGGTCAACTTAGAAAGGTAGCCCTCACTCCATGCTCCAGGCTACGCTCAACGCCTTCCGCATCGCCGACTTGCGACGCAAGATACTGTTTACTATCGGCATTCTCATCCTCGTGCGCTTCATCGCCCACGTGCCAGTGCCAGGTATCAACCTCAGCGAACTGGCGAAGGTGATCGAGGGCAACCAGGCTCTCGGCATCCTCAACGTCTTCTCTGGCGGTACTCTCAGCCAATTCTCGGTGATAGCCATGGGGGTTTACCCCTACATCACCGCCTCCATCGTGATGCAGTTGCTGATCGGCATCATCCCACGCCTGACCGAACTCTCGAAAGAAGGCGAGTCGGGCCGCGCCCAGATCAACCGCATCACCCACTACGTCAGCGTACCGCTGGCTGCCCTCGAAGCCTACGGCCTCCTGCGCCAGTTCAGCAATGGGGCAGCCCTCGGTGCCAGCACCAGCCTGCTCAACTTCAAGTTCGGCCTACTCGACGGCAATGCCGACCGCCTGTTTAGCTGGGCGGTGCTGGTCGCTATGGTCGCTGGCACTATCCTGCTTGTCTGGATGGGCGAACTGATCACCGAATATGGCATCGGCCAGGGGGTCAGCATCATCATCTTCGGTGGCATTGTCGCGGGCCTACCGAACAAAATCGGTCAGTTGTTCAACTCCACCGCTGGGGTCGGCAACTTCATCGGCTTCATCATCTTCATCCTGATTGGCATCGCTACCATCATCGGTATCGTGCTGATCCAGGAAGGGAAACGGCGCATCCCCGTCAACTACGCCCGCACTATGATGCGCGGTGGGCGGATTACCCGACAGAGCGGGAGCAGCTTCATCCCCATGCGCGTCAACTCGGCAGGCATGATCCCGCTGATCTTTGCCATTGCGATCATGCTGTTTCCCTCGACCATCGCGGGCTTCTTCCTCGGCGCGCAATCGCAGGGCATCCGCGACTTCGCCACCGGGGTACGCGACTTCTTCTCACCCCAGACTTTGCAGTACCAGATTCTCTACTTCGTGATGGTTGTTGCCTTCGCCTTCTTCTACACGCTGGTGCAGTTCCAGCAGCAGCAGATCGCCGAAAACCTGCAAAAGAGCGGCGGTAGCATCCCCGGTGTCCGTCCAGGTGCAGCGACCGACCGTTACCTCCAGCGGGTGCTGTTCCGCATCACCCTACTGGGTGCGCTGTTCCTCGGCCTGGTCGCGGTACTACCTTACCTCGGCGCAATAGCCACTGGCTCGGCTGGCACGCAGAACCTGATCACCAGCACCAGCCTGCTCATCGTCGTCGGTGTAGCAATTGACACGATGAAGCAGCTTGAGGCACAACTGCTGATGCGTCAGTACGAAGGCTTCATCAAGAACTAGCGGCGTGGCAGCCAGCGGGCGGCCTGACGGATGCGGCTTGCAAAGCAGGCACCCGTGCTGGCAGTCCGCTGGCTACCCCAGGCAAAAGGGATCAACGATGATCGTAGTGTTGCTAGGCGCACCAGGGGCGGGCAAAGGTACGCAGGCTCAGATGCTCGTCAAACAGTATGGCATGGTACACCTGTCGAGTGGCAACCTCTTGAACGAGGAGCGCAAGCTCGGCACGGAATTGGGCGTGCTGGCCGCCGCTTACATGGATCGCGGCGAGTACGTCCCCGACAGCGTGATGATCGACATGATCCTCAGTCGGGTAGTTGTCAACAGCGACCGCTCGATCATCCTTGACGGCTTCCCACGCACCGTTGCCCAGGCCGAAGCATTGGACGCGGCTTTGGCAGCGAAGGGCCAGCGTATTGACGCAGTCCCCTACATCAAAGTAGAGCGTGAAGCATTGCTAGACAGGCTTGGTGGTCGCTACATCTGCAAGGCCGCCAGCCACAGCTACCACATCATCTACAACCCACCACGGGTTGTTGGCATCTGCGATATTGACGGTAGCAAACTCTACCAGCGGCCCGACGACAGTCGCGAAACGGCGGAGAAGCGGCTGGTAGTCTTCGAGAAGACCATCCCAGTGGTTGACTACTATCGCAGCCACGGTGCATTGCAGGAGATCGATGGCGAGGCCGACATCGAAGAAGTTAGCCGTCGCCTAGTCCAACTGCTCGGCCTGGAGCAGCCCACAAACTAGTGCTGGGTCAGCAGCATCCTCCCTTGCGCGCAGCAAAGCAAGAGCGGGTGGACTGACAGGACACTTCCAGTCCCCTCCATGGTGAGGGGGAAAGTCAGGGTGAGGGGTTCATGGGCATCCGAATTACGACCAAGAACGAGGAGCAGTTCAAGCTGATGCGGCGGGCGGGCCAGATCGTGGCTGAAGCCCTGCAACTGATGCGCGAGGCGGCAGTGGCGGGGGCGACTACGCGCCAGCTAGACGAGATTGCTTACCAGCACATCCGCAAGTCGGGGGCGATCCCCAGCTTTAAGGGCTACGGTGGTCAGGGTACCGACCAGCCGAAGTACCCCGCCACGATCTGCGCCTCGGTCAACGACGAAGTAGTACATGGCATCCCAGACGACGTGCCGCTCAAGCCGGGCGATCTCCTCAGCCTCGACTGCGGAGCGATCTACCGGGGCTATCATGGTGACGCGGCGATCAGTCTCGCCATCGGCCCGGTCAGCGAAGTGACCCAACATCTGCTGGTAGCGGGCGAGGAGTCGCTGCGCCGAGGCATCGCCGCCGCAAAGGTGGGAGCGCACATCGGGGCGATCAGCAACGCGATCCAGACCTACGCCGAGGCTGAGGGCTTCCGCCTGGTCTTCGATTACGGTGGACACGGTATCGGCACTGCTATGCACGAAGACCCGCACGTACCGAACTATGGCCGCCCCCAAGATGGGATGTTGATCCGCGAAGGGATGGCACTGGCAATCGAGCCAATGCTGTCGGCAGGCAGCCCCAGCATGACGCTTGACCAGGATGGCTGGACGCTGCGAACGAGTGACGGCGCATGGGCCTCGCACTTCGAGCATACCATTGGCTTCACTGCCGATGGACCAGTCATCTTCACCATCCTCTGATTTGACGTAGGCGGGGCTAATCCAGTATAATAAGGGTTAGTGCGCCACAAGGCCGCATCGCAATGTCTTGCGCCCTTTTCGGGCGGCGAACCAGGGAGGTAGTTAGTTTTTGGCAAAGAAGAAAGACGTAATCGAGGTCGAAGGGAAGATACTGGAGTCGTTGCCGAATGCGATGTTCCAGGTGGAATTGGACAACGGCCACAAGGTGCTGGCTCATGTGTCTGGCAAAATCCGCCTCAACTTCATCCGCATTCTACCTGGCGACCGCGTGCTAGTCGAGCTTTCGCCCTACGATCTGTCTCGTGGCAGGATCACCTACCGCTACAGATAAACGAGCCATATTCAAGTGCAGTCTGCCGCAAGGTGGGCGAACGAAGGAGCAGTAACATGAAGGTACGTGCATCGGTCAAGCCCCGCTGCGAGAGTTGCAAGATCATCAAGCGCAAGGGCGTGGTGATGGTTATTTGCAGCAGCAAGCTCAAGCACAAGCAGCGGCAGGGTTAGACCCCCATCCCGCAAGGGAAGTAGGGGGCAGGCGCGATCCTGCCCCAGCGTTCAAGAAGGAGTTTAGGCGTTGGCAAGAATCGCCGGTGTAGACATCCCCCGCGATAAGCGGATCGAGATTTCCCTCACCTATATCTTCGGTATCGGCCCGACCACCAGCAAGCGTGTGCTGGCCCAGGCCAACATCAATCCCGACACCCGCACCCGCCTGCTGAGCGAGGAAGATGTTACGCGCCTGCGCGAGATCATCGACCGCGAAGTGCGCGTAGAGGGCGACCTGCGCCGCGAAGTGAGCATGAACATCAAGCGGTTGGTTGACATTCAGTGCTATCGGGGCATCCGCCACCGCAAGGGGCTGCCAGTACATGGGCAGCGCACGCGCACCAATGCGCGCACCCGGCGTGGCCCACGTCGTATCGTCGGTTCTAAGCGCAAGAAGTAAGCAATTAGGTCTCCTTATCGAGACCCCGCCAGCCAGCAACCGTTCAGCTACGCCTTTCTTCACCGTCTCATCAGCGGAGGAGAAGTGGGCTGGCGGCCAAAGCCACCAAGTTTGCTCCGGTGAACCAGCTTGTTGCAGCGATAGCCGCTGCGTCCTCTGCAAGCTAAGGCACCCGCCCTGCTTGATGGCCCGCTGGCCCCGCGAACCAGCATCCATACACAACGTTAAGTAAACTGACAGGAGTTTTAGCAAGCATGGCAGATAAGAAGCAAGAACGCCCGGTAAGCACCAAGCAGGCCCGCCAGGCCCGTGCCAAGCGGCGTGAGCGCAAGAATGTACCGCGTGGCACGGCCCATATCCAGTCTAGCTTCAACAATACAATCGTCACCCTCGCTGACCCGAATGGTAACGTCCTGTCGTGGAGCAGCGCAGGGGCGAACAACTTCAAGGGTTCGCGCAAGTCCACCCCCTACGCCGCCCAGGTGACGGCGGAGAATGCGGTGCGCAAGGCTATGGAACACGGCTTGCGCCAGGTCGAGGTCTTCGTCAAGGGGCCAGGTAGTGGCCGCGAGTCGGCGATCCGCGCCTTGCAAGCCAGCGGCATCCAGGTGATCAGCATCACCGACGTGACCCCGATCCCGCACAACGGTTGCCGCCCACCCAAGCGTCGGCGCGTCTAATCCTGGGCGTGAGTGCGCTCGTTTTAGCTGATTAGCATCAATCAGGGGTGCAATGTCGCCCCTCGCAGTGTGATAACGGAGGACTATCTTTGGCAAGGTATATTGGGCCAGTTTGTAAACTGTGCCGTCGGGAGGGGATGAAGCTCCTCCTCAAGGGGGATCGCTGTCTAACCCCCAAGTGCGCCATTGAGCGGCGCAACAGCCCCCCAGGGCCTGTCAGCCAGAAGCGACCCCGCAAGTCGAGTGAGTTTGGCCTGCAATTGCGCGAGAAGCAGAAGGCCAAGCGCATCTACGGCGTGTTGGAGCGTCAGTTCCGCCGCCACTTTGACGCGGCCAACCGCATCCAGGGCGTGACGGGCGAAAACCTGCTTCGCATTCTGGAGATGCGCCTGGACAACGTGGTGTACCGCCTCGGCTTCGCTGACTCGCGGGCGCAGGCTCGCCAACTGGTGCGCCACGGCCACTTCGATGTCAATGGCACCAAGACCAACATCCCCTCCTTCATCGTCAAGCAGGCCGACAAGATCGTGCTGCGCGACAAGAGCCGCGAGTTGGACTACTTCAAGGCGGTCAGCCAGAGCCTCGGCAAGCATAGCACCGCCAGCTGGCTGTCGCTTGATGCCCGCAGCATGGAAGGCAACGTGATTAGCCAGCCGACCAAAGCCGATATTGACCTGACGATCAACGACCAACTGATCGTCGAGTTCTACAGCCGCTAGTGACACAAGTTCTGACAGCTAGTGGGTTCAAGGAGGTTGACCGCGTGGTAGAAAGTAAGTGGCCGAAGGTAGAAGTAATGGCGGTCGGCACCAACTACACCCGCTTTCGCTTTGCGCCGTTGGGGCCAGGTTACGGACAAACGCTGGGTAATTCGCTCCGCCGCATCCTGCTTTCCTCGCTGCCAGGCAGTGCTGTTACCCACATCCGCATCAACAACATCTACCACGAGTTTTCGTCGCTGCCCTCCGTCAAAGAGGATGTGACCGAGATCGTGCTGAACGTAAAGAAGATTCGGCTGCGTAGCTTCTCCGAGCGGGCGGTACAGGTACGCCTCAGCGTGAGTGAAGGCGGGGAGGTCAAGGCGGGTGACATCGAGACAAGCAGCCAGGTCGAGATCGTTAACCCCGAACTTGTTCTTGCCCACCTGGACGGTGACAATGGACACCTGGAGATGGAACTGACCGTCGAGCGGGGGCGTGGCTACTACTCGTCCGACGGGCGCGAAAATCCAACCATCGGCCTGATTCCAGTGGATGCGATCTTTTCGCCAGTCCCACGTGTCAACTACATGGTTGAGTTCGAGGCAGATGCAGACGACCCGCAGCAGCAGAACGAGAGCTTGCTGTTGGAAGTCTGGACTGACGGCACTATCGAACCGGCGGATGCACTTTCCCAGGCCGCGCAGGTGATGGTGCAGCATACCTCGTTGATTGCTAACTTCAAGCGTGGCCTGGGCGGTGAGCGCGAAATCGCGCATGGCATCATCGCCTCCATCCCCTCGCACGTGGCCGAGACCACGATTGAGCAGCTAAACCTGTCGGTGCGAACCTACAACTGCCTCAAGCGTAGCTCGATCACCAAAGTGGGCCAAATCTTGCAGATGGATCGCAAGGACTTGATGGCCGTCCGTAACTTCGGCGACAAGTCTTACGACGAACTGCGGCTGCGCCTGGCCGAACGCGGCTTCCTACCCCCCGACAGTGACCTGGCCGTTGACCTGGACAAGGCCCGCGCGGCCCAACAGGCCGAGGGCGCAAGCCTGACCGACGACCTGGACGAAGAAGAAAGCAAGTAGCCGATCCTCCCCGGTCTTCGGGTGAGGGCGACAAGGAGTTAGACCCTAATGGGCATGAAGCACAATCGCAAGGGACGCTATCTTGGCCGTACCGGGGCCGAGCGTCACGCCCTCTACCGCAACCTGCTGGTTTCAGCGGTAGAACACGAGCGGATTAAGACCACCGAGGCGAAGGCGAAGGAGATTCAGCCGATGTTGGAGAAGCTGATCACCACCGCCCGTGTGGATACTCCACACAACCGCGCTCAGATAATGTCCGCTTTGAACAACAAGCTGCTCACCGCCAAGCTGTTCGAATATATCGCCCCGCGCTTTATCAACCGCAACGGTGGCTACAGCCGCATCTACCAACTCGGCTACCGCCTGGGCGACCACGCGCACATCTGCCTGCTCGAAATCCTGGAGAGCTAACCACCACTCGCCCCTTCGCTAGCGGAATAGAAGCCTCCGCTTCTTGAGCGCAAGAGAGGGTATGATGCTAAAGCTGACCCTTGCCTACGACGGCACCGCCTTCTACGGTTCGCAGTACCAGAGCAAGCAGGGGCAGCAGCAGCGCACGGTGCAGGGCGAACTGGAAGGGGCGATCAGCCGCCTGGTCGGGCAAGCGATCCGTGTGACCCTGGCTGGCCGCACCGACAGCGGCGTACACGCTGAAGGTCAGGTAGCTGCCTTCCAACCTCCCACAGAGGGGACGGCAGCCCGCCTCAAACTGAATGACTGGCAGCGCGCCCTCAATGCCTACCTGCCGCCCGATCTTCGCATCTGGCAGGTGGCGGAAGCCGCAGACAGCTTCCATCCCCGCTTCGACGCGAAGCGGCGCACATACGAATATGCTATCTGGAATGGGCCTGCGCCCTCTCCGCTGCGACGGTTTTACAGCTACCACGTTGCTAGTCCGTTGGATGTGAACGCGATGGACGCAGCCGCTGCTAACCTCGTGGGCGAACACAACTTCGCCAGCTTCGCCGGTGACGGCTGGGGCAGCCGCAGCGGGCAAGAGGGTAGCCCCTCAACCGTCCGCCTGCTCTACGAGGCAACCTGCTTCGTGCGTGAGGTGGCGGTGACGGGCAGACTGGTGCTGGTTAGGCTGGCGGGTAACGCTTTCCTGCCACACATGGTTCGCAATATAGTTGGCACCCTCCTGCTAGTTGGCAGCGGTAGGCTAGACCTGGCAGGCTTCGCGGCTGTGCTAGCGGCCACGGAGCGCAAGGCCGCAGGGCCGACCGCCCCACCGCAGGGTCTCTGCCTGGTGCAGGTGGAGTATTAGTCCCCCGACCTCCCTGGGGAGCGGGTTATATCTGGTCGTGCTACCGCCGCTAGCGGAGCAAACACTGATGACAAAGGAAACTGTGAGCAATGAAGAGTATCAACGTCAAGACTTACCAGCCTAAGTTGAGCGAGATCGCCCACGCCTGGCACCTGGTTGATGCCGCTGGTATGACCCTGGGCCGCCTGAGCAGCGAGGTCGCTAACCTCATCCGTGGCAAGCACAAGCCAACCTTCGTTCCCCACCTCGATAGCGGTGACCACGTGGTAGTGATCAACGCCGAGCAGATCGTGGTCACTGGCGACCGTGCCAACCAAAAGATGTACCGCCGCCACTCCAACTACCCCGGCGGCTTCCGCGAGGTAGTTTACAAGGACTTGATGGCGACCCACCCGGAGCGGATCATCGAGAATGCAGTCAAGGGCATGGTGCCACGCAACCGCCTTGGCAACGCGCAGTTGGGCAAGCTGCACGTCTACGCTGGCCCCAGCCACCCGCACGGCGGCCAAACCCCCGTCCCCTATGTCTTCAACGAGCGGCAGCATGGCAACCGCCAGGCTGGTCAGAAGGAGAGCTAAGAGTTGACAACCCCTACCCAGAGCAGCCCGGCTGCCAGCAGCCGCTACTTCTACGGCACGGGCCGCCGCAAGTCGGCCATCGCCCGCGTGCGGATTACCCCCGGTGCTACCCAGTTCATCATTAATGGCAAGACGGCTGAGGACTACTTCGGCGGTCGTGGCATGAACCAGATCGTGATCAACGACCCCTTCCGCGTCACCAACATGGCTGGCCGCTTTGGTGTGTCGATCAAGGTTGTTGGCGGCGGGGTCAGCGGTCAGGCTGGAGCCGTACGGCACGGCATCGCCCGCGCCCTGCTCGTCTTCGATGCGGCCCTGCGCCCGACCCTCAAGCGGGCTGGCTATCTTACCCGCGACCCCCGCGTTAAGGAGCGCAAGCACGTTGGCTTGAAGAAGGCCAGGCGCGCTCCGCAGTACACCAAGCGTTGATTGCGGCCCCACGGGGCTGGCAGTAACCCTGGCGTACTACAAACAACGAAAAGCAACAAGGCTGGAGCGACTACCTGCGAGGGTGGCCGCTCCTTCTACATTTTCGCTGCTTCTTTGATTGACACTCCCCAATCACGCTGCTATAATGCCCCTACTGGCTGGCGACCGCCGCCAAGCCCCAACTGACGCAGCCCGAAAAGTGGGCCGCACTACCAAGCAGAGAGGAGTTCTTACCTTGACCACCCCTTTTGACGGTGCTAGTTTTGATTTCAAAGCCACCTTCGAGCAGTACAGCCAGGATGCTGGCTTCACCCTTGCCGAGGCCGACGAGCGCAAGGCCGTAATCACCTTCACTATGGACTCTGGGCGGCCCCAAACCCTGTTCATTATCCGCTATGATGAGACCCTGGAGTTCTCTGTGCCTAGCATGGCTGCCTTCGACAGCGAGGAAGAAATCCCCGGTGGCCTCTCTACTGTCTTGCTTCAGCGCAACGCCCGCCGCAAGATGGGCTTCTGGGCGGTTGAGGAGATTGGTGAGAAGCAGGTTTACTCTGTGATGCACAACCTGGAAATAGAAGACCTTGACCCTGACCAGTTCAGCCGCCTGACCCTCTCGCTGGTGCAGGAGTGCGACGACTTTGAGGGGATGCTGATCTCGGCCAATGGCCCCGACGAGGATGCCACCCCCGAAACGCCTAGCTCCAACGGCACAAACCCCGACAACACCAACATTAGCAAGCATGGCGGCGGCAAGCCCTGAGCCAGCCCAGCCCGGTCAAGCGGCCATCCCATGAGTAGGGGTGGCCGCTTTGCACTTCTGCTCGGAGCCGGGCCGCCAATGCCGAGGGCAGCTAGAACTATGTAGTTGTGCCACAAGTACCGCTCTGGCACTGGTACTTTCGTCCCTGGCTTGTGTTATAATAGAAGCATGGAAAAACCTTGTGCTGGGAGTAGGTTTGGTGGAGACAACAACAGGTACGCAACACCTTGAACAGGCCATGCTCAACGAGCAACTGGCGATGTGGCTCGCTTCGCGTGAGCCAGAGCGGGCGGCTAGCTGGGCGATCATCATGCTCTTTTACTCGGCTCTACACTACATAGATGCCTATCTGGAAGGGGTGCGTGCCGTCAGCAGCCCTAGCCATGAGGCCCAGGATGCTAATATCGCCGCTGACCCAGAGATGCAGAACCGCCAGGTAGTTGAACGCTTCCAGGTCTTGCGTCAGGCCAGCATCGAGGCGCGTTATCGGATGCGTTGCTTTACGGTAGACGAGTTCTATGACTATTGCAACGGCTACTTCTTGCCGATCAAGCACGCCGTCACCGAATTGCTAGACCCCAACAAAATCAGTAGCAGGCAGGATTAAGATGAGCGAAATGACAAAGAAACTGCGTGTCGGGCTGGTTGGTAGCGGCTTCGGCCTCAAGGTTCACCTGCCCGGCCTGCTGGCCCTTAGCGAGCAGATCGAGTTTGTGGGCGTGGCAACCTCCTCGCCAGAGAAGGCAGCGGCAATCACTGCCCAACATGGCGTGCCAGCCTTCGCCAGCTATGGCGATCTGTTGGCGGCGGGCGTTGACCTGCTGGACATCACCACGCCCCCCTTCCTCCACCGCGAGACGGTGCTGGCCGCCGTCGCAGCGGGGGCGCACGTCCTCTGCGAGAAGCCCTTTGCGCTCAACGTCGCCGAGGCCCGCGAGATGCAGGCAGCGGCGGCGGCGCATAATCTGACCACCGCGATCAACCACGAGTTCCGCTTCTTGCCCGCCCGCCACTACATGAAGCAACTGCTCGACGACGGCTACCTCGGCACTGTCTATGCTGTACAGCAGTCAGAGATGGGTGGCTGGCTGCATGACCCGGCCAAACGGCCCTGGGACTGGTGGATGGACGAGACGCAGGGGGGCGGCTTGCTCGGTGCAATCGGTAGCCACTACCTGGACACCATCCGCTGGTTCTTCGGCGAGGTAGACGAGGTTTGCGCGACGGTAGACACCTACACTGCCAGCCGCCCCTTGCGCGACCAGCCCAGCGAGCAGCGCAAGGTGACGAGCGACGATGCGGTGGCGATCCTCGGTCGGCTGGCGAATGGCGCAGAGTTGACCATGCACCTCAGCGGCATGAGCCTGGCTGGGCGGCGGCAGATCGAAGCGTTCGGCAGTGATGGCTCCCTCAGCCTGGACACCAGCCGTGACGAGGCGATCTACGGCGTGGAGCCGGGGCAAGCGGAGAAGTTGCGCCTGCTACGTATCCCTAACGACCTCAAGCTGGCACAGGTTGGTGAGCATCACCTGCAAGCCCCCTTCATGGAGTTGATCCGTCGCCTGGCCGCCGCGATCCGGGCTGGTGAAGCAGCAGCGGTGGATGTTGCTAGCTTTGCCGACGGCGTGGCCGTGCAGCAGCTACTTGACGCGGTGCGCCTGTCCAGCAAGGAGCGTCGCTGGGTCAAGGTCAACAGCCTGTTATTAGAGGAGAGCAATGGCCTACGACTTCGTAGCGATACACGTTCATCTTGGTCCAGGGGGAGCGCAGGCCGACCTGCTGGCGACCCTCAGCCGCCACCTGCAAGTGGGAGGCTACGAGCCGGTGGCCGAGGCCGACCTCAACCCCTACCGCCCCGCCCTCAATCTGGGGCAGGCCACCCGCAGCCTCTACCTGGGTCAACCAACCGCTGGCTGGCTGACTATTGTAGACGAAGACGGCTTCCGCCTGGATGAGGCGACCGCAGAGGGGCTGCTGGCCGCCCTCTCTGCGCACGGCCCTGCCATCCTGCTTTGGAGCATCGATCAGTATGTCTGGGGCTACACTATCGCCCAGGCCGGGGCGGTCATGGATCGTTATACCGAGGACTGGATCGAGCTTGAGGCGTATAGCCCCTATCTGCTGCACCGTCCCGACTTGACGGTAGAGCAGCAAGGGCCGCGCTATCGGGGCGACGTTGCGGCACTGGCAGGCTTCCTCGCTGCTGTGGCGGCGGCCCAGCCTGCTGTAGTGGCTGACCATGCTATCAACGGCTACAGAGCCTTCTTTCGGCGCACTTTGGACAACGAGAATGACTACATGGACGCGCTGATCAGCGGCGAAGGGGAGATTTACGCCGACTCGTGGGCGAGGCAGCTAGCGGCGAGCCTGGCTATCGCCGAGCCGACCGTCACCTACCTAGACCTGGTGCGCGCCGAGCAGAATGGCACGCTGGTTGGCTGGCAGCCGCTTACCCTGCGCCGTCCCGCCCAGCACCAGCCCGCCTACAGCGTCGGCCTCACCCTCTACTGCCGCCAGCCGCTCACCTACCGCCAGATGGTAGACACGATCCTGCTGCTCACCCAGAGCCTGCCAGCGGGGGGTAGCGGTTGGCACGAACTGGAGCTACTGGGGACGTACTACAAGGATGAGAGCGAGTTGATTGATGGGCTGTTGCACGAGGAGTTGACGGCGGGCGAGCGGCTCAACCTGCGCTACTATCCTGGCTGCAACCTGACGATCCAGCGGGCAAGCGATGAGGTGCCGCTGGACGTGGTGCTGGTTGAGTACCCCAGCATCTTCGACGACCAGTACACCGCGGATGTGTTGCAACGCGCCTTTGAGGTGCAGGCGTTGTTCGACTTTGTGCAGTCGCCGCACCTCAGCCAGCTTGCCAGCGACTTGTTTGCCGCGACCAAGGCGGCCTACGGCTACATCAGCGTCCTCGGTGGGGGGGCGGGCGGCGACGGCGGCGGTCGGGTGAACGTTCCCGGCGCGATCCTACGCGAAGCCAATGCCCAGACCAACTCGCAGCTACTAACCCGCGTCGGAGCGGCGGAGGCGGCCAGTTGGCGGGCGCGCTGGAGTAGCGCAGGCGACGTGGCGCGGGGGGTATACTGGGCCAACCTGATCGACCCGCAGCGGCAGGCCGAGGACTATCTGCAAGTGGTGATCGCTGCTGCCCCTGGCTTTCCAGTGCTGCACGCTAGCTGCCTCAACCTGCAACTGCCCGTCGCCCTGCGCGACTACGCCGAGGGTACGAGCGAGAGCCGTGCTGCCGTGGAACAGATGCGTCAGGCGATCATCCGCCTGCTAGAGGAGCAAGACGCTGGAAGATGAACTAGAACTAGAACTCGACCTTGAGGAAGACGGCCACCAACTAACCTTCGCTGTTGGAGCGGAGGATGCTGGTAGGCGGCTGGATGTCTACCTTGCCAGCTTGCCAGAGGCCGCGATCTCACGCTCCCTCGCCCAGAAGTTGATCGACGAGGGCAATGTGATCGTCGCTGGCAAGTTGGAGAAGGCTAGCTACAAGCTGCGCCCTGGCGACGAAATCAACCTCAGCCTACCAGCCGCCGAGGCTAGCGACTTGGTGGCCGAGCAGATTCCGCTCAACATCGTCTATGAAGATGCTGACGTGATTGTGGTGGACAAAGCGGCGGGCCTTGTCGTTCACCCCGCCCCCGGCCATGCCCGTGGCACCCTGGTCAACGCCCTGCTTGGCTACGACCCAGGGCTGACCATGAATGGCACAAACCGCCCTGGTATCGTTCACCGCCTGGACAAGGACACTAGCGGCTTGCTGGTTGTCGCCCGCAACGACCATGCGCGGGAGAGCCTGGTGGCCCAAATGCAGGCGCGCACCATGCACAAGGAGTACCTCGCGCTGGTGCAGGGGCGGTTGAAGCACGCGCAAGGGATCATTGACGGGCCGATTGGCCGCGACCCGCGTGAACGCAAGCGCATGGCGGTAGTCAACAGTGGCCGCGAGGCCCGCACTCACTATGAAACCATCGCCTACTATAGCCGCTACACCTATGTGCGCGTGCGGCTGGAGACAGGTCGCACCCACCAGATTCGCGTCCACTTCGCCCACCTCAACCACCCGGTTGTTGGCGATGCGATCTACGGCAACCAGGAGTGGCGCAAAGACCCCCCGGTTGCCAGCCTCAGCCGCCAGTTCCTCCATGCCCACAAGCTGGGCTTCAACCTACCCTCTGGCGACTACCGCGAGTTCGTCAGCCCTTTGCCACCCGCATTGCAGCAGGTGCTGGATCGTCTGGACGCTAACGGACAGCGCAGCTAAAGGTGCGGCCTGGCAACGTAGCTAAAGTGGGAGCAGGTAGCCTTGAGTTGGTATAATAGGTGTGGTTATTTCCCATTCTACTGTTGCATCCCTCCTGGAAAGGCTCCCCCTTGAAGCGAACCAATCTGCTGCTGATCGGCCTGCTCCTGCTCAGCCTGCTGGCCTTGCCGGGCGGTGGGCAAGCGCAGGCAGGTGGACGGTTCTATCGTGAGAGTGGTAAGACGCTGGCCGCTCAGTTCATCTCCTACTTTGACGCGCACGGCGGCTTGCCGATCCTCGGCCTCCCGCTCAGCGACGCGGCGAACGAGAACGGCCTGCTCACCCAGTACACGGAGCGGGCGCGGCTGGAGTACCACCCAGAGGCCAAACCGCCCTACGATGTGCAGCTTGGTCTGCTCGGTGTGGCCCTCACTGCCGGACGCGAGTTCGCCCGCCCCGCCAGTACGATCACCAACACGCAGGCCACTACCTACTTCGCCGAAAGCGGCCATACCTTGCGCGGCAAGTTCCGCGACTACTGGCAGGCGCACGGCGGTCTGGCCCAGTTCGGCTTCCCCCTCAGCGAGGAGTTTGTGGAGGTCAGTGCGGCGGATGGCAAGCCTTACAGCGTGCAATACTTTGAGCGCAATCGCTTCGAGTACCACCCAGAGAACAAACCGCCCTACGACGTGCTGCTTGGTCTGCTGGGCCGCGATCTGCTGCAAGAGCGGGTGACAGTAACGGAGGAGTTGCTGACCCTGCCCACCTACCAGTACCAGCAAGCCCTCTACGACCAGCCCGGCGACAGCATCGCCCCTTACCAGCGGCTGCACTTCGACCAGGTCGGCCCACCGCTGCCGCAGGGCTACAAGCTGCTCACCCTGGAGAACCGCTACCTCAAGGTTAGCGTGCTGCCAGAGCTTGGCGGGCGCGTCTACGGCTTGCTGTTCAAGTCCACCGGCCACCAGCAATTCTACCAGAATGCAGTGGTCAAACCCAGCAACTTTGGGCAGCGTGGCTGGTGGTTGGGCGTGGGTGGCATCGAATGGGCCTTGCCGACGGAGGAGCATGGCTACCTGGAGAACATTGCCTGGGATTATGCGGTGCAGACCACTGCCGACGGCTCGGCTAGCGTGCGGGTAACGACGACCGAGCGTACTAGCGGCCTGCGCCCAGCGATCACGATCAGCCTGCGCCCGCTGGAAGCCGCTCTGCGCCTGCACCTGGAACTCGCCAACCCTGGCCCCACCCCTGCCAGCTACCAGTTCTGGCTAAATGCGATGCTGGCCCCTGGTGGCAGCAATACCGTCTCACCGAACACTGAGTTCGCCCTGCCAATCAGCCTGGCCGTCACCCACAGCACCGCCGATAGCAGCCTGCCCCCCGCACACAGCCGCTTTAGCTGGCCCAACTACGACGGGCGCGACCTCAGCCGCTATGCCAACTGGCGTGACTACCTCGGCTTCTTCGCGGTGGAGACGACAGCGGATTGGGCTGCGGTCTACAACCACGACCGACAGGAGGGGGTGGTGCGCGTCTTCCCCCATCAGACCGCTCCCGGCCTCAAGCTGTTCGCCTTCGGCCCGCGCTTCGACCCCAAAATCTATACCGACGACGGTTCGCAGTACCTGGAGTTGTGGGGTGGGGTGCAGGCGACCTTCTGGGACAGCAATCGGCTGGCGGCGGGCGCGAAACTAGCCTGGGACGAAAGCTGGTATCCTCTACTTGGTACTGGTGCGCCGCGAGTTGCCACCGCCGCTGCTAGCCTTAATCTCACCCTGTTGGACGGCAATCGTCTGCGGATCGCCATTGCTGCCAGCCGCCCCAACCTTGGTGGCAGGCTGGTGCTACGTAACCTGACTACTGGCAGCACGCAGGAGGGCCGCGCCGATGTTGCTCCCGACAAGCCGCTAATCGCCGAAACTCCCGCCAGCCCTGGCTCCTACAGCCTAGACTACTATGCCGCTGACGGGTTGCTGCTGGCTAGCTGGCAGGGGGAGCTACGCTAGCCAGCAGCAACGAGAGGGGCCATGCAGCAATTTGCATGGCCCCTCTTGCTATCTACCAGCCTGGATTAGACTAGCCGCGCACAGTGGGGGTGTCCACCAGATGCTCGGCGATAAACCAAACTTGCAATTCGTTGGTGGGCAGCACTTCGCTCGCAAGGATGTCGTTGGTCGTGCTGTCACCACTTTCGTCGGTGCGCTCAATCGCAGCACGCCCTTCCCTGATGATGATCTCGTGGGCCTCAAGCAGGCGGGAGAGCATCACTGGCACTTCCTCGGCACCATTGGGGGGCCGCTCGATCTTGGTCAGTTCGGCAACGTGGCGAGGGTCGGCGACGGCGATGCCGCCCAGGCTCTGCACTCGCTCAGCCATCAGGTCAACCAACTTCAACTGCTCGTCTGCGTGCTTATCCAGCAGCAAATGCAGTTGGTAGAAGGTATGGCCGCGCATCAGCCAGTGGTGCTTCTTATAGAGGTTGTAGAGGATGATCGTGTCGGCCAAGACCTGGTTAAGCAGGTCACAGCTCTCCTGGCGAACATCGCGGTCGAGGGCAATCGGCAGGTCACGTAGGGTACCAAACTGCTGAACCTCAACCCCCTTGCGCTGGTGGATCAGCGGCTGGCTATCCATGCTGCTGTGGTCGTTGCCATTCTGGTGGGCCTTGTTGCCCTTCTTCTCTTTCTTGTCCTGGGTCTGCATCGGTTTCTCCTTTAGCTTGCCTGATATATAGGTAAGTGTGGTGGTTGCTCGGTAGTTACAGACAACAAAAAGCACACACTGTGCCACCAGCGTGTGCTTCTAGTTTAGTTTGGGGACAGCAGTGGCGGCCAGCCTTAGGGGGCGGGCGTACCGATGCGGCGGGCCAATTCGTCTAGAGTGCGCTTGAGTTCGGCCTGCGCTTGACCGTAAGTGGCAAAGTCGTTGGCGCGCAAGGCAGCCTGGCCGCGCTCGTACTGCTGCTGGGCGAGGCTGACTAGCTGCTGCGGGCTGAGGGTGGCGAGGTCGGTGCCGCCTGCGATGGTCGGTTGGGGGGCGGCAGTCGGCTGCGGGCCGGGGGTGCCATTCGCTGTTGGCGTGCCAATACCAACAACGGTGCCAGGCTGCTCAATCGCGCTACCCTGACCGCTGAGTAGCTTGTTGATCGCCTCGTCGAAGGTGCTAGCGATAGTCACCCGGTTCGTGCTGGCGACGATCACATACTTCAGTTCGGGTTGCGGGTTCTGCTCGGCGGTGACGTAGAGCGGCTGCACGTAGAGGATCGACTGGCCGATGGGCAGGACGAGCAGGTTGCCCAACTCTACGTTCGAGCCACGTTGCCCCAGGAGGGTGCGTAGCTGAGAGATGCTGGGGTCCTGGTTTGCGCGGGCGACCACCTGTTGGGGGCCGCTCACCTGGTTGCCAGCCGGGAAGCGGATCACTACGATCTTGCCGTAGTCTGCCCCGTCGCTCTTAGCCGCCATCCACGCCGTCATGTTGGGCTTGCCAGCGGGGGTGAAGGGCAGTAGCAGCAGGAAGGACTCGCTCTCGTCACCACGTAGCTTCATGATGTTGTAGTAAGGCTCCATGCCACCGGCATTGGCGTTGCGGTTGCGGTTGGGCGTACCGTCAGTGGCGACAGTCCAGGGGTCTTGCCGCCGCAGGAAGTCCTGTGGCTCGGTCATGTGGTAGAGTTCGAGCGTCTGTGCTTGCACATTAAAGAGCAACTCTGGGTAGCGCACGTGGGCTACCAGGTTCGCAGGCATCGCGGAGCGCGGCTTGAACAGGTCGGGGAATATCTTGCTGTAGGTCTTGAGGATCGGCTCGTTCTCGTCGAAGGCGTAGAAGGCCATCTTGCCGCTGTAGGCATCGATCACCACCTTCACCGAGTTGCGAATGTAGTTGAAGCCGCCAATGGTGCCGGTGTACACCGTTGCGTTGGGGTAGCGGTCGCTGATCGTGTAAGCGTCGCGTATCCAATACAGCTTGCCCTCGGCGATCACCAGGTAGGGATCGTCGTCGTAGAGCAGGAAAGGAGCGACCAGGTTGGTCATCTGCTGCACATCGCGGTTGTAGAGGATGCGGCTATCGTCCTTAAACGCATCACTGAGCAGGATATTGCCGTCGCCAAAGTGGTAGGCGTAAAGCAACTTCTTCCAATAGGAGTCGAGGGCCACCCCACCGCTGCCTTCATAGCCTCCGCCCAGGGTGTTGGTTGCTGTGGTCGTGCTGCTGAGGCTGCCAGTATTGCTGATCACCCCTTCGTTGCCCTGGAACTCGGTGGCCGTCGTCCTGACGAACACATAGTCGTCGGTTTGCAGGCCGTAGTAGATTTCGGGGCGGCTGAGGTTGAGGTTGGGGTAGCTGCTGACGGGGGGGATGTCGCGCACGAACAAGCGCGGTGAGCCTTCACCCACTGACTCATTGACGGGGCTGAGGGCTACACCCAGGCCGTGGGTGTATTGCAGGTGGCGATTCGGCCAGTTGAGGCCGTTCACCTTGTTCTGATCCAGTTCGCGGGCGGCTAGCATCACCTGGCGGTAGTCGCTGCCGAGGGTGTAGCGGTCAATCGTCACTTCGCTAAAGTTGAAGTAGGTGCTAATCGCCTGCAACTGCTGGTAAGACTGCTCAAGCTGTCGGTAATCCCAGAGGCGTACGTTCTTGACTGTTTGCGGGCTGGAGGCGAGGTCGGCGCGGGTCAGTTCTGCGGTTGGCCCCGGTCGTTCTTCGATGCTGTCGAGGTTGAAAGCGGTGCGGGTGGCCTTGATGTTGTTGTCAACATACTTGCTCTCTTTATCGAACAGGTTGGGGTTGACCTGGAATTGCTGTACAAAGGTGGGGTAGACCCCGCCGACCAGGATCGCCACCAGCAGCCACGCGCCGAGGGCGTAGAGCGGCAAGCGATAGTTGCGCGAACGGATGGTCAGCAGAAGGGTTAGGGCAGCGAGGATCACGACCACCAGCAGTATCCAACTGGCGATGATGCGGGCGTTCTCATCGGTATAGCCAACCCCAGCGAACGCGTTGCTGCCTTCGCGCTGATTAAACAGCAGCTTGTAGCGGTCAAGGAAGTAGCCGAAGGCGAAGGTGAGCAGCCAGAGTGCGCCGAGGATGGTCAGGTGGGGGCGGGCTGCCGCTGGCAGGTCGATCTGCGGCAAGCCAAGCTGGTTGAGCATCGTCTCTGGCGACCCATCCTCGGCCAGGCGGCGGGCGGCGGGGCGGGTTACAGTCGGCATTGTCAGGCGGCTGCCAACTGCATAGACGGCAATCACCGCCACGCCAGTAAACAGGATCAGGCTGCTGATCCAGCCGCGCAGGTCGTCCAGGAAGGGCAGGGTGAAGACGTAGAAGCCAACATCCTGCTGGAATATTCGGTCGGGGCTGCCACCAAAGGGCGTGGCGTTGAGGAAGCGTAGCACCGTCACCCACTCGCCCCCAGCAGCGAGACCGAAGAAGATAGCCAGTATCAGGGTGGCCACCCAAATTAGCTGGCGGATCGACCCTGCACTGAGGGTCGCCTGTTGGCCCTCGAATATCTGCCCTGGCGTGCTATTGCGCCGCGCCAACTGGAGGTTGACGGCCAGGAAGATCGCAGCCAGTATGGTACCCGCGATGCCCACCAGCCATTGAGTGGTGAAGCGGGTAATGTAGACCGAACTAAGCGATTGGCTGTCGAACCACAACCAGTCTGCTGCGATATTAAAGATCAGGGGCAGGCCAAACACTAGCACTGCCACAACGACAGCAATCGGCACCCATATCCTGGCTCGCATAGAAGTTCCCTCGTTTCAACATATCGTGTAATCGCCACTTTTGTCTGCTACCATTGTACAGCAAGCGTCAAGCCTGACACAAGCCGGAGCCAGCCGCGAGCTGGCTCCGCAAGGCGGTTGTTTAGAGTGCGTGTGGCTGCATCCCTACGCCGATTATCAACGTAGGATGCCTGCCTTCATCTCTGACCTAGATATGTTATAATCGCAGTGAGACGAGTGGTGAAGGATGGCAGACGTGACAAAAACGAGCGCGCTGATCGGGCTAGTTTGTACAGCCTGTGGCAGCCAGTATGCTGCCGACCAGATGCATGGCTCCTGCCCCAACTGCGGCAAGGTGCTGTTCTGCCAGTACGACCTGGATAGCCTACGGGAGCAGTTGACAGTGGCTGAGCTTGCCCGCCGCCCACGCGGTGTCTGGCGTTGGTACGAGTTGCTACCCCTGGCTGACGAGCGCGATATCGTTACCCTCGGCGAAGGGGACACCTCCCTGCTTGCTTGCGACCGCCTCAGCCGCCAATTGGGGGTGGGTCAGTTGCGGATCAAGGACGAGGGCTGCAATCCAACTGGCAGTTCGCGGGCGCGCGGGGTGGCGGTGGCCGTCTCTGTAGCCCGCCAGTATGGCATAGCCGCTGTCTCGATCCCTTCACTGGGCAACAGTGCCGACGCGGTAGCCGCCTACGCTGCTCGCGCTGGGCTGGAGAGCTACGTCTTTGTCCCCGATGTAGCGAGCATTACCCACCTCGCCACCACGGTTGCCGCTGGTGCCTACACCTACAGGATCAAAGCGAAAGAGTTGGAGAACAACCAGCAGGTGCGCGCCCACAGCAAGCGGTTCGGCTGGTTCGACCTCAGCCACCTGCGCGAACCATATCGGCTTGAGGGCGAAAAGACGCTGGGCTACGAATTGGCCGAGGCCTACAACTGGCAACTACCCGACGCGTTGATCTACCCACTGACCAGCGTAATTGGCCTGGCCGCGATCTGGAAGGGCTGGGCTGAGTTGGAGGCTTTGGGCTGGATTAGTAGCTATCGCCCTCGCGTCTTTGGTATACAGGCGGTAGGTTGCGCCCCGCTCAGCCGTGCCTTTGAAAGCGGGGGCGAAAGTAGCGAACCCTGGGCAGAGCGGGAAATGGAGACGATCTACAACTGCTTGCACTCTACCAACCCAGTGGGTAGCTATCTTGCCTTGCGCCTGGTGCGTGAGAGTGGCGGCCAGATCATTACCGTTGGTGACGAGGAGATTGCCACCTCCCAACTCGATCTCGCCCGCTGCGAAGGGATTTTCGCTTCGCCGAAGGGGGCAATGGCCCTGGCTGGATTGAAGCGGCTGGTTAGTGATGGGCTGATCGACGGCGAAGCCAGCGTCGTCCTGGTCAACCCGGCTAGCGGCCTCAAGGAGCCACAAGTGATCAGCCTCAGCGATCTTCCCCCCACCCTCAGCCAGTAGCCACTCAAGTGCTGTGGTGGATGATATGGATGTGCAAGGTGGTCGGATCAGCCACGATCAGCCCCTCATAGCCGCCCACGCACGTCCCCTTGTAGTGGTTAAGCACCGATTTGGTAACGGCTGGCATACTGCCATAGGGCTGGCAGGCACCGATGAAGGTTCCCTCGCTACCATCAGCAGGGCGCAATTGCTCTACATACCGCTGAAAGTCAGAGGCAGGCAGGGCAAAATCTGCCTCAAAGTACCAGTCGGTGAATTGGTGATAGCTGAGTTTGATTGCCCCCGCACTGGCTGGTACTGGCTGCGGCGAGTAGTCGTTCAACCACTTGAGTTGCTGCGCCGGGGTTTAGCTGCCCCTCGTCCAGGCTGGTGCCAGCCAGCAGGTTGAAGCCCACCCAGGTCATCAGCCCCAGCACCAGGAGGCACCCGCCTGCCAGCAACCCAATGATGAGCAAGAGAGGACGACGGCTGCTGCGACTATGGCTCTTGAGCATGGCGATCTCCCAGCGTGTGTAGTTTTGCTTGTTCGCCATACAGTACGTCAGCATAGGCCGTTTTGTTGCAGCGTCAAAAGGTCAAGCAGGAACTTCTTCCCCCTACATCTCCTCCAAAGCGCGGGCCACCGCCTGCTCCAGCGTCCAGGAGGCACCCTCCGCCACGGCTGCTGCCACTTCATTGCTGTTCAGTCTAGCCAGGGCTGCTGCCAGTTGTCGGTCGTGTTTCTCGCGCTCTGTGGGCGAAAAGGGGGTGCCGAGGCTATCGTGCAGCGCACTGATAGCGACCAGCAGAGGTAGGGTCAATCGTGCCTGCCCAAGATAAAGAAAGAGGTCAGCATAAGCGTCCAACCCGGTGAGGCTGCCGATTGTGTCGCCGAGGCTACTTTGCAGGGCCAGGCTCTCGCGGATCAGGCGGTGGGCGGTAAGTGCGTCCCCCTGCTGTAGGGCGATCAGCCCGATGTAGCCCAACACCGTCGCGATGCCACCCTCGTTGCCCAACTCGCGCTCCAGGGCCAGGCTCTCCTGCAACAGTGGGCTGGCGGCGGCGTAGTCGGCCAACTGATAGGCGACGATACCGAGATTGCCGAGAGCGATGGCCGTACCTGCCTTGTTGCCCACCTGCCGCTCGATTGTCAGGCTCTCGCTGAACAGGCGGTGGGCAGTGGCTAGATCCCCCTCATCAAGGGCGATGCTGCCTAGATTATTGAGCGTGGCAGAGATGCCCACCCGGTCGCCCTGCTCGCGTTGCAGAGCGAGAGCCAACTGGTAGTGTATGCGCGCCTGCTCGTAGTTGCTCTGGGCAAAGGCAAGCCCACCCGCTCCGTTCAAGGCTTTGGCCCGCAGAGAGGAGCCAGCGGTCGTCTTCTGGGCCAGAGCCGCTTCCAGCCAGGCACGCCCTTCGCTGAAGTGACCGCGCGTAAACCAGAACCGCCAGAGAGCAACCGCCAGCCGCAGGGCCAGGGTTGTGTCTGTCCCTGGTTGCAGGGCATGGGTGAGGGCGGCTCTCATGTTGTCATGCTCCTCCTCCAGCCGAACCAGCCAGTCACGCTGCTCTGCGCCGAGCAGTCCCAGGTCAGCGGTCTCGGCCAGGCGCAGGTAGTATTCAGCATGGCGGTTGGCAGTTGCCGCCTGCTCGCCCACCTCGACCAGCTTTTCTGCTGCATACTCGCGGATCGTCTGCAACATAGCAAAGCGCACCTCACCCACCGCCGTCTCGCCCCGCTGCAACATACTCTGGTCAGCCAGGGCTTCCAAGCCCGCGCCGTCAGCGGCTACTGACTGGCAAACCTGCTCAGCAGCCTCGACCGTGCAGCCGTCCGCGAAGACGCTGAAGCGGGCAAAGAGCAGTCGTTCGCTCTCGGCCAGCAGGTCGTAGCTCCACTCAATTGCCCCGCGCAAGCTGCGCTGGCGTTCGGGCCGGTCGTGCATCCCTTGCGCGGTGAAGGACAGGCTGCTGAGGCGGATCAGCATCATCTGCGGCGGGTACAGCTTGCTACGGGCAGCCGCCAGTTCGATAGCCAGCGGTAGGCCGTCCAGCTTGCGGCAGATCGCCACCACCGCCTCCGCATTCTTGGTCGTCAACTGGAAGCCAGCCTTGACCGCCTGCGCCCGCTCTACAAACAGGGCGACGGCGGGGTAGTAGAGCAACTCGTCTAGCGGCGGCAGTTGTGGGCCGGGAGGTAGGCCCAGGGGCAGCACCGCGAATTCGTGTTCGGCATAGAGGTGCAAGGAAGTGCGGCTGCTGACCAGTATCTTGAGTTGGGGGGCAGCACTGAGCAAGTCAGTGAGCAGTTCTGCACCCTCTACTACCTGCTCGAAGTTGTCCAGCACCAACAGCATCTGCTTGTCGCGCAGGCGCGTCCTGAGGCTGGCGGCTAGGCTCTCGCCTGTCTCCCCTATCTCCAACGTCGCTGCGATCTCCGCCTCGATCAACCCTGATTCGGTGAGGCGGTCGAGCGGGACGAAGAACACCCCGCCGTTAAACTCGGTTAGCATCTCGGCGGCCACCTGGGTGCTGAGGCGTGTCTTGCCGCTACCGCCCGGCCCGGTGAGGGTGAGCAGCCGTACCCCAGGCTGGCGCAGGCGGTCACAGATCGCTATTACTTCGCGCTTGCGGCCTACCAGTGAGGTAGAGTGGGCGGGCAGGTTGGTGGGGTGCGCGTCTAGCGTCCGCAGCGGCGGAAACCCGCTCGGTAGGTCTGGGACAAGTAGCTGGAAGATTTGCTCCGGTTGGGTCACATCCAGCAGCCGCCGTTCGCCCATATCGTAGAGTTGACCGCCGTCTGGCAGCCTCCCCCGCACCAAATCAGCGGCGGTAGCCGAAAGCAGTATCTGGCCGCCATGCCCAGCGTAGAGGAAGCGTTCGACCCGGTTGAGGATCGGGGCCGGGTAGTCGCCGCTGGTTGGGAAGGCAGTGGTGGTGTAGAGGGCCAGCCGCACCCGCAGTGGGCCAGTTTCGCCCCAGGCCTCAGTGTACAGGCCCAACTGGATCGCCAGGGCCGCAGCAAGCGCGGCATTTGGGTCGCTGAAGGCAGCGCAGAAAGCATCACCAATCGTCTTGAAGATCGCGCCCTGGGGTTCAACCGCCTGTCGGATGATCGCGTCGTGGCGGGCAAGGGCAGAGCGCATCGCGAGCGGGTGCCGCTCCCACAAGCGGGTGCTACCCTCGATGTCGGTAAAGAGGAAGGTTACGACTCCACCTGGTAGTTCTGCCATCACAGCAACCTCCTGCCAAATCTCTGCTGTAGTATAGCACAAACTGCGGATTGTGCCTTGCCTTTCGCTTAGTAGCGCACCCGCCAGTCCCCTTCGCGGCGGGTAAAGTGTGCCTCGTCCAGAGACTCCAGGATCGCCAGGGCGTACTTGCGGCTGGCTCCGTAGAGGTCACGCAGGCTGGCGACGCTGACCTTCTCGCCCGCGTCGATCAGGGCTAGCACGCGGCTGCTAGCGGCCTCATGCGCCGCCCGCGCGAAGAACACCCCCCCTGCCTTCACCACTTCGCCGCGCTCCAGCAAGGCGGTCAACACATCGCCCTCCCCCTCAAGGCCCAGTTCGGCAGGGGTGGGTGGGGCATAGGGATTGGCTTGCAGGGCGGTCAGGTAGCGGTCAGCCTGCTGCTGCTGGGCGGGGCTGAGGGTGATCACAAAGTCGGGCAGGTGGTAGTTGCCACCGAGTCGCCCTGCTTGCTCAAGGGCAGAGGGAACGATGATCTTGGCTTCGGCGGCAGCAGCCAATACCGCAGCAAACGGCTTGCTGTCCAGCCCCAGCTTGCCGCGCAACTCCTCCTTGCCGATGCCAGCCCGCAACGGGTGTTGCTGGTGGAACAGGGCGACCACTTCGCGCAGGCGGTGGCTGAGGTCAGCCCATGCGCCGCTGCCGATCAGGTAGCCAGCCAGCTTGCGAGCGCGGCCCTCGCCCAGCAGTTGCGCC
>Ga0123336_10001079_pt1 | contig 25612 bp, 16 predicted proteins | sample SSSSmetaG_FD_96466 | JGI IMG/M metagenome (GOLD analysis project Ga0123336, IMG submission 96466) | Glacier valley bacterial and archeal communities from Borup Fiord, Nunavut, Canada, to study Microbial Dark Matter (Phase II) - ​SSSS metaG | ecosystem: Environmental > Aquatic > Freshwater > Ice...
CTGGAAGGCGTGCGCAAGGGCATTGAGGACGGCGGCAATAAGTCGGGCGTGCCCACGGTGAACGGCGCGATTGTGTTCGACGACCGGTACGCCGGCAAGCCGCTGGTGTACTGCGGCACCGGCGCGGTGATGCCCATGCAATTCGCCGGGCTCGACTCGTGGGAAAAGAAGATTGACGCCGGTGACCGCATCGTCATGGCCGGCGGCCGCGTGGGCAAGGACGGCATCCACGGCGCCACGTTTTCGAGCATCGAGCTGGACGAAACTGCCCCCGCTACGGCCGTGCAAATCGGTTCGCCCATCACCCAAAAGCTGGCCATGGATTTCCTGCTGCTGGCAGCCCGCCGCGGCCTGCTCAAGTGCAGCACCGACAACGGCGCGGGCGGCCTCTCGTCGTCGGTGGGCGAGCTGGCGGGCATTTCGGGCGGCGCGGTGGTGGAGCTGGAAAAGGTGCCGCTGAAGTACCCCGGCCTGCGGCCCTGGGAGATTTTCGTGAGCGAATCGCAGGAGCGGTTTACGCTGGTGGTGGAGCCGGGCAAAATGGCCAAGCTGCTGGACCTGGGCCAGGAAATGGAAGTGGAGCTGACCGATATCGGCCACTTCACCTCGAATGGTTTTTTGGACGTGCGCTTCGATGGTGCGCCGGTAGCGCGGCTGAGCATGCACTTCCTTCACGAAGGCGTGCCGCGCAAAATCCTGGAAGCGGAATGGACCAAACCCGCCGCCGCCGAGCCAGCCGTGCCCACGCAAACCGACTACACCGAGACGCTGACGCAACTGCTGGGCTCGCTCAACATCTGCTCGCGCGAGTCGGTCATTCGTCAGTACGACCACGAGGTGAAGGGCCGCACGATTGTGAAGCCGCTGATGGGCGCAACCGGCCAGGCCCCGCAGGACGCGGCCGTGGTGCGCTTCAATTTCGAGACTTGGGAAGGCGTGGCCGTGAGCAACGGCATCCTGCCGCGCTACGGCGATTTGGACGCCTACCACATGTCGGCCGGCGCGTTCGACGAGGCGGTGCGCCAGATTATTGCGGTGGGCGGGAAGCTGCCGAACCTGACGCCGGGCGACGGGATTTTCTGGTCGGTGAACGACAATTTCTGCGTGCCCGATTCGGTGTACGACCCCGCAACGAACCCCGACGGCAAGCAGAAGCTGGCCAAGCTGGTGCGCATGTGCGAGGCGCTGCGTGACGCCACGGCCGCCTACTGCATCCCGCTCACCAGCGGCAAGGACTCGATGAAAAACGACTTCAAGGCCGACGGCGTGAAGATTTCGGTGCCGCCCACGGTGCTCTATTCGATGACGGCCAAAATGGAGGACGTGCGCCGCGCCGTGACCTCCGACTTCAAGCAGGCCGACGACGTGGTGTACCTCCTCGGCGAAACCCACGACGAGCTGGGCGGCTCCGAGTTCTACGCCCTGCACGGCCAGCTCGGTGCCAATGTGCCTAGGGTTGATTTTGAAAAAGCCAAAGCGTTGTACACCTTAATTGGCCAAGCCAACGACCACGGCCTGATTCAGTCCTGCCACGACCTGAGCGACGGCGGCCTCGCCGTGGCGCTGGCCGAAACCACGTTTGGCTACGGCTACGGGGCCGACGTGGAGCTGCCCGCCGACGGCCTGCCGCTGGCCACGCAACTGTTTTCGGAGTCGCACTCCCGCTTCCTGGCCACGGTGGCGCCCGAAGATGTGGCGGCGTTCGAGCAGCTGCTCGGCAGCCGCGCCACCCGCCTCGGCCGCGTGACCCTGGACGGCCAACTGACCGTGCGCCGCGCCGGCCGCGCCATTATCTCGGCCAACACGGCCACCCTGCGCGCCGCCTGGACCAACGGGCCCGTCAATCGCCTGCTGGGCGTTTCCTCAACCGCTCTTTCGCACTAACGCCATGGTTCACGCACTTATTCTGACAGGCTTTGGCATCAACTGCGAAGAGGAATTCGCGGCGGCCTACCGCCTGGCTGGGGCCGAAGCCACCGTCGTGCACCTCAACCAGGTGCTGCACGGGCAGGTAAGCATCCACGATTTTGACGTTTTGAACTTCCCTGGCGGCTTTTCCTTTGGCGATGACCTGGGCTCGGGCGTGGTGCTGGCCAACAAGCTGCGCTACCGCCAGAACGGCCCCGCCGGCCGCACCCTGCTCGACGACATTAAGCAGTTTGTGGCCGCTGGCAAGTTCGTGTTTGGCATCTGCAACGGTTTCCAGGTGCTGGTGAAGCTGGGCCTGCTGCCCAACCTGGGCGGGCACGTGACGCCCGAAGTCACGCTGACCCACAACGCCAGCGGCCGCTACGAAGACCGGTGGGTGACGCTGCGCGTGAACCCCGCGGCCAACACCCCTTTTCTGAAAGGCATGGACACGCTGGAAGTGCCCGTGCGCCACGGCGAGGGCCGGCTGGTGATTCCGGATGCCGCCACCCAGGCCGCCATTGAGGCAGCGGGCCTGAACTGCCTGACCTACGCTGACTTCGACGGCGGCGCCACCGACGTGTACCCCTTCAACCCCAACGGCGCGGCCCTGAACTGCGCCGGCCTCACCGACCCCACGGGCCAGATTTTTGGCCTCATGCCGCACCCCGAGGCGTTTCTCACCGCCTACAACCATCCCGACTGGGCCCGCCGCCGCCGCGCTGGCCACACCGCCGAGGAAGGGCAGGGGCTGCGCATTTTTAAGAACATCGTCGACCACATCACCCAACTGCACACCGCGGCTGCGGCTGCCCCAAAGTTTGCCATCCAAAATTAGTTTTCTTTTTTGCTGATGAACACGCTCACCCATTTCGCCTCCCCCCAACTCCCGCTCCTTCACCGTGGCAAAGTCCGCGACAGCCTGCGGGCGCCCTCCGGCGACCGGCTCATCATCGTCACCGACCGCCTCTCGGCCTTCGATTCGGTGCTGGAAACGGCCATTTCGCACAAAGGCGCGGTGCTGAACGGCCTGGCCAACTTCTGGTTCGACAAGACGCAGCACATCATCCCCAACCACGTCATCAAGCTGGTGGACGCCAACGCCATGCTGGTGAAAGAAGCCGAGCCGATTAAGGTGGAAATGATTGTGCGCCAGTACCTCACCGGCTCGATGTGGCGCGGCTACCAGGCCGGGCAGCGCACGTTCTCGGGTGTGACGGTGCCCGACGGGCTGACCAAGAATCAGCCCTTCCCGCAGGCCATTGTCACGCCCACCACCAAGGAAGAATCGGACCGCGAAATCACGCCCGACAACCTGGTGAGCGAGGGCTGGGTGAGCAAGGAATTGTACGACCAGATGGCCGTGAAAGCCTTGATGCTGTTTGCCGTGGGCGCGCGGCTGCTGGCCGAGAAGGGCATTATCCTGGTCGATACCAAGTACGAGTTTGGGCTGCTCGACGGCAAGCTCATTCTTATAGACGAGATGCACACGCCGGATTCTTCCCGGTTCTGGGCCGCCGAGGACTACGCCAAGAACCCCGAAACGGCCGAGCAGATGGACAAGGAATACGTCCGCCAGTGGCTCATGGCCAACAAAAAAGACGGTCAGTACCCGCGCGCCCTCACCCCGGAAGTGGCCCAGGAAGCCAGCCGCCGCTACCTCGACATCTACGAGCGCATCGTGGGCGAGGCCCTGCCCACCGCCGAGCCCGAAACCGCCGACGCGCCCGGCTCCGGCCGCCACGACGCCCGCGCCCGCCTGCTGGCCAACCTGGTGCAGGCCGGCCTGTTAAAAGATGCCTGGGTGAACATCGTGATGGGCTCGCCGGCCGACAAGGAGCACTGCGAGAAAATTCGTCAGCAATTTGAAGGTTACGACGTGTTCACGCAGCTGCGCGTGACGTCGGCCCACAAAAACGGGGAAGCCATCGCCGGCATGGCCGAAATCTGGAACAACAGCATCGAGCCCGGCGTCATCATCGCCGTGGCCGGCCTGAGCAACGGCCTCGGCGGCGCGCTGGCGGCCAACGTGAACGTGCCCGTTATTTCGTGCCCGCCCTACAAGGACTACGCCGAGCTGGCCATGAACCTGAACTCGTCGGTTATCATGCCCAGCGGCATCCCCAACCTGACGGTGGTGCGCCCCGACAACGCCGCCCAGGCCGCCCTGCGCGCCCTCAACATTCCGCGTTTGCGCGAGCGGCTGAGCAAAGACATCCTCGCTACCAAAGCCAAGCTGAGAGCGGCCGACGAGGAGTTTAAAACGCTGTAGAGACGCGTATTCGCGTCTCGTCGTTGAACGACGCTTGGTCAACTTGTTCAACGGTGCTGTTCAATGACGAGACGCGAATACGCGTCTCTACACCAATCCGTCAAGTGAATAACTCCCCTATACTTCTCCTCCTCGGCTCTGGCGCCCGCGAGCACGCCCTGGCCGAAAAGCTGGCCCGCGACGGGGCCACGGTGCACGTGCTGCCCGGCAACGCCGGCATCCCGAACAGCCACCCCGGCGTGAATCCGCTGGATTTTGAGGCTGTGAAAGCCTTTGCCGACGCCCACGGGGCCCGGCTGATTGTGGTGGGCCCCGAGGCCCCGCTGGCGGCCGGCATTGCCGATTTTTTCGCGGGTTCCGACATCAAAGTGTTTGGCCCGACCCGCGCCGCGGCCCGGCTGGAAAGCTCCAAGGTGTGGAGCAAGGAATTTATGCGCCGCCACGGCGTGGCCACGGCCCAGGCCTGGCCGTTTCGGAGCGACAACATTGCCGCGGCCCGCGCCAAGGCGGCCGAGCTGGGCGGACACGTGGTGGTGAAGTACGATGGCCTGGCCGCTGGCAAGGGCGTGTACGTGTGCTCGTCGTTGGAAGAAGCCGAAGCGGCTTTCGACGACCTGCAAAGCAGCTATAGCGGCTGGTTTTCGTTCCTGCTCGAAGAAAAGCTGATTGGCCCCGAAATCAGCATCATCGGCCTGACCGATGGCCGCGAAATCAAGCTGCTGGCCACCTCGCAGGACCACAAGCAGCTGCTGGCCGGCGACCGTGGTCCCAACACCGGCGGCATGGGGGCCTACTGCCCCGTGCCCTTCGCCGACGACAACGTGCTGGCCGCCATCCGGCGCGACATCATCGACCCCACGCTGCGCGGGCTGCAAAACGAGCAGTTCGCGTTTCACGGCTTCCTCTACTTTGGCATCATGCTCACGCCTGGCGGCCCCAAGCTGCTGGAATACAACGTGCGCCTCGGCGACCCCGAAGCCGAAGTGCTGCTGCCGGCGCTGGACAGCAGCTTGCTGGCGCTGATGGAAGCCACCCTCAACGGCACCCTGGCCCGGCAAACCGTGACGCCGCGCCCCGGCGCGTTTGTGGGCGTGGTGCTGGCCTCGGGCGGCTACCCGGCCCCGACGTTTCCCACCGGCTTCCCCATCACGGGCCTGGAAAGCCTGCCGGCCCACACCCGCGCCTACCACGGCGCCACCCGCCGCAACCACGCGGGCCAGCTCGTGACCAACGGCGGGCGCGTCCTCGTTCTCGCCGCGCACGGCCCCGATTTGGAAACCGCAATTGCCCGCGCCTACGAGGCCTGCGCCTACGTCACCTTCCACGATGCCTACTTTCGAACGGACATTGCCCAGCGCCCCGCGCCGGTCTTCGCCAGCGCCGTTGTAAATTGAAGCCAGAAGCGCAACGAAAACCGATGAAGCTCCTCCCTTCCTTCGAGCAATTCCGCTTGGCTTCCCTTTCCGCAGGGAATGCGACCAGGCATTCTTCGGGGCCGGGGGTAAGGTTGGCGCGCCTGGCCGTCCTGCTTTCGGGCCGGGGCTCTAACATGCTGGCGCTGGTGGAAGCCACCCAAAGCGGCGTCCTGAAAGACCGGGCCGAAGTGGCCGTCGTCTTCAGCAACCGGCCCGACGCGCCGGGCCTTGAAGCCGCTGCGGCCCTGGGCTGCGCCACGGCCGGGCTGCCCAGCCAGGGCCGTAAGCGCGAAGCATTTGATGCCGAAGCCGCTCAGTTGCTGCAGCAGTACCGGCCCGATTTGGTGGTGCTGGCGGGCTACATGCGCATTCTGTCGCCGGCGTTTATTCAGCCGTTTGCGGGGCGCATCGTCAACATTCACCCCGCCGACACGCACCAGCACCAGGGCCTGCACGCCTACGAATGGGCGTTTGATAACCGGCTGCCCGAAACCAAAATCACCGTGCACCTGGTTGACGAGGGCCTCGATACGGGGCCCGTCCTGGCCCAGCAAACCGTGGATTTGCGCGGGGCAGCTACGCTGGCAGAAGTCGAGCGGCGTGGCCTGGCCGCGGAGCACGAGCTGTACGCACGGGCACTGGCAGAACTGATTCAACAACGAGAAATAACATGAACGTCCTGCTCATCTGGCGTCCGCGCAGCCGAAGCATCGCTACTGCGCAAGTAGTTCAAACCGTTGCAACGAAGCAGGCGAGACGCTTCGGCAAGCGGACGCCAGATGAGCAGAACGTTCGGTTAACACATAATAAATACCCCATCCCATGTGCGGAATAGTAGGTTTTCATGGCCCCGATAACGTGGTGGCCGACATGATTGTGGGGCTCACCGCGCTGCAGCACCGCGGGCAGGATGCGGCCGGCATCGCCACGTTCGACGAGTCGTTTCACCTCTGCAAGGGGCAGGGGCTGGTGAACGACGTGTTCAAGCGCAAGCACATCAAGAAGCTCAAGGGCCACACCGGCATCGGGCACGTGCGCTACACCACGCAGGGCGCCAACGATTCGGACCTGGCCCAGCCCTTCACCACCAGCTACCCGTTTGGGCTGGCCATGGTGCACAACGGCAACGTCATCAACTTCCGCGACGTGGCCAAGCGCCTGCACGACCAGTACCACGTGCTGCCCAAAACTACCAACGACCTGGAGCTTATCATGTACACCTTCGCCTCGGAGCTGCGCGTGAAGGACCTCGACCACCTCTCGGTGGTGGACATTTTCGATGCCGTAGAAACCACCCAGGCCATCGTGGAAGGCGCCTACGCCACCATCACCATCATCGCCGGGCACGGCCTGCTGGCCTTCACCGACCCGCTGGGCATCCGCCCCTTGGTGCTGGGCCGCCGCAACACGCCCAACGGCCCGGTGTACGCCTTCGTGTCGGAAAGCACCTGCTTTGACTACCTCGACTTTGAGTTCATCAAGAACGTGGGCCCCGGCCAAGCCATCTTCATCGACAACAACTTCCAGGTGCACTACAAGAATCCGTACGATGTGCCCAAAAGCTTCTGCGCGTTCGAGCACATCTATTTTGCCCGCGAAGACTCCGTGATTCACGGCCGGCTGGTGGCCCGCGAGCGGGTGCGCCTGGGCAAACGCCTGGCCCGCAAGGTGGCCGACGCCGGCCTGCAGCCCGACATGGTGATTGACGTGCCCAGCAGCGGCTACTTCGCCGCCTCCGGGCTGGCCGAAGCCATCGGCGTGCCCTACCGCCGCGCCTTGGTGAAGAACAACCACATGGGCCGCTCGTTCATCGTGCCCACCCAGGCCGGGCGCGAGGACGTGGTGAAGAAAAAGCTCAATCCCATCCGCGAGTTTGTGGAAGGCAAGAAGGTGGCCGTGGTGGACGACAGCATCGTGCGCGGCACCACGTCGCGCCGCATCGTGCGCCTGCTGCGCGAGGCCGGCGCCACCGAGGTGTACTTCATTTCGAGCGCGCCGCCCATCGTCTCGCCCTGCATCTACGGCATCGACATGGCCATGAGCACCGAGCTGATTGCAGCGAATTTATCGGAGGACGAAATTTGCCGCTACATCGAAGCCGACCGGGTCATCTACCAGGACTTGGAGGACCTGGAGGAACTGTTTGCCGAAGAGAAAGGCCACGGCGGCAGCTGTTTCGCCTGCTTCTCGGGCAAGTACCCCACCGGCGACGTGACCCACTACCTGCGCCACGTGCAGGAAGAACGCGCCAGCCACCGGGGGGGCGACAAAAAGGACAAGCTGAGCCAGTCGGTGAGCGCGAAAGCGCCCGAGCCGACGGAGCATTAAGCGGGCGCAGGGGAAGGAAAACCGAAACTCCCCTCCTCAGCCGAGGAGGGGATGTGAGCGCCGAAGAGGCGCGAACGGGGGTGGTTGAATCGTTGAACGACACCCTCCGACCCACCCAAACGAACCCGTCGCAAGTCGTTCAACGAATTCAACCACCCCCGTTCGCGCTGTCGCGCGAACATTCCCTCCTCAGCTGAGGAGGGGAGTGACGTTCCAACCGCCCATGAACAACCCCGCCGGCTACTCCATCGAAGAAGGCAACGCCGCCTCGCGCAACGCCTACAACTGGTCCAAAAAAACCTTCGCCAACCGCGCCGGCCTGCCCGGTGAGCCCGCCCAGGACCTCGACGGCGGCTTCTCGAACGAAATTCGCTTTGGCACCGAGCGCCTGGGCATCAGCTCCGACGGCATCGGGACCAAGATTGAGGTGGCCGAGCGCCTGAACCGCTACGATACCCTCGGCTACGACCTCATCGCCATGACGGCCGACGACCTCGTCGCCGCCGGCTTCGTGCCCACCAACCTCTCCAACATCATCGACGTGAACCACCTCGACTACGACGTGGTGGACCAGCTGATGCGCGGCTTGCACGACGCGGCCAACTTCGCCCAAATCGCCATCACTGGCGGCGAAATCGCGGAGCTCGGCCACCGCATCGGCGGCTGGCCGGGCGCGAAGATGAACTTCAACTGGTGCTCCACGGCCATCGGGGTGCTGCACCCCAGCCTGGCCCAGCCCCTGAGCGGCCAAACCGCCCGGGCCGGCCACGCCGTGGTAGCCTTGCGCTCGCCCTCGTTCCGCTCCAACGGCTACTCGCTGGCCCGCAAGACCCTGCAAAACGTGTTTGGCGACAACTGGCACGAGGCTCCCTTCGGGAGCAATGAAGAATTAAGAATGAAGAATGAAGAATTGATATCAGCGAATTCCTCATTCCCCATTCCTCATTCTTCATTAAGCGAAGCGGTACGCGCAGCGCCCACCACTTGGGGCGAGGCCATGCTTGCGCCTTCGCTCATTTATTCGCCCGGCATCACGGTCCTGCTCGATGCCGGTTTGCCGCTGCACGGCATCGCCCACATCACCGGCGGCGGCGTGGCCGATAACTTCCAGCGCGTGCTCAAAAACGGCCTCGGCGCGGTGCTCGATAACTTGTTCGAGCCCCTGCCCGCCATGCGGCGCCTGATGGAAATCGGGGGCATCAGCGCCGAAACGGCCTACCTCTACTGGAACATGGGCACCGGCATGTTGCTGGTGACGGAAGAAGCATCAGCCGCCGCCGTGGTGGCTTCGTTGCAGGCCAGCGGCTACGATGCGCAGGTGGCTGGACACCTTACTGCCGAATCAGGCGTGACGCTGCGCGTGGGCGCGGGGGAGCTGCGGTACGCGTAGCGGACAAACACCGGCACTTGCTGGCGCGCGTCTGTGACGCGCTGCCGACTGGCTTCGAGCCTCCGGCTCGCCGTTTGCGCGATGGCTGCACAACCCGCCCAACGCCCGCGTCGCAGACGCGAACCCAGGCGGCAGCGCGTCGCAGACGCGCGCCAGCAGACTGCGACGATACATGAAATTCAATAAACCGCCTAACGGGCAACCGCAACGATACTCGCGAACTGAAAATGCACCTAACGCGTCGTTACAACGATGCCTTCAAGCCAAAAATACGTCTAACGCGCGGTTGCAACGCTACTAATGGCGCAATAAAGCGCCCAACACGCGCGTACAACAATATAAGCTGTTCGAAAATGGTCGCAGCGCATAGCTGCAGCGATACTAACCTCGCAAATATGCGCGCAGCGCGTATTCGTAACGATACGTACCATCTATGTTTGTATCGTAACTTCGCTGCCTCTGCCACTTCCGCCACCACCGCGCCCCATGCCTCCGCCGCCCAAACGCACCATTGAGCCCCTGCTCGACGACCTGGCCGGGCGCATTGCCCGGCGCGACCTGCCGCCCGTCGTCGTCTACACCGACCCGTACGACCCCGGGCAGTTCCACCAGCGCCTGATGGCGGCCCTGGCGCCGCTGGTGCCGCACAGCAACGGGCGCGGCAACGACACCCAGGCCCGCATGATGACCTGCTTCCTGCACCACGAAACCCAAACCGCCGCCAACCTGGCCGCGGCCGCCAGCATCGAGCGCGTGGCCGGCAGCCGCGCCCACACCGCCCTCGTCAACGCCGGCCTGCTGGCCTGGCAGCGCATCGGCCCGCGCCGCGTGTTCCGCCTCACCCGCTGGGGCGAGGACTGGCTGCTGGCCATCGGCCGCTGCGAGGCGCCGCCGCCGCGGCCGTAGGGTGCGGGGCTTGCCCCCGCCCGTGGTTGAACAGGAGCATGGACACGGCGTGGACGACGGGCGGGGGCAAGCCCCGCACCCTACGCCCCGCGCACCGGCCGCTTCGCCAGAATCAGCTCGGTGCGGTAGTCGTAGAGGGTTTTTTCCAGGCCCACGGGGTAGGCGTGGGGGTTGAGGAAGCGGCGGATGCCGGGGTCCAGGCTTTGTACTTCGCGCTGGGCGTGGGCGCGGCTTTCGGCCAGGGTGGGCAGGTCCAGCACCCGTTTGCCCTGGCGAAACACGGGCTCCAGCAGCTCGCGGAAGGCGGTTTCGGGCTTGATGGCCAGGCGGCGCGTGCTGTCGAGCGGGTCGATGAGGGTGAGTTGGGCGGGGAGGGGCGCGGCGGTGTTGTAGAGCATGTCGGCCCGGGGCCTGCCGTACTCGTTCAGGTAGCGGCGCACCTGCAGGATGCCGGGAATGCTGGTTTTGGCCGTCTGCTCGGAGAGCTTGAGGGTGAAGTCCCAGCCCGAGTCGTCGGCCGTGCGCAGAGCGGCCAGCTTGTACACGCCCCCCAGGGCCGCCTGGTTATAGGCCGTCACGAGCTGCGTGCCCACGCCCCAGGTGTCGATGCGGGCGCCCTGCTGCTTGAGGCTGCTGATGAGGTGTTCCTCCAAATCGTTGCTGGCCACGATGCGCGTTTCCGGGAAGCCCGCCTCGTCCAGCACCGCCCGCGCCTCCCGGCTGAGGTAGGCCAAATCGCCCGAATCGAGCCGGATACCGGCCAGCTCGTGCCCGTGGGCGCGCATCTCGCGGGCTACTTTGATGGCCCGGCGCACGCCCTCAATGGTGTCGTAAGTGTCCACCAGAAACACCGAGTCGTCCGGGAAAGCCCGCGCGTAGGCCGAAAACGCCAGCGTTTCATCGCCAAACGCCTGCACCCAGCTGTGGGCGTGGGTGCCGCGCACCGGAATGCCGTAGCGCTGCCCGGCCAGCACGTTGCTGGTGGCGTCGGCCCCGCCCAGGTAGGCCGCCCGGCTGGCGCCCAGGCCGCCGTCGAAGCCTTGGGCGCGGCGCAGGCCAAACTCCAGAATCTGGTCGCTGGGGCCGGTGGCCTCGCGGATGCGGGCGGCCTTGGTGGCCACCAGCGTCTGGAAGTTGACGAGCGTGAGCAGCGCCGTTTCCAGCAGCTGGGCCTGCAGCAGCGGCCCGCGCACCCGCAGCAGCGGCTCGTGGCCGAACACGACGGTGCCCTCGGCCACGGCGTCGAGGTCGCAGGTGAACGTGAGCTGGCGCAGGTACGCCAAAAACTCGGGCGGGAACAGCACGCCGTCCTTGCTGCCGCGCAGGCCGCCCAGGTAGGCGAGGTCGTCTTCGGAGAAACGCAGGTTTTCAACATAATCCACGGCCAGGGCCAGCCCGGCGGCCACCGCGTAGCCGCCCCCGAACGGGGCTTGGCGGAAGTACAGGTGGAACACCGCCTCCCGGTCCTGCAGGCCCTGCTGCCAGTAGCCGTAGGCCATCGTGAGCTGGTAGAGGTCGGTGACGAGGGCGAGCGAGGGCGCGTAGAGGCCGGAAAGCGGGGCGGGGTTCATGGGAGCAAAGTACGGGGGTAGCCGTTGCAGCCGGTTCCCGCCGTGCCGGGCGCGCCCGGGGCCGCCCGCCGGCGGATGCGCCCGGTCGGCACTACCTTGCCGCCCCATGACTACACGCGCAAAAACCGCCGACCGAAAGCCCGGCCCCAGTTCCTTCGACCGGTTCCTGACGCTGCCGTGGCGCCTGAGGCTGGCCATCGGGGCGGGGGGGCTGGCCGCCTGGCTGTCCCCCGACGCGATGGCGCCGATGGCCCGCGCCGTGGCGGGGTGGGACGGTTTTGCGGCCGTGAGCCTGGTGCTGATGCTGGTGAACATGCGCAAGGCCGACGTGGCCGACATCCGCCGCGTGGCCGCCAGCGAAGACCTGCCCCGCACCGCCGCGTTCGCGCTGGCCGTGGGCGGGGCCCTCATCAGCCTCGTGGCCGTGGTGAACCTGCTGGGCACGCTGAAAGACCTGCCCGAAAAAACCAAAGCCCTGCACCTGACCCTGGGCCTGAGCGCCGTGGCCCTGTCCTGGGCGCTGGTCCACAGCGTGTTTACACTGCGCTACGCCCATTCCTACTACGATTCCAACGAGGAAGACGGCGACTGCGGCGGCCTGGTTTTCCCCGACGACACGGGCAAGGCCGACGAGGACAAGCTCGAACCCAACTACCTCGACTTCGCCTACTTCTCCTTCGTCATCGGCATGACCGCCCAAACGGCCGATGTGGGCATCAGCAGCCGCGCCATCCGCCGCACGGCCCTGCTGCACTGCCTCATTTCCTTCCTGTTCAACACTGCCATCGTGGCCCTCACCATCGGCACCATCGGCGGAATGCTGAATTAACGGGTAGCCGCTGGCGCTTGGTGGTAAATAATTGGCGGTGGCCGGTGATGCTGCCGGCCCAACCCCCAACTATTAACCATCAAGAAATGAGCCCGCGGCTCATGGCCAGCTTGATGAGGGCGGCCGTGTTCTTGGCCTGGGTTTTGGCGATGATGTTTTGGCGGTGGGTTTCGATGGTGCGCTTGCTGGTGAAGAGCTTGTCGGCGATTTCGCCGTTGGTCAGGCCTTCGGCGATGAGCTTGAGCACTTCCAGCTCGCGGGCGGTGAGGTCGGCGCCGGCGGGGCTGTGGGCCTCGTTCAGGGCCAGGTCGGCCGACTGCGACACGGCCTTGAACAGCATGTTGAGGCCGATTTCGGTGCACAAAAACGGGTTGCCAATGGCCACCGTGCGGATGGCGTAGGTAATTTCGCTGATGGCCGCGTTCTTGAGCACGTAGCCCGACGCCCCGGCTTCGAGCATTCGGGCCACGTAGTTTTCGTGCTCGAGCATGGTGAGCACCAGCACCCGCACGGCGGGGTAGCGGCGGCGCAGCTCGGGCACGGTGGCAAAGCCGTCGAGCACCGGCATCTGCACGTCCATCAGCACCACGTCGGCGGGGGTGGTTTCGAGCAAAGCCAACACCTCGGCCCCGTTGCTGGCCTCGCCCACCACGTCGAAGTCGGCGTTGGCGCTGAGCAGCGCTCGGATGCCGTCGCGTAGGATGGCGTGGTCGTCGGCGAGCAGGATGCGGGTCATGGAAACAAGGCTAAGTGGAACGGGCAAGGAACGGGCAAATGCGAGCCAATGGATATACGTAAACTGGGCCTACGTATTTCTACTCGATAGGGCTCGTCGTCCAGGGGTTTTGCGGGGATAAATACGGCTTTTGCGCCGCGCCTATGGCTGAGCTTTCTCGCCGGCGTACTTTCGGCACGCGGCCAGCCCAGCCCGTTGCTTGTGGCCTTGGCAAGCGTTTGCTTCGCTGGTTTCCACCGGCCTGGAAAATATTTATGATTCACTTGCTGCTCACCGATGGCCATGCCCCCGCTCGCGAGGCGCTGCGTAGCGACCTGGCGGCGGTTGCCGGCCTGGTGGTGGCGGGCGAAGCCGGCACCGGCGACGAGCTGCTGGCCCGGCTCGCCGGCGCGGCGCCCGCGGTGGTGCTGCTCGACCTGAGCCTGCCCGGCCCCGACGCTTTTGCCCTGCTGCCCGCTCTGCGCGAGCAGTACCCCCAGCTGCGGCTGCTGGCCCGCGGCGACCTCACCAACGAACACTACGTGTCGCGGGCCTTCGACCTGGGCGCCCACGGCTACGTGCTCAAAAATGCCGCGTTCACCGAGCTGGTGCACGCCCTGCAAACGGTGGCCGCCGGGCGTCCCTTTCTGTGCTCGGCCATTGGCCTGGCGCTGCTGGCCCGCATGTACGTCGGCAGCCCGGCGGCCGGCGCCGTTGCCCGGGCCGCTTTGGGCCTCAGCAAGCGCGAGATGGAAGTGCTGGGCTTGGTGGCCGAGGGCCTCACCAACGCCGAAATTGCGGTGAAGCTCTTCACCAGCAAGCGCACCGTCGAAACCCACCGCCAAAACATTATGGACAAAACCCAGACCCGCAACACGGCCGCCCTCATCAAGCTGGCCGCCCGCCAAGGCCTATTGCCCGAGTAGTGGGCACGCACGGAAGGTGCATACCAGTTAGACTATTTTCATAAAAAACAAGAAAAAAAGAAAGCCCGACTGCGGGCAAAAGCCCCCACAAAGGCCCTTGACGTCGGTTTGACCGGCTTGGTCCGGGTGCCGGAGAAGTTTCACGAAGTAGGAATATCCCGGAAAGTGTAACTTCGTAAGAACATTAGCTGTGCGTTTGTATCTTATGAAGAAACTATTGACTGTGGGGGCTTTCGTTGGCCTGTTGGTGCCGTTCACCGGCTGGAGCCAGTCGGTTCGGGACGCCGTGATTGCGGCCGAAAATTCCTTTGATGCCCAAGCCGCCAAGGCGGGCACGCCCGCGGCCTTCCTGGCTAACAGCGCCCCTACCGCCGTGGTGGGCGAGCAGGGCCGCCTGGCCAACGCCCAGGAGGTGTGGAAAGCCCGTCCGGCCAAGCCCGGCAGCCGCTTGGCCTGGTACCCGGTGTGGGCCGATGCGGCCCAGTCGGGCGAGTTGGGCTACACCACCGGCCCCTGGACGCTGATTCAAAACGACCGGCCCGCCGCGGCGGGCGAGTACGTGACCGTGTGGCGCAAGCAGCCCGACGGCCAGTGGAAGTTTGTGGTCGACATGGGCGTTGAGCGGGCGGCGATAGGCGTGCCCGCCCCGGCCAGCCCGGTGCCGCGCCCGCAACTGGTGGCGGGCCCCGGCACGCCCAGCGCCGCCCCGGCCAACCTGGTGCTGGACCTGGACCGCAAGTTTGCCGCCGCCGAAATGAAGAAACCGGGCGCGTCGTACCAGGAATTTCTCAGCGCCGAAGCCCGCCTCTACCGGCCCGACCAGCAGGTGCTGCGGGGCGCCGCGGCCGCGGTCATCATGAAAAACCTGGAGAAAGGCTACACCTTCGGCGTGACCGACGGCTACCTGGCCGCCTCCGGCGACCTGGGCTACGTGGTGGGCACCCTGCACCGGTCCGCCGCGAGCCCCGTCGAGCCCGAAGAAAACGGCAGCTACCTGCGCATTTGGCGTCGCGAGGCCGTGACCGGCTGGCGCGTGGTGCTGGAAATATTCAACCTGGAGCCCGGCCCGGCCGCTGCGGCGGCGGGCGGCACCGGCGCCGTCACGGACCAGTCGCCGAGCAAGCGCGGGCAGTAGCACCCGGCGCAACGCCAGCGCCGCCAACGGCAAAAGGCCCCCGCTCACGAAGAACGGGGGCCTTTTGTGTGCCCGGCCCACTTAAGAAACTGAGTTACTCAACCACCACGCGCCGCGTCACGGCGGGCTCGCCCGGCACCCGCACCGTGAGCAGGTAGGTGCCCGTGGCCAAGTCGGCGGTGGTCAGGTTGGCGGCGCCGTTGCGCAGCGGCTGCGTGCGCACCACTTGGCCCAGCAGCGTGTGCAGCGCGAGCGTGGCCACCGGCGCTGGTTGGGCCAGGGCTACGTGCAGCAAGCCGTGGCCCGCCACCGGGTTGGGCCACACGCTGAACGCGGCCGCGGGCGTGGCCGCCGTCGTGGCCAACGCGCCGCCCGGCCGGCCCAGCAGCAGCTCGAACCGGCCCGGCAGGGGCCCGGCCTGGGCGGCCGCGAAGGCGTAAGTGGGCGTCAGGCGCAGGTCGGTGCGGGCGCCGGTGGCGTGGTCGAGCAGGGCAAGCGGCAGGGCAGGGTCGAAGTTGGCCAGCTCGGATAGGCTGAATTGGTAGGGGCCGGCCGCCGGCAGGGCCAACACCAGTGGCACGCGCACGCCGGGCACCAAGGCACTGCCCGGCAGGCCGTTGATGGCCAGGGCCTCGTTGCCGGGGCCGGACAGCCGGGTGGCCAGGCCAAAGTTATTGGAATTAGGCAGCTTGGGGGCATCGAAGCGCGCGTCGGTACCGCTGGCGGTGGCTTGCGGGTCGAAGTACACCAGCGTCTCGTCGGGGCCGGCCGGCGGGCTGCCGGGCGCGGCGGCCAGGGCCAGCCGCAGGCGGGGGCGCGGGTCGGGGCCGCGCCCCGGGAGGCGGTGGAAGGGCGGGTTCTGGTACGTCGTCACCCGAAACGCATCCTGAAAAGTGAAGCCGCCGGGCACGTTTTGCGTGGCGCGGGCGAAGAAGCCCTGCATGGCCGGCAGCAGCCCGGCAAAGCCGCCCGTGCCCACCCCACCCACGTAGCTGCGGTAAAAACCACCGTACTGGCTGGTGGGCTCAAACACATAGATGGCCGCCCCCAGACCCGCGGGCAGGGCGCCGGGCGTGCTTTCCACCACGGCCCAGTCGAGCGGGGCCGGGTAGGGGTTGCCCAGAAATTGCCAGCCCGAGTTGGCGGTGGCGCCGCGGGTGAGCGGGCCGGTGTTCAGGGCACCGGTGTTCAGCAGGCCCGTCAGGTCCACGGTGGCGGCGGGCGCAATGTTCACGGTGTAGCCGCGGGTGGGCAGCAGCGGGTCGGTGGTGGCCGCGGGCGAGCGGAAGCCCGCGTCGAAATCCGGAAAAGCCGCCGTCAGCCGGCTTTCCTGGTAGTCGAACACGTTCGGGAACTGCGCGGGGGGCAGCGCGGGCGCGGGCAGGGCGTTGTAAGCCGGGTTCACAAGCGGCGCGAACAGGCCCGGCACGGCTAAATCGGCCACTGGGGTGGCGGCCACGGGCGGGCTGTAGTGGCGGTAGCCCGGCCCGGTGTAGGGCTGGGCGGGGTCGAGGGCGATGAAGCGCTGCACGGTGGCCCGGCCGGTGCCGGTGTGCTGCACCCGGCCGCTGCCGCGGTTCACTACCAGGGCCGTGCCGGCGGCGTTCGAGAGCAGCAGCAGGTTGCCGGCGCCCAGGCTGAGGTCGCCGAACTGCAGGATGAGCAGCTGCGTCAGGGCCAGGTCCTGGGTCAGGGCCACGCCGGCGGGGTTGGCAACGGTGAGGTTGAGCACGGTGCCGGGCAGGCCCGTGCCGGTAATCTGCGGCACGGTGCCGGTGTAGGCGTAGCTGGCGCCGGGGCTGAACGTGCGGATGCCCGTTACCTGAACACTGCCCGTGGCCCCGCTGGCGCTGATGCCGCCCGCGTTGCAGGTGCGCAGCGTGGCCCCGGCTTCGAGGGTGAACGCGCCCGGCCCGGTCAGCACCTGGCAGCCGTCGTCGAGGGTGCCGCCGCTCTGCACCAGCAGCTCGCCGGCCACCGACGTGGCGCCGCCCAGCGTGCCCGTGCCGGTGCCCGTCACCGTGATGTTGTTGTACGCCCCCGGCGGGATGGTTTGCGGCGAAGTCACCGTCAGGCTGGGCAGGGTGGGCGTCATCACCGAGAAGCTGTTGGCGCTGGTGCCCGTGCCGCCCGCCGTGGTCACGGTGATGGGCCCGGTGGTGGCGCCCGGCGGCACCGTGACCGTGAGGTTGGTGCCGGAAAGCAGCACAAACGGCGCCGCCAGGCCGTTGAACGTCACCTGCGTCGTGCCCCCAAAATTGCTGCCCGTGATGGTTACGTTGGTGCCCACCGGCCCGCCCAGCGGCGCAAAGCTGACGATGACCGGCAACGGCGGTACTACCGTGAACGACAAGCCGTTGCTGCTGCCGCTCACCAGCACCACCACCGGCCCCAGCGTGGCCCCAAACGGCACCACCGTCGTAATCTGGGTCGAGGAGTTCAGGGTAAACGGCGCGCTCACCCCGTTGAAGCTCACGGTGGTGGCCCCGGTCAGGTTGGTGCCCGTGATGACCACCGTGGTGCCGATGGTGCCGCTGGTCGGGCTCAGGCTGGTCAGGGTCGAGGTGGGCACCACCACCGTGAAGGGCAGGGAGTTGCTCAGCCCGCCGGGCGTGGCCACCGTCACCGGCCCGGTGGTGGCGCCCAAGGGCACCGTCACAGTCAGTTGGGTGGCCGAGTTCACCACGAACGTGGCCGTGGCGCCGTTGAAGCTCACCGCCGCGGTGCCCGTCAGGTTGACGCCCGTGAGGACGACCGTGGTGCCCACCGGCGCGCTGTTTGGCGAGAGGCCGGTGAGGACAGGCGCCGGCGGCACCACCGTGAACAGCAGGCCGTTGGTCGGCCCAGTCGGCACCGTCACCACCACGCTACCGGTGGTGGCGCCGCTGGGCACACTGGTGGTGATTTGGGTGGCCGAATTCATCGTGAACGCCGCGCTCACGCCGTTAAACGTCACCCCGCTGGCTCCCGCCAGGTTGGTCCCGCTGAGGAGGACGGCCGTGCCCACCGGCCCGCTGGTCGGGCTGATGCTGGTCAGGGTCGAGGCCGGAATCGTGACCGTGAACACCAGCCCGTTGCTGGGCCCGCCGGGCGTGGTCACCGTCACGGGGCCCGTGGCGGCTCCGTTCGGCACCGTGGCCGTGAGGGAAGTAGCGTTGACCACGGTGAACGGGGCCGCCGTGCCATTAAAGTTCACCGCCGTGGTCCCCGCCAGGTCCGTGCCCGTGATAACCACCGCCGTGCCCACCGGCCCGCTGTTCGGGCTCAGGCTGCTGATGACCGGCGCCGGCGCCGTCACGGTGAACGTGAAGCCGTTGCTGGTACCGCCCGGCGTGGTCACCGTCACCAGGCCAGTCGTCGTACCGGCCGGCACCGCGGCCGTGATGCTGGTGGGCGAGTTCAGCGTGAAACTGGCCGTCGTGCCGTTGAAGCTCACGGCGATGGCCCCACCGAAATTCGTGCCCGTGAGGGTGACCGCCGTGCCCACCGGCCCGGTGCTGGGGCTGAGGGCCGTGATGACCGGCGCGGGCGGCAGCACCGTGAATGCCACCCCGTTGCTGGTGCTGGCGCCCACCGTCACGGCCACGGGGCCGCTGCTGGCCCCCGCGGGCACGGTGGTGGTGATGGTCGTGCCGTTCGCCACCGTAAACACCGCCGCCGTCCCGTTGAAGCTCACGCCCGTGGCCCCGCTGAAATTGGTGCCCGTAATCGTCACGGCCGTGCCCACCGGGCCGCTGGCGGGCGCCAGGCCGGTAATCGAAGGCGCCGGTGCAACGACGGTAAACACCAGCCCGTTGCTGACGCCGCCCGGAGTGGTCACCGCTACGTTGCCGGTGGAAGCGCCCGTGGGCACAGCGGCCGTAATCTGGGTGGCGGAGTTGACGGCGAATGGGGCGGCCGTGCCGTTGAAGCTCACGGCGATGGCCCCACCGAAATTCGTGCCCGTGAGGGTGACCGCCGTGCCCACTGGCCCGCTGTTAGGGCTTAGGCTGCTGATGACCGGCGCCGGTGGAATCACGGTGAAGGCCAAGCCGTTGCTGGGCCCGCTGGGCGTGGCCACGACCACTGAGCCGCTGGTGGCCCCGGCCGGCACGGTGGCCGTAATCTGCGTAGCCGAATTCACCGTGAACACCGACGCCGCACCATTGAAGCTCACTGCCGTGGCGCCCGCCAAGTTGGTTCCGGTAATGATAACCAAAATGCCTGCCAAGCCGCTGGTCGGGCTCAGGCTGGTGAGGGCCGAAGCCGGAATGGTGACGGTGAAGGTCAGCCCGTTGCTGGGGCCGCCGGGCGTGGTCACCGTCACGGGGCCCGTGGTGGCGCCCGTGGGCACGGTGGCGGTAATCTGCGTGGCCGAATTCACCACGAACGTGGCCGTGGCGCCGTTGAAAGTCACCGCCGCGGTGCCCGTCAGGTTGATGCCCGTGATAATTACCGACGTGCCCGCCGGTCCGCTGGCGGGCGCCAGGCCGGCGATGACCGGCGCTGGAATGGTGACGGTGAACGTGAGGCCGTTGCTGGTGCCGCCCGGCGTGGTCACCGTCACCAACCCGGTCGTGGTACCGGCCGGCACCGTCGCCGTAACCTGGGTCGCCGAATTCACCGTGAATACTGCCGCCGTACCATTAAAGCTCACCGCCGTGGCCCCTGTCAGGCCGGTGCCCGTGATGACGACCGACGCGCCCACCGGCCCGCTGGCGGGCGCCAGGGCCGAGAGCGCCGGGGCCGGAATCGTGACGGTAAACACCACGCCGTTGCTCGTGCCGCCGGGCGCCGTCACGGTCACGCTGCCCGTGGTGGCCCCGCCGGGCACGGTGGTGGTGATAATCGTTGCACTTACCACCGAAAACGGCGTGCTCACTCCGTTGAAGCTTACGGCCGTGGTCCCCGTCAAATTGGTGCCCGTGATGGTGACGGCCGTGCCCACCGGCCCACTCGTCGGGGCCAGGCTGGTGAGGGTGGGCACCGGCAGTATCACGATGAAGGCCAGGCCGTTGCTGGGGCCACCGGGCGTGGTCACCACCACGTTGCCCGTGGTGGCGCCGCTGGGCACGCTGGTGGTAATCTGGGTGGCCGAATTCACGGTAAACGCCGCACTGGTTCCGTTAAAAATCACCGCCGTGGCTCCCGTTAAATTCGTGCCCGCAATAACCACCGCCGTGCCCACCGTGCCGCTGGCCGGGCTCACGCTAGTCAGCGCCGGAGCCGGCAGCGTCACGGCGAAGGCCAGCCCGTTGCTGGAGCCGCCGGGTGTGGTCACCACCACGTTGCCCGAAAGGGCCCCTCCGGGCACGGTGAACGTGATGGTGGTGGCGTTAACCACCGCAAACGGCACGCTCGCCCCGTTAAAAGTCACCGCCGTGGCGCCCGTCAGGTTGGTCCCCGTGGCGGTGACAGCCGTGCCCACCGGGCCGCTGGCCGGGCTCAGGCTGGCCAGGCTCGGGCCCGAGGCCGTGCCCGCGATGGTGAAGTTGGCGTCGGAAATGTCGAAGAAATAGTTGTCGGCGGCTTCCACCATGATGCGCGCCTGGGTGGTGGCCACGCTGGGCACCGCCACGGTTTCGGCGCCGTCGTTGGGCGTGCTGGCCGCCAGCAGGGTGGGGTAGGTGAGGCCGCCGTCGGTGCTCAGGCGCAGGTTCACGATGGCGCAGCTCACCGGGGCGGCGTTGGTGTTGGCCACGTTCCAGGTCACGGTTTGGGTGGAATTGCCGGCCCAGGTCACGGCCGTGTTGGGGGCCGTCACCACGAAGGGGCCGGCGGTGCTGGTGGCGCCCAGGGCCACCACGGGGCTGCTGTTCACGCCGCCCACCACGCCCTGCAGGCCGTTGTGCTGGTCGCGCACCGTCACCCGGAAGTTCAGCGCCCGCGTCACGGTGGGCAGCCGCTCGCCAATCCCCGTGGTATTGTTCACCAAATCCGTCAGCCGCGGAAAGTAGCGGGTGGGGCTGGGCGTGGGGAAAAACGAGCGGAACAGCGGCGGCGAGTCGCCGGCCACCTGGGTGGCAGTGGGCGGGCCGGCCGAGCCCAGGTCGTATTCTTCCCAGCAATAGGTCAGTGGGTCGCCGTCGGCGTCGGTGCCGGTCGCCGTCAGCTTGAAGGGCGTGCCGATGGGCAGCACCTTGCCGCCGGGCGGCGGGCTCACGCTCGGGATGCTGTTGCCGGTGCTGCTCACGGCGGCGCACGAGGTGGTGGCCAGGTAGGTTTCGACTTCCTCGTAGCTGGCCACGTGGAAGTACGCGTCCGAATGGGGCTGCAGATTGTCGGCCGTGCCGCAGATGCCGGCGTAGGCCATGACGGTGGAGCCCGAGCCCGGCTCGAAGGCGGTGCTGGGGTTGCGGGTGCCCCCGCAGCTGCCGCCCGTGCCGTTGAAGGTGTGGTTGCCGCCGAACTGGTGACCCATCTCGTGGGCCACGTAGTCAATGTCGAAGGCATCGCCCACGGGGTTGGGCAGGCCGGTTTCGCCCTGGGCCTTATATACGTTGCTGCACACCACGCCCACGAAGGCCAGCCCCCCGCCGCCCGTGCTGAACACGTGGCCGATGTCGAAAGCACCCAGCCCCAGGGTAGCCGCCAGGTTGTTCTGGTTTTCGCTCAGCAGGCTGCTGGGGCTGTTGTTGGTGTAGGGGTCGGTGGCCGGGTTGGTGTAGATGATACTGCCGTTGTTGGCCACCAGCAGCAGCCGCACGGCCAGCTCCCGCTCGTACACCCCCGTCACCCGGTTGATGGTGGTGGCGATGGCGGCCTGGGCGCTGGCCACCGTGCCGCCGCGGGCGGCCGTGTACTCGGCCGTGGCCGCCACCGCCAGCCGGTAGGTGCGCAGCGTGCCGCCGGTGGGTAGGCGCTGCCCCGGGCCCGGGCCGCCGGGGCCGCGCGCCGGCGGGTGGGCCAAGTCCAGCTCGGGCCGGTAGACGCAGCCAATGCCCGCGCCGGCCAGCGCCCGGTTCACGTCGCGGCGGAAGAAGCTGAGGTAGTGCCCGGTGTCGCCCAGGCGGGCCGGCTCGAGGTACACCGCGCCCAGGCTCCCCGACAACACCTGCCCGTGGAAGCCCAGCGGGGTCATGTCGAGCCGCGCCGTGGCGTCCGGGTCATCCAGCCCACGCCCGCTGTAGGTGCGAATGCCCGGAAACTGCGCCGCCAGGCCCGCTTCCATCACCGGGGCCTCCACTACTTCGAAACGGGCGCTCGTGCCGTCGGGCAAGGGCAGCACCAGCACCGCCGCCCCGCGCTGCCCCGCCAGCGGCGCAGCGGCCAGGGCCGCTTGCATGGCCGCCACGTCCAGCGTCAGCGCGCGGGAATGGTACAGCTGCGCCGCCACCGGCGAAGTGGCCGCCGCCGCCAGCGCCGCGCCGTCTTCCCGAAAAAAAGACTGGCCCGCCCGCCGTTGCGCCCGGGCGCCCGGACCCGCAAAAACCAGCGCCAGTGCCCCGCCCCACATTGCTGCCCTTCGCCCTTTCCACTTCCGGTCTCCCAACGGTAAAAACCAATTTGTGGCAGCGGCCAGCAGCCCCCAGGCTGCTACCGCGCAGGCGGAGCTACACTTCATGGCGGAAAAAAATGCAAGAGGTAAATATAGTTAAATACAATGTTATATACAAATAATTATTTATTTAATCTGAATCAATAGCTGCAAAGAGGGTAACGGCCTTAATGGCAAATCCCGCCCCGAGCCAAGGCTGTAAGGCCGGGCGGCGCGGTGCGTCGGGCCGGGGCAGGGTTCCAGGTGGCGCCGCATCGGGCTTGCTCCCTCTTTGGTCCCGGTTCTCATGAAAGCCGATTTCGTTGGCCCCGCCGCGCACTGGTCGGTTCCCTGGTCAGCGGCCGCGCCCCGCCCCGATGCCGGAAACACCCCAATCCGCGCTTGGTCTCGCACGCGGCCGGTCTCGGAAGAAGCCTCGGGGCTTTGAACGACTCACGGCTTCCTGTTCATTCGACGCGGCCCGCAGTGCGCAGCGTAATATTGTCCCGCGACCTGCGATGGCTTAACCGTCGCTGCCCGTCGCCCCGCATGACTCCAGCGCCTCCCGTACCTGCCCAGTGGCCCGGCCGTTACGGCGACGAACTTTACCGCTTCGCCCTGAGCCGCGTGGCCGACGCCGACGTGGCCGAGGAACTGGTGCAAGAAACGTTCTTGAGCGCCCTCGACGGCTTGGCCACGTTTCGGGCCGAGGCGTCGGAGCGCACGTGGCTTTTTGTTATTCTGCGCCGCAAAATCATCGACCACTACCGCCGGCAGGCCCGGGTGAGCTACGTGGGCCTCGACGAAATCAGCGAAGCGGGCCCCACCGAAGCCGACTACTTCGCCCCCGAAAACGGTCATTGGACCGGCCAACAGGCCCCCGCCAGTTGGCTCAACGCCGATGCCGACCTGGAACAACAGGAGCTGCACACCATTTTGCAGCGTTGCCAGGAACGGCTGCCCAAGCAGCACGGCGCCGTGTTTGCCATGCGCTTTGTTGAGGAATTATCGGCCGAAGAAATTTGTCAGGAGCTTGCGCTGACGGCCGCCAACTACTGGGTTATCGTGCACCGGGCCAAGCTGCAGCTGCGCCGCTGCCTGGAAAAACACGGCCTGGGCAAAAACTAACCGTTCGTTACTACCAATCGTCCGCTATGCTGCGCATCATTACCTGCCAACACGCCACCATGCTGCTGGAACAGCAAGCCGACCAGCTCGTGCCCCGGCCCCTGCGGGCCAGCTTGTGGCTGCACCTGCGCTACTGCCCCTATTGCGGCCGCTACGCCAAGCAAACCGTGCAGATTGCCGAATGGGCCCGCGCTGCGGGGGCGGCCCGGGCCGGCCCGGGCCTGCCGGCAGCCGCCAAGGAGCGGATGCGCCAACGCCTGAGCGCGTAGGGGCGGCCGTTTGTCATTGCGAGGCCGCAGGGCGCGGCAATCCGTCCCGTCCTCTGCAACCAACCCAATGATGTAAAAAGCCCCGAATCTGAACGAGCCGGGGCTTTTCGCAGCCCAAAAAAAGGCCTCATCACCTCATTAAACTAGTCGCTGAAAACAGGACGGATTGCCGCGCTGCGCTCGCCATGACAGGCCCCGCCCCCTACGCGCCGGTGGGGGCGAGGCGCACCACCAAGCCGTCGGTGCGGGGGGTGAGACGAATCTGGCAGCTGAGCCGCGAGCCGGCGTGCACCGCGGGCAGGGTTTCAAGCATGTCGAGCTCGTCGTCGCCGGGTTCGGGCAGGGCCGGGCCAGCCAGCACCTCCACGTGGCAGGTGGCGCACAGGGCCATGCCGCCGCAGGTGGCCATGATGTCGTAGCCGCTGGCCTTGAGCATTTCCATCAAACTCAGGCCCATGTCGGTAGGCGCCTCGATTTCACGGCGTTTGCCGGGCGCTTCTTCGACGTAGATGCGGATGTCTTCTTGCATATGGTGCGTTGGTGAAATGGCGAGTTGGTGAGTTTAACGGGCTAATTGCGCAACCTGCGCAGCCTGCGCAAATGAAACATCAAACTCGCTACCTCACCATTTCACCATCTTACATAGAGGGTGCCCCGTTTACCGTCGTGTATTTCAACGTGTATTTTTTATCCGGGAAAATGTACTTGAAGGCGCCCTGGCACATGAGGGCGGCCTCGTGGAAGCCGCAGAGGATGAGCTTGAGCTTGCCGGGGTAGGTGTTGATGTCGCCGATGGCGAACACGCCGGGCAGCGAGGTGCTGTACGCCTCGGTGTCGACCACGATGGCGTCGTCGGTGAGGTCGAGGCCCCATTCGCCGATGGGCCCGAGCTTGGGCGTGAGGCCGAAAAGCGGGATGAAGTGGTCGAGCGGCACGGTTTCGGCGGTGCCGTCGTTGCCGGTGATGGTGACCTCGGCCAGCTTGCCGTTGCCGTGCAGGTGCGTGACGTTGGAGCTGAGCACGAGCTTGATTTTGCCGGCGTCGGCCAGGGTTTTTACCTTCTCGGCCGAGTCGGCGGCGCCGCGGAAGGTGGTGCCGCGGTGCACCAGCGTCACGTCCGACGCCACGTTGGCCAGGAAGTTGGTCCAGTCCAGGGCCGAGTCGCCGCCGCCGGCGATGACGATTTTCTGGTCCCGAAACGCCTCGGGGTCGCGCACCATGTAGTGCACGCCCTTGCCGCCCTCGAACCGCTCGAGGTTCTCCACGGCTGGCTTGCGGGGCTCGAAAGAGCCCAGGCCGCCGGCAATGGCCACGGCCTTGCACTGGATTTCGGTGCCGTCGGTGGTGTAGAGCTGAAACGAGCC
>Ga0123336_10001080_pt1 | contig 25605 bp, 21 predicted proteins | sample SSSSmetaG_FD_96466 | JGI IMG/M metagenome (GOLD analysis project Ga0123336, IMG submission 96466) | Glacier valley bacterial and archeal communities from Borup Fiord, Nunavut, Canada, to study Microbial Dark Matter (Phase II) - ​SSSS metaG | ecosystem: Environmental > Aquatic > Freshwater > Ice...
CTGGTGCTCTGTCCGGGCCAACCTCACGGGACCCCTCCGGGGCATGACCCCCTCTCCCAAAAAGAGGGGGCACCGGCATCGCGCAGGAGTCAACTTAGTTTGTCAAGAGAAATTCACACGAGCATGTCCGGTGCCCCCTCTCTTTGGGAGAGGGGGTCATGCCCCGGAGGGGTCCCGTGAGGTTGGCCCGGACGGTTCCCGAACCTCCCCCGCCCCGCGCCGGTTATACCCCCATGGAAAAGGACCGCATCAAACAAGCTTACCTCGCCTTTGTGCTTAACGAAGGCCACCCGCTTGCTTCGGTTTTCAAGCTGACCCAGCAATTGGGCCTGGCCGAGCAGGAATTCTACAAATACTATCCCAACTTCGAAGCCATCGACCGCGAGCTGTGGGCCGATTTCGGCCGGCAGGCCCGCGAAACCGCCGCAGCCGAGCCCGTATGGGAAGGCTACGGCAGCCGCGAAAAGCTGCTGGCGTTCTACTACACGCTGCTCGAAATCCTCAAAAACAACCGCTCCTACGCCCTGATGAGCCTGCGCCGCTCGCTGAGCCGCATGCCGGCCCTCACGCCGCGCGTGCTCGACGACTTCCGGCAGGACTTTGAAATCTTCGTCAGCGACCTGCTGGCGAGTGGCCGGGTGAGCGGCGAAATCGCCAACCGCCCGCTGGTACAGGACGGCTACCCGCGCTTCTTCTGGCAGCAAGTGCTGTTTGTGCTCGGCTTTTTCGCCAAGGACGACAGCGTGAACTTCGAGCGCACCGACGCCGCCGTGGAAAAAGCCGTGACGCTGAGCTTCGACCTCGTGGGCCGCAACACCCTGGATTCGGCCGTGGACTTTGTGCGGTTTTTGGTGCGTCGTTAGGCCTTGTTCATGTCCGACGAACCCCAAACCTCCCTGCCCACCACCAAGGTGGCCCGCGCCGCCCGCTTCGCCAAAACCGGCTTCAACGTGGGCGCCAACTACGTGAAGCACTACGCCAAGCGCGCCGTGGGCGCCGAATCGACCACCGAGGACCTGCACGCCGCCAACGCCGCCGAACTGTACGGCACGCTGAGCGAAATGAAAGGCTCGGTGCTGAAAGTGGCCCAGATGCTGGCCATGGAAAAGAACATGCTGCCCACGGCCTACGCCGACCAGTTTGCCAAGGCCCAGTACTCCACGCCGCCGCTGTCGGGCCCGCTGGTGGTGAAAGCGTTTCGGGACGCCTTCGGTCAGTCGCCGTTTCAGCTCTTTGACGAATTTGAACCCGAGGCGCGGCAGGCCGCCAGCATCGGGCAGGTGCACTTTGCCCGCAAAAACGGCAAATCGCTGGCCGTGAAGGTGCAGTACCCCGGCGTGGCGGCCAGCATTAAGTCCGACATCAACTTGGTAAAGCCCATTGCCTTGCGCGTCATGGGCCTGAACGAAGCCCAGGTGCGCCCCTACCTGGAGGAAGTTGAAACCCGGCTGCTCGAAGAAACCGACTACGCCCTGGAGCTGCGCCGCGGCCAGGAAATCGCGGCCAAGTGCCAGGCGCTGCCTCATCTGGAATTCCCCGCGTACTACCCGGAATATTCCACGCCCCGCATCCTGACCATGGACTGGCTCACGGGCCAGCACCTGAAAGAATTTCTGGCCACCCAGCCCAGCCAGGCGGTGCGTAATCAACTCGGCCAGGCGCTGTGGGACTTCTACCAGTTCCAGTTTAACACGCTGCACCAGCTGCACGCCGACCCGCACCCCGGCAATTTCCTGCTGCGGGCCGAGAACGGCGGTACCCTGGGCGTACTCGATTTTGGCTGCGTGAAGGACGTGCCGCTCGACGTTTACCAGTTGTTCAGGGACCTGCTGGCCGCCGACACCCTGGCCGACGAAAGCCGCCTCGCCGAGCTGCTAACTGAAGCCGGCGTGCTGCGCGCTACCGACGCTCCGGCCCTGCGGGCGCTGTACTTGCGCACACTGCAGGTGTCGCTGGAGCTGGTGGGCCGCCCCTTCCGGCAGGCCACGTTCGACTTCGGCGACCCGGCCTACATGGCCGCCCTTTATGCCCTGGGCAATGATTTGATGGCCGACCCCGAGCTGCGCAAACAGCGCGAGCCCCGGGGTTCTGAGCATTTTATCTACCTCAACCGAACTTACGTGGGGCTGTTTGCCCTGCTCACGGAACTGGGCGCGCGGGTCGAAACGGGAATAGATGTACCCACATCAAAACAAATGGTTGGCTAATTTTCTTGACTGATGCGCTGGGGCCCTTCACGGCTTCGGCGTTATCTCATTCTTTTCTGTTCACTCTTTTTTCGATGAAAAAACTGCTCACCCTCGGCGCCGTGCTCTTGAGCTTCGGCTTCACGGCTTCGGCCCAAAAAATGGCCAGCTGCTGCTCGCGCCCGGCCGGCAACCTGTCGGCCTCGGCCACGGAAGCCTTCGCCATGCTGGCCAACGACAAAGATTTTTCGGGCGGCCACGACGCCCCCCTGCCCTATAAATTCGAGGGCGCCGGCCAGAACATTGAGTTCAAAACCCCCGACGGCAGCACCGGCAAGGGCTTCGAAATCAAGAGCGCCACGCCCAGCACCAAGTACCTGTTCGTGATTCACGAGTGGTGGGGCCTGAACGACTACATCAAGAAAGAAGCCGCCACGTTCGCCGCCGAGCTGCCCGGCGTCAACGTCATCGCCGTGGATTTGTACGACGGCAAAGTGGCCAGCACCCCCGACGAAGCCGGCAAATACATGGGCGAAGTGAAATCGGAGCGCGCCGTGGCCATCCTCAAGGGTGCCCAGCTGTACGCCGGCACCAAGGCCCAGTTTGCCAGCATCGGCTGGTGCTTCGGCGGCGGCTGGAGCCTGCAGGAAGCCCTGCTCGGCGGCAAGCAAACCGTGGGCTGCGTGATGTACTACGGCATGCCCGAGAAGGACGTGGCCAAGCTCAAGACGCTGAATACCGACGTGCTGGGCATTTTCGCCAGCCAGGACAAGTGGATTAACCCCGAGGTAGTGGGCCAGTTCAAGAAGGACATGGCCGCGGCCCGCAAAAAAGTAACCGTCGAGAGCTACGACGCCGACCACGCCTTCGCCAATCCTTCGAACCCCAAGTTCAAAAAGGACGACGCCGCCAAAGCCCACAGCCAGGCCCTCACTTACCTGCGCGGCAAATTCAAGGTGAAAGCCTAACGCCCTGCAGCGTGGTCTGCGCGAGTCCGCGCCTCCCCACTTCAAAAAGCCTTTCCCAACTGGGAAAGGCTTTTTTCGTTAATTTGAAGCGCCTCTCACCGAACAACAGGACCTTTTTTACCTCCACTTTTACCTCCACTGCGCCATGGCCCCGCTCGCTTCCCTCCTCTCCGAATACGGCGAAAGCCACCAAAACCCCACCAACAAGCTGGTGCACTGGGTGTGCGTGCCGCTTATCATGTTTTCGCTGCTGGGCCTGTTGTGGTCGGTACCGGTGCCGGCGGCCCTTCAAACCATCAGTCCCTGGCTGAACTGGGGTACGCTGGTGATGGTGCTGGCCCTGGTGTACTACGTGCGGCTGAGTGGGCGGCTGGCCCTGGGCATGGTGCTGGTGTGGGGGACCATGGCCGCCGCCCTGCGCGTGGTGGCGGGCGCGGCGGCCCTGCCGCTGTGGGCAATCAGTCTCATCATTTTCGCCTTGGCCTGGGTGGGCCAGTTTTGGGGCCACAAAGTCGAGGGCAAAAAACCCAGCTTCCTCAAGGACTTGCAGTTTCTACTGATTGGGCCGCTGTGGCTGCTGCACTTCGTGTACCGCCGGTTGGGCTGGGGCTACTAACGCTTCGCTTAATGAAGAATGAGGAATGAGGAATGAGGAATGAGGAATGAGGAATGAGGAATGAGGAATGAGGAATTTGCGTTCGAAGGCTAAATTCTTCATTCTATTTTGGGGCTGGCTTGCCGGCTTCCTGCACGGGTTCATAGGTCATGCCCAGCTTGGTATCGCCGGTGATGGTCAGGTCGAGGTTGGCTTGCACGGCGCTGGGGTTGAGCAGCACGGCCGTGGAGCCGGCGGCAAATTTCAGCACCCCCGACTGGCCCGGGGCCAGCGTGACCTTGCCAAACGTGCCGCCGCCGAGGGGCCGCTCCCGGATTTCGACCGGCACCGGGCCAATGTTCTTGCCCGCGACCTTGAAGGCGCCGCGCTGGTCGCCGCCGAGAATAAATTGCTTACCGGGCTCGATGAATAAGTTGGAATGAATGGTGCCGGCCAGCGCCAGCAACGGCAGCAGCGCCAGGGCAAAAACCGTTGCGGATTGCCGAATGGAAGTTGGGAGTTGAAGGGAACGTTTCATGAGTTGAAGGTTGGTAACGGATGGATGATGGAACTATCTAATTGGCAAGGACTTGGAATAGCCTGCGCACTCAGCGAGTGAATTGGTAGAGGTTGCGTTGCACGAAAGCCGTGTCGGAGGCGAACTGCACCTGCTTGCGCACCGTGAACAAATGGGGCCCCAAAAGCACGGTTTTGCGGATGAGGACGGATTGGTTGTCGTCCTGGCCCGGGCCTTCGAGCACGAGGCACAGGATTTGGCCGGGCAGGTATTGCTTGGCTTTCACGGCGAAATCGGTGCCGGCCCAACGCACGCGGGTGCCATCGGGGCCAATGGTTAGGTCGTCGGTGCCCAAGACGTGCTTTTTGTTGGGCTCTTCGTAGTCGAAGTGGAGAATGACGCGGTCGGCCTGGTACATCTGGCCGCGCAATTCGGTGCTGAGGCTCACCAATTTTTTGGTGCCGTAGTCGAGGTAGGTGAGCGTGCCGCGCCAGTCTTTGGCGTTGACGGGCGAGAGGTCGGGGCCGGAAACGCGGGGCGCGGCCGGGGCGGCCGGCGGGATTTGCCGGCTGGGCTCGGCCGCCGCGTAGCCCATGCCCAGGCCCGAGCCGTTGCTGATGTTCACGTCGATTTTAGCCTCGCGCTGGCCCAGATTAACCAGAATGGCTTTCGACCCCAAGCCAAACGAAGCCGTGGTTTTCTGGCCGGGGGGCAGGGTGCCTTTCATTTCGACGCGGCCGTTGGCCGTCTTTTCTTTGATTTCGACCGCCACCGGCCCCACGTTATCAGCTTCGACGCGAAAGCCCAGCAGCTGCCCGCCGCCCAACTCAAACTGCTTGCCGACTTCAATTTTTACTTGTGAGCGCAAGCCGTTAATGCCGGCGGGCGAACAGGCTAGAAGCGCCAGGGCAACTAGGGAAGCAATAAGATTTTTCATGACAGAGACCGGAATTGGGGGCGTTGAAGTGATGCCTCAAAAGTCCCCTGTCCTGACTTTCCCCGCGCTTCAACTTACGCCTTGGGCCGTCCCAGCTTATGATTTGGGCCGGGTGACCTCGCTCGGCGTGCGCCCGGTGAGCTTTTTGAACACGCGGTTGAACGTGGACTTGGAATTGAACCCCGACTCCAACGCAATGCCCACCAGCGAGTAATGCCCGAGCCGCGGGTCCTGCAGCTTGCGTTCGGCCTCGGCTACCCGGTAGCGGTTCACGAAGTCGTTGAAATTCTGGCCGCAGCCGGTGTTAATGACGTGCGAAACCAGCGAAGTGTTGGTGCGCAGGCGCAGCGCCAGCTCGGCCAGGGTTAGTTCGGGCTCCAGCCAGGGCCGCTCCTCGGCCATGAGGCTGAGCAGGCGCGCCCGCCACGGGTGCAGTTCGGGCGCCAGACCCAGCGCCGTAGCGGCCGGGGCTGGGGCTTCGGCGGCGGGCGGCCCCCCGGTTTCCGCCGCTGCCCCGGCTGCTGCCGTGGCCAGGGCCACCGGCGTGGCATCGGTTTCGACTGCCAAATCCCCGAGCGTTTCGCCCGGGGCAGGCCGGGCATCGGGCACGAAGTGCAGCGGCACCACGGCCGCGTAATTGGCCTGCAAGCCCACCACGCTGAGGTAGTAAATCAGCACGCCGTTGGCCAGGTAGGCGTACCAGGAATCGCCGTAGTTCAGGGGGCCGGCCACCCAATTCACCGCCTCAAAACCCAGCCACAGGAGCAAACCCAGCAGGGCGGCCACCAGCAACTCGCGCAGCCCCCGAAACCGCAGCCGCGCGGTGTCCGAAAAATTGTCGTCCAGGTAGCGGCGGTAGCGACGAAACAGGCGCAGCGTGGCTAGGCCGTACGCCAGCATGGAGGCGTAGCCCAGCCAGTTGGCGGGGCCGCGCAAAAAGTCCAGCACGTTGGCCGCTTCGCCCTTGGTTCCGAAATGGTACCGCAGCGCTTCGTGGTGCAGGCTGCGGCTCCAGCCCAGGTCGTAGAGCGCCGCGGCCACGCACCCGCCCGCGTAGACGAGCGCCGGCAGCAGGTGCACCCAGTGCCCGCGCAAGCTGAATTCCTGGTTCGTCAGGCTGCGGAAGTAGAGGTAAAACACCGGCCCCCAGCCCAACCACAGCTGCCACGGCACGTAAAACATGACCGTGGAAAACCCGTCGTGGCTGTCGTACCAGCCGGCGTAACCCAGCATCCATTGGGCCACCGGCAGCAAATTGAGCAGCAGCAACAGCGCCAGCAGGGCGTCGGCCAAGGCGCCGCGGCGGGCGGCCCGCCCCAGCAAGTGCCCGGCCAGCACCGTGCCCGGCACCACAAACGGCAGCAGCAAGGCGCTATGGGCATTAAATTGAAACAGCACGGCGCGAAGCTACAACCCACCGCGGCCCGGGGCCAAACGCCCCGCGGGCCCGCCTACACCCCGGCCAGCATTCCGGCCAGCTCGGCCACGCACTCGGTGAGCTGCTCCCAGGCCGGCAGCATAAAGTACTGGTTTTGGTAGCGCGTGCCCGTGACCGGGGTGCGCAGCACCGTGGCCAAATCGAAGGCCGGCCGCGGCGTGTGCTCGTTGACGCAGTGGTGGATTTCGCCGGCCGACGACAGCAGGCCCGCGCCGTAGAGCCGCGGCTGCCCCTCGTGCTGCACCAGCCCAAACTCCGCCGTGAAAAAGTACAGTGCCCACAGCTGCTCGCGCGCCGCCGAGCCCGCCGGCTGGGCGCGGTACGCCTGCCCCAGCATGTGCAGGAAATCGGCTAAGTCCTCGTCCAGCAGCATGGGCACGTGCCCGAACAGGTCGTGGAACAAGTCGGGCTCGGGGCTGAAGTCGAAGGCGCGCATGGGCCGGATGCGGGTCACAATCGGAAACTTCCGCTCGGCCAGCAACTCAAATAAGGCGCCGGGCTCGAACGGCCGGCCCACCGGCGCCAGCTGCCACCCGGTGTGCTCCCGCACCGTGGCACTGAGCTCGCCGATGTCGGGGAGGGCTTCCCGGCGCAGGCCTAGCCGGGCCAGCCCCTGGCTGAAGGCCGGCGCCGCCCGCCGGTGCAGCAAAGCCGTCTGGCGGTCAAACAGTATTTTCCAAACCAGTTGGTCCTGGCCGAGCGCATTCGAAGGATAAGGCATTGTGAACATAGCAGTGGGGCAAAAAAAAGCCCGATTTCCTGGCGGAATCGGGCTTGTTGGTTTTTATCGAAAGAGAGGCTTCATGCGCCGTGCTTCCATAATGCCAATTGCTGCCCGTCCCCGGCCCCCATGGGGCGGGTGAATAGGGTTTTCGAGCAATTGACGAATTGGTGGCGCATAAGTGAATCGAATTTAAGCAGTTTTTTGCGATATCCAAATACAACGAGGGATTAAAAAATCATGAAGCCCGGCCCCGCGCCAAAACTATTCCAGCTCGCCGCGCAGCTCGAACACGCGCCGCAGGTTCCGAATCAGGCGGGCCGACTCGTCGAAATCCAGGGTCTGTTGCCCGTCCGAAGCCGCCGTTTCGGGCGTTTCGTGGGTTTCGTACACGATGCCGTCGGCGCCGGCCAACACGGCGGCAAGGGCCATGGCGGGCACATATTCGCGCAGGCCGATGCCGTGCGAGGGGTCGACGATGACGGGCAGGTGGCTTTTCTCTTTTAGAATAGGCACTGCGTTCAGGTCCAGCGTGTTGCGACTGGCCGTCTCGAACGTGCGGATGCCGCGCTCGCACAGCATCAGCTTCTCGTTGCCGCCGGAGAATACGTACTCCGCCGACGACAGCAGCTCCTCAATCGTGCCCGAAATGCCCCGCTTAATCAGCACCGGCTTGTCCACTCCGCCCAGCGCATCGAGCAGGTTGAAGTTCTGGGTGTTGCGGGCGCCCACCTGGAACACGTCCACGAAGTCGTGCATTTCCTCCACCTGCGAGACCTGCATCACCTCGGTCACGATTTTGATGCCGCGGGCCCGAGCCATGCGGTGGAAATCGCGGAGGCCGTCCATGCCCAGGCCGCGGAAAGCGTAGGGCGACGAGCGGGGCTTGAACACGCCGCCCCGCATCAGGCGCACGCCGTTCGCGGTCAGGTGGTCCATCACCTTTTCCATCTGGGCCTCGCTCTCGATGCTGCAGGGGCCGGCGCACAGCGCCAGCGTGCCCTCGCCTATCGTCACGCCGTCGCCCAGGTCGAGCACGGTGGGCCGCACGCGCCACTTGCGGCTCACCAGCTTGTAGTCGTCGGATACGCGGTGCACGTCGCGCACGCCCGGCAGTTGGCCGATGGTCCGGATGTCAAATTCCTGCTTGCCAATGGCCACCAAATAGTGGGCGTGCTGGGTCGTGACCTCATTGGCCTTGTAGCCCTGCTGTTTGAGGTGCTCGGTAATGGCCGGAACCGAGGCGTTTTTTTCGAGTTGGATTATCACGGATTAAGAGAGAGAAAAACGTCCTGCTTCGGCAAGCTCAGCAGGACGTGCGTGCAGATTGTGAGAGAAATTACGCCTGCTTGATGCCGCGCACAAACCGGGCGGCCGCCGCGGGCGCGTCCTCCACGTCCTTCAGGGCCTGAATAAGGGCCGAGCCGATGATGGCGCCCTCGGCGTGCCGGCAGGCGCGGTCGAAACCGGCCTTGTCGGCGATGCCGAAGCCAATGAGGCGGGGGTTGCGCAGCTTGAGGGCCGCGATGCGCTCGAAGTAGGTTTCCTGCGCCGGCGCATCGGTGGGCGTGGTGCCGCCCGTGGTGCCGGGGCCCGACACCAAGTAGAGAAAGGCCTCGGACAGGGCATCGAGCCGCCGGATACGCTCCTCCGAGGTTTGCGGCGTGATGAGGAACACGGCTTTCAGGCCGTGTTTGGCGAAGATGGGCTGGTAGGTCTCTTCATACTCATCCAACGGCAAATCCGGCAAAATCAGGCCGTCGACGCCCACGGCAGCCGCCTGGCGGCAAAATTCCTCCACCCCAAACTGCATCACGGGATTGAGGTAACCCATGAGCAGCACCGGCGTATCGGCCACGGCGGCGCGCAGTCCCTGCAGCTGTTCGAACAACACGGGCAGGTTCATGCCGTTGGCCAGCGCCACCGTGCTGCTGCCCTGGATGACCGGCCCATCGGCCAGCGGGTCGGAGAACGGCATTCCGATTTCGAGGATGTCGGCCCCGGCCGCTACCAGCGCCTGGGCCAGCGGAATGGTGTCGTGCAGGCGGGGGTAGCCGGCCGTGAAATAGGTGTTGAGCAGGTTGTGCTTGCTCATGAAAGTGTGTTTTATTCTATCCATAAGGCATTTACCGCAGCAGGCGCAGAGGGATTCGCAGAGGGCGCAGAGGACGTTCATCTGCGCCCTCTGCGAACCCCTCTGCGCCTGCTGCGGTGAAAAAATCAGATGAGCTTGTCCATGTTTTTGAGGTACGTTTCCAGGTCCTTGTCGCCGCGGCCGGAGAGGTTGACCACCACCACGTCGTCGGGCCCGGCGCCGAGCTGGCCCAGGGCCGCCAGGGCGTGGGCCGTTTCCAGAGCCGGAATAATGCCTTCCAAGCGGCTCAGCTCGCTCACGGCGGCCAGGGCCTCGTTGTCGGTAATCGAGAGAAATTCCGACCGGCCCACCGCGCCCAAATAAGCGTGTAGCGGCCCAATACCCGGATAATCCAGGCCCGCGCTCAGCGAATACGGCTCGGTAATCTGCCCATGCTCGTCCTGCATCAGCAGCGTGCGGCTGCCGTGGATGATGCCCGGCGTGCCCAGCACCGAGGTCGCCGCCGAGTGCCCGGAACGAATGCCGTGCCCAGCCGCCTCCACCGCAATGAGGCGCACCGCCGGCTCGTCGAGAAAATGGTAAAACGCCCCGGCCGCGTTGGAACCGCCGCCAACGCAGGCCACCACGAACTGGGGCAGCTCGGAGCCGGTTTTCTCCAGCAGCTGTTTGCGCATTTCCTCGCTGATGACGGCCTGCAAGCGGGCCACCAAATCCGGGTACGGGTGCGGGCCCACCACCGAGCCGATGATGTAGTGCGTGTCGACGGGATTGGCAATCCAGTCGCGGATGGCCTCGTTGGTGGCGTCTTTCAAGGTTTGGCTGCCGCTGGTTACGCGACGAACCTCGGCCCCGAGCAGGCGCATCCGGGCCACGTTGGGCGCCTGGCGCTCAATGTCCGTCGCGCCCATGTACACCACGCAGGGCAGGCCCATGAGGGCGCACACGGTGGCCGTGGCCACGCCGTGCTGCCCGGCCCCGGTTTCGGCGATGATGCGCGTTTTGCCCAGCCGCTGGGCCAGCAGAATCTGGCCCACGGTGTTGTTGATTTTGTGGGCGCCGGTGTGGCAGAGGTCCTCGCGCTTGAGGTAGATGCGCGTGCCGTACTTGGCGGACAGCCGCTTGGCCTCGAACAGCGGCGTGGGCCGGCCCACGTAGTCGCGCAGCAGCAGCTGCAAGTCAATCTGAAAATCGGGCTCGGCGATGATTTCCAGGTAGCGGGTGCGCAACTCTTCCACGTTGGGGTAGAGCATTTCGGGAACGAAGGCGCCGCCGAACTCGCCGTAGTAGCCACGGGCGGTGGGTTGTTGATAGGAGGTTTCCATGGTCTATTATTGTTTACGTAAACGTTACGCGGGCCGTAGCGCCGCCAGCATCTGCCTCACTCGCCCGGCGTCTTTCACGCCCGGCGCGGTTTCAAAAGCGCTGTTCAAATCGACCCCGGCCAGGCCCGGCAGCCGGCCAGACTGCTGCAACGCCGCCAGCTCGGCCGCGTGCGCCAGCCCCAGTCCGCCGGCCAAAAAATACGGCACGGGCAGGTGGTATGAGCTTAACAAATTCCAATCGAAAACGGCCCTGTTGCCGCCCGGCGCCGCGCCCTTGGTATCAAAAAGAAAGTAGTCACAGTGCGGCACGTAAGGCAGGAGCGCGGCAAAGTCAACCGCCGTGCCCACCGAAAACGCTTTGATGACCAGCAGGCCGGCCTCGCTCAATTCCTCGCACTGCGCGGGCGGTTCCTGCCCGTGCAGCTGCGCCGCGCTCAACCCGAAGCGGTGCGCGGCGGCGAGGATGTTGTCCGTGGTTTCGTTCACGAACACGCCGGTTTTCCAGATGCTCGCCGGCAAGCCCCGCACCACTTCCGGCGCCAGGGCGTCGCCCACAAAGCGCGGCGACCGGGGCGCAAAAATGAACCCCAGAAAGTCCGGCTCCAGCGCGGCCACGCCGGCCAGCGCCGCCGCGTCGCGCATGCCGCACACCTTCACCAGCAGCCGCGCGGGCGCGGCGGGCGGCGGCACGGGCACGGGCAAGCCCGCGGCTTGGGCAACTTCGGCGGGCAGATTGCGGGGCGTTTTCATGGCGGGTGCTAAGCGGCAACGGCGGTTTTGGCCAGGGCGGTGATTTCCTGCACCAGGGCCGCGCAGGCGCGCTCGGGCCGGGCGTGGCGCATGAAGGCTTCGCCCAGCAGGAAGCCACGGTAGCCGGCTTCGCGCAGCTTGAGGATGGCCGCGGCGCTGGAAATTCCGCTTTCCGACACCTTCACAAATTCATTCGGAATAGCCGCGGCCAGCTCCATCGACGTGTCGAGGCTGAGCGTAAAGTCGTGCAGGTTGCGGTTGTTGACGCCGATGAGGTCTACGGCGTCGTCGTTGGTCGAGCGGGCCAGTTCCTCGGCGTCGTGCACTTCGAGCAGCACCTCCAGGCCCAACGAGCGGGCCAGGCGGCCCAGCGCGTCGATTTCGGCCGGCGTGAGCACGGCGGCGATGAGCAGCACGGCATCGGCGCCGATGCTCTTGGCTTCGAGCACCTGGTACTCGTCCACCACAAAATCCTTGCGCAGAATGGGGCAGAAGTTGAAGCGCCGGGCCGTGGTCAGGTCCTCGTTTTTACCGCCGAAAAACTCGCCATCGGTGAGAATGGACAGGCCCGCCGCGCCGGCCTGCATGTAGCCCAGCGTGGTGCGCTCCACCGGCGCGTACTGGTTTATCCAGCCTTTGGACGGCGACTTGCGCTTGAATTCGGCGATGAGGCCGCTGCCGGTTTCGCGCAGCAAATACTGGCGCAGCGACAGCGGATGCGCGCGGAAATACAGGCTGCTTTCGAGCAGCTTCACGGGCACCAATTCGCGGCGGGCGGCTACTTCCCGCCGCTTGTGGGCGATGATGGTTTGCAGAATGGTGGGCTGGGACATGGGGGTTGTTTTGTCAGTGAACGTCATGCTTATCTGGCGTCCGCGCAGCTGAAGCTTTTCTACCTCGGAAGCAATCAATGCTCTTGCAATGAAGCGGGAGAGATGCTTCGGCTGCGCGGACGCCAGATAAGCATGACGACTTTTTTAATGTTATGGATTATGATTGCGTGGCCAGCATCGTTTCAAAGGCCCGTTTCGCCGCCCCCGAATCCAACGATTCGCGGCTCAAAGCCAGGGCGTCGTCCCAGGCCAGGCCGGGGCGGGCGCACTGCAGGGCCAGGGCGGCATTGGCCGTCACCACGTTGCGCTGAGCGGCGGTGTTGCGGCCGTTCAGCACTTCGCGAAACAGCTCGGCGGCGGCGGCAGCGGTGCTGCCGCCGGCCAGGTCGTCGGCGGCGCAGGTGGCCAGGCCCAGGGTTTCGGGCGTCAGCAGACGCTCGCCTTCAAAAGACGACACCACCTTGGCGGGCCCGGTGAGGGCCAGTTCGTCGTAGCCGTCCAAAGCGTGCACCACGGCGTAGCGGGCGCCGGTGGGCTGCATCAGGTAGTGGTAGAGGCGCTGCAATTCCAGGCTGAACACGCCCAGCAGCTGGGCGGTGGGCCGGGCCGGGTTCACCAGCGGGCCCAGGATGTTGAAAAACGTGCGCAGGCCCAGCTCGCGCCGGATGGGCCCGGCGTGCCGCATGGCCGGGTGAAACGCCGGCGCGTGCAAAAAGCAGATGCCCGCCCGGTCGAGCTGCCGCCGCAGTTGGTCGGAGCCGGCCTCGAAATCGTACCCGAAATGGGCCAGCACGTTCGACGCGCCCGACACCGACGACACCCCGAAATTGCCGTGCTTGGCCACCTTCACCCCCACCCCGGCCACCACAAAACAAGCCAGCGTGGAGATGTTGAGCGTGTTTTTGCCGTCGCCGCCCGTGCCCACGATGTCGAGCACGTCGTGCGTACCCAACTCCGGGTCGCGGCTCAAGTCGAGCAGGGCCTGGCGGAAGCCGGCCAGCTCGGCCACCGTAATGGGCCGCATCCGGTACACGGCCAGGAAGGCCGCCGTTTCGGCCGGGTTGGCGCCGCCCTCGCCCAGCTGCCGCATGGCGGCGTGGGCCTCGGCGTGCGTCAGGGGCTGGTGGTCGAAAAGCTTGGTGAGAAGGTGCTTCAAAATCGCTGATTTAAACTGATTAACCGTGATTTCGCTGATTATTATCGCTGATTGCCGCTGATTGCCGCTGATTAACCGTGATTTCGCTGATGCCTGCGCCATTATCAATCAGCGAAATCACGGTTAATCAGCGGCAATCAGTGATTTAGCCAGTTTTCCAGCATTCTCGCGCCGTGCTCGGTCAGGATACTTTCCGGGTGGAACTGCACGCCGCGCACGTCGTACTGCCGGTGCCGGAAGGCCAGCACCTCGCCGCAGGCGTCGCGGGCCGTTACTTCCAATTCGGCGGGCATCGACTCGGGGCGAACGGCCCAGGAGTGGTAGCGCCCCACCTGGAACTTGCCCGGCAGACCGGCAAACAGCCGCTCGCCGGGCACGGTTACTTCCGCTTCGTTGGCCACGCCGTGCAGCACGGCCGGGATGTTGTAGAGTTCGGCTCCGAAGCTTTCGGCCAGGCCCTGGTGACCCAGGCACACGCCCAGGATGCGCTTGGTGGGCGCGTACTGCTTAATGATGGCGGGCATCAGGCCGGCCTCCGCGGGAATGCCGGGGCCGGGCGACAACAGGATGGCGTCGTAAGTATCCACGGCTTCGAGCGGCAGCTGGTCGTTGCGCGTCACCGTCAGGTTGGGCCCGTGGCCGAGCTCGCGCAGCAAATGCACCAGGTTATAGGTGAAGGAGTCGTAGTTATCGAGAACGAGGATTTTCATTGTCAGTCAATTTTGTCAGCAAACAACTGTCATCCTAAGCTGGCGAAGGACCTTATTTTTGAAGAACAACCTGCGGCTATTCGGTCTGCACAAACATGATAAGGTCCTTCGCCAGCTCAGGATGACATTTCTGCCGCCGAGCGCAGCGCCGCTCGCAACGCGCCCAGCTTGTGGTGCACTTCCTCCAGCTCCGATTTCACGTTGGACGCGGCCACCACGCCCGCGCCGGCCTGGAAGTACAGCTGGTTGCCGGTGCTCAGAAACGAGCGTATCATGATGGCGTGGTTAAAGCTGCCGTCGAAGCCGAGGTGGCCCAGGCAGCCGCCGTAGTAGCCGCGGGCGGTGGGCTCCAGCCCGTCGATGAGCTGGATGGCGCGGTGCTTGGGCGCGCCCGAAAGCGTACCGACGGGGAAGGTGTCGGCCACCACTTGCGGGGTGTCGGTGCCTTCGTCCAGCTCGGCCGTGACGTGGCTCACGAGGTGGATGACGTGCGAGTAGAACTGGATTTCGCGCAGCGTGCGCACCTGCACCTGGGTGCCGTGGCGGGCCAAATCATTGCGGGCCAGGTCCACCAGCATCACGTGTTCGGCGTTTTCCTTGGGGTCGGCGGCCAGGCGCTGGGCGGCGGCGGCATCGGCGGCGTCGTCGCCGGTGCGCCGGTAAGTGCCCGCGATAGGAAACAGGCTGGCTTCGCGGCCCTGCACCAGCACCTGCGCCTCGGGCGAGGAACCGAAAATTTTGTAGTCGCCGTAGTCGAAATAGAACAGGTACGGCGAGGGGTTGATGGAGCGCAGGGCGCGGTACACGTTGAACTCGTCGCCCGAAAAACCCTGCTGAAACCGGCGCGAAAGCACAATCTGAAACACGTCGCCCCGCAGGCAATGGGCCTGGCCCTGCGCGAGGCGCGCCAGAAACTCGGCGTCGGTCTGGTTGCTTTGCTCCCCGCCCACCGTGGCAAAATCGAAGGCCGGCACGCTGGGGTTGCGCACCAGATTTTCGAGGCGGTCGAGGCCGTCGTTTTCAGCCGGCTCCTCCCCGGCCACGCCGTGCTCGAACAGGTGCAGCTCCTGCCGGAAGTGGTTGAAGGCGATGACGTAGCGGTACACGCCGTAGCGGATGAGCGGCACGTCGCCGGCCGGCACCTTGGCCGGGTCCAGCGCCACGTCTTCGAAGCTCTGCACGGCCTCGTAGCCCATGTAGCCAAACAAGCCGGTGCTGATGAACGGAAACTTAGGGGCTCCGGCATCCGGCGCAAAGGCCGCCGCGAACGCGCGCAACCGGGCCAGCGCTTCGCGGGGGTGGGCCAGCGTTTCGCGGGTGTCGGGCCCGCCGGGCAGGGCCTGGCGCAGCTCGCCGCCGCGGCGCAGCTCAAACGTGGCCAGCGGCTCGCAGGCCAGGTAGCTGAAAGCATTTTGTTGGCCGTGGTAGTCGGCGCTTTCCAGCAGCAGGCAGTTGGCGTACTGGTCGCGCAGCCGCAGGTACAGGCCCACCGGCGTCACGGTGTCGGCCAGCAGGCGGCGGGAGCGGGTGGTGAGGTGGTGGGGCACGTGAGCTTAAATAAATGTGGGAAGCTGGGTAGCGGCTTCAACGAAATTGTAACATGCAAAAAGCCCGGCGAGGGGCCGGGCTTTTTGTGGTCAAAAGCAAAATCAGGGGTGACTTCGCTAGGCGCACAGGCAGGCCGGTCCGATGTTTCGGAGCTGCCACCACCACGCCTGGGAAGTACGATGTAAGGTCATCAATGGAAGTGCGTTTGTTAAAAGCGCGCCGCAAAGATATACCGGCTTTCTTAAAAGAGCAGCAACGCCGACCATAATTTTCTGCCACCTTGCCAATCATTTTGTGAAACCATCACCGATTCAGCAACCGCTACCCTGTTGCTCCACTGCTTATTTACTGTGCTGCTTGGCTGGACCGGTCGGCCGCTTTGCCGGGGCAAACAGAAACCGGTACGCCGCCGGAAATTCGCGTTGCCAAAACCACTCCCGGTGCTGGCCATCGGCGGGCGCGTGAAACGAGAGGTTGGCGGCGGGCACGCCTTCGGCCCGTAACTCTTCGCGCCAAGCTGCCATCAGCGGCAGCATGGTTTCAGACTCTTGAGGGCCGCACACAAAGTAGAATTTGGCAGTGGCGGCGGCGTGGTGGGCTTGGGCAAAGGCTTTCAGCGAATCGTTGCACACCCAGAAAGCGGGCGAAAACGCGCCTACCTGCCCAAACACGCGGGGGTATTTCAGCGCCGCGTACACCGAAATCAGCCCGCCCAGGCTGGAACCGGCCACGCCCGTGTGCGCCGCGTCGGGCCGGGTGCGGTAGTGGGTGTCCACGTAGGGCTTAAGGGTGAGGGCCAGAAAGTCGACGTAGGCGCCGCCCTGCCCGCCGCTCTTGAGGTCGGCGTTGCGCCACGGGATGTATTCGTCGGAGCGGTGCTGGGCGTCGTTGTCCACCGCCACCACGATGCCGACGGCCGGGTCCTGGCCGGTAGCGCGCAGCCGGTCCAGGGTTTCGTCCACGCCCCACTCCCCGCTGAAGCTGGTGGCCGCGTCGAACACGTTCTGGCCGTCGTGCATGTACAGCACCGGGTAGCGCCGCTTGGGGTTTTGGCCGTAATCAGCGGGCAAGTACACCAGCACACGCCGGCTGCAGCCGAGCTGCGGGATGCGAAAGGCCTCGCTCAGCACCCGCACCCGGGGCGAGGCAGTGTGCTTTTTAATCGCCGCCACGCCGGGCGTACTCCAGCCCAGTATTTCGTGGTTGATTTCGGCCGTTTGCCGCAAGTCAGCCTTGCGGTTGGCCAGAGGTTGCCGGTCGGCGCCCACTTCCGCCCGGTCCCAGCTGCCGCGGGTGAACTTGTACTCCACCGGCCCCAAGGTGGGCGGCAGGGTTATCTGGTAGCTGCCGTCGGCGTTGCGGGTCAGTGCGTAGCCCGCGTTGTGGGGGTTCCAGTTGTTAAAGGAACCCGCTACGAACAGGGTATCGGCCGGGGGGGTGCTAGCCGGCACACGCGTTATTTTCAGCACGCTTTGGGCGGCGGCCGGGGACCCGGCGGCCACCAGCGCCGCCGCGGCGGCCAGCGTCCTTCCGAGTTGATGCCAGCTCATCGAATGGTTTCGCCGCTGCCAGCGCCGCGCTCGGCGGCGTCCATTTTGCGCAGGGTGTACACTGCCCGCACCGAATCAATGCCCGGCAGGCCATTGGATTGAAAATCGAGCAAAGAACCTTTTTTCTGGGGCCCTTTCACAAAGTGGCGGTACTCCTCAGCCGACTCCCGCACCACGTACACAATGCCCGACGAGGGCATTCTCAACCGCGAGTAAAAGCTGCGGCCATCGCCTGCCGGTCGGCGCTGGGCCTCGGCCACGGTGTTGGTGCCCAGCAGCCGAAATTTGGCCGCGTCGATGCCGGGCAGCGCCAGATTGCCCAAGCCGTCGACGAATACTTCGCGGCGGGTCATGAGCTGCTCCAGGTTCATGGTTTTGAGCAGCGGCAGGTATTCTTCGGCCATGATAAGTTGCTGTACGGCCTTGCCCGGCGCGGCTTCTTCGTAGTATACCAGCACGGGCTTTTTGAGCTTCACTTTTAACACCACCTGGAGCGGTACCGCGTCATCGTCGGCGCCCGCCCGCTGGGTGGTGATGGGCGCATACACGGGCGGGGGCTTCACGTTTCCTTTGGCTCCGGAGCGCGTTTTGCCTCGGGAGGTTGATTGGCGCGAGCCCGACCGCGACTGGGCCGCGGCGCTGCCCGCAGCCAGAGCCAGCAGCGAGGTGAGGAGCAGGGTAGTCTTTTTCATCGCCTAGGGAAAAGCCAAAAGTAACCAGCAGTAGTTGGCCCACCAAGGCAATCACCACACCAGCCAGGGGGCAACAGTGCTATTGCGCACAGGGCAAAGATAGATTAAATACGGTTTGCCAAACTAAGGGTAATTTAATGCCACGGTTCTCCCACTTCTATCCTTTGCAGAGGCCGCAACCCATCTGCTAAAAGTGAAAGTATCCCGGCCAACCAGCCCCGCCAGAAAAAGAGTAGAGCGATTGGGTTGATTGTTGTGGCAGCCTAATTTACAATTTTTATTTGCGTAAAACACACATTATCATTGTTCTTATGTAAAAAAACTTGAGCCACCCGCCCCAGCTATTTTATTCAAAGAGTGCATTCGACAAAACGAGCAAAGTATTGCCTAACAATTAGTTGAACCAGTTAACCGGCTGCCTGTTTCCTTTCGGAATCGATTGTGGAAATTGCCGCTTTAAAATGCCTGCATCGGACATCACTCGCCGGAGAGCAATCCCTTTAAAACGGTTTTAGTGCTACTTATTTGGGTAACTTGCACCTGCTTATTTGCCTTGCATTACTTTTTCTCACCACTCACATTTCCCACCAAACCTGTAACCCAATGAAACACCCTTATCTAGCGAAACTGCTATTGCTGCTGTTGTTCGCAGGCTTTGGCTTTCCGTCGGGGGCCTTTGCGCAAACCGGCTCGGTCAGCGGCCGCGTAACCGATGGCAAAAACGAAGGCATTCCCGGCGCCACGGTGCTCATCGAAGGCACCCAGCTCGGGAGCTCGACCAACGTTGACGGCACGTACAATATTCAGAACGTGCCGGCCGGGCCGCAAACCCTGGTGGTCTCGTTTGTGGGCTATAACTCCATGCGCCGCCCCATCACCGTGGTGGCCGGGCAGAACACCGAACTGTCGGCAAACCTGACCGAAAGCACCACCCAACTGTCGGAAGCGGTGGTGGTGGGCTACGGCACCCAGCGCCGGCAGGACGTGACCGGGGCCGTAACCCAGCTCGACACCAAGCAGTTTGTGCAAGGCCAGATAACTAACCCGGAGCAGCTCATCCAGGGCAAAGTGGCCGGCGTAAACATCACCACCAATGGCGGCCAGCCCGGCGACGGCGCCCAAATTCGCATCCGCGGCGGCTCGTCCATCAACGCTAATAACGACCCGCTGCTTGTCATCGACGGTGTGCCCGTGCAAACTGGCGGCCTTACCGGCGGCAACCCCTTGGCGTTGATTAACCCCAACGATATCGAGAGCTACACGGTACTCAAGGACGCCTCGGCCACGGCCATCTACGGCTCACGGGCGGCCGCCGGGGTCATTCTCATCACCACCAAAAAGGGCTTGCGCGACGAGCCACTGCACGTTAATTTCAGCACTCAGTTTTCGGTGGCCCAGCGGGCACAAAAGCTCAAGGTGCTGACCGGCGACGAATTTCGCAACTTCGTGCGCAGCCAAACCTACCGCACGGCCATTAACGACACAGCCCGTAATATCGCTGACCAATTTCGGCGCGATACCCTGCTCGGCAAGGCCAACACCGACTGGCAGGACCAGATTTACCGCACGGCTTATTCTTTTGACAACAACATCAGCCTGACCGGTTCGGTGGCCCGAACGCCGTTTCGCGTCAGTTACGGCAACCTCAACCAGCAAGGCATTGTCCGCACTTCACAACTGGTGCGCAACACGCTCTCGGTGGGCGTCACACCGATGTTTCTGAACGACCAACTCAAGGTTGACATCAACCTGAAAGGTTCGGTGGCCGACAACCACTTTCCCGACGCCGGAGCCATAAGCGGCGCGGTCACGTTCGACCCCACCCAGCCCGTGCGCGATTCGTCGCCGGAGTTCATCCCCTACGGCGGGTACTTTGAGAACCTCAACGGCACCACGCCCAACAGCAACGCGCCGTCCAACCCGGTGGCTCAGCTCGACCTGCGCCGCGACCGCAGCACCGTAAAGCGCAGCATCGGCAACATCCAACTCGATTACAAGATTCCGGGGGTGGCCGGGCTGCGGGTGAACTACAACGTGGGCTACGACTTTCAGCGCGGCGACCAGAAAACGGTGGTGGACCCCAACTCCCGCGCCGGCTACAAATCCCTCACCCAACTGGGCCAGAACGGCAGCACCACTGTCACCGCCCAAAGCCGCAACACTTGGCTCAACGAAGTGTACGCGGCGTATGCCCGTGACCTCGGCGGGGCCGGGCGCTTTGACGTGCTGGGCGGTTACTCGTTCCAGAACTTTGTGAGCAGCAAGCCCAACAACCAGCCTACTTCGCAAAACAACGAGCCCGTGGTGGGCACCCTGCCGGCTACGTACCCCTACACGCGGCGCGAATACGCCCTGCAGTCGTACTACACCCGCCTGAACTATTCATTCAAGAACCGCTACCTGCTCACGGCCACGTTCCGGGCCGACCAGTCGTCGCGCTTCGCGAAGGCCAACCGCACCGGCTACTTTCCGGCGCTGGGCCTGGGCTACCGCCTCAAGGAAGAAAGCTTCCTGCGCGACGTGGCCGTGGTAAGCGACCTGAAGCTGCGGGCCAGCTACGGCCGCACCGGCCAGCAAGACATTGGCGCCGGCGTGGGCGGCGACGACTTTGCCGCCTACTACGGCTCGCAGGCCGCCTACACGGCCAGCAACCCCACCGCTTCTTACCCCTTTGGCAACGTGTACCTCAACACCCTGCGGCCCGAGGGCGTGAACCCCAACCTGAAGTGGGAAACCACCACCACCTACGACCTAGGCCTGGACTACGGCCTGGGTAAAACCGGACGCTTCACCGGCACCGTAGATGTGTACTTGAAACGCTCCACCGACCTGCTGTTTTTTGGCACCCTGCCGGCGGGGTCGAACAACACCAACAAGGGCACCCTCAACATCGGCACGTTTGAGAACCGGGGCATTGAGTTCGCCCTCAACACGGCCTTGATTCAGCGCGAAAACCTGAACTGGAACGTGAACTTCAACGCGACTTACAACCAAAGCAAGGTGGTGGAAACCCTGGACCGCAACCAGCCGACCGGCGCCATATCGGGCATTGGCGGCAACAACATTCAGACCATCACGGCGGGCCTGCCGGTTCGCACATTCTACGCTTACGAGCAGCGGTACAACGACCAGGGGAACCCGATTAGCCCGCTCACCAATTCGCCCAAAGACCTGACGGCGGCCTACGTGGACCGCAACAACGACGGCGTTATCGACAGCAACGACTTAATAGCACTCAATAAGCAGGCCGACCCCAAAGTGTTGCTGGGCTTCAGCTCTAACCTCGTTGTGCATGACTTTTCGCTGAACTTCACCTTGCGCTCAAACTTTGGCGCTTCCGTGTACAACAACGTTTCGTCACAGCTCAATGCCTACGACCAGATTTATTCGTTTGGGACTTTTCACACCACCACCCCAGAGCTGGGCAGCTCGATAACTTATCCGCGGCAGCAGCTGTTTTCCAGCTACTTCGTGCAAAGCGCCCGTTTCGTTCGCATGGAAAACATCACCCTGGGCTACAACCTTTCCAAGCTTCAGAACAACCCACGCCACACCCTGGGTGTGTCGCTGGCCGTGCAAAACGTGTTTTTGATTACGCCCTACAAAGGTCTTGACCCCGAAACCCAGGGTGGCGTCGACAACAACTATTACCCCCGCCCCCGCACGTACACGGTGGGCTTCAACGTTGGCTTTTAATCTAACCTCCCACCTTTATTTTTTGCCCGATGAATACACTCATTCTCCGCCGCTTGGCCTCGCTCATCGTCCTCGCGGGGCTGGTGCTGCTGGCCCCGGCCTGCAACATCGACCGGGAGCCTCAGTATGAAAAAGCCCCCGCCCAACTGTTTAACGATTTCAGCAACTACCCGAGCCTGCTGGCCAAGGTGTACGCGGGCCTCTCCACTTCCGGCCAAACCGGCCCGGCTGGCAACGGCGACGTGAAAGGCCTGGACGAAGGCTTTGGGCAATACACGCGCGCCCTCTACAACTGCCAGGAGCTGACGACCGACGAAGCCGTGGTGGCCTGGAACGACTTCGGGCTGGCCGACATGCACTACATGAACTGGAACTCGACCAACCAGTTTCCCCAGAGCATGTTCATCCGCATCTACTACCAAATTTCCCTCTGCAACGAATTTTTGCGCAAAACCAGCGACGACCAGCTGAGCGCCAACGGCATCACCGGAGCCAACGCCGACCTGACGCACAAGTACCGGGCCGAGGTGCGCTTTTTGCGCGCCCTGAGCTATTGGCACGCCATCGACATGTTTGGCAGCGTCCCCTTTGTGACCGACAAGGACGTTATCACGAGCAGCTTCCGGCCCAAGCAGGGCAGCCGCGCCGAAGTATTTGCCTTCGTGGAAAGCGAATTGCTCGACATCAGTGCCGACAACAACGCTCTGCTGCCCAACGCCCGAGCGGCCGAGTACGGCCGGGCCGACAAAGGCGCGGCCTGGATGCTGCTGGCCAAGCTCTACCTTAACGCCCAGGTGTACGTCGGGCAGCCCAAGTACACCGAGTGCCTCACGTATTGCAACAAGCTCATCGGCGCCGGCTACCAGCTCAATTCCAGCTACCGGAACCTGTTTCTGGCCGACAACAACGCTTCCCCGGAAACCATCCTCAACATTCCCTTCGACGGACTGCGGACCCAGACCTACGGCGGCACCACCTTCCTCATCAACGCCTCGCTGGGCGGCACGATTTCGGGGTCCAAGGCGGCTTCGGCTTTCGGTACGCAGGGCACCTGGCAGGGGCTACGTACCACCAAGGCGCTCATCAACCTCTTCCCGGATACCACGACGCGGTGCCCCGACAAACGCTTTCTGTTTTACACGCTGGGCCAGCGCCTGGAGATTGCCGCCGTTTCGGAATTCCGGCAGGGCTTCATCTTTAAAAAGTGGCGCAACATCACCTCTACGGGGCAGCCCGGCTCGAACGTCACAGGCTCTTTTGCCGACACGGACATCCCGCTCTTTCGCCTCGCCGACGTGTACCTGATGTACGCCGAAGCCGTGCTTCGGAATGGCACGGGCGGCACTCAGTCCGATGCCTTGAACTACGTTAACCTGGTTCGTCGCCGGGCTTACGGCAACAACAACGGCGACATCAGCGCCGCCCAGCTTACCCTCCCTTTCCTGCTTGACGAGCGCGCACGCGAGCTGTATTCGGAGTGCCACCGCCGCACCGACCTCATCCGCTTCGGCAAGTTCACCGCGGGCTACAACTGGCCCTGGAAAGGCAACGCGGCGCAAGGGCAGGATGTGCCGGCCTTCCGCGCGGTGTTCCCATTGCCCGACTCGGAGCTTGGTGTGAATCCCAACCTCACGCAGAATCCTGGCTACTAGCGGCGGCACAACGCCAGCTTCCTTAAGCTCCGTCGCCCTGCGACGGGGCTTTTTGTTTGCCCCGGCATGGGGAGCTTTAGACGACCGCGCCCTGTTTGGTTTTCCTGGTGGCCAGCTCTGCTGGCTGAGCGTCCATCCAACAACTGCTCCCATTCAGTTTTCGGGCCCTCACGGGTGGGACTACTCCGCCTCTCCCGCGTCAGGCAGTCTCGTACTGGGTTGGGAACGAGCCCGCCCCAAATCCTGAGCGCCTGTTCCGGCAGGTGCACAAATTAACAAGCGCACCAAAAAAGCCCCGCCGCAAACGCGACGGGGCTTTTTAGCAGCAAAGCTGTGGGGCAGGCTTACAGCAGCACCACTTTACGGGTCGAGGCCTTGTCGCCCACCTGTACTTTCACCAGGTAGGTGCCGGCGGCGAGGCCGGCGTTGTTCAACTCAAAACGCTGGATGCCGGCGGCCTGGATGCCGTTGTCGTAGGTCTGCACCGTGCGACCCATCAGGTCAGTTAGGGTAATGGCCACGGGGGCCGAGTGGCCGAGCACGCGGTAGGTTACCGTGGCTTGGCTCAGCGAAGGGTTGGGAAACACGCTCATGGCCACGGCGGCTTCATCTTCCTGCTTGGTGCTCAAGGTGATGGTGAAGGCAGCCGACTGCGTACCGGGCAGGGCGGTGAAGTCCGGAGTATTGCCTAGGTTATTGTTAGCGTTGCCCGTTACTTCAGGAATAACGTCGGACGAGAAATAACCCGAGCCGGCCACGTAAGCACCCATCAGGTTTACCTGGCCGCCGCCGGCGTTGATGCCCAAAGAGGACCGGTTCAACTCAATTTCCCAGCCTAGGGACCCGCCGCTGCCCGGGTTGGTAGCAGTGTTGCCGGGGTTGCCGGGGCCGAGGGGACCGGGAGCAGTATTGGGGGGGGGATTGGGCCCAGGAAAGTCAGTAACAAGGCTACCACTACCAGTGTCTTTGTAGGCCATGCGCGTGCCCGCGAGCCCGGCGTAATCGGCCACCGTTTGCGAAGCCGTCAGCGTAACCACCGTGCCGGCCAGCGGCAGCACCGAAGAAAATTCGCGCGAGGCAGAAGCCGTGGCCGACGTGTAAAAGACGGCCTGCGGAACCTGCCCACCAGCATCGCCTTTGATGGAAAGGGCCATATCGGCGGCCAGGTCCAGCTTGGTGCCGGCCACCCCGTCGAACATGGTCATGCCGTTAGGGTTGGGGAGCACCGTGCCTAACGGCACACCGGCAATACCGGGTCGGTCGATGAACACCTCAAACCCGTTGCCCGACTTCTCCAGCGTACCCGCCAGGGCGATGTAGAGCTTGCCGTTGTTGGCGCCGCCGTTGCTGGCGTACATCGAGAGCAGGCCATAGTTGCCAAAACCGGCGTTGAACACGTGCGGGGTGGTGAAGCGGCCCAGCAACTGGTAGTTGCCGGCGCCGATTTCGGCGGTAGCGATTACGCCGTTGGGAGTGATTTGCGCCTGGGCGCTCATCGCGCCGACAACCAAGGCGCTGGCGGCTGCGAGTGTAGAGATTTTTTTCATGGGTACTAAATTTGAAGAAATGGTGAAATGGTGAATTGAAACTGTGTGCCAGGCAGGCTGTAATGCCGTGAGACCAGCCGTGACATGGACTTAGGTAAAAGTAGCGAATGAAGCGTGATTGTGCACATCTTATGCGAAAAAACTACCGTTTTGTGGAAAATAAATTACCCGCCGGCCGCGCAAAGCTGGCCCAAGGGTTCACTCAGATGCAATGTCTGGCACCGCGTGGGCTTTTTGCTGATGCCCGGCCCTCCCTTTTGACGGCTCAAGGCGGCCCGACAACAGTCGGCTAAGTGAATTCGGTAACCGACTAATATTCAATACAAAACTGCATATTCTCAGTTGCGCCAATGCCGGGGAAATTGCTTCTTTTGCAACAAAACCCCAACCGGAAGCCCGTTTGCAGAGACCCAAGCAAGGAAAATTTAGGGCCGCGGGGGCGTGTGAGGTGGTCGGGTAAATCTGGACAGAACAGGGCCTTATCTTTCCAATGTCATGAAAGCCAGTCCCCCACCCAGCAAACGTCGGCGCTATGACGCCACCTTCCGGGCCGAGGCCCTTCGCCTGGCCAGTGAAAGCCGCTCGACCCAGGCCGCGGCGCGCGCCCTGAATATCGACCCCAAACGCCTGTATAAGTGGCAGAAAGAAGCGCTTACCCCCGTGGCGGCCGCCCGAGGAGCAGAACTCGACCC
>Ga0123336_10001083_pt1 | contig 25573 bp, 23 predicted proteins | sample SSSSmetaG_FD_96466 | JGI IMG/M metagenome (GOLD analysis project Ga0123336, IMG submission 96466) | Glacier valley bacterial and archeal communities from Borup Fiord, Nunavut, Canada, to study Microbial Dark Matter (Phase II) - ​SSSS metaG | ecosystem: Environmental > Aquatic > Freshwater > Ice...
ATCTCGCCGCTGCCGAACCACGCGGCAACGACGGCGGCAATCCGCTCCGGCCGTCCAAAGAACAGCGGCGACAGCACGCCGGTGACGCTGCCAAGCTGCCATAGCGCAAGCAGCACGACGCCGATGCCAAGGCGGGCGGCGGTGATCATCGCGCGCGCAGCCCGGACAGGAACGGTTTCGGCCCCCTCTCCCTCCGGAAGAGGGTTGGGGTGAGGGGGTCTCGGCTGCGGCGCGGGGGACGGGCCGGGCCGGCGGCACACAGCCCTACCTCGGCGAGGACTGCGCCCGACGACCCCCTCACCCCAACCCTCTCCCGGAGGGAGAGGGAGCAGCAACCGCACTCCTGCACTGCAACAAACGCCATCACGCCGCCCGTCCGCTCTGATACGCCCTCAGCACCTCGTCCCGCAGCACCGCCCAAATCCGCTCCTGCAACTCCTGGAAGTGCGGCGTCAGCCGGATTTCCGCCACGTCGCGCGGGCGGGGCAGGTCTATTGGAAACTCCGCGATGGGCCGCGTCGCCGGGCCGGCGGACAGGACGACCACGCGGTCAGACAGGCTGATTGCCTCCTCCAGGTCGTGCGTGATGAACAGCACGGACTTGCGGCCTAAGGCTTGCTCCGCCGTCGTGCTGCCCTGCCACAGCGCCAGCAGCTCATTCTCCATCATCTGCCGGGTCTGCACGTCCAGCGCACTGAACGGCTCGTCCATCAGCAGGATCGGCGGGTCCAGCACCAGGGTCTGCGCCAGTTGCGCCCGCTTCCGCATGCCGCCGCTCATCTGGTGCGGATACTTGGCGCCGTGGCCGCGAAGCCCCACGCGGTCCAGCCACACATCGGCCGCCGCCCGCGCCTCCGCCCGGCCCTGCCCGGCAAACTCCGGCCCGGCCGCCACATTGTCCCGCGCGCTGCGCCACGGCATCAAGCTGTCCGCCTGGAACAAGTAGCCTGCCCGGCGGTTGATCCCCCGCAGCGGCGCCCCCAGCACCTCCACCACGCCGGACGTCGGCGCCAGCAGCCCGGCGGCCAAGTTCAGCAGCGTGCTCTTGCCGCAGCCAGTGGGGCCGACCACCGACAGGAACTCGCCCTCGGCAACGTGCAAGGTGGTGTCCGCGACCGCAGTGTAGGCGTCCCCGCGCTTGCCGGGAAAGCTGACGGTCACGCCCGTAAACGACAACGCCGCCGTCATGCGCCATGCACCAAAGCAGTCCCCCCAAGCCCTTGCGCCGCATCATACGTCGTGCCGGGCCGGGGGGGAACCTGGGAGAGGCTTGCCGCCCTCTTGCTTGTATCGTCCGCCCGCCTCCCTGGTGCGGGCGTTCCGTTCGCGGGCTGCCTGCCCGCGGCGGTTGGGAGCGCCTAGTCCGACCAGGCCGGGTTGTGGCCATGCACCAGGCCGTCGTCGTAGCCTGCCGCTGCCGGGGCCTGCGCAACAGGCTGGGAGCTGGCCCAGCCGTGCCCGTGCACCAGCCCGTCGTCGAAGCCCGGCTCCTCCCGGTGCAACGCGGGCTACTGCGCGGAGGGCGTCATCTGCGCCGCCGGCTGCTGCTCCCTCTGCGGCACCATCGGCGCCACGTGGCCCTCGTCGTGGAACTGCTCGGTCTCCGTGCTGCCAGCCATCGCCGTCGTGCTGCTGCGCCCGCCGGACGCCGCCACCGCAACCGCATCGAACCAGCCCGTCCCGACCTCGCGCTGATGGCGCGTCGCCGTGTAGCCCTCGGCCTCGGACGCGAACTCCGCCTGTTGCAGCTCCGAGTACGCCGCCATGCCGCGCTCCTTGTAGCCCTTCGCCAGCTTGAACATGGACAGGTTCAGGCTGTGGAACCCGGCCAAGGTCACGAACTGGAACTTGTAACCCATCGCGCCGATCCGCTGCTGGAAGGTCGCGATGTCCTCCGGCGACAGCTTCTTCTGCCAGTTGAAGCTTGGCGAGCAGTTGTAGGCCAGCATCTTGCCCGGGAACTCTGCGTGGATGGCGTCGGCGAAGCGCTGCGCCTCCTCCAGGTTCGGCTCGCTCGTCTCCCACCACAGCAGGTCGGCGTAGGGGGCAAAGGCCAGGCCGCGGGCGATGGCGTAGTCCACGCCGACGCCGGGCTTGATGCGGTGGAAGCCCTCGCCGGTGCGCTCGCCGGTCAGGAAGGGGCGGTCGCGCTCGTCCACGTCGGCGGTCAGCAACTGCGCGCTGTGCGCGTCGGTGCGGCACAGCAGGACGGTGCTGACGCCCTCCACGTCGGCCGCCAGCCGGGCGGCGTTGAGCGTCCGGATGTGCTGGCTGATCGGGATCAGCACCTTGCCGCCCAGGTGGCCGCACTTCTTCTCGCTGGCCAACTGGTCCTCGAAGTGGACGCCGGCCGCGCCCGCCGCGATCATGGCCCGCATCAGCTCGAAGGCGTTCAGCGCGCCGCCGAACCCGGCCTCGGCGTCGGCGATGATCGGCGCCATCCAGTGTATGGAGTTGTCGCCCTCCAACTGGCCGATCTGGTCGCAGCGGCGCAGCGCGTTGTTGATGCGCTTGACCACCTGCGGCACCGAGTTGACGGCATACAGCGACTGGTCCGGATACATGTCGAGCGAGGTGTTGGCGTCCGCCGCCACCTGCCAGCCCGACAGGTAGATCGCCTTCAACCCGGCCTTCACCTGCTGCATCGCCTGGTTGCCGGTCAGCGCGCCCAGCGTGTTCACGTACGGCTCGGTCCTCAGCAGGTGCCACAGGCGCTGGGCGCCCATCTCGGCCAGGGTGTGCCGGATGCGGAAGCTGCCGGACAGGCGGGCCACGTCGGCATCGGTGTAGTCGCGGCGAATGCCCTGGAAGCGCTCGGGCTGGCCGCCCGCGGACATGCCGTCGGGCTGATAGGTGGGCTGGGCGTGCATGCTGGTATTCCTCATGGTCTGGTCTGACCGGTCAAATATTGACATTGCAGGTGCGAAGGGAAAGGGTGAAAACACCAGCCAAGCGGCAAGCAAGTTGTTGAATTGTTCAATCCCGCTGTAAATCAGTAAAGGTTGTAAATGGCTGCACCCCTGATCGGCCGCACCGTCCGCCGCCTGCGGCAGGAGCAAACGCTGACCCAGCAGGCCCTCGCGGCCCGGCTGGGCATCAGCGCCAGCTACCTGAACCTGATCGAGCACGAGCAGCGCGCCGTCACCGCCAGCCTGCTCATCAAGATGACCGAGGCCCTGCGCGTGGACCTCGCCGCCCTCTCCGGCAACCAGGAGCGTCAGTTGGAGGCCGGGCTGCGCGAGGTCTTCGCCGATCCCGTGCTGGACCAGGCGGTGCCGGACGCCGAGATCGAGGGCCTGGCCGCGTCCAGTCCCGCCGCCGGCCGCGCCGTGCTGGCCCTCTACCGCGCGCTGCGCGTGGCGCGGGAGGACTCCAGCGGCATCGCCCTGCCGTCCGGCTGGCGCCTGCTGCTGCCGCACGAGGAGACGCGCGACGCCTTCCACGACCGCTCCAACCACTTCCCCAGCATGGAGGCCGCGGCGGAACGCATCGGCGACGACCTGCCGCCGGAGCCGGCGGAACTGAACCACGCCATCGCCGAACGCCTCCGCCGCGCGCACGGCGTTACCGTGCGCGTCGGCCCCCTGGACGGCGCCCTGCGCCGCTACGACCCGGCAACGCGCGGCCTGACCCTGTCCGAAGGCCTGCCCCGGGAAAGCCGCGGCTTCCACATGGCCTTCCAACTCCTGCTGCTGGAAGCCCGGGATGCCGTTGAGGCGGAGGTCGCGGCCATCGCGCCCAGCACGCCGGAGGCCGGGGCGCTGATCCGGCTGGGCCTGCTGAACTACGCCGCCGCGGCGCTGCTGATGCGCTACGACCGGTTCCTCGCCGCCGCCGGGGCGGTGCGGCACGACGTGGACGCCCTCGCCGCCCGGTTCGGCGTCAGCTACGAGCAGGCGTGCCACCGCCTGTCCTCCTTGCAGCGCCCCGGCGCACGTGGGGTGCAGTTCTTCTTCTTGCGCGTGGACCCCGCTGGGAACGTCAGCAAGCGGTTCTCGGCCGCCGGGTTCCCGTTTGCGCGCTACGGCGGGTCGTGCCCGCGCTGGGTGGTCCATGCGGCATTCGCCTCGCCAGGGGCGCTGCAGGTGCAGGTGGCGCAGTTGCCGGACGGGGCGTCGTTCCTGTGCTTCGCCCGCTGCGTGGTGGGCCGTGCCGTCCGCTGGGGCGAGCCGCCGCCCACCCACGTGATCGCAATGGGGTGCGAGGTCGGCCACGCCGACGCGCTGGTCTATGCGGACGGCATCGCGCTAGATCGCGCGGCGGTGGGCATCGGCCTGTCCTGCCGCCTGTGCGACCGGGAGGGTTGCCGCAGCCGGGCCTTCCCGCCGCTGGAGCACCGGCTGGCCCTGGACCCGATGCTGGCGGCGGACAGCCCCTACCGGTTCGTGCCGAAGGGATGACAAGGGGGCGCGTGTCCGCAGCGCGGCATTCCGCCGGGTGGAGCAGTCCCATGCGACGGCCCGGTCAGCCCATTCGACGCCTGACCCTATCGCGGCGGGGCTGGTATGCCAAGGTTGAAGCCCGATAGGTCCCAACATACGTGCGGACCGACACCGGAGGACCGCACCGTGCAGCATCTCCCCACCCTGCCTGCGCCTTCCACGGACTTCCGCCTGCACGTCGCGCCCGGGCACGCCACGGCCCATGCGGGGTGGCTGCAGGCACGGTCTGCAGCTTTGGCGGCTCTGGACGCGGGCAAGGCCGCAGTGCTGCTCGGGCCGCCCGGCAGCGGCAAGAGCCTGCTGCTGCAAGACCTGGCCGTCGCGTTGCGCCGGCATCACGACGTGACCTGCCTGCCGCGCGGCGACCTGGTGCACGGCGCGCCCGCGTCAGGCATCCTGCTGGTGGACGAGGCCGACGGTTTGGAAGCGGATGTGCTGGCATCCTTGCGCGACGGGCCACAACCGTTTGTGCTTGCGGCGCTGCCGGGTTTCGAGACGCGCCTGGCCGGTCCGGGCCGGACCGTGGTGCCGGTGCCGATGGTGCCGCTCGCGCCCGTGGACGTAGCGCGGCTGGTGACGGACCGGCTGGACGCGGCGGGGCAGCCACGCGGCTCAGTGGAGCCGGATGCCGTGCTGGCCCTGGCGCGGCTATCCGGCGGTGTGCCGCGCCTGGTGCTGGTGCTCGCAGGGTCGGCGAGCTTCCTGGCACAGTGCGACGGCAGCCCGGCGGTGAGCAGCCACCATGTGGAGGAAGCGGCTGCGTTGCGGGCCGAGCTGGATGCGGAGCCGGTGCGAGTTCCGGAGCCGCTGTCCGAGCCTGCCCCAGGGTCGGCCTCCGTGCCGATCCTCGCATCTCTTGCCGCGCCGCCCTCCGCGCCGGTCCCGGTACCAATTGCCGCGCCGGCCTCCGTACCGGGTCTTGCATCAATCGCTGCGCCGGCCTCCGCGCCAGCATCTGCACCAATGGCCGTGCCGGTAGGCACACCCGTTCCAGGGGCCAGGCCGAGGCGCCGGGGCCTGGTCGGGGGCACGTTGTTGGCCGGACTTGGCCTCGTGCTCGCGGGCGGCTGGGCGTTGCACGCGCAGACTGGCCCGGTGCCGGATGGTCCACGCGTCGCCGATGTTGCCGAACTGCCCGCTGCCGAGTTGCCTGCGGCCGAATTGCCTGCGGCTCCGGACGCGCCGGCCCCGTCCCAACCCGATCCGGCGCCGGCCGGTCCAGGTGTCCAGGCAGGCACCCAGGCAGGCGCCCAGCCCGCCAAGGCAGCGCCCGCTCCCGCGCTGCCTGCCGCCGGGGTGGTTCTGTTCCAAGGCCCGATCTTCAACGAAACCATGAACCAGGCCGGGCACTTGACGTTGTTGCTGCGCCCGCAGGATGCACCGGGAACAGTGACGGCGCGTTTTTCCGCATCGGCTGGGCTATCCGGCTCCGGTGAGCTGTCGGGACGGCTGTCAGGCGGGCGTTTGGACCTGTCGGGGCAGCTCATGATGGGCCGGAACCCGTACCGGTGTGACCTCAGCGGCGCTCTCGCCAATGGGCGCCTAACCGGCACGGCGAGCTTTGTCCGCCGCGGCAGCACTGGCGGCGCGGCGCACAGCCGGTTCAGCCTGACCCGCAGTTGAACGGTTCCGCGCGGCGGCGCGTTACGGCGGCACCACCGCAGCGTTAGGGCCGCCGCCAGCAGGACCGTTCAGCGCGGCCGCGGCCAGCAAGGGGCCAAGCAGCAGCATCAAGGTGCCCAGGCTGACCAGCAGCACCAGCAGCGCGGCCCGCCAGCCGCCCAGCCCCAGCCCGTGCCGCGCCACCAGCCAATGCAGCCACAGGGCATAGAACCCGGTGCCATAGGCAAAGACTGGACTGGCCATCACAGCCGCAGGCGTCGCCCCTGTCACGGCGCCCAGCACTGCCAGCAGCACGAGCGTGACGGCCAGCACCGCCCACTGGCACCAGTTGAAAGCCGTGGCGTAGCGCAGCCAGCCGCTATCCCGTCTCCACCGCCGCGCCAGCGCGTGGGACAGCACCGGGGGCGCAAGCTGCGACGTGGCCGCCAACAGCGCGAGGGCCGACGCCTGCGTGACCCACCCGCCGAACAGCAGCAGCGCGGCGCCCGCCAGCGGCACGGCGAGCAGCGGCGCAAGGCTGGCCAGAAACCCCTCCGGCGTGTCCCGGAACAGTCCCAGGCCTTCCGCGCGGCCTCGGGCGAGAAGCAGCGTGCCGCGCAGGGGCGAGGAGGGCGGCGGCGTCCCGGTGGTCATAAGACCAACCCACCGCGGGTGTGCCGGATCGGAAGTTCGTCGGCCCTCGCCGGCGGGCTTCTGACCAGTCGGCACGCTGGAAACAAATGGGAAAGTGCCCTGAAGCGGAAATTTGCCACCCCGACGAACTTGGGGTTTGGGACACTAGCTGCCAGGCCACCTGATTGCCCAACGCAGCCTCGGCGCGCGCGGCAGTCCCGACGTGGCCAGCGCCGTACAGGTGGTCGTGGATCGCCCAGCCCCGAGGACGGCCCCGAACGATGGGAAGACGTTGGGTTTAGGGCGCCGCGGGCAACTTCGCGCATCGTCACAGGAACACCGCGAGCACGGCGCGGTACACGTCCGCCAACGCCCGCAACTCGGCCACGCCAACCCGTTCGTCCACCTGGTGCATCGTCGCGCCCACCAAGCCAAACTCGGCGACGGGGCAGTGGCGGGCGATGAACCGGGCGTCCGAGGTGCCGCCGCCGGTGTCCAGCCGGGGCGTGCGGCCAGTGGCGGCAGCAATGGCGTCCCGCAGCCGCTGCACCGCGGGGCCGGGCGCGGTCAGGAAAGCCTCGCCGCTGGTCGCCACGTCCAAGTCGAACCGCGGCGCGTGTTGCGCGATGGCGGCGCGCAGCCACGCGTCCAGCCCGGCGCCGGTGTGGCGGTCGTTGAACCGGATGTTCAGCCGCGCCCGCGCCGCACCGGGGATCACGTTGGTGGCAGGGTTGCCCACGTCCACGCTGGTAATTTGCAAGCTGGACGGCTCGAACCACTCCGTCCCTGCGTCCAGCGGCACGGCGGTCAGGGCGGCCAGGACGCGCACCAGGCGATGCACGGGATTGTCGGCCCGCCCGGGATAGGCGGCATGGCCTGCGGTGCCGTGTACGGTCAGGGCCGCGTTCAGGCTGCCGCGGCGGCCGATCTTGACCACCTCGCCCAAGGCGGACGGGTTGGTCGGCTCCCCCACCAGGCAGAAGTCCGGCACGTGGCCGTGCGCCGCCATCCACTCCAGCACGCGCACGGTGCCGTCGGTGGCCGGCCCCTCCTCGTCCCCGGTGATGAGCAGGCTGACCGACCCCGCGCCCGTCCAGTCCACAGCGGCGGCGGCGAAGGCGGCGACGGCGCCCTTCATGTCGCAAGCGCCGCGGCCATACAGCACGCCGTCTCGGACCTCCCCACCGAACGGGTCGGCAGTCCAAGCGACATCACCCGCCGGCACCACGTCGGTATGCCCGGCGAAGCACAGATGCGGCCCGGCCGTGCCCCGGCGCGCGAACAGGTTGGGCGTCGTGCCGAACGGCAACCGGGCGACGGTGAAGCCAGCCCCCTCCAACACCGCCGCCAGCACGCCCTGAGCGCCATCATCCGCAGGCGTCACTGACCGGCAGCGGATCAGCGCCTGCGCCAGCGGCAAAGGGTCGGTGGTCACGGCAGGCCGGCGATGACTCCCTCTCCCTCCGGGAGAGGGTTGGGGTGAGGGAAGCCGCACAGCGCCGTCCTAGCCAAACTGGACGCTGGTTCTTGTGCAATCGCCGACCATTGTGCTTGCAGCTTTCCCCTCACCCCAACCGTAAACCGCTTTACGGTTCGACCCCGGAGGGAGAGGGAGCGGCGAGCACCTTGCCTCGGTGGAAGCATCAATCCCGCAGCAAGTCGTTGATGCTGGTTTTGGCGCGGGTCTGCTCGTCCACGCGCTTGACGATCACGGCGCAATACAGCGCGGGGCCAGGGCTGCCATCCGGCAAGGGCCGGCCCGGCAAGGTGCCCGGCACGATCACGGAATAGGGCGGCACGCGGCCCACGAAGATCTCGCCGGTCGCGCGGTCCACGATCTTGGTGCTGGCGCTGATGAAGACGCCCATGGACAGCACGCTGCCGCGGCCGACCACCACGCCCTCCACGACTTCGGACCGCGCGCCGATGAAGCAGTCGTCCTCGATGATGGTGGGATTGGCCTGCAAGGGTTCCAGCACGCCGCCCAGGCCGACGCCGCCGGACAAGTGGCAGTTGCGCCCGACCTGCGCGCAGCTCCCGACCGTGACCCAGGTGTCTATCATCGTGCCCCGGTCCACGTAGGCGCCGACGTTGACGAAGGACGGCATCAGGATCACGCCCGGCGCGATGTAGGCGCTGTGCCGCACGATGGAGCCGGGGACGGCACGGAACCCGGCGGCGCCAAACTGGTTCTCGCCCCAGCCCTCGGTCTTCAGGCGCACCTTGTCGAAGGCGGGTGCGCCGGTGCCGGGCATGGGCTGGCTGTCGTTCAGGCGGAAGGACAGCAGGACGGCCTTTTTCAGCCAGTCGTTGACCCGCCACCCCTCGGGGCCGGGTTCGGCGACGCGCATGGCGCCGATGTCCAGCAGGTTCAGCGCCGCCTCCACCGCGGCGCGCTCCGCCCCGCCGGTCGTGGCGGACAGCGTGGTACGGACCTCCCAGAGCTGCTCGATGCTGCGTTGGAGTGGATGGGACATGGTGCGGCGGTTCCGGTTCGCAGGGACAGGGCAGGGACGGGACAGGGCAGGGACGGGGCAGGGACGGGGCAGGGTAGACGACAGGGCAGGCCCTGGGCAGGGCGGCGGACCATGCGGAAACGGCCTAGCCGTGTCAACGCAGGCGGCAGCGTCTGCTGCTCGGGCCAATCAGCCCGCTAACAGAGTTTTCACCCGCTGCGTCCCATCCTTGCCCTATGAGCACCGAAGCGACGGACGGCAACGGCAACAATGGCGCGCAGGGCGACGGGCTGCACCAGGCGCTGCTGGACAGCCGCCAGCGGTGGCGGGAGTTGTGCGCCCTTGCGGCCGACCTGGCGTTCGAGACGGACATGCAGGGCCGGCTGACCTTCATGGCGCCCAACATGGTCCTGGGCCGGCACAATGCCGGCCTGCTGGGTCATCCATTCGCCGTGCTGCTTGCGGAGGAGGATGCGGCCCTGCCCGGCGACGCCGCGCCGGCCCCGATGTCCCAGCGCCTGACCTGGATGCGCCACGCCGGCGGCGGCACGCGCTGCATCGCCCTGACCGTCGCGCCGCGGCTGGACGCCGGTGGAACCCTGGTGGGCACCCGCGGCGTGGGCATGGACGTGACGGAGCGGGAGCGCCGGGACGCCGCCGCCGCCGCCGCCGTGCGCCGGGCCGAACTGCTGGAACACGTGCTGGCCGGGATGCGGCGGGAGGTCATGGCGTCCCGCATGATGGCAGCCGTGCTGGAGGAGCTGACGCGCGCCCTCGGCGCAGACGGCGCGGCGATCCTGGACCTGGCCCCACGCGCCGGCTCGGCTGACGGTGGCCCGGCTGACGACAGCCACGTGCTGCACAGCACCGGCGCCGACCCGCGGCCCTTGCTGACCGTGGCCGCCCGGCTGCTGCTCCATGCCGAGGATGATATGCCCGCATGCGGCACCGCCGATGGGCGGCAAGTCCTGGCCTGCCCGGCATCCACCCGCTTCGGCGACCGGGCGGGGCTGTTGCTGTGGCGCCCGCCGGGCGGGCGGCCCTGGGATGCGGACGAGCAGGGCCTGGCGGCCTCCGTCACCGGCGTGGTCCGGGTCGTGCTGGAGCACGAGGCGATCCAGCGCGAGTTGGCCCGGCAGGCCCGCACCGACCCGCTGACGGGCTTGCTGAACCGCCGCGCCTTCATGGAGGAAGCCGGGCGGCGCCTGGACCGGCTGGACCGGGAGGGGCTGCCAGGCACGCTGGTGTTCATTGACCTGGACCGGCTGAAGCCGCTGAATGACCGCTTGGGGCACGAGGCCGGGGACGCCGCCCTGGTGCTGACGGCGGGGCTGCTGCGCCGCACCTTCCGCCCGTCCGACCTCGTGGCCAGGCTGGGCGGGGACGAGTTCGCGCTGTGGCTGGACGGGTCGGATGAGCTGACCGCCGCAGAGCGGGCGGAGCGGCTGCGGACGGGCCTGCCGGCGGAGCTGGCCCACCTGTCCGCCGGCGACCCCCGCGGCATGACCTCATCCATCGGCATCGCCTGCCGGCCCGGCGGCAGCACGGAGGAACTTGAAGCGCTGATCCAACGGGCGGATGAGGCAATGTACGAGGTCAAGCGGGCCGGCGGCGGACAGTGGCGCGTGTCCCACCCCGAGGCGCGCGCATGAGCGGCGTGCAGCCCGTCCCGGCCCCAGCCAGGCCGCTGCCGTCCGACCCCGCCGCGTCCGTCCTGGTGGACACCTTGGGGGACGAGGCCGCGCGGGTCCGGCTGGCGTCGAATCCGGGCACCCCGCAGCCCCTGCTGCAGCGCCTTGCCGCCGACCCGGCCGTCATGGTGCGGGCAGCCGTCGCCATGAACCGCGCCTCCACGCCGGCCCTGCATTCCATCCTGACGGCGGACAGCGACGAACGGGTGCGCGCCTTGCTGGCCGCCAAGGTGGCGCACCTGCTGCCGGGCCTCGCCGGGCCGGACCAGGCGAAGGCCGCGCAGCACATCCACGCCACCCTCGCCGTGCTGATGAAGGACGAGGCGCTGCGCGTCCGCGCCGCCATCGCTGATGCCGTGAAGGCGATGCCGGTTGCCCCGCGCGACCTGATCCTGCGCCTGGCGTCGGACCCCGAACTCGCAGTGTGCGATCCGGTCATCCGGTTGTCGCCACTGTTGACCAGTGGCGACCTGTTGGCGCTGCTGGCCACGCCGCCGCACCCCGATGCGCCGCAGTCCATCGCGGCCCGTCCGGGCTTGAGCGCCACCGTGGCGGACGCGGTGGCCGCCGGCACGGACGGGCCTGCAGTGCGGGCGCTGTTGCTGAACCGGTCAGCCAACATCCAGGAGGCGGCGCTGGACGCGCTGGTGGCCCGGGCCGCCGGCCACCCGGAGTGGCACGAGCCGCTGGTGCAACGCCCGGCCCTCAGCCGGGGCGCCGCGCGCGCCTTGTCCTCGCTGGTCGCAGCCGGGCTGCTGCGCGTGCTGGCAGACCGCGCCGACCTGGACCCTGCCTTGGCCGGGGAACTGCGGCTGCGCCTGCAATCCCACCTGGACATCCCAGCCGCCCCTGCCGCGGAGGCCGACGACCCCATGCCCGCCCTGCGCCGGCTGCACGCCGCCGGAGGGCTGACCGAGGCCACGCTGCTGGACGCCGCGCGCGCCGGCAACGTGCAGCGGGCGGCGGCGGTGCTTGCGGTCGCAAGCGGCCTGCCGCTGGCGGCGGTGGAGCGTGCGGCCTACCTCCGCAGCGCCAAGGCGCTGGTCAGCATGACCTGGCGGGCAGGGTTCGGCATGGGCGCGGCCGCCGTCGTCCAGGCGGTCCTGGGACAGCTTGGCCCCGGCGCCGTGCTGGCCGCCCGGCCCGGCGGCGGCTTCCCGCTGACGGATGCGGAGATGGGCTGGCAGATCGAGATGCTGGCGTCCGGCGCGCGGTAGCCCAGCCCGCCAGCTACGCCCGGATCAACGTGCCCAGGCCGCCTTCCTTGAATAGCTCCAGCAAGCAGGCGTGCTGCATCCGCCCGTCCAGGATCACCGCGCCCTTCACGCCGCCGCGCACCGCCTCCACGCAGTTTTCCACCTTAGGGATCATGCCGCCGGATATCATGCCGTTGGCGATGCCGGCCTCGGCTTCGGCGACGGTCAGCTCCGCGATCAGTTGGCGGTCGCGGTCCAGCACGCCGGCCACGTCGGTCAGCATGAGCAGGCGCTGCGCGCCCAGCGCCGCCGCAACAGCCCCGGCCACGTCGTCGGCGTTGATGTTGTAGGTCTGCCCGTCCTCCCCCATGCCGACCGGGGCGATCACCGGGATCAGCCCAGCGCCGGTCAGGGCGTGGATCACGCGGACGTCAACATGGACGGGTTCGCCGACGAAGCCTAGGTCCAGCGCACGCTCGATGTGGCTATCTGGGTCCTTGACGGTGCGGGTCAGCTTGCGGGCGCGGATCATGCCGCCGTCCTTGCCGCAGATGCCGACCGCCAGCGCCCCGGCGCCGTTGATCAGCCCGGCAACATGCTTGTTGACCGTCCCGGCCAGGACCATCTCGACGACCTCGACCATGGCGGCGTCGGTGACGCGCAGGCCGTCCACGAAGGTGGACTGGATGGCAAGGCGCTTGAGCATGGCGTTGATCTGCGGCCCGCCGCCGTGGACCACCACAGGGTTGACGCCGACCTGCTTCAGCAACGCGATGTCGCGGCCGAACTTGGCGGCCAGCCCCGGGTCGCCCATGGCATGGCCACCATACTTCACGACAACCGTGACCCCGGCGTAGCGCCGCAGGAACGGCAGGGCTTGGACGAGGATGTCCGCTTCTTCCGCGGCGACCTGGATTTGCTCGGGGGTCAGGGTCATGCCAGGTGCGTAGCGGTCGGGTGCGGGCGGGGTCAAGATAGAGCTTGGTGGCTCCCTCTCCCGGTGGGAGAGGGTTGGGGTGAGGGAAACCACAAGTGCAACCCTAGACCCAGACAGCGGATCGGTAAGCAGAGCCCCTCGTTATGACTTGTGGACGTTCCCAACTCTTTCTCGAAACGAGAAGGGGTCAAAGTCAGGCCGGCACTGCCAGCCCCGCCAACTCCGCCCGCAGCGCCTCCATGCCAAGCCCGGTCTCGCTGCTGGTCGTCAGCACGTCCGGGTAGGCGGCCGGGTGCTTGCGGGCCAGGGCGTAAACTTCGTCGTGCTTGCGCCCTAGCGCTCCGGCCTTCGTGCCGTCCGCCTTGGTGAGCACGAGCTGGTAGGTGACCGCCGCCTGGTCCAGCAAGTCCATCACTGCCAAGTCGGACGCCTTCAGCTCGATGCGGCTGTCCAGCAGCAGCACCACGCGCTGCAACGTCGGGCGTCCACGCAGGTACTCGAACATCAGGCCCTGCCAGTCCGCCTTCACTTCCTTCGCGGCCTGGGCATAGCCGTAGCCCGGCATGTCCACGAGCGTCAGCCGGCGCGCCAAATCGAAGAAGTTGAGCTGCCGCGTCCGCCCCGGCGTGTTGGACGCCCGCGCCAGCGACTTGCGCCCAGTCAGCGCATTGACCAGCGACGACTTGCCGACGTTGGACCTGCCGGCAAACGCGACCTCCGGCAAGCCCGGCTCGGGCAACTGGTCCAGGCGCTGGGCGGCGTAGAAGAACTGGCACTCGCCGGCAAACAGCAGGCGGCCGGCCTCCAGCCGGACCGCCGCCTCCGCCACAGCATCCGCCCCCGCCTGGCTGGCCCCGGCTTGGTCGGCCCCGGCTTGGTCGGCCCCGGCCTCGTCAGCTAGGTGCTGGCCGCCATCCGGGTCGTGGTCAGGCGCGTCCGCCGCATGATCGTCCATTGTTGTGCAATCGTCAGGAGGTTGTTCCAGCTCCAATAGATCACTAGCCCCGCCGGGAAGCTGGCCAGCATGAAGGTGAAGATGATCGGCATGAACTGGAAAAGGCGCGCCTGCACCGGGTCCGGCGGCGGCGGGTTCAGCTTCTGCTGCACGAACATCGTGACACCCATGATGAGCGGCCAGATGCCAAGGTGCAGCAGGGAGACATATTGCGCCGGGTCGAACGGGATGACGCCGAACAGGTTGAACACGTTGGTCGGGTCCACGGCCGACAGGTCGTGTATCCACCCAAAGAACGGCGCATGCCGCATTTCGATGGTGACGAAGATCACCTTGTAGAGCGAGAAGAAAACTGGGATCTGCACCAGCATGGGCAGGCAGCCGCTGGCGGGGTTCACGCCCTCGCCCTTGTAGAGGCCCATGATGGCCTTCTGCATCGCCTGCGGGTCTTCTTTCAGGCGCTCGCGGATCTCCGTCATCTTCGGGCCGAGCAGCTTCATCTTGCTCATGGACCGGTAGGAGTAGTTGGCGAGTGGGAAGAACACCAACTTGGCGAACACCGTGAAGATCAGGATGGCAACGCCGAAGTTGCCGGTCACTTCATACAGCTTGTCCAGCGCGTAGAAGATCGGCTTGGTCAGGATGTAGAACCAGCCGAAGTCCACCGCGAGGTCCAGGTGCTTGACGCCCAGGGCGTTCTCGTAGCCGTCCAGCAGGCGGACCACCTTCGCGCCGGCGAACAGCCGGGTGGTGGTGCTGGCGGTGGCGCCGGGCGCGACCTCGGTCGGGTTGGCCGCCACGAAGCCGACTTGGTAGCGGTCGGCATTGTTCTCCAGCAGGTGGTGGAAGGTGGCCAGCACGGGGGCGGCCTGGTCCGGGATCAGGGCTGTCAACCAATACTTGTCGGTGATGCCCGCCCAGCCGCCGGTCGTCGGCTGCTCCAGCGCCAGGCCCTTGGTCTTCTCGCCCTTGGACTTGGCGGAGTCGTACGTCTGCTCTTCCAGCTTGCCGTTCAGGTAGCCCAGCAACCCCTCGTGTAGGATATAGTAGCCGGCGGTGACAGGCTTGTAGTCACGGCGGATGCGGGACCAGGGATGGACCACAACCGGCGCGGCACCCGTGTTGCGGACGCGCTGCTCGGCCGTGAAGACGTAGTCGCCGTCCACGGCCAGCGCGATCTCGAATACCTGCCCGGCGCCGTTGTCCCAGGACAGGGTGACGGGGCTGCTGGGCGTCAGTTCGGATGCAGATGCCGTCCAAAGCGCATCCAGGTCCGGCACCCGGACCCCGGCGTCCCCGGTCCAGCCGAACTGGGCGTAGTTGGGCTGCGGGTCCACGCGCGGCTCCAGCAGGCGCACGAGGGGCGACGTAGGTGCAACCTCCACATGGTAGTCGCGCAGCACCAGGTCATCCAGGCTGGCGCCCATCAGGTTGATGCTGCCCTGCACGCGCGGGGCGCTGATGGCCACGCGCGGAACGTCGCGCTGCGGCGGCGCGACCGTCATGGGTTGATTGCCGGGCGCGGCCGGATTGCCCGTCGGGCCGGGAGTGCTGCCGGTCGGGGTGTTCTGCGTGACCTGCGCCGGGACGGCTGGCAGCGTCCGCTTGGGCTGGAACTGCTGGAAGCCCAGCAGGATCGCCAACGAGATGATGAAGAAGACGATCAGGCGTTTCTGGTCCATCAGCGGGCCACTACTTTCGTGTCGCAGGCGCAGGGCACAGGGTCCCAGCCGCCGGCAGTCCAGGGGTTGCAGCGCAGGATGCGCCGGGCCGCGAGGCCGGTGCCGCGCAGCGGGCCGTGCCGGTGCAGCGCCTCGATGGCGTAGGTGCTGCACGACGGCTCGAATCGGCAGTGCGCGCCGATGAAGGGCCGCAAGGTCCATTGGTAGATACGGACCAGCAGGACCAAACCACCCGTCGTGGCCTGGGCGATCATCGTGGCCTGCGCGATCATCGCGGCAGCGTCTTGGCCAAGGCGCGGCGCAGGTCGTCCACCAGCAACGTGAAGGGCCGGGCGCGGGTGGTGTCGCGGCCGATCAGCACGAGGTCCGTGCCCTGCACCGGCTCGGCCTTCAGAAGAAGCCGGGCGGCTTCCCGCAGGCGGCGCTTGGTTCGGTTGCGGACCACGGCGTTGCCGACCTTCTTGGTGACGGTGAAGCCGACCCGGGCCGGGGCGTCGTCCCCGCGCGGCAGGGCTTGCAGCACCAGGCCGTGGACGGCGGCCTTTCGGCCCTTGCTTGCAGCCCGCAGGAAATCGGCGCGCTGCTTCAGCCGGGCGGGTTTTGCGCCGGATACGGTAGGACGCGGCGGTGCGGCCTGATGATCGTCTGCCATGCCAGCATGCTCCAGGCCGGCGCCGGACGGTGTCAGGCGGACAGGCGCTTGCGGCCCTGGGCGCGGCGGTTCGCCAGGACCTTGCGGCCGCCCACGGTGGCCATCCGGGCGCGGAACCCATGGCGGCGCTTGCGGACGAGCTTGGACGGCTGATAGGTACGCTTCACGGTGAGACTCCAATATCAGAAGCCCGGCGGCGGCAGGGCCGGCAACCGGGAATGTGCGTGGCCCGAAGCCCACGCCTGGCGATGCCCGCGCGATATACTGGCAGCGTCCGCCCGCCGTCAATGAGCGTGGAGTCGTCACACCGGCCGGTCGCCTCCCGGCGTTCGTCCGGGACCATCCCTTCCATACTTCAACATGGTCAAGCCACTGGATGGTCAAGTCACTGGCCTGCCGGTCCCGTCCCCACAACCAGCCATTGCCCTTCGGCTTGTGCGCCTCACCTACCTTCGGTAACGGTTCCCGCACGCCCCCGGTTGCCCGGCGCACCCACGACAGGACGCACCCCCAATGACCCGCAAGACCGGCCGCCAGTTCTTCGCCAACCCCGGCCCGACCAACATTCCCGACAGCGTCCTGCGCGCCATGGACCGCCCCACCATAGACTTCAACGACCCAGAGTTCATCGCCGTCTTCGACCAGGGCGTCGCCGGCCTCAAGCGCGTCCTCCGCACGGAAGGCGAAGTGTTCCTCTACACCGCCTCCGGCCACGGTTCATGGGAAGCCACGCTGCAGAACCTGCTCAGCAAGGGCGACACCGTGCTCGTGCTGGAAACCGGCTGGTTCAGCGAGGGCTGGGCCGCCATGGCCACCAAGCTCGGCCTGCATCCCCGCACCGTCCACGCCGACTGGCGCCGGGGTATGGATATGTCCGCCGTCCAGACCGCCCTCAAGCTGGACAGCACCCACACCATCAAGGCCGTCCTGGCCGTCCACAACGAAACCGCGACCGGCCTGGCCACGCCCCTGGCCGAGCTGCGCGCCGCCATGGACGCCGCCGGCCACCCGGCACTCCTGCTCGTGGACACCATCTCCTCCCTCGGCTCGCTCGACTTCCGCATGGACGAGTGGGGCATAGACGCCGTGGTCGGCGGCAGCCAGAAGGGCCTCATGCTGCCCACCGGCTTCAGCTTCACCGCCGCCTCGGCAAAGGCCATGAAGGCGCATGAGGCCGCCAACATGCCCCGCCACTACTTCGACTGGTCCGTCATGATGACGCGCCCGCAGCGCAGCTTCGTCGGCACGATCCCGACCAGCTTGTTCTACGGCCTGCAGGAAAGCCTGCGCCTGATCGAACTGGAAGGCCTGGACCAAGTTATCGCCCGGCACCACCGCCTGGCGGAAGCCGCGCGCCGGGCCGTCCGCACCTGGTCCGCCAACAACGGCCCGCAGCTGTATGGCCTCGACCCGGCGCGCCTGTCCGACAGCGTCACCGCCGTGCTGATGCCGGACGGCCACAACGCCAACGCCATGCGCAAGGTGGCGCTGGACCGCTTCAACGTCTCGCTCGGCGGCGGCCTCGGCAAGCTGGACGGCCAGGTCTTCCGCATCGGCCACCTCGGCGACCTGAACGAGCCGATGCTGCTGGGCACCCTGGGCGCCATCGAGATGAGCCTGCGCGCCGCCGAGATCCCGCACGGCCGCGGCGGCGTGGAGGCCGCAATGGACTGGCTGGCGGCCGCGTAAGCCGGCTAACCGGCGGGTGGGCGCCATAGCGGAGTGCGGCGGTACGTGTCCGCCAGCGGCGTCCGCAGCCCGATGCCCTCCAGGGTCAAGTCGCCCGGCGCGCAATCTTATCGACAGGCCGTGCATACAACGCTAAGCGTTGCACTTGCGAACACGGGGCGTGTTGTGGAAAGCGGTTCGATCAAATCAATGAGCGACGTATCCGAACGGGACGAGGGCACAACGCGGGATGGCAACGGACCGGCCATTCCGCGCCATACCCGCCGCCTGTCGGACAAGGTACTCGTGGCATTCCACCACGCCTGCGACACGTCCGACCTGGAAGTGGCTGAGCAGCTGCTCGGCATCCTGGAAATGATGCTCAGCCGCCGCAGCCCGAACCCCGACAGCAACCGCCGCCGCAGCATCGAGAGCTTGGTCGCCGCCTACGAGAGGCTCTGGCACCTTCGCCACCCGGAGACCGACCAGTAACCGTCGGCATCCGCTAAACCCGGAGCGGCGCGCCCAACCGCAGGATAGCCTCTGCTTCCGGGGTGTACGCCCCATGCTCCTCGTGCAGGGCCAGCCCTCTGGTGATCCGGCCGGGCCGACGGCTCCCACGCCGCCCCTGCACCAGCACGATCCGTGCCGGACGGCCGTGCTTCGGCCATAGCGGCACAAGAGTTCCTTCGCCGCATCCGGCAGCATCCAGCGCCCGCAGTGCCTCCGGTCCTTGGCGTTCCGGAAGGATCAGCGTGACCGTGCCGCCGACGCGCACTGCCCCAACCAGCGCCCGCGCCCAGCCGGGCAACCCGGCGCCGTAAACCTGCCGGGCCAGACGGCGCCGCATATCCGGGGATGGCGTCCCCGCAGGGTCGTACCAAGGTGGATTGGCAAAGGCGTGGTCAACATCACCCGGCAGCACCAGCGCCGTCACATCCCCCTCCAGCACCCGCCAGTCCGCCAACCCGTTGTCCGCAAGGTTATGCCGCGCCAGCGCCACCGTGCCCGGATCAATCTCCACCCCGGTCCCACGCAACCCCGGTACCCGCGCACCCAGGCACAGCAGCCCAGCCCCCGCGCCCGTGCCACCCTCCAACACCAACTCACCAGCCTGCGCAGGCACTGCCGCCGCCAGCAGCACCGGCTCGATCCCCGTGCGGTGCCCGGCCGCAGGCTGCCGGTAGCGGATGCGGCCACCGAGCAGGTATCCATCCGTCGTCTCCATCAGTCCTCGCCGGCATCCCGCAACACCTGCTGTGCTGCGGCGGCGTCTTCCGGCAGCACGGCCAAGCGCCGCGGGATCGCGCCGATGCTGCCTTCCATCGCGCTCACGTGCGCGTCCAGCAACACGCTCTCGATTCCCGCATCGCGCAGCAGCGCCGACAGGAAACTGAGGCGCACGGGGTCGTTGGATAGCAGCACGGTTCTCATGCCGCCGTGTCGCACAGGCCGATGCGCCCTGCCAGCCGGGCCACCTTGCCTTGACCCCTTTTCCGGGCCGCCGATATGGTATTCCGCGGCAAGCGCCGGGCCGCCGCGTAAGTGCCGGGTCTGCCGGGCACGGCGCGATCAGGTCGGGAGTCCACTTTGGGCGTTGTCACCACCACCACCCCGATGCCCGGCCCCGGCCAGGACGCCGGACCCGCGCCCGACGCCCTGCAAGTCCTGACCGCGCTGGTCGGCGCCGACCTGCACGCCTGCAACCGCGCCATCGTCGCCCGCATGGACAGCCCGGTCGCGCTGATCCCGCAACTGGCGGCGCATATCGTCGCCGCAGGCGGCAAGCGCCTCCGCCCGCTGCTGACCCTCGCCGCCGCCCGCCTGTGCGGCTACGCCGGCGCCCGCCACGTCCACCTGGCCGCCTGCGTCGAGTTCATCCACACCGCCACCTTGCTGCACGACGACGTCGTGGACGAAAGCCTGCTGCGCCGCGGCCTCAGCAGCGCCAACGCCGTCTTCGGCAACAAGGCGTCCGTCCTGGTCGGCGACTTCCTGTTCGCCCGCAGCTTTCAACTCATGGTGGAGGACGGGTCCCTAAAAGTCCTCGGCATCCTCTCCCACGCCGCCGCCACCATCGCGGAGGGGGAAGTCTTGCAGCTCGTCACCCAAAACGACCTGTCCACGTCGGAAGAACGCTACCTCGATGTGGTCCGCGGTAAGACCGCCGCCCTGTTCGCCGCCGCCTGCCAGGTCGGCGCCGTCGTCGCCGAGCGCCCCGCTTCGGAGGAGCAGGCGTTGCGCGACTACGGCATGAACCTCGGTATCGCCTTCCAGCTTGTGGATGACGCCCTTGACTACGCCGCCGATCAGGTGACGCTCGGTAAAACCGTCGGCGACGACTTCCGCGAGGGCAAGATCACCTTGCCCGTCCTCGCCGCCTATCAGGCCGCCGACGAGGAGGAGCGCGCCTTCTGGGTCCGCACCATCGAGGCCAGTGACCAGCGCGACGCCGACCTGGAGCGTGCGATGCGCCTGATGACCCGTAGCGGCGCTATCCAGACCACCCTGGACGGTGCCGCCCGCTTCGCCGACAGCGCCAAGTCGGCGCTGTCGGTGTTCCCCGACAGCCCCGTCCGCCGCGCGCTGATGGGCGTGGCCGACTACACCGTCAGCCGCGTGAGCTAGCCCCATGAACGTCGCGCTGCGCCCGGCCATGACGCGCGACGAGTTCCTGGACTGGGACGGTCACTTGCATGGGCGTTGGGAGTTCGATGGTGTCAGGCCGGTTCCGATGACGGGCGGGTTGCTCAACCACAACACGATCACGATCAACATCATTGTCGCGCTCCGCAACCGCCTGCGCAGCACGCCCTGGCAGGTGTTCGGCGCCGATGCAGGCATTGCGACGGCCGGCAGCGCCGTCCGCTACCCGGACGCGCTGGTCGCCTCATCAGCGCAAGTCGGCACGTCCAAGCTCGTCGCCGACCCGGTTGTTGTGTTGGAGGTGCTAAGCCCGTCTTCTGGCCGGACCGACCGCATCGAGAAAGTCAAGGAATACCGCGCCGTCCCCTCCATCCGCCGCTACCTGATCGTCGAGAACACCAGCGTCGGCGCGGCGATGCATCACCGCCAAACCGCCGATGCCGAGTGGACCGTCACCCCGCTTGTCGCCGGTGAGACACTGATGCTGCCGGAGATCGGCATCGAGGTGCCCCTTGCCGAGTTCTACGAGGACACCGGCCTGCCAGAAACCGAACCGGACGAAGGCCGCTAGGCCGCCGCCAGCCTCTCCCGCCGCACCTGCACCGTAAACTCGTCCAGCGCCGCCTCGACCCGGTCCAGCATCTCCGTGATCTCCGCCGCCGTGATGATCAGCGGCGGGCTGAATGCCAGGCTGTCGCCGGGCAACCCCCGGGCGATCACCCCGTGCGCCTCGCACAGCTTGGTCAGCCGTGCCACCATCTTACGCTTGGGATCGAAGTTGCGCCGTGTCTCCCGGTCCTCCACCATTTCGACCGCACCGATCAGCCCGATCCCACGGACCTCTCCCACCAACTCGTGCCCGGCAAAGCGCCGCCGCAGCTCCGATTGCAGGTATGGCCCCACCGTCCGCACGTGGTCCACCAGCCCGGTCTCGTCGTAGATCTTCAGCGCCTCGACCGCCACCGCCGCCGGCACGGGATGCCCGCTGTAGGTGTAGCCGTGCCCGAAGGTGCCGATCTCCGCACTCTCCCGCGCCAGCGCCTGGAACACCCGCTCCGTCACCATCACGGCCGAAATCGGCAAGTATGCCGCCGACAGCGCCTTCGCGCACGTCAAGATGTCCGGCTCCACCCCGAAAGTCTGGCTGCCCCAGTAGTTGCCCGTCCGCCCAAACCCGCAGATCACCTCGTCCGCCACCAGCAGCACGTCGTGCCGGCGCAGTACGGCCTGTATCTTCTCGAAGTAGCCCCGCGGCGGCAGGATCACCCCGCCCGCGCCCATCGCCGGCTCGGCGAACATCGCCGCCACCGTGTCCGGCCCCTCCGCCACGATCAGCTTGTCCAACTCCTCCGCGCAGCGCGTGGCAAAGGCGTCCTCGGACTCGCCGGGCAGGCCCTGGTGGTAGAAATGCGGCGTCATCGTGTGGATGAAGCCCGGCAGCGGCAGGTCGAAGCTGCGATGGTTGTACGGCAGACCCGTCAAGGACGCCGAAGCCACCGTCACGCCATGGTAGCCCTTGATCCGCCCGATGATCTTCTTCTTCGCCGGCCGCCCCAACGCGTTGTTGTAATACCAAACCATCTTCACCGCGGAGTCGTTGGCCTCCGACCCCGAGTTCGCCAGGAACACCTTGCTCATCGGCACCGGCGCCCGCTCGATCAGCATCTCGCACAGGTCAATCAACGGTGAGTGCGACTTGCCGGTGAACGCATGGTAGAAGGGCAGGGTCCGCATCTGGTCGTAGGCCGCGCGGGCCAGCCGCTCGTTGCTGAACCCCAGGCTCGCGCACCACAGCCCGGCCACGCTCTCGATGTAGTCCCGTCCGGCATCGTCCCAAACCCGCACACCCTCGCCCCGGGTGATGATCATCGGGCCGTTCGTCTGGTGCGCCACAAGCTCCGTATAGGGGTGCAGCGCATGCGCCACGTCCCGGGCAGCGGGGGAGTTCGGGCGGAGTGCAATGGGGGGCGGTGTCATGGCGGGCCTGCTCGATATAACACCGAGAACTTACCGCGCCCCACCCTCCAATTGGAACTCAAATCCTCTTTTGCCTACGAAGGCGCGGCATTCGCGTATGGGGCCACCAGCTTCCTGCTCCCTCTCCCTCCGGGAGAGGGATGGGGTGAGGGAGGCCACGCAGCACCATCCCGGTCCCAGCGAGTCCTCTCCACTCCAGCCATCACGCCGCCTCTCCCAAATCCTGATGGAACCGGTTCCCCGCCGTGGTCGCCTCGACATGCCCGGCCCGGATGCACCAATCCCCGAACCGCTCGCCTTCCGTCCGCCCCGCCGCATAATCCTGCAGCAACGGCCCAAGCGTCCCCAGAATCGCCGCCTCGTCCACATCCCGCCGATACAGCTTGTTCAGCCGCGTCCCGTCGAAAGCCCCACCAAGATACAGGTGATACCGCCCAGGACCACGACCCACTAGCGCGACCTCTGCCAAATAAGGCCGGGCGCACCCATTGGGGCACCCGGTCATGCGGAACACGACCTCATCCCCAGCCAGGCCAGCCTCCGCCATCAAGGCGTCCAGCTTCGTGACCAAGTCCGGCAAGTACCGCTCGCTTTCCGCCAGGGCCAGGCCGCAGGTCGGCAGCGCCACGCAGGCCATGGCCCTCTGGCGCAGCGGCGTCGCGCCGCCGTCCAGGCCGTATTCCGCAAGGGCCGCGGCAATGCCGGGCTTGTCCGCCGCCGCCACGCCCGCGATCATCAGGTTCTGGTTGGCAGTCAGCACGAACTCGCAGCGGTGGATGTTGGCGATGGCGCGCAGGCCGGACATCAGGCGCCGGGCCGGGGTGTCCGTCACCCGCCCGTTCTCCACGAACAGCCCGAAGTGCCACATCCCGCCGGCCTCGTGCCAGCCCAGCCGGTCGCCCGTGCCGGTGAAGGCCGCGCCATGCACCGGCGGCAAAGCCCAGCCCAAATGCCGCTCCACCTCCGCACGGAAGGCGTCCAAGCCCATCCGCTCGATGGTGTACTTCAGCCGGGCGTGCTTGCGGACGCTGCGGTTGCCCTCGTCCCGCTGCACGCGCATGACGGCCTCGGCCACGGCCAGCGCCTGCTCCGGCGTGCAGTGGCCCAGGGCCTCGGCGGTGCGCGGGAAGGTGTCTGGCTCGCCGTGCGTCATGCCCATGCCGCCGCCGACCAGCACGTCGTAGCCCACGGTGGCACCGTCCCGCACGATGGCGACGTAGCCCAGGTCGTGCGCATAGACGTCCACGTCGTTCTGCGGCGGAACGGCGATGGCGATCTTGAACTTGCGCGGCAGATAGGTGGGGCCATACAGCGGCTCCTCCTCCGGCTCACCCCCAGCAACCAGCTCCTCACCGAGCCAGATCTCGTGCCAAGCCCGGGTGCGGGGCAGCAGGCCGTCGCTCAGCGTCTTCGCCAAGTCCAACGCCGCCGCGTGGGCCGGGCCCTCATACGGGTTGCTGGTGGCGATCACGTTGCGGTTCACGTCGCCGCACGCGGCCCTCGTGTCCAGCAGGGCGTCGTTGATGGCGCTGATGGCGGGCTGCAGGTTGCCCTTGATGATGCCGTGATACTGCACGGTCTGCCGGGTCGTCAGCCGCAGGGTGCCGTTCGCCCGCTCCCGCGCGATCTCCGACAGTTGCAGCCACTGCTCCGGCGTGACGCGCCCGGCCGGAATGCGGAGACGGGCCATGAAGCTCAGCGCCGGCTCCATCCGCTTGCGCCCGCGCTCCGACCGGATGTCGCGGTCGTCCTGCTGGTAGATGCCGTGGAACTTCGTAAGCTGCGTGTCGTCCTCCGCAAGTGCGCCCGTCCAGGACTGGGTCAGCCCCTCGGCGATGCCGCCGCGCAGGGCGCGGCTGCGGGTCTTGATCCCCTCGTTCTTGGACAGCGGCGGCGTGGTCGGCGGAATGGTGTCGGGCATGGGATGCCTCCTAGCAAACCCCGGCGCGTCCGGCCGGGGAGGTGTCGAACCGGTCGTCCCCGGCCGCAGCGACTGCGGCGGCCCGGGTCCGGCTTAGAGCATCATTGGATCAAACGTGTACACGCTCCAATGAAGATGCTTGCAGAAACAGAGGTTGAGGCGCGTTCGGCGCGCCTATCTGCGCCGAACCCGCCCTAGTAAACGTCGAGCAAATAACGCCCGGCCCGCTTCATCTCGGCCAGTTGCGCCTCGGCGGCCTCGGGCGTGATGGCGGAACCATCGGCGATCACGTCCCGCAACGTGGCATGGACATCCTTCGCCATCCGGGACTGGTCACCACAGACATAGACGTGGCCGCCGTCCTGGATCCAGGCATGAAGGTCGCGGCGCCGCTCCCACAACCGGTGCTGCACATAGACCTTCCGGTCCTGGTCCCGGCTGAACGCCACGTCCAGCCGCGTTAGCAAGCCGCGCGCCAGCAGGTCCTGCCACTCCAACTGATACAGGAAGTCGTGCGTGTAGCGCTGGTCGCCAAAGAACAACCAGCTCCGCCCCTGCATCCCCAGCGCATCCCGCTCCTGCATGAAGGCGCGGAACGGCGCGACGCCGGTGCCCGGCCCGATCATCATGACCGGAACCGCCGGGTCCGCCGGCAGCCGGAAGTGCGCGTTCGGCTTCACATAGACCGGCAGCATGTCCCCCGCGCGCCGCCGGTCGGCGATGTGCGTGGATGCAACCCCGCTCCGCCCGCGCCCGTGCGTCTGGTAGCGCACGGCGCTGACCAGCAGGTGCGCCTCCTCCCCCACCAGCTTCCGGCTGGACGCCACCGAGTACAGCCGCGGCGGCAACCCCCGCAGCAGCCCCGTCAGTTGCGGCGCGGTCAGCCGGTTCGGATAGTCCTCCAGCAAGTCCACCACATGCCGCCCCGGCAGGTACTCCGCCAGTGCCCCGGCATCCCCTGCCAGCACCTGCAACGCCTTGTCCCCCGTCAGGTCCGCCAAGCCACGGACCAGGTGCCCGGTCAGGGTGGTCACGTCGTGCTTGGTCGTCAGCGCCCCATGCAGCGCCGCATCGCCTTGCAGCCCGGCGGCGGCCAGCACGGCATCCGCGGCCGC
>Ga0123336_10001085_pt1 | contig 25551 bp, 22 predicted proteins | sample SSSSmetaG_FD_96466 | JGI IMG/M metagenome (GOLD analysis project Ga0123336, IMG submission 96466) | Glacier valley bacterial and archeal communities from Borup Fiord, Nunavut, Canada, to study Microbial Dark Matter (Phase II) - ​SSSS metaG | ecosystem: Environmental > Aquatic > Freshwater > Ice...
GGCCTCGGTCTTAAACGCTTCGTCGTACTTACGCCGTTTGCCGGGCGACGTCCCGCTGGATTTGCTTGCCATAACAGAAGAAATATACATCCTTCTTCTGTCCGTCATCTCTAGACCACCTCACTATTGAGCTAATTAGTAACAGAATGGACGTAGTAGATATTCGGTGTAAGCCAGTCCTAATTGATTGGAATGATAAGGCACATGAGTGTGCAGTTATCAGTGTAAAATATCCAGAACCAATTTAGAATTAACTCTTCACTCCCGGCAACTCGCGGACTCTTAGAGTCCACGCTACATTCCATGAAAAACTTCACCTCCTTCGCCGATGCGGGCGACTACAAAGCCCTGTTGCAGCAAGCCTTGGAAATCAAGGCCAACCCCTACGGCTACCAACACATCGGGCGCAACAAAACCGTCGGTCTCATCTTCTTTAACCCCAGCCTGCGCACCCGGCTTAGCTCGGTGAAGGCGGCTTGTAACCTGGGCGCGCAAGTCTGGGTGCTCAACGCCGGGGCCGACTCCTGGACCCTGGAAATGGCCGATGGCGCGGTGATGAACGGCGGCACCCAGGAGCACATCAAGGACGCCATCGCGGTGATGAGTGAGTACTGCGACGTGCTGGGCGTGCGCACCTTCCCTACCCTCAAAGACAAGGCGGAGGACTACGGCGAGGTCGTGTTCAACAAGATTCTGCAGTACGCCACCGTGCCTGTCATCAGCCTGGAAAGTGCTACGCTGCATCCATTGCAGTCGTTCGCCGACCTGATTACGGTGGCCGAAACCAAGCAGAAGGACCGCGTGAAAGTAGTGCTCACCTGGGCCCCGCACGTGCGCGCCCTGCCCCAGTGCGTGCCCAACTCGTTCTGCGACTGGTTCTCGGAAATCGATTGGGTTGATTTTGTCATTACCCACCCCGAGGGCTACGAACTGGACCCTAAGTTTACTAAAGGCGCCCGCATCGAATACGACCAGAATAAGGCCTTAGAAGGCGCTGACTACGTGCAAGCCAAAAACTGGAGCAGCTACCGCGACTACGGCCAGGTGCTGGGCAACGACCCCGCCTGGATGCTTACTCCCGAGCACATGGCCCTGACCGACGGTGCCAAATTCCTGCACTGCCTGCCTGTGCGCCGCAACGTGGAAGTGTCCGATGCCGTGCTCGACGCGCCCGGCTCGCTCATCATCCAGGAAGCCGGCAACCGCACCTTCTCCATGCAAACCGTGCTGCACGAGCTGTTGAAGTAGCTAGTGGCAAGGCTGGTGATGCTGTTCTCTGGGTACTTCTGTCACAATGCCGTGCTTTGAGTGTGCTCAGCTTGACGCTGTGTTTTTCGGTTCCTCATTATTAAATTGGCCCAAAACGCAAAAAAGGCTTCTGGCAAATTGCCGGAAGCCTTTTTGTTTGTGGTGGCTCCGCTGGGATTCGAACCCAGGACCCGTACATTAAAAGTGTACTGCTCTACCAGCTGAGCTACAGAACCGTTATTTGCATTTCACAAAAAGAGAGTTACCTTTTTTGTGGGCACAAAAGTACGGTCACCCCTCGAATTATACAACCTTGTTGCAAAAAAAAGTCTCTTTTCTTTCTGTGCGGGCCTTTTTGCTGGGTTTAATCGTGCTGCCTCTCTGGGTATTGGCTGCGCCGCCGGCCCAAAAGAAAATTGCTTCGGCCCCTGCGCTGACCATTCCTGACGGCCTGCGGCGGGCCGATTCGCTGTTTGCCCGGGGCCAGTACGCTGCCGCTTCGCCCACCTACCGGCAATTGGTGTGGCGCCAGCGGCAGGCCTCGCCTGCAGTGTTGCTCAAAATGGCCTACGCCCAACAACAACTGGGGCACTACCCGGCCGCGCTGCTCTACCTAAGTTTGGCGCAGGCCCGGCAACCCCGGGTGGGCACCTGGCGCCAGTTGGCTGCGCTGGCGGCCCAGCACCGGCTGGTGGGCTACCCCGCCACCTGGCAGCAGGAGCTGCGGGTGCAAGCCCATCGCTACTATTACCCCGGCCTGCAGGCCCTGCTGGCCGGCGCGGTGGTGGGGGCCGTGTGGTTGCTTTGGCACCGCGCCGGGCGCGGGGCCTGGCTCGCTTACTTGGTGTACGTGGCCGGCTTGGGCGCCTACTTGCACTTGCTCCGGCCGCTGCCGGCCGGACTGGTGGCGCGCGCGGGCGCGGCCCTCATGGCCGGGCCGGGCGCCGGGGCGGCGTGGCTCAGCACGGCCGCGATGGGCGACCGCCTGCCGGTGCTGGGCCGGCAGGACATTTGGTACCGGGTGCAGTGGCAGCAGCGCGTGGCTTTCGTGCGCGCGGCCGATGTGCTGGTGGTGGAGTGAAGGGAACCCAAGGAAGTTGGGAAGCTGATGCTTGATAACTGACCCAGCATGTTGTTCTCGCCATCCGTTGCCAAAAACCCAGCACCCAGCACCCAACACCGAATCACCGGCCCCCTGCTTGTATTTTTGCCGCATGTCTGCTCCCCTCACGCTTACCGGCCTCTACGTGTACCCTGTGAAGTCCTTGGGCGGGTATGCCGTGCTGGAGGCGGAGGTGACGCCCCGCGGCCTGCGGCACGACCGCCGCTGGCTGCTGGTAGACGAGCGCAACCGCTTCCTGACCCAGCGGCAACACCCCGCGCTGGCCCTGCTGCAAGTGGCCCCGGCCCACAACGGCTTTTTGCTGAGCCACCGCCAGCGGCCCACATTGCTGCCGCTGTTTATTCCCTTTGAAGCCACGCCCGACCGCACGCTGTTCGTGACTATTTGGGACGACCTGGCCTGGGCCTGGCGCGGCACGCCCGAGGCCGACGACTGGCTAACCGAAGCCCTGGGCTTGGCTTGCCGCCTGGTGTACATGTCGGACATGGTGCGGCGCGACATGGAGCCCGACCTTAATCCCGAAGGCCAGCTGGTGAGCTTTGCCGACGGCTACCCCTTCCTGCTCCTGGGCGAGGCCGCCCTGGCCGACCTGAACACCCGCCTGCCCCAACCCGTACCGGTGAACCGGTTTCGGCCCAACCTCGTGTTTGGCGGCGGGCCGGCTTACGACGACGACACCTGGGAAGAATTTCGGATTGGCGACACCCCGTTCCGGGCCGTGCGCGGCTGCGGCCGCTGCGTGCTCACCACCATCGACCAGCAAACTGCCACCAAAAACCCCGCCAACGAGCCCCTGCGCACCATCGCGGCCTACCGCAACGCGGCGGGCAGCGCCCTGTTTGGCCAAAACGTGACCGGCCCCGGCCGCGGCCGCCTGCACGTGGGCGACGCCCTCACGGTGCTCAGCCGCAAGTAGCGGGCGGGCAACTTGTGGCGCCGCCGGCGCGTTCCGGCTGTCGGCACCCTTGGGCCGCTTTTTCATGGAGCTCGACTTTCTGCTGCACTTCCTGGCCCGGCTGGCCGCCAACAACACCACCGCCTGGATGGCGGCCCACCGCCCCGACTACCAGCGGGCCCGCGCGGCCTGCACCGAGCTGGTGGGCCAAGTGCTAACCCAGGTGGCCGCCGCCGACCCCGACCTGGCCGCCCTGACCACCGCCGACGTGCTGTTTCGGCTGCACAAAAACGACCGGGCCCACCGCGACCCCGAGCCTTACAAGCGCCGCATGGGCGCCGGGCTCAAGCGGGGCGGGCGCCACGCCGAGCGGGCGGGGTACTTCCTGGCCCTCGAGCCCGGGGGCCGCAGCTGGCTGGGCGCGGGCACCTTCCACCCCACGCCGGCCCTGCTGGCCGCCATTCGGCAGGAAATCCACTACAACGGCGCCGAATTCCACCGGCTGCGGCGGGCGCCGGAGCTGCTGCGCTACTTTCCGGCGGGCCTCGACGCCGCGGGGCCGCAGCTCACCCGGCCGCCGCGGGGCTACGCCGCCACCGACCCCGACGTGGCGTGGCTCCGCCTGAAAACGTTTGGGGCCGGCCGTTTCTACGCCGATGCGGAGGTGCTGGCGCCGGGTTTCGTGGCGCAATTGGTGGCGGGCATTGCCGCCGCCCGGCCGCTGGTGGACTTTTTCAATGCGGCCCTGCCCGGCGGCGAATAGCCCGGCCGGCGCTGGCTAAAACAGGCCGAAAAGGGTGTTGTTAATCTTGTCGATGACGGTGCCCAGGTCCTCGGGGTTGCGCACGTAGTCGAGTTCGGTCACGTCGACCACCAGGACGCGGCCGGCGGTGTAGCCGGCAATCCAGGTTTCATAGTGCTCGTTGAGGCTCTTGAGGTACTCGATGCTGATGCTGTTCTCGTAGTCGCGGCCGCGCTTTTCAATCTGGCTGACGAGCTTGGGCAGGTCGGCGCGGAGGTAGAGCAGCAGGTCGGGCGGGGCCACGAGGTCAATCATGGACTCGAACAGGGCGTAGTAGTTGTTGTAGTCGCGGGTTTCGAGCAGGCCGGACTCGTGCAGGTTGGCCGCGAAAATGTGCGCGTCTTCGTAGATGGTGCGGTCCTGAATGATGCCTTTGCCCGCCTTTTGCAGCTCCTTGATGCGCTGGGTCTGGCGGAAGCGGCCGTTGAGAAAGTACACCTGCAGGTGGAACGCCCACCGGGGCATGTCGTGGTAAAAATCCTTGAGGTAAGGGTTGTCCTCCACGTCCTCCAAAAATACTTCCCAGCGGAAATGCTGGGCCAACTTGTGGGCCAGCGTGGTTTTACCGGCTCCAATGTTGCCGACGATGGCAATGTGCATGTGCTATAAATAAAAAAAGGGAAACGCAGAACCCCAAAGGTAACAACCCACCTGCCCACCCGCCCAACCCACCAAAGCAGTTAATATTCGCTATGTTTGGAGCTTATTCCCTGTCCGCGCTGTCATGCTCCTCGCCGACGCCACCCATTTACTCACCCTACCCGACGGATATGGCGCACCGCTGGCCGAATACTACCATTTTCCGGCCCGTTCGCTGGTTTACGTGCGGTGGCACGGCCAACTCACCGGCGGCGAGGTGATTCGGGGGGCCCAGCAAGCCATCCTGCTGCGCGAAAAATACTCGTATGAGCGGGTGCTCAACGACAAGCGCGACACGGGTGGCGACTGGAGCGAAGCGCTGCCCTGGCTGGAATACGAATGGCTGCCCCAGGCCGTGGCCGGGGGCCTGCGCGCCATGGCCTACATTCTCTCGCCCGACCTCACGGCCCAGATTGTGAGCCAGGAATTCGTCGAGGCCGTGCGGCCGCACCTCGCCGTGCAGCTGTTCACCAGCGAAGAAGACGCCCAGCGCTGGCTGCAGACCCAATGACGCGCGGCAACTAGTCCCGCTTGTTCTTCAATTCCCGGGTGCCGCGCAGGGTGTGAAACTCGCCTTGGGTGGTGCGGATGCGCAGCCGCTCCTCGAGGGGCAGCCCGGTGCGCACCTGCTCGTAGCGCTGGTTGAGGCGCGTGAGCACGGCGGCGGCGCCGTCCAGTCGGCGTAGCTCCAGCGGCGGCGCTCGTCGCGGGTGGTCCCGATGAACCGTTCGTAGAGGTCGGGCAGCTGCTCGGCGCGGGCCTGGTCCAAGTCGATGGTGGTTTGAAGCAGGCGCTGCTGCACGGGGTCGGCCGCCGCCGCGGCACGGCGGGCGGCGGGCCGGGGCCGGGCCGGGGCCCCGCCCGAAGGCCGGGCCCCGGTTAGCTCGCCGCGCTGGCGCAGGCTGTCGAAGGGCGCCGAAGACTGGGCGAGGCCGGCAAAAGGCAGGCCGGCCAGGAACAACAGGAAGGGTGCAGATTTCATAGGGAGCGGGAAGCAAACGGAGAATGGACGAATTAACGCAAGGAGTGGGCCAACCGTATCAGGGCCGGCGGGCCGGTTTCGGTTTTTTCGCCGCAATTTTGCGTTTTGCCGCTTATGACCACTGCCGCCCCCGCCGCGCCGCCGCGCATCGAGCCCGCCACGCTCCAGGACATCCCGACCATCATGCAGCTGGCCGAGGCCACCTGGGAGCCCACCTACCGCTTCATTATTTCGCGCGAGCAGCTCGAATACATGTACCGGGTGATTTACACCGCGGCGTCGCTTAAGCGGCAAATGGCCGAGGAGCACCACGCGTTTTTGCTGGCCTACGTGGGCGGCGAGCCGGCCGGCTTTGCCTCGTTCGGCCCCCAGGCGGCCGACGAAAACGGCGGGCCGGGCTACAAGCTGCACAAAATTTACGTGCTGCCCACCCGCCAGGGCCAGGGCCTGGGCGTGCACCTGATTGAGGCCGTGGAAAACGCCGCCCGCCAGGCCGGCGGCCAGTTCCTCGACCTCAACGTGAACCGCTACAACCCCGCCATTGCCTTCTACGAGCGGCGCGGCTTTGCCCGGCACCGCGAAGTCGACGTGCCCATCGGCCCCTACTTCATGAACGACTACGTCATGCGGAAAGAGTTGTGAGTCATTTCCTCGCTGCGCTTTTTTCCGCGCCCATCATCGCCAACATCATCATTCAGCTTTCTTAATCCAACCCAATGGCCATCAAACTCACCGTCCTTTCCAACGGCTCGCTCCGCGTAGAGGGCGAAAACATCGAACTCGTCGACGCGCAGGGCCAGCCCTACGGCCTGGGCGGGCGCCAGCGCATCAGCATCTGCCGCTGCGGCCTCTCCAAGCAAAAGCCCTTCTGCGACGGCTCGCACAAAGGCCACTTCGAGCACGACGCCGTAGCGTTCGACCTGCCCGCGCCCAAGCCAGCCATGTAGGTTTCTCAACCCACGCAAAAAGCCCGCTGACCAATTGGCCAACGGGCTTTTCCGTTTTCACTATTCTCATTCCTACTCCACCACCAGCCGCTGGCTAAGCGCCCCGCAGCGCACCCAGTACACGCCGGCCGGCAGCCCACGCAGGTCCAGCACGGCCTCGGGCCCGGCCGGGGCGGGGTACTGGCGCACCAGCCGGCCCAGCGCGTCGCTCAGCAGCAGAGGCTGGCGGGCGGCGGCGGCGGGCAGGCGCAGCGTGGCCGTGCCGTGCGCCGGGTTGGGGAAGAGCTGCGCGGCGGGTGCGGCCCGGGTGGCGGTAGTGGCCAGGGGGGCGTTGGGGTCGTAGATACCGAAATGGGCCATGGCTTTGCTGCCGTCGCCGGTTCCAACAAGGCTCCCCCCCATGTAAAGCTTGCTTGAGGCTGACCAAGCCAAGCTATATACTTCATTCGTTAGCCCAGTGCCCAGGCTGCTCCAAGCCGTGCCATTCCATTTGGCCACATGGTTAGCCGGGGTCCCGCCGGCCTGGGTGAAATCCCCACCAACATACAGCTCGCCAGGGCCGGCCAGCGCCAGCGTGCTGACCAGGGCAGCCAATCCATTACTGGCCCCCATCCCCAAGCTACTCCAAGTCGTCCCGTTCCACTTCGCCACATAGTTGGCTGCCACGCCGCCGGCTTGGGTGAATCTGCCGCCCACATACACGTCGCCGGTGCTGGCTACTGCCAGGGCATAAACGTAGCTATCCACACCGTTGCCGGCCCCCATGCCCAGGCTGCTCCACGCCGTGCCGTTCCACTTCGCCACATAATTGGCCGTCACCCCGCCGGCCTGGGTAAAATCCCCGCCCACGTATACCTCCCCGCTGACTGCTACGGCCAGGGCGACGACCTTTCCGCTTACGCCCGTGCCTAGACTGCTCCAGGCCGTGCCGCTCCAGCGGGCAATGCTGTTGGCCGACACGCCACCGACCCGGGTGAAGCTACCGCCAACGTATACCTCCCCGCTGACTGCTACGGCCAGCACGTAAGCGGTGCCGTCTACGCCCGTACCCAGGCTGCTCCAGGCCGTGCCATTCCACTTCGCCACCACGTTGGCCGTTACCCCGCCAGCCTGGTTGAAATATCCCGCTACGTATACATCTCCGCTACCCGCTACCGCCAGCGCGTTGACAGTGCCATTTACGCCCGTGCCCAAGCCACTCCAAGTCGTTCCGTTCCACTTCGCCACATAGTTGGCTGCCACGCCGCCGGCTTGGGTGAAACTGCCGCCCACATACACGTCGCCGGTGCTCGCCACCGCCAGCATATTGATGCTACCATTTACACCGTTGCCGACTCCCGTGCCCAGGCTGTTCCAGGCCATCCCGTTCCACTTCGAGAAGTAGTTAGCTGCTCCTGCCCCCGTCTGAGTGAAGCTACCGCCTGCGTATACCTGCCCGCTGCCCGCCACCGCCAGCGCGTAAACATCGCCGCTCACGCCGTTGCTCGTGCCCGTACCCAGGCTGGTCCACGCCGTGCCGTTCCATTTCGCCACGTTGTTGGCCGCCACGCCGCCGGCCCGGCTGAAATTTCCGCCCACATATACCTCCCCATTGCTGGCCACCGCCAGCGCGCCAATGGCAACAAAGCCTGAGTTGCTGCTTACGCCCGCTCCCAGCGTGCTCCATCCGGCTCCATCCCATTTGGCAATGTGCGAGACCGTTACCCCGCCGGTTCGGCCAGTAGCTACGCCGCCTACATACACTTCCCCGCTGCTCGTCACCGCCAGCGCCCCGACGTCCCCGCTGACACCCGTGCCCAGGCTGCTCCAGGCCGCGCCGTTCCATTTCGCCACGTTGCTAACCGTCGTGCCGCCAGCCTGGGTGAAATTCCCGCCCACGTACACTTCCCCGCTGACCGCCACCGCCAGCGCCCTAACCAAGCTATTCACGCCCCCGCTGACGCCCATGCCCAGGCTGCTCCACGCCGTGCCATTCCATTTCGCCACGTTGCTAACCGTCGTGCCGCCAGCCTGGATGATGCTACCGCCCACGTAAACCTCGCCGTTGCCGGCCACCGCCAGCGCGTCAACATTGCCACTCACGCCGTTGCCCGTGCCCGTACCCAGGCTGGTCCACGCCGTGCCGTTCCATTTCGCCACTTTGTTGGCCGCTACGCCGCCGGCCCGGTTGAAATACCCGCCCACGTAGACCTCCCCATTGCTGGCCACCGCCAGCGCGCTCACGGCGCCATTCACGCCGTTGCCGGCACCCGTACCCAGGCTGTTCCAGGCAGTGCCATCCCATTTGGCTACATGTTTGGCTACTGTTCCTCCAGCCAGCGCAAAGTTCCCGCCGATGTACGTATTGCTTCCCGATTGCACCACTGCGAGCACCGTTCCATCGGTGCCATTGGGCAACCCAAACCCATCAGCCCACCGCTCATCCCCCACCCCGGCGGTACCGGCCGGGCTAAACACGGGCCGCCCATCCGGCGCCGTCTGCATCCGAAACGCGCGGGCATCGAACGAGCCCGCCGCCCCGGCTTTGAGGGTGCCGTCGGGGTTGAGCGCCTCGGCCAGCGGCCGGCCGGCAGCCGGCGGCCCGGCCGTAGCCCACGCCGCGCCCGGCATTTGTATCAACAGCACCAACAGCAGCCAGAGGGACAGCCAATGTTTCATAAAAAACCAGAAAGGGTTAAAGAATACTGAAAGATAGCACCACCCGCCCCATCTACTTTTCTCAAAAACAAAAGGGTGCTGGCATAGTTGCCAGCACCCTTTTTCCTGTTAGCAGTGCCTAGTTAGGCTTGCCGGCGTCCGGTTTCGGCCCGTGCCCGGCGTCCACGATGATGCGCGCCTTCTGGTACCGGGCCACCAGTTCCGGCAGGTCGTCCACCAGGTTGGGCACCCGCACATCGAGGCGTTCGAGGGCCGTGTGGGCGGCGCCCAGCGAGGCCACGGCCTGCTCGCGGCGCGCCGAGCCGCTGCCGGTCGCCAGGCGCGGGGCACCCAGCAGCGCTTCGAAGGCAGCCGTTGTTTCGGACAAGGCGCGCCGCAGCGCGGCCGTCACCCGCTCGTCGGCCAGGGCCGTGGCGCGGGCCTGGGCCTGCTTGGCCAGCTCGTGCAGCGTGTCTACCTGGGCCTGGCCCCGCAGGTGGTCGAGCGTGGTGCGGGTGTGGGCCGCCAGCGGGGCCAGCGCCGGGTCGGGCGCGTCGAGCTGCAAGGCCTTCACGCCCCGCAACACGGGCATGGCCGCGTCCAGCATGGCCACTTCGGCCAAATCTTTGGCCTCGGTGTAGCCGGTGCTGCCGCCGCCGGCCAGCGCCTGGGCCTCCGTGCCCGCCGCCCCCAGAGCCGCATCGAGGGCCTCAAAATTGGGCACCAGCTTCGCGTAGAGGGGCTCCCACTGCGGCCGGGCGTCGGCCAGCAGCTTGCGCACGTTGCGCGCCATGTCCTGGAAATTAATCTGGTCGTCGGTCATCTGAAAAAGGGGTTAAAAGGTGATAGCAGCCATTTCTACCCGCCGAGCCCCGGTTCCTGCCCCGCCGGCAGGATTTAATCGGGAACCAACCGGATTTCCTTTGCCACCGGCAGGATTTCCTGCTGCGCGAGTAGGATTTCCTTGATGCCAGCGGCAGTTCCTCCCCGCCGAGTAGGATTTCCTTCGGCACGAGCAGGATTTTCTTCAGCCCGGGCACGGTGGGAGGCCCCTGGCGGTCGATTCCGCGCCCAATACTACCCAAAAAACCGCATTCCCCCCGGTTCCCTGCCCCGTTTCAGAACCCGGGTATCGGCCCGATGCAGGGGAACTCGTCCCCGCCCCCACGTCTACCCATTCCGAAACCGCCCCGGTACGCCCCCTACCCGCCCATCAGCACGTCGCCCAGCATCACCCACAGGTGCTGGCGCACCACGTCGCCCATGCCGTCGCACTTGGTGAAGGCGTCGGTGCGGTGGTAGCGGTTGAGCTCGGCTTTGAGCTGGGCCACTTTTCCGGGCGGGGCCAGGTCGTGGGCGCGCATCACGTCGAGCAGGGCCTTGAGGCGGTGGCGCTCGGCGCGGGCGCGGCGGGCCATCAGGGCGCGCTCCTCGGTTTGGTACTGGCGCAGGGTTTCGGGCTTGAGCAACCGGGCGCACAGCTCCACCACGGCCGCGTTGTCTTTAAAAAACTGGGGCAAATACATTACCCGGCGGCCTTCGTAGCTCTGCTGGTCGAAGTCGATGGCCCGCACCCGGTACTGCTCGTCCTCGAAGTCGGGCGTCACGGCGACGACGTAGTTGTAGGCCCGCATGTCGCCGAGCAGCCGCACGAAGCACCGCTCGTTGAACTTCACAAACTCCTTGGCGATGCGCACCTGGTTGAGGTGCGGCTGGCTCAGGCGCTGGCGAATAAAATCGTCGCCGGGAATGCCCACGATGTGCTCCTCAATCAGCGTGTCGCCGCTCACCAGGTACGTCAGCGAGTTGGGCGAGAGCAGGTGCTCCAGCTCCAGCCCGTACAGGCGCGAGGCGTCGGCCTGCTTCACGTAGAAGTAGTCGTAGTTGTCGTTGAACAGGTTCACGATGCGCACCCGAAACGGCTTGGAGTTGCCAAACTCGCAGTAGTCCACCCGGTCGGCCACCAGGTGCTGGGTAAAGCTCAGGTCGCCGGCCGTTTTCAGCAGCGCGTACACCTGCGCCAGTCCCTCGCTCAGCTCGCGCAGCGTCTGCGGCTCGTAGTGCACCGTTTGCCACAAGGTGTCGTGCCCCGTGCGGTCGAGCAGCGGAAACGAGCCGCTGAACCGCTTGAGGTCGGCGTAGGCCACCGGCAGCGGGGCCGCGCGGTCGTAGGTGCGCAGGTAGTCGCGCAGGGCGGCCGTGATGGGGAACGCCGGCTTTTTGCGGGAGATGTCCATTGCAATGCGGAAAGGTGATGAACGTAGAAAACGCGAAAATGAACTATCCGAAACCTGATTCTGGAAATCAGCACCCCTGGTTTTCACATTTTCACATCCAGCGTATTTTCACATTTTTCACCCCGCCAGTTCCGTCACCAGCGCCACGTATTGCTGGCGGGCGGCGTCTTTGCTGGTGCCGCGCAGGCCGGCCCAGGCATCGTGCTTGGCAATGGCTTTGAAGTCGAAGCCGCCGGGGCGGTCGCCGGTCGCGTCGCCCTCGGTGGCCTGCTTGTAGAGGGCGTAAAGCTGGAGCAGCACCAGGTTGCTGGGCTTGCTGGGCAGTTGCTGGGCGCGCTGGCTGGCGGCGTCAAATTCTTCTTGCGTGGTCATGGCGTGGAGAAACTTCCTACCGGTCCCGCAGCCGCGGAACCCGGCCGCAACTTACAACCGCTGGGCCAACGGTGCCCCGGCAGCAACGTTTATATAACATCATTATAATATTTTTTATATATATTTGATGAACACCGATTAAAGTACCGCACTTATGAATCGTTTATTTCTGGCCCTGCTGCTCGCGCTGCCTTTGGCAGTTGGCGCCCAGGGGGTGGGCATCGGCACCCCCACCCCCCACCCCTCGGCCGCGCTCGACGTGGCGGCCACCACGCAGGGCCTGCTCCTGCCCCGCCTCACGGCCGCGCAGCGCGCCGCCATCGCCCAGCCCGCCGCGGGCCTGCTCGTGTTCCAAACCGACGGCACCGTGGGCCTGTACTACTACAACGGGGTGTCGTGGCTGAACCTGACCAGCGGCCGGGTGCCCGACGCCGACGGCGCCACGCCCGGCGGCGTGAGCACCCTGGCCGGCCTGGCCGGCGCGGCGGGCCTCGCCAACGGCCCCGGCGCCGGCGCCCGCTTCGATACCCCGTACGGCGTGGCGGTGGACGCTTCGGGCAAGGTGTACGTGGCCGACTCCAACAACAACGCACTTCGCCTCGTGAGCGCCGCGGGCCTGGTCACGACGCTGGCCGCGGGTTTCAACGGGCTGCGGGGGGTGGCCGTGGATGCCGCCGGCACCGCCTACGTGACGGACCGGGGCAACCACGTCATCCGCCAAATCTCGCCCGCCGGCGTCGTCAGCATCCTGGCCGGCGCCGTCGGCGTCCAGGGCAGCACCGACGGCCCCGCCGCCGCCGCCCGCTTCCGCTTTCCCTTCGGCATAGCCATGGGCCCGGGCGGCGCCGTGTACGTCACGGATACCGGCAACAGCAGCGTGCGGCGCATCGCGGCGGGCGTGGTCACCACCCTGGCCACGGGCCTGAACACCCCCACGGGTATGGCCGTGGACGCGGCCGGCACCATGTACGTGGTGGAAACCTTCAACCACGTCATCCGCCAAATCTCCCCGGCCGGCGCGGTAAGCACGCTGGCCGGGGCCATCGGGGCGCCGGGCAGCGCCGACGGCCCGGCCGCCGCCGCCCGCTTCAACTTCCCCTACGGCGTGGCCCTGGGCACCAACGGCACCCTGTACGTAGCCGATGCCAGCAACGCCAGCATTCGGCAGATTACGGCCGGGGTGGTGACCACGCTGGCCGGCTTGGCCGGCGCCGGCGGCAGCACCGACGGCACCGCCGCCGCCGCCCGCTTCTTGTCCCCTTTTGGCATCGCGGTCGACGCCACCGGCGCGGTGTACGTGAGCGATTCCGGCAACGACACCATCCGCGTCATCCGATGAAAACCGGGCCGGCGCCTTGCGCCCGCGGCCCTGGCGGGAACGCAACCGGTGGCGTAGCTTCGCCGGCATGAACCTCTTTACTCGCTTTTGCCCCACGGGGCGCGCCCTCCTGGCCCTGCTGCTACTTTTCTATGCGTTCGCGGGGGCCGCGCAGGGGCCCCCGCCCCGCCTGCTGCTGCACTGCGGCCACCTGCTCGACGTGCGCAGCGGCAAGCTGCTCGCCCAGCAAACCGTGGTGGTGGAGAAGGACCGGATTACGGCCGTGCAGGCCGGCTACACCGCCGCCAGCGGCCCGCAGGACAAAGTCGTCAACCTCGAAAACCGCACCGTGCTGCCCGGCCTCATCGACTGCCACGTGCACCTGGAGTCGACGCCCAGCCGCAACAACTTCCGCGAAGGCTTCACCCTGAACCCGGCCGACGTGGCCTTCCGCGCCCAGGTGAATGCCCTGACCACGCTGCGCGCCGGCTTCACCACCGTGCGCGACTGCGGCGGCTCGGGCGTGAACACCAGCCTGCGCAACGCCGTGGCCCAGGGCCTCGTGCCCGGCCCGCGCATCTACTCGGCGGGCATGGCCATTTCGGCCACCGGCGGCCACATGGACGACACCGACGGCCTCAACGAAGACCAGATAACCAAAGCCGGCCACCCCATCAACCTCGCCAACGGCCCCGACCAGTGCCGCCAGGCCGTGCGCGAGCAGTTCAAGCGCGGCGCCGACCTCATCAAAATTGCCAGCACCGGCGGCGTGCTCGACCTGAGCAAGGACGGCACCGGCGCCCAGTATTCAGAAGCCGAAATCCGGGCCGTGGTGGAAACCGCCCACGACCTCGGGATGCGCGTGGCCTGCCACGCCCACGGCGCCGAGGGCATCAAGCGGGCCGTGCGGGCCGGCGTCACCAGCATCGACCACGGCTCGCTGATGGACGACGAGGCCATCAAGCTGATGGCCAAAAGCCGCACCTGGTACGTGCCCACGCTCATCGCCGGCAAGTCGGTGGCCGACACCGCCCGGCTGCGGCCGGGCTACTTCCCGCCCGTCATCGCCCGCAAAGCCTTGGACGTGGGCACCAAAATGCAGGGCACTTTCAGCCGCGCCCACAAGGCCGGCGTGCGGGTAGCCTTCGGCACCGACGCGGGCGTGTTTCGGCACGGCCAGAACGCCAAAGAATTCGGCTACATGGCCGAAGCCGGCATGTCGCCGCTCGAAGCCATCCGCACCGCCACCCTCAACGCCGCCGAACTGCTGGGCGAAACCGTCGACCTCGGCGCCCTCGAAGCCGGCAAGCTGGCCGACGTAGTTGCCCTCGACGGCGACCCGCTCCAGGATATTTCTGCGCTTATGCGCCCCACGTTCGTCATGAAAGCGGGCGTGGCGTACCGGCAGGAGTAAACGCTGCGCTTAGAAGCTATCCGAACAGGCGTTCGGGCGGGCTGCCGGCTGGAAGCCGGCTGTCCGCCCGTCGTTGCACAAGGGCCGTTCTAACGACGGGCAGACGGCCGGCAGCCCGCCGGCAGCCCGCCTGGTTGGATATTAATGGGGAATGAGGAATTTTGGACACTTTTGCCAATTCCTCATCCTCAATTCCTCATTCCCCATTGAAAAACCTGCGCCGCTTGGTGGGCCTGGGCTTCGGGTTGGCCGTGGCCGTGGGCGGCACAGCGGGCACCGGCGTGCTCACCAGCCCCGGCGAGCTGGCCCGGGCGCTGGGCGGGCCCGGCCCGGTGCTGGCGCTGTGGGCGGTGGGCGGCGGCTACACCCTGCTGGCCGCCAACACGCTGGCCGAACTGGCCGGGCGGCTGCCCCAGGCCGGCGGCTGGTACGGCTACGCGGAAGCCGCTTTCGGGGAGTTTCCGGCCGTGGCCGTGGCCTGGGCCGACTGGACCAGCAGCTGCGTGACCGGGGCACTGGTGGCCCTGCTGCTGGGTGAGTACCTGACCGAATTCCTCAACCTGCCGGCCGCTTACGCCCCCCGGCTGCTGGCCGTGGCGGCGGTGTTGCTGCTGGCCGCGGTGCAGTACCGCGGGCTGCGCGAAGGCAGCCGGGCCCAGGAAATAACGGCGGGGCTGCTGCTGCTGGGCGTGGCCGGGCTATTAGCAGCCAGCGCCTGGCTGCCCGCGGTGGCGGCGCCCCCCCACCCGGCTGCAGCGGCGGGCGCGCTCACGGCGGGGGCGGTGGTGGCGGGGCTGCAGGTCGTGGTGTTCGCCTACGACGGCTGGTACGCCCCCATCTACTTTGCCGAGGAAACGCCCCAGCCGGGCCGCACGCTGTCGCGGGCGCTGCTGGGCGGCGTGGCCGCGGTGCTGGCGCTGTATTTTCTGTTGAACGCGGGGCTGCTGCGGGTGCTGGCCTTCGGCCGAATCCGGGCTTCGGCGCTGCCGCTGGCAGAGGTAGCGGCGGCGCTGGCCGGGCCCACGGGGCGGCGCCTGGTGCTGGCCCTGGGGGTGGTGGCCATGCTGGGCGTGCTCAACTCGGTGCTTTTGATGGCCACGCGGGTGCTGTTTGCCCTGGGCCGGGCCGGACAGCTGCCGGCGGGCCTGGCGCAGGTGCACCGCGGCGGCACGCCCCGCCCCGCGCTGGCCGTGGCCGTGGGGCTCACCGCGGCCCTGCTGCTCAGCGGCACGGTGGCGGCGCTGGAAGCCGTCACAAGCGTGCTGTTTGTGGGGTATTACGTGGTGGGATTTGCGGCCCTGCTGCGGCTGCGGCGGCACGGGCCCGCCCCCGAAGGTGCTTACCGCGCTTGGGGGCACCCGTGGAGCACGGGCCTGCTGGTGGCGCTGTCGGTGGCTTTTCTGGGGCTGAACGCCGTGACGGACACCGTGCACGCCGGGGTGGCGCTGGCTTTGGTGGCCGGCGCGTGGCCGCTGTGGCGCTGGGCCCGCCGAAACAACGTTGCCGCAGGTTCAACCGACAAAAAGCGCTAAACGTCGGGCCGTTCAATGCCCAAACGGGGCAGCCCGGCCTAACGTCCCGCCCCGCGGTACAGCGTCGTGACGCGGTAAAGCCCGGTTTTGCGGTCATAGTCGGCCAGGCTTTGGTCGAGGCGCAGCGTGCCCACGGCGGCGGCGAAGCCGGGGTAGCTCGCCGCGTACATCTCCCGCAGGTAACGCGGCGTGAGCGGAAAGATGAACCCGTTCAGGCCCCGGCTAAAGAAATACCGCGGCGTGTTGGTATTGAGTGCCTGCCCGCTGTAGTTGTCCGGCGGGGCCAGCACCGCGCCCGCGCGGGCACCGTCCACCAGCACGGTGGTGCTGGAATACACGCAGAGCGTGTCGGCGTGCAGCAATTCATACTCTTGGCCGCGGTAGAACCGGGTGGAGCGGCCCTTGCCCGATACGTAGCCCCAGGCACTGTCGGGGGCCACGCGCAGCTTCACGAGGCGCCCGCCCCGGGGCACTTCCACCACCAGCCGCCCGCGCTTGTCGGGATAAAACGCGTTGCTGCCGCCGGGCTGGGGCTGGCGGTGGCGGTAGGCCGCGGCCGACCGGTAAGCGCCCGGCGGGGGGGGCGCCGGCAGCTGGGCCCGAACGGAGCCAGCCAGTACCAGCAGCAAGCAGGGAAACAGCAGAGCAAAACGCATGGCCAAAGGTAGCGGGCGCGGCCTTCCGTCCCACCCGCAATGTGGCGGCCATTGCCGAACTTTGGGCAGGGCAACGGCCTCTGCTTCCGCCAACTTTCCGCTTTTATGAAAAAATCCTTTCTGCCGCTGCTGCTCGCGGCCCTCACCCTGGCCGGCGGCACGGCCGGCGCCTGGGGCTTTTTTGGCCACCGCACCATCACCCAGGTTGCGGTGTACGAGCTGCCGGCCCCCATGCAGGCGTTCTACTACCGCAACATGGCCGAGCTGGTGCGCCTGAGCACCGCCCCCGACGAGCGCCGCACCGACGACCCCACCGAAGCGCCCAAGCACTTCATCGACATGGACCACTACTCCGAAGACAATCCCTTCGCCAAGGTGCCGCGCGAGTACGACAAGGCGGTGGAGAAGTACGCGGCCGACACGCTCAAAAAGTACGGCACCGTGCCGTGGGTCATCCTCGAAACCAAACAGAGCCTGACCGAGGCCTTCCGCACGCGCGACACCACGGCCATCCTCAAGTTTTCGGCCGAGCTGAGCCACTACGTCGGCGATGCCTTCGTGCCGCTGCACACCACCATCAACTACGACGGCCAGCTCACCGACCAAAAGGGCCTGCACAGCCTATGGGAAAGCCAGCTGCCCGAAAAATACATCACCGATTACAAGCTGAACGGGGAGCCGGCCAAGTACTTAAAAGACCCCCTCACGGCCGTGTGGACGACGGTGCAGCAGAGCTACGGCTTTTTGGGCGAGACCTTCGACCGGGCCAGCAAAATTGAAAAGGTGATGAAGCCCGACGTGCGCTTCACCTTCGCCCACAAGTACGGCAAAACCACGCACCGCTACTCCGACGCCTTCGCCGCCGAGTACGACAAGGCCGTGGGAGGCATGGTGGACTACCGCCTCAAAGGGGCGCCCACGCTGGTGTCGTCGCTCTGGCTCACCGCCTGGCAAGACGCCGGCAGGCCCGACCTCAACGCCCTGATGCGCCCCGGCAAGCTCACCAAGGCCGAAAAAGAAAAGCTCGGCACCGAACTGACGGCCTGGAAAAAAAACACCCTGGCCCAGGACCAACTGCTGCTGGCCCAGCAAAAAGCCAAAAAGGTGGAGGCCGCCGACGAAATCAAATCGGCCAAGGACCCCGCCATTCCGGCCGCCGCCACCGAAGACGCCCCCGCGGACACCGCGCCCGCGCCTCCGGCCCCCGACGACGCCCCCGCCAGCCCCGGCCCCGCCAAGCTCAAGGTGAAAACCAAAGGCCCCGGCGGCACTGAAAAAATCAAGCAGAAAAACGAGTCCCCTCAGTAGGGCGGCCGGCGCATGCCGCAAGAAGCCCGCGCCGCGTTGCGCGGGCTTTTTTGTGCCGGCGCCAGACCCCGGACCCGGTGCTATCTTGCCCCGCCTCCGGGCCCACCGCCGTTGCTTATGCTACCTGCTCGACTTTGCATTTTTGGGTCCTTGGCGCTGGCCGCCCTGGCCGGCTGCAACCAAACACCCCCGCCCGCCGCGCCGCCAAAAGCCGCGCCAGCCGTGCCCGGCCCCAACCTGGCCACCCTCACCGACAGCGCCGCCCCAGCGGCCCTGCTGGCCTATGGCCGCCAGTTCCCGGGCTCGGAGGTGCTCATCAGCACGCGTTTGGGCACCATTCGGGTGAAGCTGTACGACGACACGCCCATTCACAAAGCCAATTTCCTACTGCTGGCCCGCAAGGGCGTGTTCGATGAAACGATGTTCAACCGCGTGGTGAAGGACTTTGCCGTGCAAGGTGGCCAAACCTACAACGCCCGCACCATCCGGCTGAAACGCTACCGGCTGCCGCCCGAAATCCGGCCCAACCACTTCCACCGGAAAGGGGCCCTCGGCATGGCCCGCTACGACGACGAGCAAAACCCCCACCGCCTGTCTTCCAACACCGACTTTTACTTTGTGGTGGGCGAAAAACTGGCCCCCAACCAATCGCAGGCCCTGGCTGGCCGCCGCCTGACGCCCGCCCAAGTGCAAGCCTACGCCACCGTGGGCGGCGTGCCTTCACTCGATGGCCAGTACACGGTGTTCGGCGAGGTCATCGAAGGCCAGGCCGTGGTAGACAGAATGGCCAACGAGCCGGTGGAGTCCGATAAATGGCCAGCGAAGGACATCACCATGAAGGTAAAAGTGCTGCCGTAAGGCCTGCCGGTGATGAAACCCCAAAAGAACGGGGGCGGCGGCCCTTCGGCCGCCGCCCCCGTTCTTTTGGAGCATCTAAAATGTTTGCGGCCTTATTTGGCCGTGCGGCGCGCCTGCCGGCGGGCCCGCAACTGCTTCAAGCCAAGGGCCACGCCGCTGGCTAGCAGCAGCGATGCGCCCCCGTCGATGGGCGTGGTGGTGACGGCGCCCGGGGTGGGGCCGCCCGAGCCCGGTTGGGCCAGGGCCGGCAAGACTAGGCTCGTGGCCAGCACCAGGGTACCACCGGCCAGCAGCCGGGCAAGAGATGTTGAAAAGGCGTTCATATGGCGGGGAATAAAAATCATGAGAAATGAAGTAAAAGGGTGCGTCGGCCCAGGTTCAGCAACCCAGGCCGACAGCTACCCATCGGTTACTCAACAACCAAGCGCTTGGTTACCAGGCCTTGGCCAGTGGCCAGGCGCACGCTGTATACGCCGACGGCCACGCCCGTCAGGGGCAGGCTGCGGGCTTCGGCGGTGCCCGTGGCGGGCAGCGTCAGCGTGTGCACGGTTTGGCCCAGGGCATTCACCACCGTCAGGGCGATGGCTTGCTGGCGCAACGCGGCGGGCAGGTCCACCAGCACCGTCCCGCGGGCCGGGTTGGGATACAGGGCCACTTGCTGGGCAAGGCTGGCCGGAGCCACCGCCAGCACGCGGTTGCTGGTGATGAGCAGCGAGAAGCGCGGGCCGGCAAAGGCTGCGTTCATGGTGAAAGAATAGGCGGGCTGCTGGCCCAGGTCGACCACAGCGCCGGTTTGCGCGTCGCGCAGGTAGGCCACTTTGCCGGCCGGCAGGTTGATAACGCGGGCGCCTTCCAAGGTGTAGGTGCCGGTGGCGGGCACGGTCACGGCCAGGGGCAGCAACAGGTCGGCGGGGCTCAGCAAGGGCAGGCCGCTCACGGCCAGGGTTTCGGTGGGCGTCGTCACGGCCAGGTAGGGAAAGGCCCCGGAGGGCAGCTTGTAGGCGTCAAAATTGGCGTCGAACCCGGGCGTGGCACCGGCCTGGAAGTACACGTAGGCCGCGTCGCGCTGCCGGGTGGCGGGGTTCACCAAGTCCAGCTGCACCAGGGCGCGCGTTTCGGCGGCCGTGCGCTGGAAGGTGGGGTTGGCGTAGGTGGTGAGGCGGGCGGCGTTGGTGAAGTTCACCGCGCCGGGGGTGCCCGCCGTGGTCACGCGCCGGAAGAAGCCTTGGCCGGAAGCGAGGAAGTGGCCCGAGCCGATGCCGTTGACGAAGCTCTGGTAGGTGCCCACGTATTGTCCGGTGCTCTGGAAGATGTAGGTAGCGGCGTCCATGCCGGTGGAGTTGGCGGCCACCACGTCGACGTCAATCACCGACGCAAAGGGGTTGCCGAGCAGCTGCCAGCCCGACTGGGCGTTGGCGCCGCGGGTCAGGCCGGTCATCGAAACGGTGCCGTTGGCCAGCGGGCCGGTGAAGGCCACGGTTTGCGACGCGGGAATATTGACCGTGAAGCCGAGGCCATTGGCCAAGGCTCCGCCGGCGGCCGGCGAGAAAAAGCCCTGGTCGAAGGCGTTATAACTCGACACCACCGTGCCCACCCGGCTTTGGTCGTAGCCAAACACCGTCGGGAAAGGGGTAACGGTGCCCGGCGTGGGCGAAGTATTGTAGCCCGTGTTCAGCGTCGGCGTGAAGCCGGTGGTGGCCAGCGACGCCGTGGTGGCGTTGGTGGTGGGCGCCGCGTAGTGGCGGTAGCCCGCCCCGGCGTTGAGCGTGGGCGTGATGTAGCGCTGTACGGTCACGGTGCCGTTCACGGCGCTGGCGGCGTCCTTCACAATTTGGGCCGTGCCGGTGGCGTTCGAAAGCAGCGTGAGGGTGCCGGGGCCGGCGCTGATGCTCACGGTGGCGGTTTGGGCCAGGGTCAGCAGGCGCTGCACCGTGGTGGGCGACTGGATGGCCAAGGCTTCGCTGGCCGTTTGCTGGCCGATGCTCAGGTTTTGCAGCGGCACGGTGCTGGCCCCGGTGATGTTGTGCGTGATGGCCGTGGCGGCCCCGAAGCTGACGGTGCTGGTCGGGTTCAGGGTAAAGGTGGCGCCGGCGTTGGCCAGGTCCTGCCCAACGTGCAGGTCGGTGGCCGCTTGCTGCACCAAGGTGCTGGTGCTGGCCAGGTTCACGGTGCCGGTGGTGGTGAGCACCGTAGCCGGGGTGGTGTTGGTGGCCAGGGTCAGGGTGGCGGAGGGGCTCAGCGAGAGGTTGGCGCAGGTTTGGGCACCGGTTACCACGGGCTGGTTGGCCGTCACCGGGATGCTCACGTTGGTGGCGCTGGTGGGCACGGCGTTGTTGTTCCAGTTGCCAGCCGTGCCCCAGTCGGTGCTCATCGCGCCGGTCCACGTCACGGGTGGCACGGCGAAGCTGTACAGCTGGTTGGTGGCGGGCTTGACCATGATGTTGTCGTTCGAAACCGCCGTGGTGATGCTGGGCGCGGCCGAGTCGTCGGTGAGCGACTCGTAGGTATTGCTGGCGCCTTGAATGCCAATGGTGGCCGAAAACGACTGCACATTGGTTTCCTGGCGGTAAGCGAAGTCGATGCGCCCGCTCGTCTCGTACAGCTTAGCCTGCAGGGAAAGCACATTGGCATTGCCCCCAAAACGGCCCCAATTCAACCATTCCATGGTCAGTACGCGGTTGGGCGCGGCGCCCGTCACCACGTACTGCGCCGTGGCCCCGCCCAGCCCGCCGTGCATATCGTCCCAGAAAGGGGCGAAAACGGGCAAATTGGAAGCACCAACGCCGCTGGGAAAATTGTTGCTCAAAGAACCCGTTGATGCCGTGCCCAAGCCAATGATGCAGTTGGAAGAGGCGTAAAAATTGCTGTAGCTAACGCCTTCGAAAAGAAAATTGAAGCCAATGGGGATGATGGGTGACCCATTATCGTCCGCCAGGATGCTCGGAATGGCCGTGCCGCCCGTTATCGGCGTGAACGGGACCGAGGAGGCCGTGAACTGATACGAGGCCGCGTTCTGCGCCTGCGCGCCCGCGGCGGCCAGCAGGCCCAAGCCGAGCGAAAGGCCCAGGCGCCGCAGCGCCCGCCCACCCGTGCGGGTGGCACTCTGGTGCATCATGGTTTGTAAAAGGTTTTTCATAAAAAAAGGGAATGGTGGTGAAAAAACATGCTACCTAAAGTGCATTTTTCGGTACGCGGTAACGACGTCTCCGAAAGTCATTTTTTGAAACTTACCTGGTAAATATAGTATTGACATTGGCATATTTTTATAATTTATAAAAAAATTTTACAAAAACTTAAATTTCAAATATTTTATTTAACTTGAATCGCTGTTTTTCAATTTTCAGCCTGTCGAAAAAAGTATTTCGATAATCCAGCAGCTAAAATTTACTTGGGTGGGCCTCTAGTTTCGCTGGCTGACCCGGTCCGGATACCCGCTCAGGCACAGGGAAAACCACCTGCCTCCGGCCGTGGAAGGGGCCCGCGCCCTGGCCCGGGGGCGCACCGACCAGCCCCAAACAGCAAAAAAGCCCGCCCCCAACGGGGACGGGCCTTCTTATATCGAGGGGGAGAACAGTTTCTCACTCACGATTCGAGCACTTCCATTCAAATAGCTTACCAGATTTTGGCGCGGTCGACCGTCGGGCGCACCATCTTGGCGCCGTCCTTGCAGCCGAAGGCGGCGTGGAACTCGGGCATGTTCTGCAGCGGGCCGTTGGTGCGGTATTCGCCGGGCGAGTGCGGGTCGGTCTGGATTTGCTGGCGCATGGCTTCCGGGCGCTGGTTCGAGCGCCAGATTTGGGCGTAGCCCAGGAAGAAGCGCTGCTCGGGCGTGAAGCCGTCAATCGACTTGCCGGCTTTGGCCTGGGCGGTTTTTTGGAAGGCCTGGTGCGCGATGGTGAGCCCGCCGAGGTCAGCCAGGTTTTCGCCCATCGTCAAGTTGCCGTTCACGTGCACCGAATCCATGGGCGAGAAGGCATCGAACTGCTTCCCGACCACCGCGGCCTTGGCCATGAATTTCTCGCCGTCTTCCTTGGTCCACCAGTCGCGCAGGTTGCCGGTGGCGTCCGACTTCCGGCCCTGGTCGTCGAAACCGTGGGTCATTTCGTGGCCAATCACGGCGCCGATGCCGCCGTAGTTCACCGCGTCGTCCGCCTTGGGGTCGTAGAAGGGCGGCTGCAAAATGCCGGCCGGAAACACGATTTCGTTCATGGTGGGGCTGTAGTAGGCGTTCACAGTGGGCGGGGTCATGCCCCACTCCCCCCGGTCTATCGGCTTGCCCAGCTTGCTGCGATTGTCCTTGGTCTGCCACTCGGCGGCGGCGAAAAGATTGTTCAGCGCGCTCTCGCGCGAAACGCTCAGGGCGGAATAGTCCTTCCACTTGTCGGGGTAGCCAATCTTCACGGCGAAGGCGTTAAGCTTTTTCAGGGCCTCCACTTTGGTGGCCGCGCTCATCCAATCGGTGGCCTGGATGCGCTCGGCGTAGGCCACGCGTAGGTTTTCCACCATCGCCTTGGCGCGGGCCTTGGCGGCGGGGCTGAAGGCCTCGTCCACGTAGAGCTGGCCGAAGGCTTCGCCCAGGGCCCCGTCGGTGGCGCGCAGGGCGCGCTTCCAGCGCGGCTGCTGCACCTTGGCCCCGGTCAGCACCTGGTTGTATTTGAAGCTTTCGTCGCCAAAAGCTTTGGGCAGGGCCGAAGTCACGCCGCTCACCAGGCGCCAGCGCAGGTACTGCTTCTGGTCGGCCACGGGCACTTCGGCCATGATGGCGTTCACCTCCTTGAGGAACTCGGGCTGCCCGATGATGACCTCCGAGGCGCTGCCGAGCCCGGCGCCTTGCAGGCGCTGCGACAAGGCCAGGTTGGGGTAATCGGCCACGGCCTGGGCCACGGCCACTTTGTGGTAGTTGGCTTCGCGGTCGCGCAGGGCCACGCGCGGGCGGCTGATGGTGGCCATGCGGGTTTCCATGCGCAGGATGGCGTCGGCGTTTTGCTCGGCCGTGGCCTGGTTGTCGCCCAGCAGCTTAAACACGTTCACCTGATAGGCCCGGTTGGCGTCGCGGATGGCCTTGCTGCGGGCGTCGTTCTTGAGGTAGTTGTCGCGGTCGGGCAGCGAGAGGCCGCCTTGGTTGATGTTCACCGCGTACTGGGTGGACATTTTGCTATCCTGCCCCACGTACAGGCCGAAGTAGCCCGTAGCAAACGACTTGGGGTCGGCCAGGTAGCGCTGCAAGCCCGCCAAGTCCGTGATGGCGCTGATTTGGTTGAGGCGCGGCTGCAGGTACTTCAGGCCCGCTTTCTCAATGGCCGCGCTGTCCATGGCAGCGGCGTAGAAGTCGCCCACTTTCTGCGCGTTGGTGCCCGGCTTGGCGCTGCGGTCGGCGGCGGCTTTCGTCAGGATACGGCGCTCCACGGCGCGGTTGCGGTCGGCCAGCTCGTCGAAGGCCCCGTAGCGCGTTTCGGCGGCCGGCACCGGATTTTTTTTCATCCAGGTGCCCGAAGCAAACTGGAAAAAGTTGTCGCAGGGCGACACTGAGCGGTCCAGGTTGGCCAGCGAGACGCCGGTGCCGGTCTGGCCGGTCGCCGCGGCCGCCGTGGTTTTGGCTTTGCCCGCGCTGGCTTTAGGTTTGGCCTTGGTTTGGGCCCGGGCCGCGCCGGCCACCAGCCCCAGCACCGCCACGGAAAGCACCGCACGACGCACAAAAGAGAATTGATGCATATTGAAATGAAAAGAGCGAAACGTTACGAAGTGCAAGATACAACCACGGGTTGACGTTGCTTAAAACCAAAAAAGGGAGAAATGAATGAAGAGTTAGTCATTCTACACCTCGGCCAAAAAAGAACGTCATGCGAAACTTGCCGAAGCATCTCGCGTGGGAACAGCAATCGTCGTCGCTTAACGATTGAGTTGCTGCCCCACGCGGGGTGCTTCGGCAAGCTCCGCATGACGGGCCGGTTGCCTTGCTCCTTATAACAGTTTACCAGATTTTGGAGCGGTCGGCTTGGGCGCGCATCATTTTGTTGCCGTCCTGGCAACCGAAGGCTTTGTAGAACTCCGGCATGTTCATCAGCGGGCCGTTGGTGCGGAACTGGGCCGGCGAGTGCGGGTCGACCTGCACTTGCTGGCGCAGGGCCTCGGGCCGGGCGTTGGTGCGCCAGATTTGGGCGTAGCCCAGAAAGAAGCGCTGCTCGGGCGTGAAGCCATCGATTTTTACCTGCGCCTTGGCCTGAGGCGTTTTTTCAAAGGCCTGGTAGGCAATGGTGAGCCCGCCGAGGTCGGCCAGGTTTTCGCCCATCGTCAGCTTGCCGTTCACGTGCACCGAGTCGAGCGGCGTGAAGGCGTCGTACTGCTTGCCCACGGCGGCGGCCTTGGCGTTGAATTTATCGGCGTCGTCCTTGGTCCACCAATCTTTCAAATTGCCCTGCGCGTCGTACTGGCGGCCCTGGTCGTCGAAGCCGTGGGTCATCTCGTGGCCAATTACGGCGCCGATGCCGCCGTAGTTCACCGCGTCGTCCGCCTTGGGGTGGTAGAAGGGCGGCTGCAAAATGCCGGCCGGAAACACGATTTCGTTCATCGGCGGGTTGTAGTA
>Ga0123336_10001086_pt1 | contig 25535 bp, 18 predicted proteins | sample SSSSmetaG_FD_96466 | JGI IMG/M metagenome (GOLD analysis project Ga0123336, IMG submission 96466) | Glacier valley bacterial and archeal communities from Borup Fiord, Nunavut, Canada, to study Microbial Dark Matter (Phase II) - ​SSSS metaG | ecosystem: Environmental > Aquatic > Freshwater > Ice...
ACTCCAACAACAGAATTGAATCGCGGACTTGGAAATAACTCGTATGGAAAACCTTCTCTAAGCTATCTCGCAATAAAGGATATGCTTGGCGACGATCTATTCAGAAAATGCCTACTTGAATTTATGAATCGCTGGCATGGAAAGCATCCGATACCATGGGATTACTTTAATACCTTCAACAACATTTCCGGGAAAAATCTCAACTGGTTCTTCAAAAGCTGGTTCTTCAACAACAGCTACATGGACATTGCTATTGATAAGGTTAAGGACAACTCAAAAAGTGGTAAAAATTCCTATGAGCTCACCATCAGTAATCCCGGAGGCGCACCGATCCCTTTCGACGTTGTTGCTACTTTGGATGATTTAACAACAGAAACAATTCATATCTCACCCGCTGTATGGGAATCAAATGAGAAGACTGCTGTTATAATATTGAAAGTTAAGAAACCTGTTAAGAGCATTAAGCTGGAAACAGGAATTTTTGTTGACGCCGACAACAATAACAATACCTGGATTCCTGAATAAATCAGCACATGAATAATAAGATCTCTTCAACATTGTTCATCCCAATGCGAAGTGCCTGGAGTTCTTTTTTAAATAATGTTGTTAAATCGAAAGACGAATCGAAGGTAAGCAAGGAATGAGCTTGTTTACGGAAGATAATAGCATGAAAAAAATAGTTAAGAATCTTACTTTTTGGGTTTTGCTCGCTATCACTGCAGGCGTTGTTCTAGGAATTGTAAATCCAAAAAAAGCAATGGAGATGGAATTCCTTGGAAAAGGATTTATCAGCGTTGTGAAACTATTTATATATCCAATTATCTTTCTTACGATCACTCTTGGGATCGCTGCTATGGGCGATTTAAAGAAAGTTGGGAAGACAGGTGGAAAGGCCTTACTCTATTTTGAGATCGTTACAACGTTTGCCCTGCTTGTAGGAATTTTAGTTGCATCTATTATTCAACCAGGTGTCGGGGTTGATACTTCTCCGGTAGCAAACGCAGATATTTCAGGTTATGTGACCAAAGCGCAGCAATTCAGCTGGCTGAGTTTCTTTCTTGATAATCTCACTCTTCAAATTCTTTTATTCTCCATTATTCTCGGTTCGGTCTTAAGCAAAGTAAAAAGCAAGGATAAAATACTGAAGCCTTTAAGCTTTGTTTCAACGTATGTATTTAAAACATTACACATAGCGATGTATGCAGCGCCAATCGGTGCCTTCGGAGGAATGGCCTTCACCATTGGAAAGTTTGGGCCACATGCGTTGATCTCGCTGGGCAAACTTATGCTCACAGTTTATATCACAAGCGTTATTTTTATTTTTGTAGTCCTTGGCGGAATACTGTGGATGTATAAAATAAAGATCTGGAATTTCTTAACATACATTAAAGAAGAAATTCTTATTGTTCTTGGTACTTCGTCCAGCGAACCAGCATTACCATCACTTATGGAAAAGCTGGAGCGAATGGGGTGTGCCAAATCTGTTGTGGGGCTTACGATTCCGGCAGGTTATTCTTTTAATCTGGATGGAACAACAATTTATCTTGCCATGGCAACGATGTTCCTGGCCCAGGCTTTTAATGTTCTCCTCTCGTGGGAACAGGTATTAACGATCATTGGAATATTGTTGATAACGTCAAAAGGAGCGGCCGGCGTGACGGGAAGTGGATTTATTGTACTCGCCTCTACACTTCAGGCGGTCAAGGCTATTCCATCGGAAGGATTGGCATTGTTACTTGGTGTCGATCGCTTTATGTCGGAAGCGCGGGCAATAACAAATGTTATTGGAAATGGCGTTGCAACCGTCTGGCTTTCCAACAATGAAAAAGCTTTCGACAGGGACGCAATGGAAAGAGCTTTTAAAGAAGAAAAAGAAAAGTTATAGACAAAAGCTACAACCGATTCCGCTACAAGGCATTAAATTTTTTTCATCCTTTCTTCTGTTAGGTAGAAATTATAAAATACCATTTCTATATGCATAGGCTAATAGTGCTGCAGAGTTAGGCACTCCGATCTTTTTTATAAGACGCGTTCGGTATGTTTCGGTGGTCGCTTCCGTCATTTTTAGTTCTACGGCGATCTGCTTCGTTGTGAGTCCACTCGCTATGATCTTAAGCAATTCATTTTCATGGAATGAAAGTGCAACGGGTGGAATGTGATCCCAGCGATGAGCATTTGCCTGAATGATTTCCGCAACCCTTTCCTGAAAGAAATAACCAGTCTCCATTACTTCCTGAATAGCGTTCACAATTTCTGAGTAGCCATTCAGTTTGAATACAACACCATTCACTCCAAGTTTTAATAAATTCATTACAATCTCTACACCTTCGAGGCCTGTTACAATAATGACCTTGGGTGGATTTTCCCTTACCGATAATTCAGAAACGAGCTCGTGCCCTCTTATGTTGGGAAGTTTTATATCCAATAAAATAAGATCAATTGTGTGCGTGTTGATTTGGTGACGAAATCCTATTGCATCTCCCGCTTCATAAATTTCTTTGATAAATACCTCCTTCTCCAGAAGTGATTTTATCCCCTGACGTATTAATACTTCGTCATCCACCAGTAGTATGTTAATTCGTTTCATAAATTTTTAATTTCAATCAAAATATGTGTCTTTCCGCTTCGCCAACGAAGATAAAAGTATTTACCCGCTTTCGTGATATAAACCGAACAGATCGCATGTCTGGTTTTCCTGATGATCGTCAATTTTCATTGCTATCGCCTCTTTGCAGAGCGATATTCGAATTATGGTTTCGGCCGGAATCCGCCACGTCAGAAGGCTTTTTTCTGATAGTCTTACCAGAGGCATTCTGGCTACCCTTTAAATTTATAGTAATGAGAGATCTCACGAAACTTGGTGTCACTGAACTCAGAGCGTCGGAGCAGGAAAATACTTCTGGTGGATTCTTGCTTATCGTTGCTTTTTTACTGCCATTCCTTATGATTGGAGCGTATCAGCTAGGCAAGCCTTACATCGATTCTATCTATCCAGATAAATTTACTTTGTAGTAAGGCAATAAAGTCAAAATTAATTTCTAAACAATTAAACAAAATCAAACATGAAAAATTTAATGAACCTCGATCTAATGGAATTGAATGACTCTGAAATGAAAGAAACAAACGGAGGATTTGGAATAATCCCCCTCCTCTTTTTGGCAGGCTTTGCTCTTGCGTATTATGAAGAGCGCATCAAACAAAAACAGGCGGCTAATTAAGCTCCCATGCACTTATAGCTTATAGGAATAAGCAACCTTAAAAATCAATAACATGAAAAGTACAGAGACCACTGGCGTTAGTGAACTTGCACATGACGAGTATGTTGAAACACAAGAGAGAATGTTTCCTGTTGTGCGCATAACCATCGCAGCAGTTTTCGGGATCGTTAGAGTGGCCAGTACCGTCTTTACCGTTGGATATGTTATTGAAAAAGCTGTTCTGTAATGATCTATTCATGTATGCCCTGATCATTCAGGGCATACTTATTAACGATCTTCAAAAAAGGATTAAAAATAATTAAAATGAATATATCAGAATTTAATGTGTATGGCAAAATTTCCAGGACACCTATCATCTATGTCGCAGTGCTTTCGTGCGTTACAATAATTCTGATTGCTCTACCTTTTCTAAGGATATCCGTTGAGGTTCAAACAACCGGATTAATTCGTCCTGCCACACGAAGTTATGAAATCAGATCATCTACGACTGGAAAGATCAAAGAATCATTTGTTCAGGAGAATGAAAAAGTAAAAAAAGGACAATTACTATTTCAAATAGAAAATGAAGTCAATGACGTAAAGGAAAAATATCTCACTACAAAAATAAGAGACTACACTGTATCACTGACAGATTTACAAATCTTAATTAAAAGAAACAGCACTATTGCTCAACTGAAGACTTCTCTTTACAGGCAGGCATACATCCATCATGAACAAAAGCGAAATGAGATACTGACACATTTACAAAAAGTCAATTCTGACTATAATAGAAATAAAAAACTTTACGAACAGAAAGTAATATCCGATTCTGAATTCGAAATGTTTCAATTCGAGTTAAATAAAGCATCTGATAATCTTTTTACGTTGGATGAAGATCAATTAAATCACTGGGAGACTGAAATATGGTCTACCAGGAAAGAATTAAAAGATTACGAATCACAACTGGCACAACTTCAACGGGAAAAGAATTATATGAATATAAAGGCTCCGGTAAGTGGCTCCCTACAAAATATGACCGTTCTTTTCAAAGGAACACCAATTTTTTCTAACCAGGAACTTGGTCAAATTTCTCCTGACACAAGTCTTATCGTTGAGGCACACGTATCACCACATGACATTGGATTACTGAAAGAAAATATGTCTGCAAGATTCACCGTAGACGCATTTCATCACAATCAATGGGGCATAGCTTCAGGAAAAATTATTGAAGTTGCGCATGACATAAAAATAGTAGACAACACGCCGTACTTTGAAGTCCGATGTTCATTAAACAAAGAATTTCTCCAGCTTAAAAATGGCTACAAAGGTTTACTAAAAAAAGGAATGACATTACATGCTCACTTCATTATTACCGAACGAAGCCTTTGGCAACTTCTTGACGATAAAGTCGACAACTGGATGAATCCAAATAACTGACGGATGAAAAAAGTCAAAGTAAAGCAACGCGACCTTACCGACTGCGGCGCATCTTGCCTGGCTTCCATCGCTTCGCACTATGGATTGGAATTCCCGGTAGCAAGAATTCGTCAGTTTTCATCAACTGGCAAAAAAGGAACCAATGTGCTAGGAATGGTTGAGGCAGCCAAAAAACTGGGATTTGAATCCAAAGGAGTAAAAGGAACTTTTGATAGCTTATCAAAAATACCACTGCCGGCAATAGCCCATGTGGTAGTACGGGAAGTACTCCATCATTTCATTGTAATCTATAGCGTAACTGCACACCACATTGAAGTAATGGATCCGGCAGATGGTCAACTTCATCACTATACCCATGATGAATTCAAAAAAATCTGGACAACTATTCTTATAGTTCTATTGCCTGATGATACATTTGAAAAAGGAAAAAGAACACAAACGATTTTTAACAGGTTTCTTCAATTAATTCGACCCTACAGAGCCACTCTTATCCAGGCATTATTTGGCGCTTTGATCTATACACTTATTGGTCTAAGCACTTCTATCTATGTCCAGAAAATCATTGACTATGTTTTAGTTAATGGCAATAAGAACCTTCTCAATCTGATGAGTGTGGTCATGATCGGGCTATTAGTCGTGGCCATATTTATTGGGTATATGAAAAGTCTCTTCACTATTCAAACCGGACAAGAAATAGATTCGCGACTAATTCTTGGTTACTACCGGCATCTCCTAAAGCTCCCGATGCAATTTTTCGATACCATGAGATCAGGTGAAATTCTTTCACGCATCAACGATGCTGTAAAAATCCGCACATTTATAAACGATGCATTCATCAATATCGCAGTGAATTTCTTTGTAATTCTATTCTCGTTCACACTGATGTTCACTTATTACTGGAAGCTTGCCGTGGTTATTCTGCTGGTGATTCCTCTCTACATACTAATCTATGCTGTTACAAATTTTCTTAACAGGAAAGTGGAACGAAAACTGATGGAAGATTATGCCGATCTCGAGTCTCATCTCATTGAATCATTAAATGCAATCGCGACAATAAAGAGTTTCGGATTAGAAAGTCAATCTCAATTTAAAACCGAAAGCAAATTTCAAAGATTTTTACAACGGGTTTACCATTCCGGGGTGAATTCGCTTGGATCAAACTTCGCAACGGAATTTGTTTCAAGGATATTTACAATAGTGTTATTGTGGATTGGCGCAGGATTCGTGCTTGATAATCAGATAACACCCGGCGAACTCTTGTCTTTTTATGCTTTAATAGGATACTTCACCGGCCCTGCCAACAGTCTCATAGGAATGAACAAAACGATTCAAAACGCATGGATAGCCGCCGATCGTTTGTTTGAAATAACTGATCTCGAAAAAGAAGACGATGACAACAAAATAGTTCTATCACGGGAGATGATGGGAGATATCCATTTTAACAACATGAATTTCAGATATGGAACTCATACCACCGTGTTTCAGGATTTTACTCTTACAATAAAAAAAGGAACATCCACTGCCATCGTAGGTGAGAGTGGCTCAGGTAAATCAACCTTGATACAGTTACTACAAAATCTTTATCCGCTTACGTCAGGAAATATCCATTTTGGTAAATATGATCTAACGTATATTCAAAATAATTCACTGAGAACATTAGTAGCAGCAGTTCCTCAAAAGATCGATCTCTTTGCTGGAACTATTATTGATAACATATCCATTGGTGACGATTCGCCTGATTTGCAAAATATTATTTCAATATGCACTTCACTGGGCATGATGGAATTTATTGAAAAACTGTCTGCAGGATTCAACACCTATATTGGCGAAAATGGAGCAACACTCTCAGGAGGTCAACGACAAAGAATTGCTATAGCACGGGCATTGTATCGAGATCCCGAAATATTGATTCTCGATGAAGCTACTGCTTCACTCGATTCAGCGTCAGAAAAATACGTTCAGGACACGCTGAGTCTTCTAAAGGCCCGCCAAAAAACAATTATCATAATTGCGCATCGGATGAGCACAATTTTCCAGGCAGATAAAATTGTCGTTCTGGAGAATGGAAAGGTCGCTGAAGAAGGACTACACGATGCTCTGCTTAAAAAGCACGGCGTTTATTATCAACTTTGGAAAAATCAATTTCCAATGGAGATTGAAAGGTGTTAAAATCTGGGTAAATATTTATTAGCAAAATAAAATTTCAGTCTGCGGTCTCTGCTGCAACCCCATGTTTACTTTATCTCGAACTCTACCCCCATTCTTGCCTGAATCCCCTGGTAATTCTTTATTTTCTCCCATTGTCTGAACCAGGGATAGTAAACACCAAGCTCTTTTTGCAAGGCTTTCACTTTTGCGTTATCCTCATACGCTCCGAGAATTTTTTCCAGGAAAGGACGAGGCTGGGGATAATAACGAAGTTTGTAATCGGATACTCTCGCTTTAATAGCAGCAATCTTTACAGCATCATCAAATCCACCCAATACATCTGCCAAACCATTATCTTTTGCCTGAGAGCCTGTCCACACACGACCTGATGCAATTTTCTTGATCTCATCCTGAGTCATCGACCGGCCTTGTGCAGCTTTCAGCGTAAATGTTTCATAGATTTCATCTACCTGTTTTTGCATAATTCCCTTTTCTACATCGGTAAGCGAACGTGTCATTGTCATCATCTCACCTATTTCGCCTGTCTTAACTTCTTCTGACGTAATGCCAAGCTTGTGGTCCATAAACTGGCTAAGATCAAACATCACTCCGAATACACCAATCGACCCGGTAATCGTTGTTGGCTGAGCAACGATCGTATCACAAGGCATTGCAAGATAATAACCTCCCGAAGCAGCGTAGTCTCCCATTGATGCAATCACCGGTTTTTGCTTTGTAGCAAGCACGATCTCTCTCCACATCATATCTCCTGCCTGAAATACTCCACCGGGGGAATTCACTCGCAACACAATGGCTTTAACTTTATCATTGTTGCGCGCCTTACGAATTTCCTCCACGATTGTGACAGCACCAACACCTTCATCCGCCTTGCCGGGAATAATTTCTCCATCCGCAACAATCACGGCAATTTCATTTACAGAAGAATTAGTAAGCGTATACGAATTCTTATATTTTTTATAGCTCACCAAAGGAATTCTGGCATTCTTGTCGAGATCCAGTTTTCCGCGAAGTAAATCTTTGATCTGATCATCATAATATAATGAATCTATCAGTCCGTTTGAAACCGCTTGTGCTGCATTCCGCACAACCATTTTATCAGACATCTCTTTCAATTTTTCATAAGGGATCTTACGTGCATCCGCAATTCCATGAAGCATTTCACCATAAATGGAATATAGCATTGAGTTTAACTGAAGCTTGTTTGCATCGCTTAAATTCTCTCTCATGAACGGCTCCACTGCGCTCTTGAAATCTCCTACGCGGAATATTTCCGGTTTAATTTCCAGTTTATCAAAAAGTTTTTTAAAGAATACCACATCCGTTGCAAGTCCATTGAATTCAACATCGCCTTCTGAATACATATAAACTTTATCGGCGGCAGTCGCGAGATAATACGCTCCCTCTGTATAGAAGTCCGCATAGGCAATGACCCACTTACCGGATTGTTTAAAGTCTATCAATGCGTTTCGTATTTCCTGAACGGAAGCAATACCCATCATTACCCTGGAAGTATTCAAATAAATTCCTTTGATCTTGGGGTCTGTCTTTGCAAATGCAATAGCTTCCATAATCTGAAGAAGTCCATGGCGTTGGTTACTAAAACCAGGTAAAATTTCAGAAACAGGATCATCGACTTCAAGCTCACTGATAGGACCTTCAAGCTTTAAATGAAGAACAGAATTGTCGCCGATTGCCAATTTGCCATCGCTGCCGGATACTGAAACGAGAACCATTATCGACAGGCCCGTTAAAACAAGAAATCCTACAATTGTACCGAGGCAGGAAGCAAAAAACAATTTAAAAAAATTCATAAGACAGATTTAAAAGGCAAAAGTATAAATTTATTATTAAACAAATCATAACATTACACGAATGAAACGGACATACCTGCTGCTGGGTTCGAATCAAGGTAACCGACAAGAATACCTTGAAAAGGCATCCAGTAATATTGAACTGATAGCTGGAAAATATTTTGTGAAATCTTCTATATATCAAACAGCCGCATGGGGAAAAGAAGATCAGGCTACATTTCTAAATCAGGTTATCGGAATCAAAACCAAATTAACTGCTATTGATCTCTTAAAAACATTACTCACCGTTGAATCCAAACTTGGAAGAACCCGCTCAGAAAAATGGGGAAGCCGGACCATTGATATTGATATTCTTTTTTATGGAGCAGAAATTATTACAACGCCTGACCTGATAATTCCTCATCCAAGAATTGCTGAGAGGAGATTTACGCTCGTGCCGATGGTGGAGATTGCAGCCAGGCTAGTGCATCCTTCGCTGGGAAAAAGTATGGAGCATTTACTAATTGAATGCCCCGATAAACTCCCTGTAGATGTTATGAATGAAATCCAAAGATGAGCCGCGTTAGTACATTACATTGCAGAATGCTTTCTCTGACGTGACGCGACTTTACTTCAGAAAATATAGCCTAACAAAAAATATGGATTTTAAGACACGTATCTTCAAACAAAGAACCGCGTTATCCTATCGCTAACCATTGTGATATGAGATATTAAAAGCGTGGTTGTAATAATGAAGCTGGTAGAAATAAAGTCTGCATTATAAAAATCCTGCAGTTAAAGAGAGAGAGAGGTAAGAAGGACGACCAATCCTTCTGTACCCATCCCATTTCCCAAACAATTAGTATTTGCTTTTTAGCTCATCAAAAGATGAGGTTTGGTTGTAAACACATTCCATAAAAATTCTCCAAACAAAGTATTTGCCCACGCGAACCATGATCGCGTATATTTTTTATCATCATCTTTATGAAAAGCTTCGTGCATGAAACCCGTTCCTCCGTGTGTGTGTTTCAAAATGGAAATACACTGCTTAATCTCTGCATCACTGGTGCTGGTGAGTCCTCGCATAATAATGCTGAGTGGCCAAATCATATCTACTCCTACGTGCGGGCCACCGATACCTTCCCCAGCTTTACCTTTAAAGAAAAATGGATTATTATCTGAGAATAAAAACTTCCTTGTATTCAAATAGATTTCGTCTTTTGCTTCTATCGCACCCAGATAGGGAAGTGAAAGTAAACTCGGCACATTTGCATCGTCCATTAAGTTAATGCTACCCATTCCATTTATTTCAAAAGCATACATCTTTCCGTAAGGAGAATTGGTTGTGCTGAATTCTTTCAAGGCATCTTCCACTTCACTGGCCGTTGCCAAAAGTTCGCTAGCCAAAGCAGTATCACCAAAGATAGCCTTCACCATCTGTGATGCTTGCTTTAAACTTACTACAGCAAAATAATTGGAGGGAATCAAATACGGATAAATGGTAGCATCATCGCTAGGTCGGAACATGGAGCAAATCAGGCCGTTTGGTTTCACGGGGTAACCATATCCATTCAACGGAACGCTATCCGTAGCCCATGAAGTAGTTCGTTGAAAATGATAAGGTCCTTTGCCTGTTTTACGTTGCTGCTCACGAAATACCTTTAATATTATTTCGATGGACGATTTCCATAGCGTGCTGAATGGCGAAGTATCCTTAGTCTGTAGCCAATAATGATACCCCAATCGAATTGGATAGCACAGCGAGTCGATTTCCCATTTGCGTTCATGCAGTCCGGGTTTCATATCTGTAATATCATTTTTCCATTCGCTCACTTTGCTATCGTCATCATAGAAAGCATTGGCATACGGGTCTTTGAGAACGCATTTGGTTTGACGGTGGATAACACCCGCAACCAAGTTTTGAAGAGCAACATCTTCTTTCATAAATGGCAGGTAAGGCCAAATCTGTGCTGTGCTATCGCGCAGCCACATCGCATCAATATCACCTGTGATGATGTATGTATCCGGACTCGCCCCGGATGATTTTATAAAGACAGTAGTATCCAATGTATTGGGGAAACAATTTTCGAAAAGCCAACCCAATTCCTGGTCTTTTACTTTACTTTTAAAAGTGAAAATTGCTTTTTCAATAGCCTCACTGGAAAAATTACGAGATGACCTTGGCCTTCTTATAATGGGGTAATCTGAACTTCCACGGAACGAAAATACTTTTGGAGCGATGCAGACTCCGGCGCTCGTCAGGATAACCTTCGATAAAAAATCAAATCGATTCATGCGAATTCTTTATTAATTACTTGATTAATCCCTTACTCTTCAGCAGTGCCATTGCCTCCATCAACATGCAGCCACTTAAATTAGTACTCAAGTAGCCAGTAGTGCCGGGAATAACAGACCAATTCGTTCCAAAGTTTACATTTGTCTTATTCGTGCCCTTCGACCAAAGATTCTCAGCATTCTTCTTCAAATAGTTGACATACGAATCTCGTTTACCGGAAGATATCCCTGTATTTTGAATTAATAGTGTCAGGTACCTTACACCTATGCCGTTGAACAACCCTCCATCGCCTGCATCGCCATTTCTCATAGTGCCGCCAGGGGATAAATTTGGGTCAAAGATAAAGTTATCTGCTGTTTTGATAGCATCGTTAAGATAATTAATATTGTTAGTGATCGTATAAAGTTCCAATGCAGCCCCGATAAAAGTACCTTGATTGTAAGCGAAACTCCATCCCGGATCATTGTCAATTTTTCCATCACCATTTCGGTTGATACCATCGTAGACTAAGCCGGTAGATGCATTTACAAGTGTTGCTTTTTGCCAATCATATATTTGCTGCGCCCATGTTAAATATTTTGAATCGTTCGTCTGCTTATATAATCTTGCAGACAAGATGCAAGCGGGTGCATTGGCAGGCGTGTTCTTATATCCGAGCTGTCCTTTGTTCCAGGCAATGCCACCGCCCTGGTTCGTATTCCATCCAGTTATAACATCATTCCAAATGGCAATGGATTCATTTAACCATTTATTATCTTGTGTAACTCCATAGGTGCGTAGCATCGCTAACGCGATCCACTGCATATCATCATAATAGTAATTTAAAAATATATTTCCGTTTTTGATTTTAACACCAACCATCCAATCATTCATGTAATTAATGTATACAGTGCTGTTGGTTCGCTGATAGGCATCTACTAATACATCCAGCGCGTGGGCTTGCGGCCAGTAGCCAAATTGATTATCAGAGGGTGAAGCATTATTATAATATTTCAAACCATTCCAAAACCGGGTATTAAGTGAGAAAGTGCTGCTATCGGCAATGGCTGCCCAATTATAGTTGATGGCGCCCGTTGAAGTTTTACCTGAGACAGGATTATCAGCTGCTGGTTGCAAGCATGCTACGCAGATCAATGTAAAAAGAAACATAATCGATTTATTATCAAATTGAAAAATGCTGCGAAGTATATTCAAACGTAAATTATTTTATTTCAAAATCAATTTTATTCAAAAAAAATCTCCAGACAATTGTTTCATAATAATCTGATCAAGAACGAAGTTTGAGATACAATTCGTATCCCAAACTTTACTAACACATACAGATTACTGAACAATGTACTGATTGGAATAAGCAGGTGGTTGAAATTTCATGATGAGCGTTACGTTTTTTCCATTCACAGCAGGTTTATCAAACTTCCAGGAATAATTGAATTGATCGGTATCAGGTTGCTTGGCAGCGTTGTTGTAACCGGCCGAAAATTTGTTTGGATAGTTACCATCTTGTCCAGGGCTATCGCTACCGGTATAACCCCAAAACTCCGTTGTGCCATCTCCTAAATATAATCTGTATTTGTATCGGTCATCCGTTCCCCACGTAAAAGAAGCAAGTGTCAACGGTGCCTCGGTAGCTTGCCACACTCCCTTACCTTGATACTTTAAGGTTGCCAACGTATCGCCGGGTGCACATAGCCAATAACCGATCCCTTTTATCTGAAGGGGATTGGATGCACCAAAAGTTTTAAAGTTTACTTTAAATCTATATTGCCCCTTCGTGCCCGAAAAAGCACTTTGTCCGCCATTCGTCAATACATTTACACCTCCAATCATTGATACAGAGAATGTATTAGGTGTGCCAGTTGTAGCATCAATCATTTGATAACTTCCGGGTTGTAACTGTGTGTAAATTTCAAACTCACCTGGGCTCAGCGGAATCATTTCTATAGCATTGGAAATATTGGTTCCACCCTCTGTAGCGGTTCCCGTTAAAAATAATTTAGTGGGTATCACTTTAAAGCCATTAGGCCGTTGAATATCGATGGTGCGTGACTGAGAAGCTTTTAAGATATTGCTACCTTTCGAAGCGCGTGCGGTCCAGATAAATTTCTTGCGTTGGAGAAAATCAGCGCCTCCCGCTTCGGCAATACTATTCAAGTCTGAATACTTTGAAGTAAGCGTATTTTGAACTCCTTTACCATCTGATGTAGTGATGTAAAAAGGTTTTGAAAAATCTCCACCTACCTGATCGAATACAACATCATATAATACAAGCGAACCATCTTCAGCTCTGGATTGATCCCATTGGAAGGAAATCGTATTGTCCAGATTTGTTGGCTGCAACAAGACAAAGACATTATCCGGGGGCGCATTAATGGCGCTGATAGGAGTAAGATTCAAGTTCAACGTTTTTTCTTTGGTACAATTCTGTATCAGTGCTGCTACCAAGAGCAGTACTATGGATATTTTAAGATATTTCTTCATATGATTGATTGTTTTTAAAATTTTTTTTCAATTACCATCCTGTATTATTCGGCAACAGGTTTGCATTTTGATCTAACTCAAACTGCGGTACTGGCCATAAATAATTTTTTGCGGCCAGAAACGTGCGTTGTTCTACAATCCTGTATCCATTTGCGTCACGCGTAAACTGGCTTGAAACTTTGATTCCTTTTACAGGCTGGTTCAATACTTGCTCAGCCAAGCTCCATCGTTTTATATCAAAGATCCTTAGCCCCTCAAAGGCTAACTCTGCCCTTCGCTCTCTTCTTATGACTGAACGCATAGATGCCTGGTTTAAGCTTGCATCAAAATTTAGAGCAGAGGGTAAGGTAAAGCCTGCGCGGGCTCTAATAGGTTTAATGGTTGCATCCCATGTAGTCGTATTCATTTGATTTAATTCATTTTTTGCTTCTGCATACATCAACAGTACATCAGCATAGCGCAATAGAATCAGGTTTAATCCTGAATTAAACGCTACCGAACTTCGGTCATAATACTTTTGAAAATAATATCCCGTTGGAGATGCGCCTAAGTCGGTAACAGAATTATTGGCTGGGATAGATCCCTCTTTTGTCAAAATGATTTGTGTCACACCATCAAAATCAACAACGGTAGAAGCATCGTGTAAAATGGTGCTTTCGAGCCGCGGATCACGATTAACAAACGGCGTGTTCTCCAAGTAGCCCGATCCTGCATCATTAATACCTTTACCGTTTGTCATAATGTATTCATCAATCAGTGCCTGAGTGGGCACTAATTGAGCGCGAAGTTTTCCTACGGTAGGTGGAAGAAAAAGACGTTGGTTGGATTGCAACCGTGCCCCACCCATTTGAATCGCCCAAATAATTTCATTGCTATTCTCCGCATCTACGGTAAACAAACCGGGATAACTGTTATACAAACCAAATGAACCATTTGCAGTGGAATTAATTAATTTCTCGCAATCAGCTACTACATCAACCCAGTTACCTTGATACAGATTTACGCGTGCACGCAATGCTATGGCTGTAGCACGATTTATGCGGCCCAGATCATTTGCTCCGGGGGTCACTGGCAAATCAGCTTGTATGTCGGTCAATTCTTTTAATACGAATGCTACTACATCCGCTTTTGCAGTTCTTTTAATTGATTTAGCATCAGAAATTGTAAGCGTTGTGGTCACCAACGGAACATCACCATAGAAATTGGTTAATTGAAAAAAGGACCAGGCACGGATAAACTTTGCTTCGGCTTTGTAGCGTGCAATCAACACTGCTGTAGAACCTTTTATTTTGTCTACATTCTCTAAGAGTTTATTACATCGCCTGATGCCAGCATACCGATCACTCCACTCATACGCAATTCTCAATGTGCGGTTATCAAAAGAACCATTCGCAATTTGCCCCACGCCACCGTAAGAAGTGCCAATGTTGAACGCATTATCACTCAGTGCCTCCGATGCGAAATACTGATTGTAATTTGGAGAGTTTCCAGGATCAGCTGTCGATCCACCATCCCATGAGGCCATGATAGATTGATAACAAGAAGATAAAGCATCGACTGCATCCTGATCATTTCGCCAATAAGCTCCGTCATTCAGTTGATTGGTCAAAGGCAGCTCCAAATCACTACAAGAAAAGAAGCTGACAAAAAATAATATGATACTGAATCGCTTCATATTAAAAATCATTTTTTCGTTTTGCATATCTATTCTCGTTTTAAAATTTAATATCAATACCTACCGAAACTGTTTTTGCATTAGGATAATTTCTTCCTGCTATCTGATTGTAACTTGTAAACTGTGCCGCATTGTTGAATGGCGTAAACTCAGGATCGACACCCAGTTGCGCAAACCGCTCTGGGGTAAAGGTCAACACGTTTTGAGCTGACACATAAATCCGTACATTTTCGAGGCGTACTTTGCTTATCAGGTTTTTGGGTAGGGTATATCCTATTTGAACATTTTTTAGTCTTAAATATTTTGTATCGAACAGCCAATAATCTGAATAGGCAATGTTGTTTAAGTTCAACGCCGATCCAGATGTTAACCGAGGATACGTAGCTTCGGGATTGGTTGGTGTCCATCGATCGAGATGCTGCACAAATGCGTGGTCTTCGTTATTATGAAAAGCTTCCACGATATCACCTCGCAAATATTGATATCGTTCGCCAACACCTTGCCAGAACATCTGGAAGTCAAAACTTTTCCAATTGGTGCTGTAGCTAAATCCAAACGTATAGCGAGGGAACGGATTACCTGCTACATACCGGTCATTGCCGTCGATAACGCCATCGCCATTTCTATCAACGTAGCGAATATCTCCAGGGTTTACCGCCTGATTATTAGCAAAAGGAACCTTAGGAGCATTGGTAATATCATTAAGATTCTGATATAATCCGTTTGATTTGTAAACATAATAGGAGCCGATCGGACTGCCTTCCCTATTGATGTATGTAAAATCTGAGCCTAAAATTTGCTCTGGCCCGAGTGTTACGATTTGATTGGTATTATCCGCCACATTGAAATTGAATTGATGACTGAACTTGCCAGTCTTAAGCTTGGCAGATAAAGTAAACTCCCAACCAATACTTTTTACTTTGGCGTAATTTTGTATTGGAGAAGGGATACCCAATGTACCCGGCACATTGGGACTGAAATAAATACCTTCCGTTGACCGGTTGAAAAAATCAAAAGATGCTGTTATCGCATCATTACGGGAACTAAAATCAATACCATAGTTCGCCATGGTCGTTCTTTCCCACTGCAGTTGCGGATTCACGGGTGAAAACAACGTGCCTTGTACAGAATTGTTATTAAAATTATAAGCACCTTGAGCATAGGAGACTCTTGCCAAATATTCATAGCCATTAATATTCGAATTACCCAACTGCCCAATGGAGTATCGAAACTTTACATTTCCGATTCTGTCACGAATAGCTTGCATAAACGCTTCATTCGTTATTTTCCATCCTAATGAAACCGCCGGGAAGAAGAACCATCTGTTACCCGGTGCTAAAATACTAGCGCCATCATATCTCCATGTAAATTCAGCTAAGTATCGGTCTGCGTACGCATAGTTGAGTCGACCAAAAACGGATTTGATAGTTTTTAAACGAGGATTGCTCATGCTGGCATAGTCACCGCTACTTCCTTGAATTACACCAGACGAATTGGTATTAAAACCACCTCCCGCTATGTATGTGTTATCCAATACTGTTCCGTTATAATTGCGTGCACCTAAATAAGAGTACTCACTGAAAGAATCATTCCGGTAACCGACCATTACTTTAGCGAAGTGTTTATCAAAGTTCTTCTCATACGATGCTGTTCCAAAGAACGAGGCGATCACATCACGCCAGCTTTCTTTAAACTGTTGGTTCAATTGAGGAGGAGCGACAGCCGTATATTGTGGAGCATATTTGAATGTGCGAATTTGTGTCTCCTGGTTATAGATTGAGTAATTAACGGACGAATTAAAATCAATATTCAGCCCTTCGATTGGTGCGATATTTAAGTTGATCACACCCAATAAGTTATCTGACTGAAGTAGTTTATATCCACCTTGCGTGAGTAAAGCGAAAGCATTATTGCTTGTAAGTGGTGCCACCGCGAAGTTTCCAAGGGAGTCTATGATTGGGTAAATCCGGGGTTGGCGCATTGCATCGCGAATCAAAAAGCCCTGGTCTGCAGAATGATTTCGGGTCTGACCATTTGTGTACGCCAAATTCACATCTGCCCTGATATATTTTGAAATTTGAGTGGAAATATTGCTACGTACATTTAATCTTTTATAATAAAATTGTTGGTCTCCAGGAATAAATGAACCATTGAACAAACTTTGTTGATCAACATAGCCAACGGATAGAAGATAACTTGTATTCTGATTACCACCCGTAACGCTCAAATTATGATTTTGCTGCGGAACTGTATTATTAACCAATTTATCGTATGCCCACGGATAAGAACCTTTTAATCTCTGTTGTGCAATTTGAGTGGGCGTAAATTGAGGTGGAAGACCTGAGTTGTTTAGCGCCTCGTTTTTTAGTGTCATGAACTGCCAACCTTCCACTGCCTTTGGAGAAGCCGTTGGACTTTGCCACCCGTACATACCGCTATATTGAATAGAAACTTTGTCGGTTTTCTTTCCGCTTTTAGTAGTGATATAAATTACTCCGTTGCCTGCCTGTGATCCATAGATAGCGGCTGAGGCAGCATCTTTTAAGACAGACACGGTTTCAACGTCATTTGGGTTTAGGTTATTTAAACCAATCTGCCCCACATTGATACCATCAATCATAATCAGTGGCGCATTGTTGGTAAAACTACTTACACCGCGAATGTTTATTGTTTGAACACTACCAGGGTCACCAGAACTTTGCTGAATCGTTAAGTTTGGCGCCAAACCTTGCAATGCCTGTGACATATTTGTAACAGGCCTACTGGCTAAGTCCGCATTGTTCACTGTATTAACAGCGGCAGTTAGATTTTTTTTCTCCTGTGCCCCATAGCCAACGACAACAACCTCAGAAAGTGTTTTGATATCGGGCATCATCTGTACATTGATCTCCGTGCGATTACCAACTAACTCTTCTTTGGCTGCGTACCCAATAAAACTCATTGACAAAATAGAATTTTCATTAGCTACTTCAATCACATATTTACCATCTGTATCGGTCGTGGAGCCGTTGGCTGTCCCTTTTTCAATAATGTTTACACCCGGCATAGCCGCTCCTGTCTCATCCGTGATCTTGCCACTTACACGCAGCATTACTACATAACGATATACTTTTTGAACATTCGTTGTTGAACTCTGGTCCGCCAAATGATTCTCTTTTGGATTGCTGTTACTTGCAGAATCGACCTGGAGTATTGGTTCAACCGATTGCAGGTTATGGTCATTTAAAAAAGACTCTTTGAAGATTGAATAGTAATTAGTTGAGATCTTTTGAAAATTCAATTTGAAAGGAGACAGTAATTGCGATAAAGTTTCGTCAATTGAAGAAGAAGGATTGACTTCATTATTGACGGTAAGGCCTTTCACCACAGAGCTTTCAAAGGTGAAATAAATATTGTACGTCTTTTCTAAGTCAATTAGTACCTCCTTCAATGGTTTGGCTACACTCTGACTATGACGCGACTCCGGGCTTGCTGACAGTAGCATGACACGTGAAGCAGTAACTTGTGCCGAGGTGATTGTGTTCACGATCAGCATGAGGAAGCTTACTTTGTACAATGCCAATTTTAGTAAAGATAGTTTCATACTCGGCTTGATTTGGTTGCACTATTTTATTTAAAAATTATCTTATTATTTTCTCTCACAATTGAAACGTTGAATGAGGTACTTAGAGATTTTAAAACAATGCCCAAATCATTGTTAGGCATAGTACCTGTAAGTATTCTCTTTGATAGCTCTGTATTTGTAATTTGTACTTCCACACCATAATAGTCTTCGATCTCTTGTGCTACAACGCTTAAAGGTGCTTCATCGAATACTAATACATTAGTTTGCCAGGCGTTGTATTTCTCTGGTTTTACTGTCTTCTTGTTGAAGGTGACATCTTCTTTTGATAAGGAAGCAAATTCACCCGGATGCATCATCAACGGTTTTTTAATAGCAGGAAGATTAGCAGTTAATTTAATACTGCCTTCGTTTAAGACCACTTCTGTATTTTCATGACGGGAGTTGACGTTAAATTTTGTTCCAAGTACTTCGACATTTAAGTTCTCGGTGTGAACAAAAAATCTGGCTTTGTCTGATTTTTTAGTGATTGAAAAGAAAGCTTCACCTTTTAACCATACTTCGCGGTAGCTGGTTAGATTCTTAGGGACTTTGAGCGTTGAGTTAGCATTGAGGGTAACTTCACTACCATCTTCTAAAATAATGCTTTTCGTCATTCCATATTCTGTAGAAAAAGTAGTGTACAGAAAATAATCGTGGACATAAAAAACAGCACTAACAGTTACCAACAAAACAGAAGCAGCAATACCAATAGCACGCCAATACACTGTATTTTTATTCTTTACCAAGGTCCTGGCAACAACTCGAGTGGTTGTGTTTTGTTCGTCTTCTAAGAATTTCGTGTAACGATTGACGGCACTTTTACTGTCAGCCAGAAACTGAATGTGAGTTGACTCCCAAATAGCTAAATGCTGATAAAAAATTTCCTCGTTGCCGTCTTGCTTCAGCCACTCTTCTATCAACTGCTTTTCATGGCGCGTTGATTTCTTCTCGAAATAACTGTAGAGGGTTTTTGGGGTAACTAATTCGCTCATCTCTTACGTGGCATTTGACGTAATGACAAGTACACTGCTTTGTACCCTATGCCTGGTAGAAAATAAATTTAAATCAGTTGTACAACTGTGTACTTAGGTGAAATGAAAAATTGAACCAGAAAGGAGTATTAATAGCATTCCGCAGGATTTGAGGCCCTTTCTAAGAGCGAGCAAAGCCCTGCTAACGTGTGCTTCTACTGCCTTGTTGGAAATCCCCAACTCATCCGCTATCTCTTTATATTTTTTACCTTCATAGCGACTCAATATAAAAACTCTCTTACACTGGGTCGGAAGCTCCTCTACGAGTTGGGCTATTTGAGAACCTAATTCATCAAATATCAGGATTTCTTCCGGCTTGAAGGTATTTGAAATATCCAAATGAGCATCCCATTCATCCACTTTTACATTTTTATTCAACTCCCACTTAATGTAGTTGTAAGAACTGAATCGTATCGCTTTGAAAAGATAGGCGCGGTATGAAGTAGTGATATTGAGATAAATTTTGTCCGTCCAAAATTTGCAAAATAGGTCTGAAACCAGATCTTCAGCAATCTCTTTGGAATAAACCAATCGAACAGCATGACTGCAGAGTAGTGGATAATATTTTTGAAAAAGTATCTGGCAACCTTGTTTGGCGTCAGCTTCAAATGTTTTCTTAATTAAAAGCTCTTCATCCAATTGCTTGAACTCTCTTCCCGATGGATTGAGGTTTTCGCTGAAGCCGGCCTTTTGATTTTCTGAGTTCATTTCCTACCAAACAATTGTGGTGTAAAACTTAATAAAAAAACAATCAAAAAAAATGTTGTTGAAGACTTTTTCGCAGAATTGATGCGATTAAGGTTTGAGTTGAATATTCAGTGTAATGATTTTTTCATCGTTTCGGGCGATTAAAAAAACATTTTTACCTGCCCGATTCCTAAATTTTAGCATATTAAAAACTTCGCCCTGAAGAAAAATAAATTGCTCATAGTCCATTAATACAGTATCATTTTGCTCCTTCAAACTAAAAATAGATATCGGAAGAGCGTCATATCTTCCTTCAAAAGGTTGAGTACCGTAAAAATTACCACCTGCCAAAAAGAAATTTTTACTGATGTGCTCAAAACAAAAGATTGGTGCTCTCTGCAAATCTTCAGGCAGACGCTGTAACAAATACCTGCCACCATCATTTTTAATTAGAATTGATTCCAGCACGTTCGCCTGCAATACTCTTGCTTTTTTAAGTCTGTCACCAAAAATTTCATCCATTGTTTTACCTGCCATATCTCCATACCGCAAATAGATTTTTTTTAACAACGGTAATCGTTTCTCCAGATCCTCTTTCCCTAGAAATGGATAGTACTTTTTATTCTTTGCAACGGCCAATAGCGGGTCCACGTCTCCATTGTTGTCATAGTCTAAAATGAAAAGCTTGAGCGGCTCATTAGCTGACGCAGTCAATTTGGAATTGGTACCCCAGTTGCCTACTAAAAAATCGGTGTCCCCGTCTTCATCAATATCTGCAGGAACTATACAATTCCATAGCCCGTCAGACGGCTGTTCCAAAAATGGTTCTTTGGTGAATGACTTACCCTCGTGATTTTTAAAAAAAGTAATGGGCATAAACTCACCCACAATCAATAGATCTATCCATCCATCCTGGTCAATGTCGTGCCACACAGCATCGGTCGTCATTCCTACGAAAGAAAGTTCAGGCGCCATTTGTTCTGTAACAAGAGTAAAATGACCCTTACCATCATTCACCAATAAATTTGAAGCGGGGATCATTCCATACATTCGGCCATTCACCCGACCGCCAATAAATAAATCTTCATCACCATCATTATCAAAATCAATTGCCTTTACACACGACTTATTCTCATATAGAGGGGGAAAAGAAAAATCTTCCTCAAAATTTCCCTTTCCTGCGTTTATATATAAGTGATCTTTCAGTCGGTTGTCACTTCCATAAAACTGATTACCGCCAGAAACAGTTATCAAATCCAAATCCGCATCACCATCCGCGTCAAAGAATAAAGCATTAACAACTTGCGAAGATGAAGCCGTTCGAAAGAATATACTACTATCCTTTCCATTGATGATTTTATTTTGGACAAACAAGTCATCGACACCATCCGCATTTACATCTCCAACGGCAATTTGTGCACCTTGTGAAGAGATTTTATGCGGGATAAATGGATTGTTCGCAAAATCATTAACAGTTATCATCGGTATGTTAATGTCAAGATTAGATTCTATCGTTACATCAGCTACTTTAAAAAGTGAAGCTTTGTGAAAAGTGGGCTTTGTGAAAAATGTACGAGCCTCTTTTTCAATAAACTTTACCCGTTGATTGGATTTAACACTCCTTCGCATTTCCCCTTTTCCAGATGGCCATATCACTAGCAAACTATCAATACTAATATTTTCACCTAGCCCAACATGCAGCACCGGTGAAACAGAAGACATAAAACCACGGATAGGCATTTGCTGAAGCATTTGAAACTTGCCGTGATTAAATGAATAGACAGAAGTACCCCAACCAAATGTATTTCCATCGTCTCCTGTTAATTCAATTGCTATCGCATTCGATTTTGAATTGGTCATTTTATTTTCATAAATGGCCGCCACTTGATTCATTCTGTTGACAACAATGTCCAAATCGCCATCGTTATCTAAATCACTGTAAGCTGCTCCATGGCTAAGGTCAGCTTCTGTAAATCCCCATTCGGTAGACTTATCTAAAAATTTAGCGGTACCTGTTCCCTTAAATATATAATCATGAATATTTCCTGCAGGCATTTCTGCTAACAGGTTTAAAAACTTCGTTTTACCATTCTGAACTTTTGTTTTCAGGATCTCATAACTCTTGAATTTATTGAAATCCAGATCATTTGCCCTATAGAGGTATCCGTTGGAAATAAATAAATCTTTATATCCATCATTATCGAAATCCGCCAGCAATGGCGACCAGCTCCAATCAGTGGCAGCAGTGCCCGCCTGCAGTCCTACGTCCGCGAACCAGAGCGAATCATCATTGATTAGATTCGTTTGAAGGCAATTACGCGCGTATTGATTATGGAAGCCAAAGCTCTTTTTATAATTATAAACATCAGAAAACTCTTCACCTGAGGACGATTTCAAAATTTTCTCTTCTGCCGGCAACATATCAAGTGTGATAATGTCCAACCGTCCATCATTATTGTAATCGGCCATATCACAGCCCATGGAAAAGCGACTGTGGTGTGCAAACCATTGACTTCCTTTATTTGCAAATGTTCCATCACCATTATTCATGTAGCAGTAGTCATGCTCACGAAAATCATTTGTTGCATAAATATCAAGCCAGCCATCGTTGTTCAAATCACCTATAGAAATACCTAGCCCAAAGGACAGCGGGCTAGCAAAGTAATTACCTATTAAGGGAGAAACACGAACATACTTTACTTTTGAAATTCCATTTTCCGTTATTTTCTCCGCATGTAAAAGCTGTGAACCCGATAATGTATCTATGATAGTTCGATTGCCTGCAGTGCGAAAAGATTCCTGAAAATCAGCGGAGTGATTCAGTATAAAGCAATCCAATAACCCATCTTTGTCGTAGTCAAAAAATGCGGCCTGAGTAGTATGAGCCGCCAAATCGAGTCCATACTCTTTCGCTGATTCCGTAAAGGTTCCATCGTGATTATTAATATACAGTTCATTTCGGGAATTGAACACACCTTTTATAGTGACAGTGCAAACATAAATATCCAGCCATCCGTCTGAATTAACATCTACCATTGCGACACCTGTACTCCAATCCGATTTACCTTTAACGTTTGCAACATCAGTAACATCTTTGAATTTAAGTCCACCAAGATTAAGATAGAGCTTACTTCTGCCTTTATTGTTAGCTGAAAAATAAATGTCGTCTAATCCATCATTATTAATATCCCCTACTGCAACTCCAGCTCCATTATAGATATAAAAATAATCCATGACATTTAGCGAGTCAGTCTCATGAACCTCGTTTGAAAAAGAAATACCGGTATGCTCAGGAGCGAGGAGATGAAAGAGTTTTTTTTGTTTTTCTTCGCAAGAAGTAAAAAGCAAAACAATCAGAAAAAGAAAGTGATAGTCCTTCATTACTAAAATTTCAATTTAAGAATAGACGAAAGAATTGACTTTAAAAGTAATGATAAAATTTTGGAATGATAAAAATTTACTTGCGTTTTGATTAGGAAACAACTTTAAAGGCGCAGTAACTTGTACCTATCATCAAAGCAGTCATTTGACTGCTTTGCCGAATAAGTCTCCACTTGCAGTGTGCCATTGTTAACAACGTATTAAGATATCTCTAATGTCATTCGATTCTTCCATTACTTTCTTTTGTTTGCCCAAAAGAAAGTAACAAAGAAAAACGCACCATGAATGCTGCGCAGCGATGTTATGCTTGTGCTTCTTCTGAACATATAGAAGATCGCTTTACGCTGCTCCATTCGTGGACGCCCACCCGCAAAGCTTTCGAATGAAGTGTGTTTAATACTATACGACTCAACTTCGAACAGCTCAGTGATAATAAAAGATTTATAAGCAAATGGGGTGATCGATTTCCAAACTCGTCCGGATTTGTCACCTCTGATAACTCTTAATTATTTGTTGCATTTTTAGCGTGATGGGTTAGTCGGGATTTGCAATCCCGACTAATACGAAGGACAACTTACGTACGTAGGCGGATTTATAATCCTCGAATTCATAAAGTATCTTTATGACATTAATTAAACTCTATTTAAGATAAGTAATAGTTACAAGTAGTTTCCTGTTATCATAATAATCTATTGCTGAACTATAAACATACTGCTGTGGCTCATAAACAATAGCCGCCACCACAGGATTTTCATGGATGTATTCCACCTTTTGCTCCATAAACTTATTGGTGTAAAGTTCTATCGGATGCATTCCCTCCTGCCATAACGGCACATTATCAACATCCCGACCAGCTTGGACTGCTATGCCGAATAAGCCTCAGTACAAAAAATAATTAAATCCCGCTTGCAACGCGCCCCTTGTAGCAACGTATTAAGATATCTCTTATATCATTCAATTCTTCCATTACTTTATTTTGTTTGCCCAAAAGAAAGTAACAAAGAAAAAAGCACCACGAATGCTGCGCAGCGATGTTAAGCTTGTGCTTCTTCTAAACTTATATAAGATCGCTTTACGCCGCTCCATTCGTGGACGCCCACCCGCAAAGCTTTCGAATGAAGTGTGTTTAATACCATACGATTCAACTTCGAACAAGTTCGGTGATAATAAAAGATTATGAGCAAATGGGATGAGCGATATTATAATTTGTATTTAGTTCAATAGAATGATTGTGCTGTCGCCAAACTGATCGCTACAATAATTTTTACCGATGTGTACTTTTTTATACAATGGATGACACGTTTCAGAATAGGGCTCTCCCTGGCGTCCGAACATCAAGTACGCACCTGGTGCAAGTATTCGTGCCAACCAACTTGCATCCGCTACAACAAAATTCAAAAGGCGCGGTCAATTATACCTACCATCAAAGCAGTCTTAGGACTGCTATGCCGAATAAGCGTCAATATAAAAGCATAATAAAGTCCCGCTTGCAGCGCGCCACTGGTAGCAACGTATTAAGATATCTCTTATACCATTCAATTCTTCCCTTACTTTCTTTTGCTTGCCCAAAAGAAAGTAACAAAGAAAAAAATATATTCGCGCTCCATAATCACTTCCGTTTAAATTCAGATAGTCGTATGGCGTACAAGGCGGAGTCATGTCTTCTGCGGAGCTTGTCGTTACCTGGTTAAAGCCAAAATCTACAAGAGTAAAGTTCGCATCAAGTAAAATGTAATTCAAATAGGCTTTCGGCGCTGACGGGTCCCATGAACTGCATCCGATGATCGGCC
>Ga0123336_10001091_pt1 | contig 25484 bp, 25 predicted proteins | sample SSSSmetaG_FD_96466 | JGI IMG/M metagenome (GOLD analysis project Ga0123336, IMG submission 96466) | Glacier valley bacterial and archeal communities from Borup Fiord, Nunavut, Canada, to study Microbial Dark Matter (Phase II) - ​SSSS metaG | ecosystem: Environmental > Aquatic > Freshwater > Ice...
ATGTAGGTGGCAATCGCGTCGCCAGCGGCTTTGCTCATCGCGTCGATGTTTTCTTGCGTGGGTGCTGCGGCAACGGCGGCCTGCGCTGCTTTTGCCTCACCGTGGCCAAATAGCTTTTCGCCGGCTTCCTTGATAAAACTGAACATGCCCATAATGAGTCCGATCAAATTTTGTTGTCCGAGCGATATGCCAGACTGGCTTGACTTTAACTGGGCAGGATGACGTTTTCTACAAGGCTTGCAACACTTTGTGAATTAGTTCCGAATGTTACAGCGCTGGCCTACATATTCAGCTTAGCCGTCCAATCCCGAGACCTTCCATGTCGATGTCCGCTGATTTACCGGCCATCACATCCGCCAGCGCCCGGGCACTGCCACAACTCAATGCCCAGCCGCTGGAGCCGTGGCCCAAGTTGAGCCACAAGCCTGGTATGCCGCTGTCGCCAATGATGGGCGGGCCGTCCGGGAGCATGGGCCGTGCGCCTTTCCAGGCTTGGATGCTGGCACCCGTGTTGGCATGTTGCGCTGCACCGGGAAACCAGTCGTGCAAGACTTTGTACAGCGTTTGAATCGACGAGGCGCGGTGCTTGCTTAAACGGCCGCCAATCTCTGCACTGCCCGCTACCCGCACCCGGTTTCCCAGTCGAGAAATAGCGACTTTGTAGCGTTCGTCCATCAAGGCGCTGCGGGGTGCGTTCAGGGGTTCCCGTATCGGCGCGCTGATGGAATAGCCGTAAACTGCGGCCGTCGGAATCTTCAAGCCGAGGGGTTTGAGCAGCGCGGCTGATGCCAGCCCAGCGCACATCACCACACGGTCAAACTGCCGGGGTGTGCTTTCGCCTGCTATCAATACACTAGCTGCTTGCTCTTGATTTAATTGAGCTACAGCCGTGTTGAACTGAAAATTAACGCCTAAATCACGTGCAACGTCCTTCAAAAGCAGCGCAAACTGGCGGCAATTGGCCACTTCATCATTCGGCAAATGAATGCCGCCTAAAAATTCGGTGTCGGGGTTGATGGCGGGCTCGATTTTGCGCACGCCTTCGGCGTCGAGCTCATTGAACACCACGCCCGCATCTCGTAGCACCTGCAAGCCCGGTTGCACCAATCGGCTGTCTTTTTCACTGCGCAGCAGCACCGTATAACCTTCAGCGCGGTCGTACTCGAGTTGCAGCTCTGCCGTCAGGTGGTGCAGACGCTCGCGGCTGTAAAAGGCCAGGCGTTGCAAGCGGCTGCGGTTGGCAAGATACGTGTCCAGTTTGCAGGCGCGCCACCATTTCCACATCCAGGCCAAGTCATTGCTTGACATCGGCAAACTGAGCTTGACGGCGGAGTGGCGGCTGAGCAGATTACTGAGCACCTTCCGTGGCATACCGGGTGCGGCCCAGGGGGTAACAGAGCCTGGCGCGACGACGCCTGCGTTGGCAAAGCTGGTTTCTTCAGCGGCGGCGCCCCGGCGCTCAAACACGGTGACTTCATGGCCGTCGACGGCCAGCTCGTAAGCGGTGGTGATGCCGATGATGCCTGCGCCTATGACGGCGATCTTCATGCGGTTTTTGGCGTGTTGAAAGACTTGAAAATGGCTAAATTCATTGTTTTGATCGTTTTTAGGTATGAAATCAGGCTCTAGCCCAATAGTTATAAGCGCAAGCAGCTCCTAATTTTATAGTGACTGCTTTAGTTGCGTTTCAACTTGCAAGGCTGCATCCAGCACCGCATCGTCATGCAGAGCGGCGTGCCACAGCATCAGGCCAACGGGGAGTTCATCGGGCGTGTGGCAGGGCAGGGAGATACCGCAACCGTCCAGCATGTTAACCACCGCTGTGTTGCGCAAGAGCAAGCCGTTGACTCTGAAAAACTCGGTATCGTCGGTGATGACACTGGCAATCGGCGGCGCGACGATGGGGACGGTTGGTGACAGCATCGCATCAAAGCCCTGCAAGCGAGCCTCCATACGCGTGATCCAGTCAGCGCGTTCTGCCAGCAGGTCGATGTACTCAAATGACCTCATGCTGGCTCCGCGCAAGATGCGCAGCGCCACGCGAGGGTCGTAGTCGGCTTGATGGGCAGCTATCAGGTGGCGATGCCAGGCGTAACTTTCAGCCGCTGACAAGCCGCCTGTCGCGTTGATGTTGGCGAGTTCGCTTATTTCGCTCAGATCGATTTTTTCAATCTGCGCGCCGGCGCTTCGCAGCAGCCTCAAGGTGCGCTGAAAAGCGCTGGCTACCGTGCTGTCCAGGCCGTCCTGCATCTGTGTGCGCGCCACTGCAAAGCGGCAGTTTGCCAATGGTTTATTCGCCAATTTGACGTTACGCGCGGCCAGCACCTCATGCACGGCCACAGCGTCAGTCACCGAACGCGTCAGGGCACAAACTGTGTCCAGGCTTGTCGACAGGGGCAGGGCTCCTGTGGTCGGTACCAGCCGCGCTGTGCTTTTAAAACCCACGATGCCGCACAGCGCTGCCGGGATGCGAATCGAGCCACCGGTGTCTGAACCCAGACCGATGTGAGCCGCGCCAGTCGCGACAGAAACCCCAGCGCCAGACGACGACCCGCCGGGGATGCGCTCAACTCTCGTGTCGGCAGGGTTCACCGGCGTGCCGTAATGCGGGTTGATGCCCACGCCTGAAAATGCAAATTCCACCATGTTGGTGCGCCCGGCAATGACCGCGCCAGCAGCGCGCAAGCGCGCCACGGCGGGGCAGTCGGAGGCGGCTGGGGCCGCGTTAGTCAGTACTTTTGAGCCAGCTTTTGTCATTTGCCCTGCAACATCAAACAAGTCTTTGACTGAAACCTGCATGCCCGCGAGTAGCCCAGTCGCACCTGTCAATGGCTTTGCTGGCGTATCACTGGGCGCATAGCCGGGCATGTAAACGTGGCGGCAAGCAGGGCTTGTAGACACCGCATGCACGTCAGTCGGGTCAGTGGAAAGTATGGTCATAGGGAGGTCATGAAAGAGGTGCTTTGGAGTGCTATAATCGAAAGGCTTTGCAGGCGGCGAATATGTTACTTACTCGTCAATTTGCAAGGTAAATCGCAAATCAGCCATTCAAGGTGTTGCAGGGAAATTGTTCCCGGCGATAAGCGCTGATTTTAGACACAACCTTTGGAGTAATTACTATGTCAACTACCATGCGCGAAATGCTGGAAGCCGGTGTCCACTTTGGTCACCAAACCCGCTTCTGGGACCCAAAAATGGCACCGTACATTTTTGGCCACCGCAACCGTATTCACATCATCAATCTTGAAAAAACGCTGCCGATGTACAACGAGGCGATGAAGTTTGCTCGTCAGTTGTCGGCCAATCGCGGCACTATTTTGATGGTCGGCACCAAGCGCCAGGCGCGCGAAACGCTGGCCATGGAAGCCAAGCGTGCAGGCGTTCCGTTTGTTGACCAGCGCTGGCTGGGAGGCATGTTAACCAATTTCAAAACGGTCAAAACATCCATCAAGCGCCTGAAGGAAATGAAAGCCCAGCAAGAAGCTGGCCTGGACACCATCAGCAAAAAAGAACAACTTACCTTCAAGCGCGAAATCGAAAAGCTTGAGAAAGACATCGGTGGCATTCAGGACATGGCAGCCCTGCCAGATGCGATTTTCGTGATCGACGTGGGCTTTCATAAAATCGCGATCCTGGAAGCCAAAAAACTCGGCATTCCATTGATCGGCGTGGTTGATACCAACCATTCACCGATTGGTATTGATTACGTGATTCCGGGCAACGATGACTCGTCCAAAGCTGTGGCGCTGTACGCACGCGGTATTGCCGACGCCATCATTGAAGGCCGGGCCAATGCGACGCAAGAAGTTGTCAAAATGGTTCAGCCTGAGAGCTCTGATGAGTTTGTGGAAGTCGCCGCAGCTTGATTTCACAAGGCTTAGTGCCGAAGACGGAAGAGGGGCTCGTGTAGCCCCTTTTTTACAAGTTAAAGATAAACCGAGAGAGATTTGAAAATGGCAATTACTGCAAGCATGGTCGCCGAGTTGCGCGCCAAAACCGACGCACCCATGATGGAGTGCAAAAAAGCCCTGACCGAGGCTGAAGGCAACTTTGAAAAAGCCGAAGAAATCTTGCGCGTCAAGCTGGGCAACAAGGCTGGCAAGGCCGCTTCACGCATCACCGCTGAAGGCGTGATTGCGTACCACACTGAAGGTGGTGTGGGTGCGCTGGTCGAGATCAACTGCGAAACCGACTTTGTCACCAAGAACGATAGCTTTTTGGCTTTTACCGACGCGGTAGCGGTTGGCATTGTGAAAAACAACCCGGCTGACGTGGCCGCCATTGGCGGAATGCCGCTCAGCATGGACGGCTTTGGCCCTACGGTTGAAGACGTGCGCAGGGGCCTGATTGGCAAAATCGGCGAGAACATGTCGGTACGACGCTTCCAGCGCTTTGCCTCTGGCAAGCTGGCTTCTTACCTGCACGGCACACGCATCGGCGTGGTGGTGGAGTTTGACGGCGATGAAGCTGCCGCCAAAGACGTCGCCATGCACGTTGCTGCCATGAAGCCCGTGTCGCTGTCTAGCGACCAGGTGCCTGCTGAGCTGGTGGCGCGCGAGCGTTCAGTTGCTGCCGCTAAAGCAGCTGAAGATGCCAACGTGGCGACTGCTGCGGGCAAGCCTGTTCAATCGGCTGAAATCGTTGCCAAACGCGTTGAAGGCGGCGTGCAAAAGTACCTTAAAGAAGTCAGCCTGCACAACCAGACGTTCGTTAAAAACGACAAGCAAACGGTTGAGCAAATGTTGAAAGAAAAAGCAACGGCGGTTAAATCGTTCACCCTGTACGTGGTGGGTGAGGGAATTGAGAAAAAAGTGGACGACTTTGCGGCTGAAGTTGCTGCGCAAATTGCAGCTGCTAAATCAGCTTAAGTTCTCTCACCCAGCCGGCTGGCCGCTAAACTAACCATTCACCCAACTCAAGGAAGCGCACCACATGCCAGCCTACAAGCGAATCTTGTTAAAACTGTCAGGTGAGGCCTTGATGGGGGATGATGCTTTTGGCATCAACCGAGCCACCATCGTGCGCATGGTCGAAGAAATAGCTGAAATCACCCGCATGGGCGTTCAGGTGGCGGTGGTGATTGGCGGCGGCAACATTTTTCGCGGCGTCGCGGGCGGCTCGGTCGGTATGGATCGCGCCACCGCCGACTACATGGGCATGCTGGCCACGGTGATGAACGCACTGGCACTGGGCGACACCATGGACAAAGCCGGTTTGATAGCTAGAGTGATGTCTGCCATCGCGATCGAGCGTGTGGTCGAACCCTATGTCAGGCCCAAAGCGCTGCAATACCTGGAAGAGGGCAAAGTGGTGATTTTTGCTGCCGGTACGGGCAACCCGTTTTTTACAACCGACACAGCTGCAGCACTGCGTGGTGCTGAAATTGGCGCTGAAATTGTGCTCAAGGCCACCAAGGTTGACGGTGTTTACTCAGCTGATCCGAAAAAAGACCCGAACGCAACGCGGTATACCAGCATCACCTTTGATGAAGCCATGGGTAAAAATCTGGAAGTGATGGATGCAACAGCCTTTGCGCTGTGCCGTGACCAGAAGCTGCCGCTCAAGGTCTTCAGTATCTTCAAACATGGCGCGCTGAAACGGGTTGTGATGGGTGAAGACGAAGGTACCCTGGTGCATGTTTAGCGCATTGGGTTAACGCATACTAGTACGCTGTTATCTGTATTCAATATTCGGAGTTTGAACCATGAGCATCGCTGACATCAAATCGACTGCAGAACAGAAAATGCTGCAGTCGATTGACTCGTTTAAAAACAGCTTGACCAAAATCCGTACCGGCCGCGCCAACCCCGGCTTGCTTGACACGGTTCAGGTCGACTACTACGGCTCGATGGTTTCCATTAGCCAAGTGGCCAATGTGTCGTTACTTGATGCACGCACCATCAGTGTCTCCCCGTGGGAAAAGGGCATGGGCGCGAAAATCGAAAAAGCCATTCGTGATTCAGACCTGGGTTTAAACCCCGCCGCGCAAGGCGATTTGATTCGGGTGCCCATGCCCGCCATGACGGAAGAGCGCCGCAAAGAATTGACCAAAATTGTGCGCGGTGAGGGTGAGCATGCAAAAGTGGCGATTCGCAATCTGCGCCGTGATGCCAATGACAGTGTCAAGAAAGTCATCAAGGACAAGCTGGCCTCCGAAGACGACGAACGTCGCTCCCAAGAAGAGGTGCAAAAATTCACCGATCGCTGTATTGCTGATGTTGATAAATTGGTCGCTTCCAAAGAGCAAGACATCATGGCTGTGTAAATCAACACAAGCCCAAATTTAGTTTCAAGCGACGCATGTCAGACCCCTCAGTTCCACATCACGTTGCCATCGTCATGGACGGTAACGGCCGCTGGGCCACCAGCCGCTACTTGCCCCGCATAGCTGGTCACAAACAGGGTGTGGAGGCCTTGCGCACCTGTGTTCAGTCCTGCATTGACCGGGGCGTGGCAGTTTTAACCGTGTTTGCATTCTCATCTGAAAACTGGAACCGCCCGACTGAAGAAGTCTCGGGTTTGATGGAACTGCTGGCGATGGCGTTGACTCGCGAGGTCCCGCGCCTGCAAGCCAACGGTGTCCGAATGCATTTTGTGGGTAACCGCTTGCAGTTGTCTAGCAAGGTGCAAGCCGGGCTGGCGCAGGCCGAGCTGGACACCGCGCAAAACCAGCGTTTGATTTTCAATATCTGCTTTAACTACGGCGGGCGCTGGGACATCGCCCAGGCGGCACAAAAGCTGGTGAACAGTGGCCAAGCTATTACTGAAATGGCTCTGGACCGGGCGATGGCGCTAGCGCATGTACCCGACCCTGACTTGCTGATACGCACGGGTGGCGAGCTTCGCATCAGCAACTTCTTGTTGTGGCAGTCGGCGTATTCAGAGTTTTATTTCACCAACAAGTTGTGGCCCGACTTTGATTCAGCTGCCCTTGACGATGCGATCGTGTTTTTCAAAACGCGCGAGCGACGGTTTGGTCAAACCTCTGCACAGGTAAAAACCAAAGCCAAAGCGCACCCTGTCAAAGTTCACGCGGTGAAGGTCGCCTGATGCTCCGCCAGCGCGTGATGACTGCGATCGTCTTGCTTGCAATTTTGTTGCCTGCGATGTTCTACAAAACGCCGCTGCCGTTTTGCGCAGTAGCCTTGATATTGATTGCAGCTGGTGGCTGGGAATGGGGGCGTTTGAATGCCTGCAGCTTTGCCGTCAGCCTCGGGTTGGGCGTGATGTTGGCAGTGCTCTGCGGCCTGACCTGGTACGCAGGACTTTTGGAAAAGCCTTTGCCTGTTCTGTGGGTATTGGCTGGCGGCGCGTGGGTTCTGCTGGGCGGTGCGCTGCTTCGGGTAGGCGTTGCGGGCTGGTCTCGCATCCCGAAAGCATTGCGCCTGGTGGGCGGTATGGCGGTACTGTGGTTGGCTTGGCTGGCTGTTGCGCAGGCCCGCGTCATCGGTATCCAGTTCTTGCTTTCAGTGCTGGTCTTGGTCTGGTCGGCCGACATCACTGCTTACGCTGCTGGGCGGGCTTTTGGTGGGCGGTTTACTCAGGGTAAATTGGCTCCCGCCATCAGCCCCGGCAAAAGTTGGGAAGGCGTGTGGGGCGGCATGGCTGGGGTGGTGCTGCTTTCAGTTTGCTGGTCGTTACTCGATCGCTTTTTTGAAAGCTCAGGCAGCGCAGTCTTTTCAGGAAGCCTGTATGCCCACTTGTGGTCGCGGCACGGCGTGTTGGTGATGCTGGTGGGGGTGATTTTTCTTGCTGCCATGAGTGTGGTGGGAGATTTGGTGGAGTCCCTCGTCAAACGCAGTGCGGGTGTCAAAGATTCGAGCGGTTTATTACCAGGCCACGGTGGCGTACTGGATCGGATTGACGCGCTGCTGCCAGCCGTTCCATTGGCCATGATGTTGGTTAATTTGTAGAAGCTATGACTTTCAAAAAACAAAGCGTGACTGTTTTGGGCTCCACTGGCTCGGTTGGGGTCAATACGCTGGACGTCATAGCAGCGCACGCTGAGCGCTTTGAGGTGTTCGCGCTGAGTGCCGCTACACAAACCGACCTGATGCTTGCGCAATGCGCGCGCTTCAAGCCGCGGTACGCCGTCATGGCCAGTGCATCGCATGCGCAGGATTTGGCTGAAAAGTTAAAGTCAAATGGGCTTCCAACCCAAGTTTTACATGCGCAAGACGCTCTTGAAATGATAGCGTCACATGAAGAGGTAGATGCTGTCATGGCGGCTATCGTAGGCGCAGCTGGGTTGGCGGCTTGCATGGCAGCAGCCAAAGCGGGCAAGCGCTTGCTGCTGGCCAACAAAGAGGCGCTGGTTGTCGGCGGCGAGGTATTTATGCAGGCGGTGCGTGCAGGCGATGCGCAATTGCTGCCGATTGACAGCGAGCATTCTGCGATTTTCCAATCGCTGCCTGAAGACCCCGCAACCTGGGCTGAGCGGGTAGAAAAAATCATTTTGACGGCTTCTGGTGGACCCTTTCTCAAGCGCGACGTAGCAACCTTGCGCGACGTTACACCCGACGAGGCCTGTGCCCACCCTAACTGGGTGATGGGGCGCAAAATTTCAGTTGACTCTGCAACCATGATGAACAAGGCGCTTGAAGTCATTGAGGCGAAATACCTGTTTGGTTTGAAGCCGTCACAAATTGAAGTCGTTATTCATCCGCAAAGCATCGTGCATTCAATGGTGCAATATTTGGATTCCTCGGTGGTTGCCCAGTTGGGTACACCCGACATGCGCGTCCCGATTGCTTATGGTTTAGCTTGGCCGGGAAGGGTTGCTTCGGGGGCTAAGGCTCTCGACTTCAAGGCCATGGCCAACATGACATTTGAGATGCCGGATGACCAACGTTTCCCGGGTCTTCAACTGGCTTGGGATGTCCTGAGTGGTCCAATGGGTACGCCTGCCATTTTGAATGCAGCTAATGAAATCGCAGTCGCCGCATTTCTTGATAAAAAAATACGTTTTGACCAGATTCATGCGGTAAATACCGCGACACTTGAATCTGTAGTCGCGCGCGAGGTGACAGGCATTGAAGATTTGCTGGAACTAGATCTCAAAGCGCGCGCTTTTTCACAAAACCTGGCCCGTTCCATGGAGTGTTGAGATGCTGACATTATTGGCGTTCGTTGTTGCTCTGGGTGTGCTGATCGCCGTCCATGAATATGGTCATTACCGGGTCGCGGTGGCTTGCGGCATCAAGGTTCTCAAGTTCTCAATCGGTTTTGGAAAGCCAATCTACACCTGGCGACTTCAGGGCAAACCGACCGAGTTTTCGATTGGCATGCTGCCCCTGGGCGGTTATGTCAAGATGCTCGATGAACGCGAAGCACCGGTCGATGCGGCCGAACGTCATCTCGCATTCAATACCCAGCCGCTTAAAGCACGTGCCGCGGTCGTTGCTGCAGGGCCTGCTGCCAATTTGCTGTTGGCCATATTGCTTTATAGCCTGGTCAACTGGAGCGGGCTTCAAGAGCCTAAAGCCGTGCTGGCGAGTCCGGTTACGGGTTCAATTGCCGAAAAGGCTGGCTTGCGAGGCCAAGAATTGGTGCGGCGGGCTGCCTTCGACGACGAAGGGTTTGATGACGTACGCTCTTTTGAGAATTTGCGTTGGCGTTTAACGCAGGGAGCTCTGAATGGCCATGATGTCCGTCTGTTGGTTAGCGATGACTCTGTTGCCAAAGATGCTCCTGTGCACGAGGTCGTGCTCAAGCTGGCAGACTTGAAAGTCAGTGATGCCGATGCCCAGTTGTTTCGTAAAATAGGGATTTTTAGCCCTTGGACGCGCCCAGTCATAGGTGAAGTCATGGCGGGGGGGGCTGCCGCTAAAGCCGGTCTGCGTGCTGGTGATGTGGTGCAGCGCGTAGGCGTAACGAGTATCGTGGATGCTCAGCAGCTGCGCGAAATCATACGCAGCAATTCCGCCCAGTCAGGCGCTCAAACGTGGCAGATTGTGCGGGCCGGGCAGCTGATGGATATTTCCGTGACACCAGAACTGCGTCAAGAAGGAAAAACCAGCGCGGGCCGAATTGGCGCGTATGTCGGTTCTCCCCCGGAGATGGTGACGGTGCGTTATGGCCTTTTTGACGGTGTCTGGCAAGGCGCTGTGCGAACCTGGGAAGTGTCCGCTTTGACACTCAGGATGATGGGGAAAATGGTTATTGGTCAGGCATCTTTGAAAAACCTCAGCGGACCGCTCACCATTGCCGACTATGCGGGCAAATCTGCCAGCCTGGGTTGGACCGCTTATTTGCTGTTTCTGGCGTTGATCAGCGTCAGTTTGGGGGTGCTTAATTTACTGCCGTTACCCGTCTTGGACGGAGGTCACCTGATGTATTATCTTTGGGAGGCCGTCACGGGTCGCACGGTGTCTGAAGCCTGGATGGAGGGGCTACAGCGCGGCGGTGTTGCCGTGTTGCTAGGCATGATGTCAGTTGCCCTTTTCAATGATGTCACACGGATATTTGGCTAACTTGCCGATTCCGCCGTTTTGAAGCCAGAATCAATATTCAAAAGTTCATGCAAAAAAAATTCAGTCAGTTCAAACTTCGAGCCGTATCTGCATTGGCAGCAAGCCTGCTTTTGGCCCATTCAGCATGGGCCGTTGATCCTTTTACCGTTAGGGATATACGGGTTGAAGGGTTGCAGCGCGTCGAGCCAGGAACCATTTTTGCCTCATTGCCCTTCAGGGTAGGCGAGACCTATAACGACGACAAGGGATCAAGCGCTATCCGGGCTTTGTTTGCCCTGGGTTTGTTCAAGGATGTGCGGCTCGAGGTCAGCGGCGATGTATTGGTGGTGATTGTTGAAGAACGCCCAACCATTGCTGACGTCAACTTTGTAGGTTCAAAAGAGTTTGACAAGGATGCCCTGAAGAAAGCCCTGCGCGAAATCGGACTTGCAGAGGGTCAGCCTTTTGACAAGGCGCTTGCTGACAAGGCTGAACAGGAAATCAAGCGCCAGTACATCAACCGCAGCATGTACGGTGCTGAGATGGTGATCACGGTCACGCCAATTGAGCGCAACCGTGTGAATTTGTCTTTTAATGTTACCGAGGGCGAGACCGCGAAAATCAAGGATATCCGCATTGTTGGCAACAAGGCTTTCAGCGAGTCCACGATTCGCGGGCTGTTTGACCTGGATACCGGTGGCTGGATGAGCTGGTATACCAAGTCAAATCGCTACTCGCGGGCCAAGCTTAACGGCGACATTGAAAGTATGCGGTCGTACTATCTCACTCGTGGTTATCTGGAGTTCAAGGTTGACTCAACACAAGTGGCAATTTCTCCAGATAAACAGGATGTCAGCATCACCATTAACGTGACTGAAGGTGAAAAGTTTATCGTCTCTGGCGTCAAGCTTGACGGTAATTTCTTGGGAAAAGAAGAAGAGTTTAAGTCCTTGGTCACGATCAAACCTGGCCAGGCTTACAACGCTGACACGGTTGCCGCCACAACCAAAGCGTTTACTGATTATTTCGGCACCTTCGGCTTTGCTTTTGCGCGCGTAGAAGCGGTACCAGAAATTGATCGGGTAAACAGCAGAGTCAGTTATGTTTTGCTTGGGGAGCCATCCCGCCGTGCTTACGTGCGCCGCATCAACGTTGAAGGCAATACACGTACTCGCGACGAGGTCATCCGGCGTGAGTTTCGGCAATTTGAATCGTCCTGGTACGACGGCGACAAGATCAAGCTTTCGCGAGATCGGGTCGACCGGTTAGGCTTTTTTACCGATGTCAATGTAGACACACAAGAAGTGAATGGAACAACCGATCAAGTAGATATTGCGATCAACGTGGTGGAAAAACCAACTGGCAATTTGCAGTTGGGTGCCGGTTTTTCAAGCGGTGAAAAGTTGACCTTGAGTTTCGGCATCAAACAGGAAAACGTTTTCGGCTCGGGTAACTATCTGGGCATTCAGGTCAACACCAGCCGGCTAAACCGCCAATTGGTCATCAGCACTGTGGATCCTTACTTTACAAAAGACGGGATATCACGCGCAATTGATGTGTATCAGCGCAACTCACGACCCCTGGACGGGCAAGGTGGAGATTATGGCCTGGCGACGCTGGGAGCCAGCTTGCGGTTTGGCGTGCCATTCACTGAGATAGACACCGTTTACTTTGGTACAGGATACGAGAGATTAAGCATCAAACCGGGCATCAACCCGCTTCCTGTTACTTATCAAAACTACGCTAATCAGTTCGGTTTTACCAGCGACTCTGTACCTTTGACAGTGGGTTGGGCGCGGGATGGGCGCGATAGTGCGCTGGTTCCAACCAAAGGCCAATTTCAAAGAGCATATGGCGACTGGGGTATTGCAGGGGATGCACGTTTTCTCAGGGGTAGCTACCAGATACAACAATATTTTCCTATCAACAAACAGTTCACAGTCGCGCTCAATGGTGAACTGGGTTGGGGCCGAGGTCTGAACGGCAGGCCTTTTCCTGTGTTCAAGAACTCCTCTTCAGGAGGGTTGGGCTCAGTTCGCGGTTTTCGACAAGGTTCTCTTGGCCCCAGAGATGCCGCGAACCTGGCTTTGGGTGGACCCAAAAAGATTAATTTGAATGCTGAGGTAATTGCGCCGTTTCCTGGTACGGGAAATGATAGAACCTTGCGTATGTTTGGTTTTGTCGACGCTGGTAACGTATTTGGGGAAAACGAAAGCTACAAGCTCAGCGAGTTAAGAGCTTCCTATGGCATTGGCATAAGCTGGATTTCACCTGTGGGACCTTTGCGCTTTGCGGTGGCAAATCCTCTCCGCAAAAAAGTAGACGATAGAATAGAGCGCTTCCAATTCCAAATCGGTACTTCTTTCTAATGATGAATATTTCACGCAAATTCTGGTTGGCTTGTTTACTTGCGACGGCTGCATTTTCCGCAACTGCGCAGGAGTTCAAGGTCGGAATTGTCAACCTGGACAGAATTTTTCGGGAAGCGAATTCTGCCAAAGCGGCACAGACCAAACTGGAGCTGGAGTTTGGCAAACGGGAAAAAGAACTGAACGATACTGCGGCACAGCTAAAGACAGCTTCAGACAAGTTCGAGCGTGAAGCGCCGACGTTGTCAGAGACTCAGCGTAACACGCGGCAAAAGCAGCTGGTTGACCTGGATCGTGACTTTCAGCGCAAGCGCCGCGAGTTTCAAGAAGACCTGAACGCGCGCAAGAATGAAGAGTTACAACAGGTGATTGAGCGTGCCAACCGTGTCGTGAAGACGCTGGCTGAAACTGAAAAGTACGACCTCATTGTTCAAGAGGCGGTCTACGTCAACCCCAAGCACGACATCACGGACAAAGTGCTCAGACTGCTGAATGCGGCAAACGGCAAGTAGTCGTTCGCAGGCCCGCAAATCGCGCGGGACAGGTTGCGGTGCCATGCCATCATGACCATCAAGCTTTCTACGCTTTTTGAAGCTTTGGCATCTGAGTTCCCGGATGCCAGGCTGGTCGGTAGTACCGAATTGCTGATTCAAACACTGTCACCACTAGATAGTGCAACTGATGAAGCCTTGAGCTTTTTGAGCAATCCAAGATACACGCAGCAATTAGCGCAATCCAAAGCGGCTTGTGTGGTCGTTGGCATGGCCGTGGAGCCGATAGCGGCACAGCGCGGTACCTACATCGTTGTCAATGATCCTTATTTTTACTTTGCGCGTTTGACTCAGGTGTGGAAGCGGCAGCACAGCGTCAGCGGCGTAGCCATCATCCACCCCAGCGCCAGCATTGACGCTTCTGCTCGCATGGCATCGGGCGTATCAGTGGGTGCATTTGCCTACATTGGTCCCAACGCACTGATAGGCGCAGGCGCGTACATTGGAGAGCATTGCGTGATCGCGCAGGGCGCGTCGATAGGCGAAGCTAGCCGCCTGTCTGCCCGCGTTACGCTGGGGGAAGGCTGCGTCATAGGGGAGCGGTGCATTGTCCATTCAGGCGCTGTCATTGGCGCTGATGGATTCGGTTTTGCGCCACACGATGGGCGCTGGGAGAAAATAGAACAGTTGGGCTTTGTGCGGGTAGGTAATGACGTTGAGATTGGCGCCAACACCTGTATTGACCGCGGTGCTTTGCAAGACACTGTCATTGAAGATGGCGTCAAGCTCGATAACCTGATCCAGATTGGCCATAACGTGCGAATTGGGGCGCATTCGGCGCTGGCTGGTTGTGTGGGAGTTGCCGGTAGTGCCAGTATTGGTGCGCATTGCACGATAGGCGGTGGAGCAATCGTGTTGGGGCATTTGACCCTGGCAGACCATGTGCACATTTCTGCCGCGTCAGTGGTGACTCGCTCCATTTTGAAGGCTGGAAACTACACCGGCCTGTTTCCTATCGACGAGAATACTGCGTGGGAAAAAAATGCGGCCACCCTAAAACAGCTTTATTCGCTGCGAGACAGGCTTAAATTTGTTGAAAAACAGCTTGAACAAACCATGTCTTCCAAAGACATTTAAAGAAGAAAAAATCATGATGGATATTCACCAAATTTTGAAGCAACTGCCACACCGCTATCCCATCTTGCTGATTGACCGTGTGCTTGAAATTGAAAAAGGCAAACGCATTAAGGCATTAAAAAACGTCACGATTAACGAGCCCTTTTTCATGGGCCATTTCCCGCACCGCCCGGTTATGCCCGGGGTGCTGATGCTGGAAGCCATGGCTCAAGCGGCCGCTCTGCTGGCGTTTGACATGCTGGGACAAGCGCCTGATGACAAAACTGTGTATTACTTTGCCGGTATTGATGCGGCGCGGTTCAAGCGGCCTGTTGAACCCGGTGACCAGCTGATCATGGACGTGAGCCTGGAACGAATGAAGGCAGGTATTTTCAAGTTCAAAGGCACGACCCGGGTGGGTGAGGCTGTGGCCTGTGAGGCCGAGCTGATGTGCACCATGCGCACCATTGCCTAAGCAGCATTGACTATGGGCATTCATTCAACTGCTATTGTTGACCCTCAAGCCAAGATCGACAGCACCGCCAGCGTTGGGCCGTACACGGTTATCGGCCCGCATGTTACGGTGGGGGCTGGCACCACCATTGGTGCGCATTGCGTGATTGAAGGCCACACGACGATTGGCGCTGACAACCGTATTTTTCAATTCAATTCACTGGGTGCGATTCCGCAAGACAAAAAATATGCGGGCGAGCCTTGTGAACTGGTCATTGGTGACCGCAACACCATCCGCGAGTTTTGTACCTTCAATATTGGCTCACCCGGTGACGTGGGCGTAACGTGTGTGGGCAACGACAACTGGATCATGGCCTATGTGCATTTGGCGCATGACTGCCAGGTTGGTAACCACACGATTTTTGCCAACAACTCGCAACTGGCTGGCCACGTGCATGTGGGCGACTGGGTGATTTTGGGTGGCTTTACTGTCGTGCACCAGTTTGTGCGCCTGGGAGCTCACAGCATGACCGCCATGTGTTCTCTCTTGTTTGCTGACTTGCCACCGTTTGTCATGTCGCAAGGTCAGCCTGCAGAAGCCCGCACCATGAATTTTGAAGGCCTGCGCAGACGCGGCTTTTCTCCTGAACGGATTGCCGCCGTCAAAGCCATGCAAAAGGCTTTGTACCGCGATGACTTAACGCTTGAAGCCGCGAAATTGCAGATTGCTGGGTTGACTGAAAAATACCCCGAGTCAGCACCCGATGTGCGCATGATGCTCTCGTTTTTAGAGCACACCTCGCCGCAGCGCGGTATCGTCAGGTAGTTCCAAATGAAGGCAGCGTTAACAGTGGCGATGGTTGCTGGCGAGACTTCTGGTGATTTGTTGGCGGCTCTTTTGTTGGACGGACTAAAGAAACGGTGGCCGGAGCTGTCATCGTGCGGCATCGGTGGGCCCAGTATGGCCAAGCGCAGTTTTGATGCCTGGTGGCCCAGTGAGAAGCTGGCCGTTCGCGGCTATGTGGAGGTGCTTCGCCATTACCTTGAGATTGTCAGCATCCGTGAGCAACTCAAGACAAGGCTTTTGGCTCATCCACCTGATATTTTTATCGGCGTTGATGCACCAGACTTCAATCTTGACCTGGAAGCCGCGCTAAAAGCAGAAGGCATCAAAACCGTGCACTTCATCAGCCCGGCCGTCTGGGCCTGGCGCTTGAGTAGAGTTGAAAAAATCCGCCGCAGCGTCGACCACGTGCTGTGTATTTTTCCTTTTGAAGTGGCTTTACTGGCCAAGCATGGCATAGCGGCCACCTATGTTGGCCATCCGCTTGCCAACGTCATCCCGATACAGCCGGACAGGGCGGCTGCACGCGCCAGGTTGGGTTTGAGCGAATCGGATACGGTAGTAGCCATCTTGCCTGGCAGCCGACAATCCGAGATTCAATACCTCGCTAAGCGGTTTTTTCAGGCTGCAGCCCTTATAAATCGTGCGCGACCAGCTATTAAATTTATAGTACCCGCCATTCTTTGGTTAAAACCGGAGATCCAACGTATTGCCCACGAGCTTGGCGTGGAAAACCTCCAAATTCTGGAAGGCCAGTCGCACACCGCCTTGGCTGCCTGCGACGTGACGCTGATAGCCAGCGGCACCGCCACATTAGAGGCCGCACTGTTCAAGCGACCTATGGTGATCGCCTACAACATGAACTGGCTCTCATGGCGCATCATGCAGCGCAAAAAATTGCAGCCCTGGGTCGGGTTGCCAAATATCTTGTGTGAAGAGTTTGTCGTGCCTGAGCTGTTGCAAGGTGCGGCCACGCCGCAGGCCTTGGCTGCTGCCGTGTTGCAGTGGGTTGATATCAAGGCGCGTCAGCCTGCCAAAATAGCGGCCTTGGAACAACGCTTTACCCGCCTGCATGATGAGCTGCAGCGCGATACAACCCGACTGGCGACTGATGCGATTGAAAAAATTCTTGAGTGCTGAACAAGTCGTGTTGTCTTGGGACACGCCGGGTTTGACGGCTGGCGTGGACGAGGCTGGGCGCGGGCCGTTGATGGGCCCCGTCGTGGCAGCGGCGGTGATTCTGGACGATTTGAACCCAATCAAAGGTCTTGCTGACTCGAAAAAACTCAGCGCTTTGCAAAGAGGAAGGCTGTATGACGAAATCCGCGCCAAAGCGCTGTGCTGCTCGATTGCCATGGCCACAGTTGAAGAGATTGACGAGTTGAATATTCTGCAGGCCACCATGCTGGCCATGAAGCGGGCGGTGGAGGGTTTGCGTCTCAAGCCCCACAAGGCACTGGTTGACGGCAATCGGCTGCCTGCTTTGAGCATGCTGGCCGAGGCCATTGTCAAAGGCGATGCAAAAGTGCCTGCCATCTCTGCGGCATCCATCCTGGCCAAGGTTACCCGCGACCGGTGGTGTGCCGAATACGATCTGCTTTTCCCCCAATATGGCTTTGCAGGGCACAAAGGTTATGGCACCGTGACGCATTTGTTGGCGCTTCGCGCGCATGGCGCGTGTCCCCAGCACCGAAAGTCATTTGCGCCTGTCGCCGCGGTGTTGCCATGAACGAAGCGCCCGAGCGCATCACGTCTGCCAGCAACCCGCTGATCAAAGACATTCGCAAACTGTCAACCGACAACACGGCTTACCGCAAGCTGGGTCAGGTCTGGCTGGAAGGCGATCATTTGTGCCGCGCAGCGCTTTTGCGTGGCTTCAAACCTGTTCTTAGCCTATTTTCGGAGTCTTTTTGGCCTGCAGCCCAATCAATATGGGCGCAAGCAGCTATTAAAAGTATAGTAATTCCAGACGCCTTGTTTGCGCAAATCACTGGCTTGGAGTCGCCAGCAGGCATGGGTTTTTTGATGGATCTGCCACCCCAGCCGCAGATTCAAGCTGTCGCCGCCAGCTTGATTTTGGACCGCGTGCAAGATGCGGGCAATGTCGGCTCCATGCTGCGCAGTGCGGCGGCGTTCGGCTTTAGCCAGGTTATTGCGCTCAAAGAGACCGCAGCGCTGTGGTCGCCGAAGGTGCTTCGCGCAGGGATGGGAGCGCATTTTGGTTTGCAGTTGCTGGAGGGCGTAGACGTGGATGCGCTGGGTGCGCTTGCCATGCCTATGCTGGTGACCAGTTCGCACGAAGGCAGTGTGCTGGGCGCTGCCAAGCTGCCACTGCCGTGCGCCTGGGTGATGGGCCATGAAGGGCGGGGCGTTAGCGAGCATTTGATGTCCAAAGCTGCCATCAAAGTGCGCATTGACCAGCCAGGCGGGGAAGAGTCGCTCAACGTTGCGGCTGCGGCGGCGATTTGCCTGCATTTCTCCTCAATGCAGGGCAAGTTGATCGCAGATCAAAGGCTATAATCAAGGGCTTTTTTAAACCCAGCTAGTCCAAGCTCCTAGACGCAAAATTCATCATAAAAGCAGCTCACCTGCCAACTGCAGGTAGACGCTTGGGCTAGCCGAAATCATTCGGAGAATCCCGTGCTTTTGTCTTTACAGGGATCGTCCCTTACCAACCCGCAAGCCATTCTGGCGCTGGCAGACGGCACAGTCTTTGTTGGCAATTCCATAGGCGCTATCGGTCACACCGTTGGCGAGGTGGTTTTTAATACCGCCATGTCGGGCTATCAGGAAATCCTGACTGACCCCAGCTACTGTCAGCAACTCGTCACGTTGACCTACCCGCACATTGGCAACTACGGCATCAATGCTGAAGATGTCGAGTCTGAAAAAGTTTACGCCGCAGGCTTGATCATCAAGGACCTGCCGCTGATGGCCTCCAACTTTCGCATGTCCATGACCTTGTCCGAGTATTTGGCGCGCGAAGGCACAGTAGCGATTGCCAATATCGATACCCGCCAGTTGACGCGGCATTTGCGCAGCAAAGGTGCGCAAAACGGCTGCATCATGGCCTTGGCTGCGGGTGAATCTGTCTCGCAAGCCGTGATTGACAAAGCTGTCGGCCTAGCCAAAGGCGCAGCCAACATGGCTGGCCTCGACTTGGCCAAGGTCGTGTCATGCCAGCAGACTTATGAATGGACGCAAACCGAGTGGAAACTCGGCGCGGGTTACGGCGTACAAATCACCCCCAAGTTCCACGTCGTTGCCTATGACTTTGGTGTCAAGAAAAACATCCTTCGCATGCTGGCCGAGCGCGGCGCGCGTATCACGGTTGTGCCTGCTCAAACATCCGCAGCCGACGTTTTAAAACTCAAACCCGACGGCATCTTTTTGTCTAATGGCCCTGGTGACCCCCAGCCCTGCGACTACGCCATTGCTGCCGCGCGCGAGCTGATTGAAACCTGCATTCCCACTTTCGGCATTTGCCTGGGCCACCAAATCATGGCTTTGGCTGCGGGCGCTAAAACCTTCAAGATGCAGCAAAGCCACCACGGTGCCAACCACCCGGTCAAAGACCTAGACACGGGCCGTGTCAGCATCACCAGCCAAAACCACGGCTTTGCGGTTGACTTGGCTAATCTTCCAGCCAACTTGCGCGCCACCCACATCAGCTTGTTTGACGGCACGCTGCAAGGCCTGGCCTGGACTGCAAAGCCCGCATTCTGCTTTCAGGGTCACCCCGAGGCATCGCCTGGGCCGCATGATATTTCCTATCTTTTTGACCGCTTCACCGCCCTCATGGAACAGCACAGAGGGAATAAATAATGCCAAAACGCACCGACATCAAATCCGTACTCATCATCGGGGCTGGCCCTATCATTATTGGCCAGGCCTGCGAGTTTGACTACTCAGGCGTACAGGCCTGCAAGGCGTTGCGGGAAGAAGGTTACAAGGTCATTTTGATCAACAGCAACCCGGCGACCATCATGACCGACCCGGCCACGGCAGACGTGACCTACATCGAGCCGATCACCTGGCAGACGGTTGAAAAAATCATCGCCAAAGAAAAACCCGATGCGATTTTGCCAACCATGGGCGGGCAAACTGCGCTGAACTGCGCGCTTGATTTGTGGCACAACGGCGTGCTGGAGAAATACAAGGTCGAACTGATTGGTGCCAAGCCAGAAGCCATTGACAAAGCCGAAGACCGCCTGAAGTTCAAAGACGCGATGACCAAAATCGGTTTGGGTTCAGCCCGTTCCGGCATTGCGCATTCTCTTGATGAAGCCTGGGCCGTGCAAAAAACGCTGGGCTTTCCCACTGTGATTCGCCCCAGTTTTACCCTGGGTGGTACCGGCGGCGGTATTGCTTACAACTCCGAAGAGTTCGAAGTCATTTGCAAGCGCGGCCTGGAAGCCTCACCCACCAACGAGCTGCTGATTGAAGAGTCGCTGCTGGGCTGGAAAGAATACGAGATGGAAGTCGTGCGCGACACGGCTGACAACTGCATCATCGTTTGCTCGATTGAAAATCTGGATCCGATGGGTGTGCACACGGGTGACTCGATCACCGTCGCCCCCGCGCAAACTTTGAGTGACAAGGAATACCAGATATTACGCAATGCATCGCTCGCGGTGCTGCGTGAGATTGGCGTGGACACCGGCGGTTCAAACGTGCAGTTCTCCATCAACCCGGCCGATGGCCGCATGGTGGTGATTGAGATGAACCCGCGGGTATCCCGGTCGAGTGCGCTCGCCTCCAAAGCCACAGGGTTCCCGATTGCCAAAGTTGCAGCCAAGCTGGCCGTGGGCTATACGCTGGACGAGCTCAAAAACGAAATCACGGGTGGCGCAACACCGGCGTCGTTTGAGCCCAGCATCGATTACGTCGTCACGAAAATCCCGCGTTTTGCGTTTGAGAAATTCCCGACAGCTGATGCACGACTGACAACGCAAATGAAGTCTGTCGGCGAAGTGATGGCGATGGGCCGTACTTTTCAGGAATCGTTTCAGAAAGCGCTGCGCGGGCTGGAAGTCGGCGTTGACGGCATGAACGAAAAAACCCAAGACCGCGAAGTGCTGGAGAAAGAACTCGGTGCCCCAGGCCCAGACCGCATCTGGTACGTGGGGGACGCATTTGCGATGGGCATGAGCGTTGATGAAGTCTTTGCGCTGACCAAAATCGACCCCTGGTTTTTGGTGCAGATCGAGCAGATCGTCAAAATCGAGTTGGAGCTGGAAACCACGTCGCTTGAGAAAATCGACGCCACCACATTGCGTACGCTGAAGCAAAAAGGCTTTTCAGACCGCCGCCTGGCCAGGCAGCTCAAAACCACTGACACCGCGATTCGTGAGCGGCGCAAAGCGCTCGGTGTGCGGCCTGTGTATAAACGTGTAGACACATGTGCTGCTGAGTTTGCAACCAACACCGCTTACCTGTATTCCACTTACGAGGCCGAGGGAAGTGAGTGCGAAGCTGAACCCACCAACAATAAAAAAATCATGGTGCTAGGCGGCGGGCCGAACCGCATCGGCCAGGGTATTGAGTTTGACTACTGCTGCGTGCATGCTGCGCTGGCGATGCGTGAAGACGGCTACGAGACCATCATGGTCAACTGCAACCCAGAGACCGTATCGACCGACTACGACACCTCAGACCGCCTGTACTTTGAGCCATTGACGCTGGAAGATGTGCTGGAAATTGTTGACAAGGAAAAGCCGTTTGGCGTGATCGTCCAATACGGCGGGCAAACGCCTTTGAAGCTTGCACTCGATCTGGAAGCCAACGGCGTGCCCATTATCGGCACCTCGCCCGACATGATTGATGCAGCTGAAGACCGTGAGCGCTTTTCTGCACTACTACGTGAATTGGCTTTGAAGCAGCCGCCAAATGCGACAGCGCGTACCGAGCCTGAGGCGCTTGAAAAAGCCAGCACACTCGGCTATCCGCTGGTGGTTCGCCCCAGCTACGTGCTCGGTGGTCGTGCGATGGAAATCGTGCACGAGCAGCGTGACCTGGAGCGTTATATGCGCGAAGCCGTCAAGGTCAGCCATGACTCGCCCGTGCTGCTGGACCGCTTTTTAAACGATGCCATCGAATGCGATGTGGACTGCATTCGCGACGATACAGGTGCAACGTTCATCGGTGGCGTGATGGAACACATTGAGCAAGCGGGCGTGCACAGTGGTGATTCGGCTTGCTCATTGCCGCCGTACTCACTCAGCGCTGACACGACCAATGAGATCAAACGCCAGACCGCAGCTATGGCCGCTGCGCTCAACGTGGTTGGCCTGATGAACGTGCAGTTCGCGATTCAGCATGTGGATGGCAAAGACGTGATTTACGTACTCGAAGTCAACCCGCGCGCGTCACGCACCGTGCCTTTTGTCAGCAAAGCCACAGGCATTCAGTTGGCCAAGGTCGCGGCGCGGTGCATGGTGGGGCAATCGCTGGCTTCGCAAGGTGTCACGAAAGAAGTGACGCCACCGTATTTCAGCGTCAAAGAAGCAGTGTTCCCGTTCGTCAAATTCCCGGGCGTCGACACGATTCTTGGGCCTGAGATGTAGTCAACCGGCGAGGTGATGGGGGTCGGTGAAACCTTTGGTGAGGCATTCGTCAAATCGCAGCTGGGTGCAGGAACGAAATTACCCACCTCTGGGCGCGTCTTTTTGACCGTTAAAAATAACGACAAACCGCGTGCGGTCGAAGTAGCACGGGCGCTGGCAGTGATGAAATTTGATATCGTGGCAACCAAAGGCACCGCTGCGGCAATCACTGCGGCAGGCATTGTTTGCGGCATCGTGAACAAGGTCACCGAAGGCCGCCCGCACGTGGTGGACATGATCAAAAACAACGAAATTGCACTGGTTATCAACACCGTGGAAGAGCGGCGTAATGCGATTGCTGATTCGCGGCAAATCAGAACGTCATCTTTGTTGGCTCGCGTTACGACCTTCACAACCATTGCTGGAGCGGAGGCGGCTGTTGAGGGCATGAAGCATTTGGACAACCTGAGCGTGATATCGGTGCAGGAAATGCACGCCCAACTTGCCTGATAATTTCAATTAAACTCAAATCTCATCAAACGCCGCCACAGGGCAACCCGTGGCGGTTTCGCTTTTAGAGAGACACACCATGGCCACCATACCCGTCACCAAAATCGGCTCTGAAAAGCTCAAGGCCGAGTTGCATCAGCTCAAAACCGTGGACCGCCCTTGGGTCATCAATGCCATTTCAGAGGCGCGTGCGCAGGGTGACCTGAGCGAGAACGCCGAATACGAAGCCGCCAAAGACCGCCAGGGTTTTGTTGAAGGCCGGATTCAGGAGATCGAGGGCAAGCTGTCGGTCGCGCAAATCATTGACCCGTCTGAGATGGATGCTGGCGGCAAGGTGGTGTTTGGCTCAACGATTGAGCTGGAAGACGAAGAGTCGGGTAACAAAGTCACTTATCAAATCGTAGGCGAAGACGAGGCCGACATCAAGTTTGGTCGTGTCAACATTGGCTCACCGATTGCGAGAGCGTTGATCGGCAAAGACGAAGGCGATTCAGTTGAATTTCAAGCGCCGGGCGGCTTGAAGCGCTACGAGATCATCGCGGTTATGTACATCTAAAGAATTTGATGCGCTATCGTTCTGGCCTGATGATCGCTGCCTTGTGGTGGGGCAGCCTCACTGCTTTGGGTTTTATCGTCGTCCCGATGCTCTTCACCCTCCTTCCCAGCCCGGCAGCTGCAGGGCAGGTGGCGGCCAAGCTGTTTACCGCCCAAACATGGCTCAGCATTGCATGCGCCATGTTTTTATTGCTGATTTACAACCAAAAGGAAGCTCTAACCCAGGATTCACGTGCACGAGCAGCTATTAAATTTGTAGTGACTGGTTTGCTCCTGGCGGTACTGGTGGAGTTTGGTTTGTCGCCGCGTATCGTTAGCGCACGCGCTGATGGCAGCAATTTGAAGTTGCTGCACGGGCTGGGCAGTGTGATGTATTTGGGGCAATGGCTTTGTGCGGGGTTTGCCTTGTGGCGATTGAGCCGGGACAAATAGCCCAAGTCTATAAACGCTCTGCCGCTTCGAGCGTATTGACCAGCAGCATCGTGATTGTCATCGGTCCCACACCACCGGGTACGGGTGTGATGTAGCCCGCGACCTGGCTCACGCCGTCAAAATCAACATCACCGCACAGTTTGCCTTCATCATTGCGGTTCATGCCCACGTCAATCACCACCGCGCCGGGTTTGACCATATCAGCGGTCAATACATTGCGTTTTCCAACAGCGGCAACAATTACATCAGCTTGCAGCGTCATCGCTTTCAGGTCTGCAGTCGCGCTATGGCAAATGGTGACGGTTGCGTTTTTCTGCAAAAGCATCAGCGCCATCGGCTTACCCACAATGTTGCTGCGGCCAATGACGACGGCGTGCTTACCGCGTAAATCGTAATCAATACTTTCCAGCATCTTCATGCAGCCGTAAGGCGTGCATGGCCAAAAACCGGGCTGGCCAACCATCAGCGCACCTGCGCTGGCCACGTGAAAGCCGTCCACGTCTTTGTCTGGCGCGATCGCTTCGATGACTTTTTGCGCATCAATGTGCGCAGGCAGTGGCAGCTGCACCAAAATGCCGTGGATGGCTGGGTCTTTGTTCAACGCCTCAACGCGGGCTAGCAAATCGGCCTCGCTAAAGGTGGCTGGGTGCCTGTCGAGGACTGAATAAAGTCCGTTGTCTTCGCAGGCCTTGACCTTGTTGCGCACATACACCTGGCTTGCCGGGTTGTCGCCCACCAGCACCACCGCCAGGCCCGGCGTGGTGCCGCGTGCGCGCAGGGCGGCAGCGCGCTGGGCGACGTCAAGTCGCAGTTGCTTTGAGAGGGCGTTTCCGTCGATGATTTGAGCTGTCATGGCTTTTTCAGTATATTTTCAGCTGTATTTACCAATAAAAACGCCCGCTAGCCTTATGGATACGGGCGCGAGCAGCTACTAAAATAATAGTAGCTAAATTTTTGAATCAAGCCTTTGGAGTGGTCGATCCAAGTGCAATTTTCAGCAAATCAGCTACCGTGTTGGCGTTCAGCTTTTCCATGATGTTGGCGCGGTGCGCCTCGACCGTCTTGATGCTGATGCCCAGGTCATCGGCAATCTGCTTGTTCAGCCGGCCCGCCACAATGCGTTCAAGCACCTGTGACTCACGCGATGTCAGCTTGGCCAGCAGTGCGTCACGGCTAGCAGACTGCTGGTGACCTGCAAAGGCTTCTTTGGCTTGTTCCAGCATGCGCTCGACGAGGTTGACCAACGCTTCTTCTTGGAACGGCTTTTGGATGAAGTCCATGGCACCTTTTTTCATGGTGTTGACCGCCATCGGCACATCGCCATGGCCAGTGATGAAAACTATGGGCAAAGGCGATTTGCGTTCAACGAGTTTATCTTGCAACTCCAGCCCAGTCATGCCGCCCATGCGAATGTCAACAATCAGGCAGGCGACTTCACGGGCGTCGTAACGGCTTAAAAAAGTTTCCGCTGAATCGTAGCAGCGCACCCGATAGTCCTTGCCCTCCAGCAGCCATTGCAAGGAGTCACGTACGCCCTCGTCGTCATCAACGACATATACGGTGCCTTTTTTAGGAATCAAGCTCATACAAGACGTACTTTCTTTAAGAACTTTTCAAAAAACTGCTGTGGGCTTTCTAAACCGGGTTCCCTGCTGCAAAACCTGTAGCGGGCAACACAGCATCTGGAAGGGGCAAGACAGGGATCCAGAATGTAAATC